>Cebus_capucinus_imitator_PRJNA485217_SSR096__coassemble_1033_pt1 | contig 7902 bp, 6 predicted proteins | sample Cebus_capucinus_imitator_PRJNA485217_SSR096__metabat2_high_PE_010 | metagenome-assembled genome bin Cebus_capucinus_imitator_PRJNA485217_SSR096 | reverse complement strand
GGGCTACGACTTCATCCAGGGCCCGATGGGCGTGTGGAACTTCGCCTGCTTCGGCACCACCGCCGGCGTGCTCTTCCTGTCCATCAAGGACGGTGACAAGGAGATGCGCCAGACCTCCATCGGCGCGCTCGCGGCCGGCCTGCTGGGCGGCGTGTCCGAGCCGAGCCTGTACGGCATCCACCTGCGCTACAAGATGATCTACAAGCGCATGCTGGTCGGCTGCGGCGTCGGCGGCGTCGTCATCGCCGTCATGGGCTGGCTGTTCCCGTCCGTCACCGCCGCCGGCGAGACCGTGCGCGGCGTGACCACCACCGCGTTCGCGTTCACCTCCCTGCTGACCATCCCCGTCTTCGACCAGATGTGGGTGTACGGCGTGTCCATCGCCGTCGCGTTCATCGTCGCGTTCCTGCTCATCGTCACCTTCGACTACCGCACGCCGGAGCAGAAGGCCGAGGTCCTGGCCCGCGTCGCCCAGGAGCGCGCCGACCGTGAGCTCGAGGCCAAGGCCGCCGCCGCTCCGGCTCCGGCAACCGCCGCGGCTCCCGCCCCGGCCGCTGCCGCCGAGGCCGCTCCGGCCGAACCGGCCGAACCGACCCGCGAGGTCGTCGCCCCGGTCGCCGGTCACGTCATCGACCTGAGCGAGACCGGCGACGCGGTGTTCGCCTCGCGAGCCCTGGGCGAGGGCGTCGCCGTCGTGCCGAGCGAATCCGTCGTCAAGGCCCCGGTGTCTGGTACGCTGAAGACGGTGGCCAAGACTGGCCACGCCTTCGGCATCAAGACCGACGACGGCGTCGAAGTGCTGGTCCATATCGGTATCGATACGGTGAAGATGGAGGGCGACGGCTTCGATGTCGCCGTGGCCAAGGGGCAGCGCGTGAGCGCCGGCGACCCGCTGGCCACCGTCGACTTCGACAAGGTGACCGCCGCCGGTTACAGCACCGCCACCATCATCGCCGTCACCAATACCAAGAAGCTCGCCTCGGTCACGCCGCTCACCGGCAAGGACGTCGCCGCCGGAGACCCCGTGATCGCAGTCGAGCGCTGACGATCCATGAGGGGATAGGGGCGTATGGAGATCCTTCGGGTATTCAACAACAACGTCGTCCTGGCGAAAGCCGACGACGGCAGCGAGGTCATCCTCACCGGCCGGGGTCTGGGCTTCCAGGCCCGGCCGGGACGCCCCGTCGACCCCTCCAAGGTCGTGCGCACGTTCGTCCCCGCCGACGGACGCGACCCCGACCATCTGGCCCAGATGCTCTCCGACATCCCGCCCGAGACGATCCGCGCGGTCGTCGACGCGATGCGCGAGGCCGGCCTGAGCGACACGCAGATCGCCAGCACCACGCTGGTCATGGCGCTCTCCGACCACGTCGCCGGCGCGATCATGCGCGTCGAGCGGGGCATCCGCGTCACCTACCCGCTGCGCGGCGAGGTGAGCAACCTCTATCCGGACGAATACGCCCAAGGCGAGGCGCTGCTCGCCGCGCTCAACCATCGTCTGCCGGTCAGACTGCCTGCCGGCGAGGAGACGTCGCTGGCGATGCATCTGGTCAACGCCGGATTCTCCACCGGCGACCTGTCGTACACGTACACGATGACCGGCGTCATCCAGCAGATGATCGACATCATCGAACAGAGCTACGGCGTGACGCTCGACCAGGAGTCGGTCAACGTCGGACGGTTCATCACCCACCTGCGCTACCTGTTCGTGCGCATCCACCAGGGCAAGCAGCTGACCGACGAGCCGCCGATGATCATCGAGGCGATCGAAGGCTCGCATCCCGAGGCGATGAAATGCGCCCGCACGATCGCCGCCGTGCTCGAGCTGCGACTCGAAACCGACATCAGTGACGACGAGATCGCCTACCTGGCGATGCACGTCGCACGCGTGACCGGCTACGCGGCCCGCTGACGGGCCCGGCCGGCACACGACAGCCAACGACTTCCCCAACCCATCGGCGGCTCCGGCCGCCACAACAGAAAGGAAACCACCATGATCACCCGTACCGCAGTCATCGGAGCCTCCGTCGGTCTTCATGCCCGCCCCGCCGCCCTGTTCGCCCAGGCCGTCGACGACAAGGAACTCGACGTCACCATCACCTTCAACGGCGAAGAGGCCGACGCCGCCAGCGCCCTCGAGATCATGACCCTCGGCGTCAAGCACGGCGACACCGTCACCCTCACCTGCGACGACGACTCCGCCGCCGAAGCCATGGACGAGCTCGCCGCGATGCTCGCCACCGACCTGGACGCCGAGTAAAAGAAGGCGGATATGGCAAGCGAACACCAGATCCTCCACGGCATCGGCGTGTGCGCCGGCACCGCCAGCGGCACGCTGGCCATGGTGCGCCCGGCCCCGGGCGTCGACGAGCACGAGCCGGCCTGCACCGACCCGGCCGCCGACCTCGACCGCGTCAAGGAGGCCATGGCCGCCGTCGTGGCGTCCCTCAAGGCCCGCGCCGAAAAGGCCACGTCCGACAAGTCCCGCGCCGTGCTCGAAGCGACCGCCCAGCTGGCCGGCGACCGCGGCCTGGCCAAGGCCATCGGCAAGCGCCTCAAGGCCGGCGACGGCCTGACCCACGCCGTGCACAACGCCGTCGAAGGCTACGCCGACATGCTCAAGAAGCTCGGCGGCTACATGGCCGAACGCGTCACCGACCTCAACGACGTGCGCGACCGCACCATCTGCGAGCTGCGTGGCCTGCCGGCCCCCGGCGTTCCGGACATCACCGAGCCCGTCGTGCTCGTCGCCCGCGACCTCGCCCCGGCCGAAACCGCCACCCTCAGCCCCGACACCGTGCTCGGCGTCATCACCGAAGAGGGTGGCCCGACCAGCCACACCGCGATCCTCGCGGCCCAGCTGGGCATCCCGGCCGTCGTCAAGGCCGCCGGCATCCTCGACGCCGTGGCCGAAGGCGACCGCATCGCCCTCGACGGCGGCATGGGCGAGATCATCGTCACACCGACCGACGAGGAATGCGACCAGCTGGCCGAACGCTCGCGCCGCCGCGCCGCCGCCCTCGCCGACTCCCACGGCGAAGGCGTCACCCGCGACGGCCACAAGGTCAAGCTCCTCGCCAACATCGGCACCCTCGCCGACGCCGAGAACGCCTCGAAGTTCGATCTGGAAGGCTCCGGCCTGTTCCGCACCGAATTCCTGTTCCTCGGCCGCGAAAGCGCCCCGACCCTCGACGAGCAGACCGAAACCTACACCAAGGTGCTCCAGGCGTTCGGCGACCGCCGCGTCGTCGTGCGCACCCTCGACGCCGGCGCCGACAAGCCGCTCGCCTTCGCCGACCTCGGCGAGGAGGAGAACCCGGCCCTCGGCGTGCGCGGCCTGCGTCTGAGCCAGCGCCGCGAGGACCTGCTCGACACGCAGCTTCAGGCGCTCGCCGCCGCCTACGAGGCCACTCACGGCGACCTGTGGGTCATGGCCCCGATGGTCGCCACCGTGGACGAGGCCGAATGGTTCGCCGCCAAGGTGCGCGCCCTGGGCCTGCCCAAGGTCGGCATCATGATCGAGGTGCCCGCCGCCGCGATCCGCTCCTCGCACCTGCTGTCCGTCGTGGACTTCGCGTCGCTGGGCACCAACGACCTGTCCCAGTACACGATGGCCGCCGACCGCCTCAAGGGCGACCTGGCGAACCTGCTCACCCCGTGGCAGCCCGCCGTGCTCGCGATGATCAAGGCCGCCTGCGACGGCGGCAAGACCACCGGCAAGTACGTGGGCGTGTGCGGCGAGGCCGGCGGCGACCCGCTGCTGGCGCTCGTCCTCACCGGTCTGGGCGTCGGCTCCCTGTCGATGGCCCCGAAGAAGGTCACCGCCGTGCGCGCCGCGCTGCGCCTGCACGACCTGGCGACCTGCGAGCGCATGGCCGAGGTCGCGCTCGAGGCGCGCACCGCCGCCGAAGCGCGCGAGGCCGTCATCGCCCTCGCCGATCCGACGCTGCTCGATCTGCTGTGATCGTGCCGTGATCGGTTGCGGACGCCGGTCCCGACCGGCGCCCGCAATCAGGCTCCTTCCGACAGAACGGGCCATCATGACCGGGGATCCTGCCAATCCTTCGCCCGGACATGACGGCCCCTCCTGCCGGAAGGGGCCTTTTCCGTTTCCTCGTATGGGCTCAGACCCGCACTGGCGGAATCACGCCAGTGGTCGACAGATCCGGCTCCACCTCCGGCACGCGCACGCACAGCGCCTGCCGCTCCACATCGAAGCGGATGTGCCTGGTGGCCGGCAGCATGTCGCCGTCCACCTCGGCCAGCACCGGCTTCTCCAATACGATCTCCGCGCTCACGCCCTGGATGGTGTCGATCGTCGAATTCGTCGACAGCGGGCTCGACCCCGCCTTGCCGGTGATCGTCTGATGCACCACGTCGCCGAACAGGTTCGCCCAGCCCAGCAGACCGCCCGACGTGTCGATGATCTGGAAATCGAGGATGCCATCGTCGTACGAGGCGTCCGGCATCAGCGAGAACACGGGAATCTGCCCGCAGTTGCCCGCCATGAACGTGCGGAACGTCAGCCCCGTGATCGTATGCGAATCACCGTCGGCGCGCGTGATCGTCACATCGCCGCGGTACTTGGGCGCGAACAGGTTCTTCGCACCCGACACGAAATACGCCAGCCAGCTGATGTTCTTCTTCAGCTCCGGATCCGTATCGCCGATCATCACCGCATCGAAGCCGATGCCCGCGATGATGAGGAACGCATGCCCATGATCGCGATCCGGCTCGTCCAGCAGCGTCAGCCGACCCATATCCACATGACGCGACCCATGCGACGTGGCGACCGTCAGCGCCGCCTCGATGTCATCCACCGGAATGCCCATATTGCGCGCGAACAGATTGCCCGTGCCGATCGGAATGATGCCCAGCGCATGACCCGTACCCGACACGGCGCTCGCCACCGTGCGCACCGTGCCGTCGCCGCCCACGGCAACGATCACATCCGCACCATGCTCCAACGCCTCCAACGCGCACGCGCGGCCGTCCTTGTCGAGCTGCGTCTCGATGAACTCGATCTGCGTCAGCCCCTTGTCGGCGCAGAACCGGCGGATCTGCGCCTCACGCTCCGCCGCCTGCGGCTTCGACGGGTTGACGATGAACGCGTACCGCACCTGATCGTCGTCACGGTTGACCAGCCGCCGGGCCAGACGGGCCCGACGGTACGCGCGCATGGCGAGGAACGCGGCGGCCGCGACGGCGAGGACGGCCAGGATGACGATGACGGTGACGATCATGGGTTCAGGCATGACATCCATTGTGACGGCAACCACGGAACAAACCGGGCCGACGTGTCAAAAACCCGACGGGTCGTACGAATCCGCCGCAATACGCGCGTCGGGACGCTTGGAACGGTCGGCACGCCGGACCCTGGACCGGCATGGGACAAGGCCCGGCCGTGTCGGATTGCGGCGGTAGGCTGGGGCCATGCTTGATATTCAATTCATCCGCGAACACGCCGACATCGTCAGGGAATCGCAGCGCAAGCGCGGCGAATCCATCGAACTCGTCGACGAAGTGCTGCGCTCCGACGAAACCCGCCGAGCCGCACTCAAGGAATTCGAAGCCGCCCGCGCCCAGCAGAAGGAGATCGGCAAGAAGGTCGCCGCCGCCCCCGCCGAGGAGAAGGCCGCCCTCATCGCCCAGACCAAGGAACTCGCCGCCAAGGTCGCCGAATACAAGGCCGCCGCCGATGGCGCCGCCGACGACTACACCACCGCCATGTGGAAGCTGTCCAACATCGTCGAGGACGAAGCCCCCGAAGGCGGCGAGGACGATTACGTCGTCGTCAAGAAGGTCGGCCGGATCCGCGACTTCGCCGCCGAAGGCTTCGAGCCCAAGGATCACCTGAGCCTCGGCGTCGGCGTCGCCGGCATCGACATGCGCCGCGGCGTCAAGGTCTCCGGATCGCGCTTCTACTTCCTGCGCGGCGCCGTCGCACGCATGCAGATCGCCATGCTCACCATGGCCGTCGACCAGGCCGAAGCCAACGGCTTCACCCTCGCCGTCACCCCCACGCTCGTGCGCCCCGAAATCATGCGCGGCACCGGCTTCCTCAACTCCCACGCCGACGAGATCTACCGTCTGCGCGAACCCGACGACCAGTACCTCGTCGGCACCTCCGAAGTGGCGCTCGCCGGCATGCATTCCGACGAGATCCTCGACCTGTCCAACGGCCCGCTGCGCTACAGCGGCTGGTCGTCCTGCTACCGCCGTGAAGCCGGCTCCGCGGGCAAGGACACGGCGGGCATCATCCGCGTCCACCAGTTCGACAAGGTCGAGATGTTCGTCTACTGCAAGCAGGAGGACTCGCGCGCCGAGCACCGGCATCTGCTCGACATGGAGCAGCAGATGCTCGCCAAGGTCGAGGTGCCGTACCGCATCATCGACACCGCCGCCGGCGACCTGGGCTCCTCGGCCGCCCGCAAGTTCGACTGCGAGGCGTGGGTGCCGACCCAGGGCCGCTACCGCGAGCTGACCTCCACCTCGAACTGTACCGAATACCAGGCCCGCCGCCTCAACGTGCGTGAACGCACCGAGGACGGTTCGACCCGCCCGGTCTCCACCCTCAACGGCACGCTGGCCACCACCCGCTGGCTCGTGGCGATCATGGAGAACCACCAGCAGCAGGACGGCTCCATCGTGGTGCCGGAGGCGATGCGCCCGTACATGGGCGGCCGCGAGGTCATCGAACCCACCACGTGGGAGGCGTGACCCGGGGCTGAGGCCTGATAGGTCGTTGATATGGCCTGACATGGGGCAGCCTGCCCTGTCATGACGCGAAAGGCGGTCCTCCGGGACCGCCTTTCCTCATATCGGGCAGGACCGGATGTGACACGCCCGGGTTGGTCATACAGAACAAGGGATAGTCCTCAGATCGGGGGTGAAATCGGGCCTATATGGCGTTCTGTAGGACTAATCCGGGCGTGTCGCTTCGGGAAGGGCCACACACGGGCCTGTCGTCGCCACGACCTATTAGACTGACCCCGTGCGCGCCTTGCGGCGATGCACTGGATGAGTGTCCGAGCGGTCTAAGGAGACGGTCTTGAAAACCGTTGAAGGGTGACCTTCCGCGAGTTCGAATCTCGCCTCATCCGCCTTCGGCCCCGGCTTGACCGGGGCCTTTTGCATAACCGCGAACGGATCGGGGGAGGAGTCATGGGCGTGAACGCGTACACCGATGTGATCTTCGACTACTGCGACGTGCTGCTGGACTGGCGTCCGCGGCTGCCGTTGGAAGGCCAGTATCCGCCGGGCGTCGTCGACATGGTCTTCGACCCGGCCGACCCGTACGGGTTCGCCTACTACGATGCGATGAGCGACTGCGGCTGGAGCGACGAGCGCGTGCTGGCCGACTACGAGCGCCACCACGGTCCGGCCGTCGCGTGGGTGCTGCGCCGCTACTTCGACCGCCGGCGGCTCGCCCTGTACGACATGGTCGACGGAATGCCGCTGCTGCTGCGTGACCTGGATCGTGCCGGCATCCGCCTGTGGGGTCTGACGAACTTCACAGGCGCGTACGTCGCCGCCGCCCACGCCAAGTTCCCGTGGCTGTCGCTGCTGCGCGACACGGTCGTTTCGTCCGAGGAGCGGCTGCGCAAGCCCGACCCGCACCTGTACCGCCGTGCGATCGACCGGTTCGGCGTCGACCCGCGTGCGACCGTGTTCGTCGACGACAAGGCGCGCAACGCCGACGCCGCGACCGCCGTCGGATTGCACGGCATCCGGTTCGCCGACGCGGCCTCGCTGCGCCGCGACCTGCGCGAGCTGGACATCCCCGTCTGAGCCGGCGACGGCATCGAAGACACGATGTGGCCCTCCCGGCGAGGATGCCGGGAGGGCCACATCGATAGGGTAGGGGTTCAGCCGCGCGGGTTGCCGTCGGTCGCGTCCGCA
>Cebus_capucinus_imitator_PRJNA485217_SSR096__coassemble_1020_pt1 | contig 8011 bp, 5 predicted proteins | sample Cebus_capucinus_imitator_PRJNA485217_SSR096__metabat2_high_PE_010 | metagenome-assembled genome bin Cebus_capucinus_imitator_PRJNA485217_SSR096 | reverse complement strand
ACGTGAGCTGGGTTTAGACCGTCGTGAGACAGGTTAGTTTTACCCTACTGATGACCGGTCGTTGCGATAGTAATCCTGCTCAGTACGAGAGGAACCGCAGGTTCGGACACTTGGTACATGTGCTTGGTCGAGTGACCAGTGGTGCGAAGCTACCATCCGTGGGATTATGACTGAACGCCTCTAAGTCAGAATCCCGTCTAGCCGCTGCAACGATACCGTTTGCACCTTGCGCGTCGTTTGGCGACTTTAGCTGGGGCGTACATCCCCGTCTTCGGGCGGGGACTACCCCGGCGACGAGGCCTGTTCGATGCGGAGCACTCTTGGGGGCTTTGAGACTGATTGCCCCCGGCTCTTCGTTTGAACCTTTTTGGTGTGATGCGTGGGTGCCGAATCGTCTGTAGACGACTTAGGTACTGGTCTGGGTGTCGTAAGTAGTAGAGCAGCCACCATACTGCGATCTATTGAGACTCATCCTCTGACTGGAAGATTTGTCGGCTCCGCCGACACGACGATCGGGCCGGTCACCTGGGAGGCGTGGATCTCCTCCTCCTCCAGGCCGACCTTCACCAGGTCCTTGGCGAGCTGCTCGTAGGTCAGGTCCGCCGGGGTCTCGACGTGGTCCTTGAGCCAGTCAATATCGATCATGGGCATGGGCAATCACTCCCCCATCACAAACTGTTCGCTGAATCGCACGTCGCCTTCGACGAGGTCGTGCATGTCGTTGATGTCGTGGCGCAGCAGCAGCGTGCGCTCGATGCCGACGCCGAACGCGAAGCCGGTGTACACGTTCGGGTCGATGCCGGCGGACTTGAGCACGTTCGGGTTGACCATGCCGCAGCCGCCCCATTCGATCCAGCCCGGGCCGCCCTTCTTGTCGGGGAACCACAGGTCGAGTTCGGCGCTCGGCTCGGTGAACGGGAAGTAGCTGGGGCGCAGGCGGCTCTTGGCCTCCGGACCGAACATGGCGACGGCGAGTTTGTCGAGCACGCCCTTGAGGTCCGCCATGGTCAGGTTCTTGTCGACGGCGAGCGCCTCGCACTGGTGGAACACCGGGGTGTGGGTGGCGTCGAGTTCGTCGGTGCGGAACACGCGGCCGGGGCAGGCGATGTACAGCGGCACGCCGCGGGTGAGCAGGGCGCGCACCTGGTCGGACGAGGTCTGGGTGCGCAGCACCATGTTGGAGCCGACGAAGCCGGCGGCGTCCGTGGCCTGGTTGCCCTTGACGTAGAAGGTGTCCTGCATCTGGCGGGCGGGGTGGTCGGGGCCGAAGTTGAGCGCGTCGAAGTCGTACCATTCGGTCTCCACTTCGGGGCCGGCGGAGATCTGCCATCCCATGGAAACGAAGAAGTCCTCGATGTCCTCGATGACGCGCGACAGCGGATGGCGGGCGCCCAGCGGCCTGCGGGTCACCGGCAGGGTCATGTCGACGGTTTCGGCGGCGAGCGCGGCGGCCTCCTCCTGGGCCTTGACGGCGCTTTCCTTGGCGCCGAACGCGCGGCCGAAGTCGGCGCGCAGCTGGCCCATGAGCTTGCCGGCGTCCTTCTTCTGGTCGGCGGGGAGCTTGCCGATGGCCTTGCTGGCCTGGGTCAGCACGCCGATGACTTCGCTTTTGACGGCTTTCAGTTCCTCCGAGGTGGAGGCGTTCTCGATGTTCGCGATGCCGTTGGTGACCGCGTCGGTCACCGACTGCGCATCGAATAGCACTTCTGCCACGAGCGACCTTTCCTTGTCTGGATACCTCTCGGCGCATGGAAACATGCGCGTTTTCAAGCGTTTTGCCAACTGCCCATTGTCGTGTCACGACTCGACATAGGGCCGTTGCCCTGTCTGGTTTTCCGGCCGTGGTTTCCGGCCGTGCGGCTCAGGCGCGGCGGGCCATCGCCAGGCTCATGAGCATGACGGCGGCGCTGGTGCCGAGGTTGAGCGATTCGGCCTTGCCGTACAGCGGGATCGACACGATCCGCCCGGTCTGGTCGAGGATGGCGGCCGGCAGGCCGCGCGCCTCGTTGCCGAACAGGATGGCCTCGCCGCGTTCCGGCGCACCGGCGTCTCCGTCGGCCGCGCCGGCGTCCCGGCGGGCGGCGAACACGTCGGGCAGGGATTCGGGGCGGCGCTCCTCGGTGCCGTACACGTCGGCGGCGACGACGTCCGTATCGTGGGATGCGGCCCAGTCGAGGAACGCGTCGGTGCCCATCGTGACGACGGGCAGATGGAACAGGGAGCCGGCGGCGGAGCGGATGACCTTGGGGTTGAACATGTCGACGCAGTCGTCGACGAACACGACCGCGTCGCAACCGGCGGCGTCGGCGGCGCGGATGACGGTGCCGGCGTTGCCCGGGTCGCGCACCTGCCAGAATGCGGCGACGAACGGGCGCGCGCCGGCGGCCGGCTCGTAGCGCAGCGCGCCGCGCATGCGTTCCAGGTCGCCCACGGCGACGATGCCCTGCGCGTCGGAGCTGATGCGGTCGATCACGTCGCGCGTGGCCTTGTGCACGTAGACGCCGGAGGCCATGGCCCTGGCGGCGATCGTCGCGACGGTCGGGTTGGCGAACGCGGCGTCGGGCGTGACGCCGTTCGCCTCGACGTACAGGTCGGTCACGACGTGCGGATGATGGGCCACGGCCTCGCGCACGGACTGCGGTCCCTCGATGAGGAACCGGCCGGCGCGTTCGCGGGTCTTGCGGCTGGTCAGATCGGCGGTACGGCGGATACGCTCGGCCTTCGGATTGGCGAGCACGGTTGCGGTAATCGGCATACCCGCTACCCTACCCCATGCCCGGGCTCGACCGCCGGCCGCCCGTCCGGCAATGGCCGACGCCACGGCTCAGGCAACGTTCAGGAACCGTCCGGAAGACTGCCGGGCGATTCCCGGGGACGCTTCGGCCGGCGCGCAGGGCACGGCCACCGGCGGCGGGTTGGATGGAATGCGGCGGGCCGCCCGGGTTCGGCCGCGCCGTATCCACAGCATCCGACATAGGGGAACTTCCATGTTCGTAGTGAAGAACGCATGGCGCAACGTCATACGCAACAAGGGGCGCAACATCCTCATCGCGCTCATCGTCGCCATCATCGCGGCGGCGGCCACCATCGGGCTGGCGATCCGGCAGGCGGCGGTCAGCGCCCGCGAGTCCGGTCTGGAGGACACCGTCATCACCGCGCAGATCTCGTTCGACCGTTCCAAGGCGATCGGCGACATGCGCGCCGACGCCGAGTCGTCCGGGTCGGACGACGATTCATCCGATTCGACCGGGTCGTCCGACGCCCAGCCGTCGTCGCCCGATTTCGACGCGATGCGCGACGCGCTGGCCGACCGGCAGCTGTCGCTGGCCGACTACGAGTCGTATGCGGCCGCATCCGACGCGGTCACATCGACGTATTACACCGAGACGGCGGCGTTGGCGGCGACCGACGCGTTCCAACCGGTCGAGGATTCGTCGTCCTCGTCGGATTCGGCACCCTCGTCCGATTCGTCCGGCTCATCCGCCGGTCCCGGCGATGCCGCCGGAGCCGGCGACGGCCGCCCGTCCGGCGGTATGGGCGGCGGCATGGGCGTATCGTCCGGTGATTTCTCGCTCGTCGGGTTCTCCTCCGACGAGGCGGTCGCGGCGGCGGCCAACGGCACGTTCACGATGGCCGACGGTCAGGTGTTCGGCTACGGCGAGGATTCCGACGGCGACGTCATCATCGCCAAGGAGCTCGCCGACTTCAACGGCGTGGACGTGGGCGACGAGATCACGCTCGCCGACGCATCCGACGAGGATACGACGTACACGTTCACCGTCGTCGGCATCTACGAGAACGACGCCGCATCGTCCGGCGCGATGGGCGGGCCGATGGCGTCCACGGCGTCCGATCCGGCGAACGCGATCTACACGTCGGTGTCCACGCTCGCCTCGATCGGCCTCGACGCCGATTCGACGTCCTCGACCGACACGTCGTCCGATGCCTCCGATTCGTCGGATTCGACCGCCGCATCGTCGACGCAGCTGAGCTACACGTACGTGTTCGCCGGCAAGGACGACTACGAGACGTTCGTCGCCGACGTGACGGCGGCCGGCCTCGACGACGACTACACCGTCTCCTCCACCGACGTCGACCAGTACGAGTCGAGCCTCATCCCGCTCGACAGCCTGTCCGACTTCGCCCTCACGCTGCTGGCGGTCGTGCTCGCCGTGGGCGCGGTGGTGCTGGTGACGATCACGCTGTTCAACGTGCGCGAACGCAAGTACGAGGTGGGCGTGCTCACCGCGATCGGCGTGCGCAAGGCGAAGGTCGCCGCCCAGTTCACGCTCGAGCTGCTCATCGTCACGATGGTCGGCCTCGCGTTGGGCGCCGGCGTGGGCGCGGTCGCCTCGGTGCCGGTGTCGAACCGTCTGCTCGCCGCGCAGGTCGAGCAGCAGCAGTCGCAGCAGTCCGACCGGCAGGCCCAGTTCGGCCGCGACATGCAGTCGCCGGGCGACGCGCCCGGTTCGAACGAGGGTCCCGACGCCTCGGATTCCGGTTCGGCCGATTCCGATGCGTCCGGTTCGTCCGATGCGGCCCCGTCGCAGCCGGATGGCGCGCCGGGCGGCATGATGACCGGCTTCTCCAAGGCCGCCGGCTACGTCTCGTCGGTCGACGCGACCGTCGATCTGGGCGTCGTGGGCCGGCTGATACTCATCGGACTGGGTCTGACGCTGGTGGCGGCTTTGGCGGCCGTCGTGTTCGTCATGCGCTACGAGCCGCTCCAGATCCTCGCCGACCGTTCCTGACGGACCGTCCATCCATCCGCGACATCATTCCAGCCATATCCTGAGAAGGGACCGATATGACCAATCCCAACCCGATCCATCCGAACGCCGGGGACGCCGGCTCCCCCGCCACGGCACCGACCCCGGCGCTGAGCCTACAGGACGTCGGCTACGCCTACACCAAGGGCGGCAAGCGCGTCCTCGACCATGTCAGCCACGACTTCCTGCCCGGCCGCGTCCACGCGATCACCGGACCGTCCGGCGCGGGCAAGACCACGCTCCTGTCGCTCATCTGCGGCCTGGCCGTGCCCACCACGGGTCGGGTGCTCCACAACGGCGCCGATCTGGCCGGCAAGGACCGCTACGCGTATCGCAGCCGCGACATCGGCGTGATCTTCCAGAGCTTCAACCTGCTGCCGGGGCTCACGGTCGAGGAGAACATCATCCTGTCGATGGACGCGTCCGGCAGACGCTTCGACCGCCCCAAGCAGGACATCGCACGCGACCTGCTCGCCCAGGTGCATCTGCCCGCCGAATACGCCGACGAGCGCATCCTGCACCTGTCGGGCGGCGAACAGCAGCGCGTGGCGATCGCCCGCGCGCTCAGCTACGATCCGCCGATCATCGTGGCCGACGAGCCGACCGGCAACCTCGACATCGCCACGCAGGACGACATCATGGCGATCTTCCGCTCGCTCGCGCACGAACAGAGCCGCTGCGTGATCATCGTCACGCACAGTCCGGAGGTCGCCGCCGCGTCCGACGAGGTGTTCGAGCTGGCCCCGCTGCGCCGCCGTCGGGTGTAGGATCAGCCGCCGAAGAACGCGAACCGGCCGGTCAGCGCGGCGCATGCGAGCGCGACCGCCGGAATCGCGAGGCACCCGGCGAGGAACAGCCGGTCGCGCAGACGCACGACGCTCACGCGCGCATGGCTGCGCGGGCCGGTGCCGCCGAATCCGCGCGCCTCCATCGCCACGGCGAGCGTGGTGGACCGGCGGATCGACAGGACGAGCAGCGCGAACGCCTGCGGCAGGAACGCCTTGAACCGGTTGTCGTCGCCCAGGCCGCGCGAACGACGCGACGAGGTGAGCGCCGCCCAGTCGTCCTGGAGTACGGAGAACAGGCGCATGCCGGCGAGGCCGCCGTAAACGAACCGGTCGGGCAGGCGCATCACTTGGCTGAACGCGTCCGCCAGGTCGGTCGAGTCGACGCCCAGGACGAGCACGATCGCGGGGATGCCGATCGCGAGGATGCGCAGTGCGGTGGCGACCGCCAGCTCGGCCGAATGGTCGGTGATGTGGATCATGCCCCACTGCCACCAGGTGTCGCCGCCGGATTTGCCGTACAGGAGCACGGCGAGCGCCGATCCGGGCGCGCCGATCCATACGGGCCAGCTGGAGCGTACGACGCGCCACGGCGTCAGTCCGATGATCGCCAGCACGATGAATTCGAGGCCGAGCGCCACGCCCGCGGACATCACGTCGAGGCTGAGCAGCAGCGGCAGGGAGGCGAGGAACGCGCCGAAGAGCCGGTAGGCGGGGTTGATGGAGGCGAGCAGGGGCGAGCGGCTGGAGGCTTTGGGGTCCTCGTCGCGCGTATTGACGGCGCTGACGGCGACGACGGCGGTGCCGTCGGCCGGACGGCTGTCGGCCCACTGGCCGCCGTCGCCGCCGGGTACGAGTTCGACGACGCGCGCGCCGAGCGCGGTGACGAGGTCGCGGTCGTGGGTGACGACGATGATGCTCACGCCGTCGCCGCGCAGCGCGTGGATGAGCGTGACGATCTGCATCCAGGTGCGCCGGTCCTGACCGAACGTGGGTTCGTCGAGGATGAGGACGCGCGGCGCGGCGGCGAGCGCGGAGGCGACGGTGAGGCGTCGCTTCTCGCCGCCGGAGAGCGTGTACGGGTTGGCGCCGGCGTAGCGGGCCAGGTTGAAGCGTTCGAGCAGGTCGCGGGCGCGGCGTTCGGCCTCGTCGGGGGCGACGCCGCAGCGCAGCGGGCCGAGCATGACCTCGTCGAGGACGCTGCCGCGCGCGAACTGGTGTTCGGGGTTCTGGAACACGTAGGAGATGCGCGAGGCCAGGTCGGTGGATTTCCAGGCGATCGGCTCGCTGCCGTCGGCTCCGGCGGCGAGTGCGGGTGCGGCTTCGATGTGGCCGGCCACGGGGGCGAGGAGTCCGGCGAGGGTGAGCGAGAGCGTGGATTTGCCGGCGCCGTTGAGGCCGACGAGCGCGGTGATCTGTCCGCCGGCGAAGTCGAGGTCGATGTGCTCGGCGATGGCGTCGCCGTTGCGTCCGATGCTCAGGTCGCGGGTGCGCAGCAGGATCTCGCCGTCGCCGGCGTCGGCCGGATAGTCGGGCTCGTCGGCGGTGCGGATGCGGCGGATCTCGTCCTGCGGACGTCGGTAGCGGTCGGGCAGCCAGATGCCGAGCGCGGCGAAGTCGATCGTCGGGTCGGTGAACACCGTGTCGGGCGTGCCGTCGGCGACGACGACGGTGTCGCCGGTCGTCTCGGCGCGGCCGAGCACGACGACGCGGTCGATGAGGTCGATCCAGGGGCCGGCGCGGTGTTCGACGAGCATCATCGTGGTCGCGCGCTCGTCGAGCACGTCGCGCACGGCGCCGACGACCTGGTTGACGCCGTCGGGGTCGAGGTTGGCGGTGGGCTCGTCGAGGAGGAGCGCGCCGGGGCGCATGGCGAGCGCGCCGGCGAGCGCGAGGCGCTGCATCTGCCCGCCGCTCAAATGCATGACGGAACGGTGCAGCTGCAGGCCGTCGAGGCCGACGGCGGCGAGGGAGTCGGCGACGCGTGGCCAGATCGCCTCGCGCGGCACGTTCATGTTCTCGGGGCCGAAGGCGACGTTGTCGCCGAGTCGTTGGAAGACGGCCTGCGCGTCGGGATCCTGCAGGACGAGGCCGACGCGGCCGCGCGCCCGGCGCACGGGAATGCCGTCGACGAGGATGTGGCCTTCGGTGACGCCGCCCTCCGCGTCGGCGACGGCCTGCACGGCGTCGCCGGCGGTTCCGTCGGCGGCGGACCGGCCGGCGACCGGGCCGTCGGCGGAAGCGGACGTGACGGCCGCTCCGTCGGCGACGGTGTCGTCGTCGGAGCCGAGCAGGCCGGCCGCGCCTTCGAGGATCGTCGACTTGCCGATGCCGGAGGCTCCCAGCAGCAGGACGTGCTGTCCGGCTTCGACCCGTAGGTCGAGGCCGCGCACCGCGAACGAGGCGCGGGACGCATGCCGGTAGCCCCAGCCGCGGAATTCCAGCGACGCGGGACGC
>Cebus_capucinus_imitator_PRJNA485217_SSR096__coassemble_1000_pt1 | contig 8144 bp, 6 predicted proteins | sample Cebus_capucinus_imitator_PRJNA485217_SSR096__metabat2_high_PE_010 | metagenome-assembled genome bin Cebus_capucinus_imitator_PRJNA485217_SSR096 | reverse complement strand
CAAGAGGACGGATCCGCCTATGAGCTCGATGCGGAGCAGGCCCGGCTATTCCGTGACATCATCTCCCACTTCTCGTCGGACCGTCAGATGATGACCACCGGCGAGGCCGCCCGGTTGCTCGGCGTGTCCGCGAAGACCGTCGCGCGCATCCTCGACTCCGGCGCGATGCCGTTCGACCGGAACGGAGTCACCGGTCATCGGATGGTCGCCGCCGACGACGTGCTCAGGTTCAAGCACGAGAACGAGTGCCGGCGCAGAGACGCACTGGAGGAGATGAGAGACATCGCCGAGGAAATCGGAATGTACGACATTCCGGCCTCGCGGATTCCCACTCAGACGAGGTAGGACCGTGCACACCGCAGTCATCGATGCCAACGTATTCCTGCGTACATGGATGACGGATCCGCTGCTGACCTTCGCGGACCACGGTGCGTTTGAGCCATTGTGGTCCGAGGCGATTATGGACGAGGTGCGAGAGCACATAGCCGAAGTATGGGCGAATGTGCCGCGTCGTATGCAGGATGCGTATGTGTCGAGCATCAACAGAGCGTATCCGTATGCTTCCGTCACTGGATGGCAAGCGTTGGTGGACGATCTCAATCTGCCCGATGCCGACGATCGGCATGTCCTGGCCGCGGCCATCGCCGGAGGGGCCGACCTCATCGTGACGATCAATCTCGATGATTTTCCGCCGCCGGTCCTCGCCGAATACGGGATACGCCCGATTCATCCTGACACGTTTCTGCTGGAGCTGTTCGAGACGGATCTTGATGCAGGCATGGATGTGATTCACGAAGTGCATCGGGGCAAGAAACATCCGCCTCGTTCTCTCGCCGAGGAAATACGGGGCTTGCATGAGCAGATGATGCCCGGATTCGCACGTGCTGTGCGGGAGCAGGCCATCGCACGGGGAGAACTCATGTGCGACGCATCAGGGGCAACGGACCGGTGATCGAGCAGGTACATACGAGGTCTGTATGGTAGTGGCCCGCCACCGAACGGTGGCGGGCCACTACCATACAGACCTGGTCATCAATGCATCACGATGCCAAGCAGCCAAGCAACCTAACGGCAGCCGTCAGCCCATACCCGTCACCCGACGAACGCGACCGGCGCGGCCAGGTCGACGCCGGATCCGTCGCGGCGCATGTCGGGGGAGGGGAGCGTCACCGGCGCGCCCGATTCGGTGGCCGCGTGGGCCGGCCATGCGCCGATCCACGCGAACACGAGCGTGTTCTGACCCTTGAGGAAGCGCTGCGAGCGCACGCCGCCGGTGCCGCGGCCCTTGGTCGGGTACAGTTCGAACGGCGTGACCTTCGCGCTGCCGTTCTCGGTGCCGGGCAGTGCGTCCTTGTCGCCGGCGACGGTGAGCACGACCGCGCCGGATGCGGATGCCATCGTCTCGTCGTCCTCGTCGCACGTCCACGCGATCGACCCGGCGGGCACGACGGCGAACGACAGCACCTGGCAGCCGTCGGCCAGTCGGATGCCGGCCATGCCGCCGGCGGCGCGGCCCTGCGGGCGCACGTTCGCGGCGTCGAAGGTCAGCAGCGACGAGTCGGAGGAGACGAACGCGAGTCGGTCGCCGTCGGCCGCGTCGGCCGCGGCGAGCACCTCGTCGCCGTCCTTCAAATCGATGACGATCCACGAGTCCATCGTCGTGGGCGCCTCGCGGTTCCATCGTTTGACGACGCCGTTGCGGGTGCCGAGCGCCAGCGGCGGCAGCGTGTCGACGCCGGGGCCGGCCGCGCCGGACGGCTGTTCCGTGTTGTTGAGCGTGCCGGTCATCGCCACGGCGGCCACGACACGCTCGCCGTCGACCGGTTCGGTGCTTTCGGTCAGGCCGAGCAGCTCGTCGGCGTGGATGCCGCCGACCAGCGACAGCGTCCCGTCGACGTGCAGGGCGGGCAGTTCGACCGCGTGCGCGAGCACGAGGCGACCGGCCGACGTGATCAGCGCGTACGACGATCGGGTCGTGGTGCGGAAGATCGACGTGATCTGATCGTCCGGCTTGCGCGGGTCGGTGGCCGACCGTGCCTGCCACACGTCCCAGGCGGCCGGGGTGGCGCGTGCGATCAGACCGGATGCGGACAGCATCACCACGCACGGCTCGTCCTCGATCTGCAGCGCGGACACGGCCGCTCCCTCCTCGCCGCTGCGTCGCGCGGCCGCGGCCGCTGCGGCCACGTCGGCTGCGGCCGACGACAATGTGGCCGCGGACCGTGCCGCCTCCAGCATCGCCTGCTCGTCCACGTCGTCGTCGCCGTGCGCGACGACCGGCACGAGCGTGCCGTCCGGTCCTTCGTCGAGCAGCACGGTGCGTCGCGGCGTGCCGTAGCGTTTCGCCGCCTCGTCCATCTCGCGCACGACGACGCGGTCGAGTTCCTTGTCGGATGCGAGGATCGCGTCCAGTTCTTCGAGGCGATGCTTCAGGTCGTCGCGTTCGGCTTCCAGTTCGATGCGGCTCATGCGCGTCAGACGCCGCAGGCGCAGGTCGAGGATGTACTGGGCCTGCACGTCGTCGAGGTCGAACACGGCGATCAGACGGCTTTTGGCCGCGTCCGCATCCTCGGAGGAGCGGATCACCTGGATCACCTCGTCGATGTCGACCATGGCCAGCAGCAGACCTTCGACCAGGTGCAGGCGCTCCAGCGCCTTGCGGCGGCGGAACGCGCTGCGTCGGCGCACCACGGTGCGGCGGTGCCCGATCCACACGTCGAGCATCTCCTTGAGGCCCATCGTGTGCGGGCGACCGTCCACGAGCGCCACGTTGTTCATCGTGAAGTTGTCCTGCAGCGGTGTGAAGCGGAACAGCTGGGCGAGCACCGCGTTCGGGTCGAAGCCGGTCTTCACTTCGATGACGATGCGCGTGCCGTTGTGGCGGTCCGTCAGGTCGATCGCGCCCGAAATGCCTTCCAGCTTGCGGCTCTTGACGCCTTCCGAAATGCGTTCCAGCACGCGTTCGGGACCCACCATGAACGGCAGCTCGGTCACGACGATCGCCTTCTTGCGGGCCGTCACGTTCTCGATGTGCGTCTTGGAGCGGGTGGTGAGCGATCCGCGGCCCGTCTCGTACGCCTCGCGGATGCCGTTGCGTCCGATGATGATGCCGCCGCCCGGCCAGTCCGGTCCCGGCACGTAGCGCATCAGCTCCTCGAGCGACGCGTCGGGATGACGCATGAGATGCTTGGCGGCCGCGACGACCTCGCCCACGTTGTGCGTGGCCATGTTGGTCGCCATGCCCACGGCGATGCCCGACCCGCCGTTGACCAGCAGGTTCGGGATGGCGGCCGGCAGCACGGTCGGCTCCTTGAGCTTGTTGTCGTAGTTGGGCGTGAAGTCGACGGTGTCCTCGTCGATGTCGCCGTTCATGCCCAGCGCGGCCGGTGCGAGCCTCGCCTCCGTGTATCGCGATGCGGCCGGACCGTCGTCAAGCGAACCGAAGTTGCCATGGCCGTCGACCAGCGGCAGGCGCATCGCGAACGGCTGCGCCAGACGCACCATCGCCTCGTAGATCGCCGAATCGCCGTGCGGGTGCAGCTTGCCCATCACCTCGCCGACCACGCGCGCCGACTTCATGTACGGGCGTTCCGGCGTCAGGTTCATCTGGCCCATCTGGTAGACGATGCGCCGCTGCACCGGCTTGAGACCGTCGCGCGCGTCGGGCAGGGCCCTGGCGTAGATCACCGAATACGCGTATTCGAGGAACGATTTGCTCATCTCCTCGTTCAACGGCGTCTCGACGATATGCTCCCTGACCTCGCGAAGATCGTACGCGGGCTGTGCCGGCTTGCGCTGTGCTGCCATACGGTGCATGCTCCCCTTGTCGTAAACGGATACGGCCGTTACCGGCCGAGCGCCCATGATATCCGACCGGGCCAACCTCGGCCCCGTCCGCGTTTGTCACGCCGGCCGCGAAACCGCCGGCATGAGCGCATCCCTCCGTCTTCGCAGCGCGCCGCTTTGTCGTCCGGGCGATGATTGAATAGGGGGCATGAGTGTGGACGTGCCCGATATGAAGGAACTGCTGACCACGACGCCGGTCGCCGCATACGGCGACGATACCGACCCGGGAACCAGGGGAGGGGCGCTGCACCTGTCGTCGCTCCTACCGGCCATATCGGCCGCCATCGGACAGCCCGTCCCCACCGCCGTGCACCATGACCCGGCCTCGCTGCAGCGCGCGCTCGGCCTACCCGACGCACGCTCCGCAGTCGTCGTGCTCGTCGACGGACTCGGCTACTGGAATCTCGCGATGCGCCTCGGCCACGCCCCCTACCTGCGGGCGCTGATGAACGACACCGCCAACCAGCGGCCCATCGCCACCTGCACGCCCAGCACCACCGTGTCCGCGATGGCCACGTTCGGCACCGGCACCTGCCCCGGCATGACCGGCATGACCGGATACACGCAGCTCAACCCCGCCACCGGCGCGCTCTGCCAGCTCATCCAGTTCACCGACGCGCCCGACCCCGCCGACCTGCAGCGCCAACCCACCGTGCTTGAGACGCTCGCCGGCCAAGGCGTGCGCGTCACCAGCTGCGGGCTCATGAAGTTCAAGGATTCGCCGCTCACCCGCGCCGCACTGCGCGGCGGCGACTACAAGGGCGGCGTCACGCCCGTCGACCGGGTGTCCGACGCGGCGCGCGCCGCCCGCGAACCCGGCCTGACCTACCTGTACATCCGCGACGCCGACAAGACCGGCCACGCGTATGGCTGGGATTCCGACAAGTGGATCGGCGTGTTCGAACGCATCGACGCGCATCTGGCGCTGCTGCGCCGCAGCGTCCCCAAGGGCACGCTCATCGTCGTCACCGCCGACCACGGCATGGTGAGCGCCGACCCGACGCAGCGCATCGACGTCGCCGCCGACCCGACGCTGTCGGCCGGCGTGCGCCTGGTGGGCGGCGAACCGCGGTCCGTCATGCTGTACGCCGACGACGGGGAATCCGCCGACACGATCGCCGCGCGCTGGCGGGACCGTCTGGGGGAACGGGCGATCGTATGGACGCGCGACGAAGCGGTGACGCGCGGCCTGTACGGCCCCGTCGACCCGCGCGTACTGCCGGTGATCGGCGACGTCATCGTCTGCGCACTCGACGCACTGACCATCGTCGACTCGCGCACCCAAAGCGCGCAGGCGATGTCACTGCCGAGCGTGCACGGTTCACGCACGATGCTCGAATCCGACATCCCCTGCCTCATCGACCTCGCCTGACCGGACCGGACGCCATACGAGCGGTCCGGTCAGGCGGAACCACCGGACCGGACCGCGGATTACTCGCCGAAGAGAATCTCATCCCAGCTGGGCATCGCCGACCGACCCGAACGACGCTTGGGGGAGCGATGGGCCTCCGGCGCATCCCGGCGCTCGCCGTCGGGGTCGTCGACGGGAATCGTGGCTTCGGAGGCGTCCGGTGCCGGCGTCGCACCCGTGTCGGAGGGGAACGATGCACCGGCATCCGCATGCGTATCCGGCCGTGCATCCGAGCCCATGGCCGACGTCATGGCGGGTGCGGTTTCGGACAACGGCAACGGCGTCGCCTGCGCACCCGCATCCGATGCATCCGGATACGGGTGCGGGTCGGGGTGGAGCGCCAGCCCCTCGGTCGGTACGGGACGGGCGTCCTGCGGCTGCGTGCCGGCGTCACCGCCATCGGAGGCTTCGCCCGATGCGGCACCGACGTTCGCGGGGGCGCTCGGCGCGAGCGCACGCGGTGGATCCCAGCGCGACACCTCGCGCTCGATGCGCACCGAACGGATCGCGTCGGCGGATTCGGACGGGAACGAGAATCCGGTATCGGCGCGCCGTTGCCCGCCGGCGGAGCCGAGGTTCTGTTCGCCCAGCAGCTTCTTCGCCGCGGTGTTCAGGCAGGTGACCGTATTGTCACGCATGTTCCATGTCCATTCGGCGTGCACGTCGTGTTCGGACGTCTCGAATCGTGCGGTGATGTGCCATGGTTCGAGACCGCGCCGCGTGGCCTGCCAGTGCAGCGCCGACATGTCGACGAGCGCCGCGGCGAGCGTGCGTTCGATGAGCTCGGCCACGGTGCGCGCCCGGCTGTCCTTGGGGGCGGGCACCGACAGGAACTGTTCGACCGCGTACTGCTTCTCGGTTTCGACCGGCGCGGCGAACCGCCGTACCAGCGCCTCACCCAGCGCGTATCGTTGCGCGACCTGTGCCGGCGTCGCCCCGGCCCTGATCAGCGACTGGATCTGCGACAGCGGCAGCGATTCGCCTGCACGCGGCTGACGGGCGCGCAGCCGCGACTCGCTCGCCAGCTGCTTGGCCTCGAGTACGGCGCGTTCGAGCGTGTCGTCCATGGCGACGGAGAACCGGCGTCCGGCGGCGATGAACACGAGGTTCCCCTCGCCGTCCACATGGTCGAACCGGGCTTGCTCCAGCGGGTTGTCAGGCATCGCACACCACTTTCCTTACGACACGGCCATCGGCACGGCCATGCCTCACGACTCGTATTTTACGGGTATTTCGACGCGCGTATGCTATGGCGCGCAAAAGTCATGTATTCTATGGCGCAGAAGAAGTCATTCTCGAGAAAGGATCACGATGGCTCAGGACTACGATTCCCCTCGCAACAAGGATGAGGACGAGGAGTCGCTGCAGGCGCTCGGCAAGAGCTCCCAGAGCTCCTCGAGCGACATCGACGACGACGAGAACGCCATCGCCGAGGACTATGAGCTTCCCGGCGCCGATCTGAGCAACGAGGACGCCTCGGTGACCGTCATCCCGATGCAGGGCGACGAGTTCATCTGCTCGGAATGCTATCTGGTCAAGCATCGCAGCCAGCTCGCCGAGACCACGGCGGACGGACAGCCCGTGTGCCGGGAGTGCGCCGCCTGATGGCCGTGGACGTCGCCTACAACGAGCCCGAGACCGTCGAGGTGCTGGTCCGGTCCGTCAATCCGGACTTCCCGGCCCGGCTGCACTATGCCCATGCCGGCGACGCCGGCGCCGATCTGATCACCACCGAACACGTCGTGCTCAAGCCCTTCCAGCGCGCGCTGGTGCCCACCGGCGTGGCGATCGCGCTACCCGCCGGGTACGTGGCATTGGTGCATCCCCGTTCGGGGCTGGCCGTCAGGCAGGGCGTCACGGTCCTCAATGCGCCGGGTACCGTCGACGCCGGATACCGTGGCGAGATCAAGGTGCCGCTGATCAATCTCGACCCGGAGCATACGGTCGAATTCCAGCCGGGGGACCGCATCGCGCAGATGGTCATCCAGCGCTACGCCGAGGCGCGGTTCGTCCCGGCCTCCGTGCTGCCCGGATCGGACCGGGCCGAGCGCGGCTTTGGCTCGACGGGCGTGTCCTGAGCTCCGGGATGCGGTGGGCCGTCCGGATGTCGGCGGATAGAATGAGGTGACGGAACTCGAGGGAGGTGGATCATGGCGGATGCAGGGCAGGAGATCTATGCGGCCGCTCACATGCTGGGATGCGAGATCGGGGACGATCCGCTCAATCCGTTGACGCCGATCATGGCGTCGTGCCGGGCCCACCATCCCGACGAGGATCTGACCATCCTCGAACGCGCGTACCGGCGTGCCGTCATCCAGCACGCCCCCGACCGGCGCAAGTCGGGCGAACCGTACATCATCCATCCGCTGGCGGTCGCGCAGATTCTGGCCGATCTGGGCATGGGGCCCATCGTCGTGGCCGCGGGTCTGCTGCACGACACGGTCGAGGACACCGACTACACGCTCGACCAGTGCCGCGCGGAATTCGGCGATACCGTCACCGGTCTGGTCGACGGCGTCACCAAGCTGTCGAAGATGGAATACGGCGACTCGGCGCAGGCCGAGACCATCCGCAAGATGGTCATCGCGATGAGCCGTGACGTGCGCGTGCTCGTCGTCAAGCTCGCCGACCGTGTGCACAACGCGCGCACGTGGCGATACGTCAAGACATCCAGCGCGCAGAAGAAGGCGAGCGAGACGCTCGACGTCTACGCGCCGCTGGCCAACCGTCTGGGCATGAACGCGATCAAGACCGAGCTGGAGGAGCTGAGCTTCAAGACCCTGAGACCGAAGATCTACAACGAGATCGTCGTACTCGTGTCCCGTCGCGCCGGCCAGCGCGACGTCTATCTCAAGCAGATCCTGGCCGAGATCAACGAGGACCTCGA
>Cebus_capucinus_imitator_PRJNA485217_SSR096__coassemble_998_pt1 | contig 8150 bp, 4 predicted proteins | sample Cebus_capucinus_imitator_PRJNA485217_SSR096__metabat2_high_PE_010 | metagenome-assembled genome bin Cebus_capucinus_imitator_PRJNA485217_SSR096 | reverse complement strand
GCGGCCACTGGCACAGCGTGCAAACGGCCCCGCCGTAGACCACTGTGGTCGGGGGTTCAGTGGCCGGTCTGGAGTCGTCAGGGCGCCGGCCTCCGCCGGCAGACCACCGGCTTGGGTGCCGGTGGCCGGTCCAGCGCCATCAGGCCATGCCGGCTTCGGCGGGCGTGAGATTGCCGAACGCGCGATGCGCATGCCCAGCAGACCTACATTAGACCCGGACGACTTGAGGAAATCGACAAGGCGACGGTCATGCAGCACATACAGCCGACCGTCATGAAGATCCTCCAGCGTGACCTGATCCTTGGCGGCGGCCACGCCGCGCACCCAGAACAGCGACGTGACCTGCGTGCGGGCGACATCGGCATAACGGTCCAGCTCGTCCGGGGAGAAGCCGATGTCGCCGGCGGGGTGCGGGGGATGACGAACGACGTATTCGAGCGGGGTCATCGGGCGGTCCTCGCCGTCGACCATGCCCAACGGCTCGCTATGCTCATCGACGATGATCCGCGGATCGTCCTTGTCGGGGTTGCCTTCCGGACGCCAGTCGAACACCACCCATTCGGCGGCGGCGAGCGCATATGCGGCGCTGTTGGCATCGACGCTGCTGTCGGGATCGAGGCACCCGGTGAACTCGTCGAACGCGGTGAAGGCCTCGCCCAATGCTGTTTTGCCGAACGCCTGCGTGTAGTACTCGATGATGTCGTAGCATCGGACCGGCCATGCCTCATCCTAATCGGGGAGCGCCGCCTCCTGAGGTGACGGATGCCACCATTGGAGCGGGGTCTTGAGATACTGTGGACGTTCCGGATCCGGCTCATCGGAGGGGCGTGCGGATGCTTCGGTCGGGGAATCGGCCATGGCGATGGTCCTTTCTGTCGGCTTTCTGTCGACGCCCGTCGAAGGATGCCGTCGATGGTGATTGACGACCGTGTCGACCCGCCCAGTCTATCAGGGATGAGCCGCGCATGGGGTGCGTGGTACTTAGCGCACTGTGCATGCCGACCTCTGCGGGCCGTAGTGCAGGTACCAGAGGAACAGGGGGAGCGCGTAGCAGGCGTAGGCCTCGAACTGGGCGTACAGGTACGCCAGGAGCAGCAGCCAGCAGCAGAGGAACTTGGCGGAATCGCGGCGGAATCCGCCGCGGAGGCTGCCGGTGGGGTCATCGCAGCGTGCTCCGGCGGACTTGTCGCGGAATCCGTCACGTGCGTCACGCCCGTCGCCGATCCGGCCGTCGATCGCGTCGGTGGGACGGCGGCCGTCGGATATGCGTCGCATCAGGCGATGCAGCACCAGCATGCACGCGGCGACGAACAGCGCCAGCCCGAATTCGGTGACGAACGATACGTACGCGTTCATCGTGAACACGTTGCCCGCCCGGTTCGACACCGGCGCATACGGGTCGGCGAGCTGCGCGATCTCGCCCGTCATCATGCCGCCATGCGCCAGATACCAGGTCGACGCATCCGCGTAGCCGCGCATCATCGCCTCACCCACATTGCCCGCGCCGAAGCCGAACAACAGATGCCACGGGTCGTGCAGCGCGGCGACCATCGGCGCGAGCGAACGGAACAGTCGTGCGCTCATCGACACGTCGCCGGCCAGCAGGCCATGCGACAACAGCGCGTGGATACGCGGCTGGGCGGCCATCAGCGCCACGGCGGCGCCGCCGACGGCAAGGCAGCCCACCAGCGTGACAACCAGCGTGCGTGGCCGGTCGCGCAGCAGTCGTGCCGACCGATGCCACGGCACCGTCATCACCAGACACACGACCGCGGCGACGATGCAATCCAGGACGATGCGCACGCCGCATCCCATCACGACCGAACCGACCGCGAACATGCCGATGATCCACGGCAGACGACGGTCGCGCGACAGCCAATACAACGGCAGCAGCACGCCGAACACATGCACGCCGATGTAACTCGGCTCGGCGAACAGAAACTGCGGACGGAACACGAAATACTGACGCAGGTACAGGTTCATCAGCGGGGCGCGCAATATCGCGATATCCAGATGGTCGGGCTGAACCAGCCAGGTGACCGCGCCGAACGCGAACGCCGCCCCATATGCGGCGACGACCACCGTAATCGACGCGCGCCATGGCAGCTGCTTGACCGACCAGGCGAGCGCGAACGCGACGAACGTCGCCGATGCGCACGCCAACGCCAGCAGCGATTGCGTCGCATGCGACGGATGCACGCCGATCGTGCACCACCCGAACATGCTGACCAGCATGCAGGTGAACGGCAGCCCGATAAGCGTCGGATGACGGCGGAGCAGCGTGAGCGACCGCCGCCCATTGCACACGGCATACGCAAGAAACAGCAATGGTGCGATCGGCGACCAATACGCCATGCGTACGCCGAACACCGTCCCGTCGACCGGCAGCGTCGCCAGCGCCGCATACCACAGCCAGTCCGACCGGTCGCGCATGACGGCGGATGCGCGTCGCAGGAGGCCGGCCGACGGCGTGCGGACGGTCGGTGTGATGGCGGGTGTGGTGGCGGATGTGATGGCGCGATGGTGCATGATGGACCCTTCCTCGGATTCTTCCCTGTATGCGGAGCTGGTGGAGTCGGGTGGGACGGGGCTTCGATCGGGCCCTCCCCGCACGTCCGGTTATACCGGCCGGCATGGATGCAGCCGCGGGGCACGTCGACGATATGCGCGCTGTCGGGCGCATCGAGCAGATGCTCGAGCAAGGGTGCCCGAGGGCTGGCGGATCGGCGTCGTACGATTCGCTTCACCCACGTTGCGATGCTGACGTGGTGGGTGCCTGGTGTGGTATGAATGAAGAAAAGTGGTAAGATAGGTTTACCAATTTTTCAGGTTTTGGTAAAATAAGTTGGCCAATTCTGTTAGGGGGGCGTTGTGGGGAATCCGATTATCGCGGAGAAGATCCGGGGCTTCCGGATTGATGATTTCCGTCCGATAGTGAGGCGGGAACTGGACTTGGGAAGCCCGCTTGCCCCGAAAGTGGGGAATCTGGTCAAGGTGATCGTCGGCATGCGCCGTAGCGGCAAAAGCTACCGCCTGTTTCAGGAGATGGACGCGCTGGCGGAGTCCGGAGTCGGATGGAACCGAATCTGCTACGTCAATTTCGAGGACGACCGTCTGGGAGCGGTCACGCCGGCCACGGGCGACGATGTCATCGAGACGTTCATCGCCATGCACCCGGAATGTCTTGATGAGGGATTGTATCTGTTCTTCGATGAATTGCAGGAGATGCAGGACTGGGGCCGTTGGCTGCGTCGCATCGTAGACACCACGAAGGCCACAATCTACGTGACCGGTTCCTCGTCGACGATGCTGTCGAAGGAGATTTCCACCGAATTCAGGGGAAGAGCCTTGGACTTCGAGTTGCTGCCGTTCTCCTTCCGCGAATTCATCGTCGCGAACGACGTGATTTCTGAAGATGCACTGCGTCGGAATCCGGCTGTGGGGTATTCCGCCAAGGAGCGGGTGTTGCTGTCGCATGCGATGGATAGGTATCTGGAATATGGCGGTTTCCCCGCAATCCATGGACTGCCCTCGCCCCAGCGGATCGCCTTGCTGCAATCCTATGTGCAACGTGTGGTATCCCGTGACGTGGTGGAACGGCATGACATCGCCCGGCCGCGGGTCGCGTCCATGCTGGCGCGGCGCGTGCTTGGCTGCAACGGCAAGGCCCTGTCCATTCGGCGGATCGAGAACGAGTTGCGTTCGGCCGGTCTGGCGACCAGCCGGGAGCTGCTCGGTAATCTGCTGGAGTATTTCGAAGACGCCCATCTCGTGTTCCTGATGAGGGAATTCTCCGTGTCGTTGAAGGAACACACCACATCGACTCCCAAAGTGTATGCGGTCGATCCCGGATTGGCTGCCGCATCCGGCATGGCAAGCGTGCGGGATGACGGGCAGCGTCTGGAAAACGCCGTATACCTGGAATTGCGGCGGAGGACGATCGGATACCGGCGCGACGGCATATCCTCATGTCATACCAAAACACACGGCTATGAGATAGATTTCGTCGTCGGAGACGCTCTGATGCAGGAGCAGTATGAGCTATACCAGGTGACGGCGCGAATGGACGACGACAGGACCGTCGAACGGGAGACACGTGCCCCTATGGGAGTTGATGGCGGAACAGAACCTCACCGAAGGCACGATCATCGTCGGAGATGGTGAAGACCGGGAATACCATGACGGGGATCGCGTCATACGTCAGATACCCGCATGGCGTTGGTTCCTGGACTACGGCAGCTCATGCTGAGTGCCTGCGGCGTTCCATCCGGGCCGCCCGCATCGTCTGCGCACCATAGTGCAGATACCAGAGGAACAGGGGAAGGGCGTAGAAGGCGTACGCCTCGAACTGGGTGTACAGGTATGCCAGAAGCAGCAGCCAACAGCAGAGGAACTTGGCGGAATCGCGGCGGGCCCCGCCGTGGAAGCGGCAGTCGGGGCCATCGCAGCGTTCGGCGACGGACCCGTCGCCCGATCCGTCGCGCCGCTCGACGATTCCGTCGGTGGGACGGCGGCCGTCGGATATGCGTCGCATCAGACGATGCAGTACCAGCGCGCACACGGCGACGAACAGCACCAGCCCGAATTCGGTGACGAACGACATGTACGCGCTCATCGTGAACACGTTGTCCGCCCGGTTCGACACCGGCGCATACGGGTCGGCGAGCTGCGCGATCTCGCCCGTCATCATGCCGCCATGCGCCAGATACCAGGTCGACGCATCCGCGTAGCCGCGCATCATCGCCTCACCCACATTGCCCGCGCCGAAGCCGAACAACAGATGCCACGGGTCGTGCAGCGCGGCGACCATCGGCGCGAGCGAACGGAACAGTCGTGCGCTCATCGACACGTCGCCGGCCAGCAGGCCATGCGACAACAGCGCGTGGATACGCGGCTGGGCGGCCATCAGCGCCACGGCGGCGCCGCCGACGGCAAGGCAGCCCACCAGCGTGACAACCAGCGTGCGTGGCCGGTCGCGCAGCAGTCGTGCCGACCGATGCCACGGCACCGTCATCACCAGACACACGACCGCGGCGACGATGCAATCCAGGACGATGCGCACGCCGCATCCCATCACGACCGAACCGACCGCGAACATGCCGATGATCCACGGCAGACGACGGTCGCGCGACAGCCAATACAACGGCAGCAGCACGCCGAACACATGCACGCCGATGTAACTCGGCTCGGCGAACAGAAACTGCGGACGGAACACGAAATACTGACGCAGGTACAGGTTCATCAGCGGGGCGCGCAATATCGCGATATCCAGATGGTCGGGCTGAACCAGCCAGGTGACCGCGCCGAACGCGAACGCCGCCCCATATGCGGCGACGACCACCGTAATCGACGCGCGCCATGGCAGCTGCTTGACCGACCAGGCGAGCGCGAACGCGACGAACGTCGCCGATGCGCACGCCAACGCCAGCAGCGATTGCGTCGCATGCGACGGATGCACGCCGATCGTGCACCACCCGAACATGCTGACCAGCATGCAGGTGAACGGCAGCCCGATAAGCGTCGGATGACGGCGGAGCAGCGTGAGCGACCGCCGCCCATTGCACACGGCATACGCAAGAAACAGCAATGGTGCGATCGGCGACCAATACGCCATGCGTACGCCGAACACCGTCCCGTCGACCGGCAGCGTCGCCAGCGCCGCATACCACAGCCAGTCCGACCGGTCGCGCATGACGGCGGATGCGCGTCGCAGGAGGCCGGCCGACGGCGTGCGGACGGTCGGTGTGATGGCGGGTGTGGTGGCGGATGTGATGGCGCGATGGTGCATGATGGACCCTTCCTCGGATTCTTCCCTGTATGCGGAGCTGGTGGAGTCGGGTGGGACGGGGCTTCGATCGGGCCCTCCCCGCACGTCCGGTTATACCGGCCGGCATGGATGCAGCCGCGGGGCACGTCGACGATATGCGCGCTGTCGGGCGCATCGAGCAGATGCTCGAGCAAGGGTGCCCGAGGGCTGGCGGATCGGCGTCGTACGATTCGCTTCACCCACGTTGCGATGCTGACGTGGTGGGTGCCTGGTGTGGTATGAATGAAGAAAAGTGGTAAGATAGGTTTACCAATTTTTCAGGTTTTGGTAAAATAAGTTGGCCAATTCTGTTAGGGGGGCGTTGTGGGGAATCCGATTATCGCGGAGAAGATCCGGGGCTTCCGGATTGATGATTTCCGTCCGATAGTGAGGCGGGAACTGGACTTGGGAAGCCCGCTTGCCCCGAAAGTGGGGAATCTGGTCAAGGTGATCGTCGGCATGCGCCGTAGCGGCAAAAGCTACCGCCTGTTTCAGGAGATGGACGCGCTGGCGGAGTCCGGAGTCGGATGGAACCGAATCTGCTACGTCAATTTCGAGGACGACCGTCTGGGAGCGGTCACGCCGGCCACGGGCGACGATGTCATCGAGACGTTCATCGCCATGCACCCGGAATGTCTTGATGAGGGATTGTATCTGTTCTTCGATGAATTGCAGGAGATGCAGGACTGGGGCCGTTGGCTGCGTCGCATCGTAGACACCACGAAGGCCACAATCTACGTGACCGGTTCCTCGTCGACGATGCTGTCGAAGGAGATTTCCACCGAATTCAGGGGAAGAGCCTTGGACTTCGAGTTGCTGCCGTTCTCCTTCCGCGAATTCATCGTCGCGAACGACGTGATTTCTGAAGATGCACTGCGTCGGAATCCGGCTGTGGGGTATTCCGCCAAGGAGCGGGTGTTGCTGTCGCATGCGATGGATAGGTATCTGGAATATGGCGGTTTCCCCGCAATCCATGGACTGCCCTCGCCCCAGCGGATCGCCTTGCTGCAATCCTATGTGCAACGTGTGGTATCCCGTGACGTGGTGGAACGGCATGACATCGCCCGGCCGCGGGTCGCGTCCATGCTGGCGCGGCGCGTGCTTGGCTGCAACGGCAAGGCCCTGTCCATTCGGCGGATCGAGAACGAGTTGCGTTCGGCCGGTCTGGCGACCAGCCGGGAGCTGCTCGGTAATCTGCTGGAGTATTTCGAAGACGCCCATCTCGTGTTCCTGATGAGGGAATTCTCCGTGTCGTTGAAGGAACACACCACATCGACTCCCAAAGTGTATGCGGTCGATCCCGGATTGGCTGCCGCATCCGGCATGGCAAGCGTGCGGGATGACGGGCAGCGTCTGGAAAACGCCGTATACCTGGAATTGCGGCGGAGGACGATCGGATACCGGCGCGACGGCATATCCTCATGTCATACCAAAACACACGGCTATGAGATAGATTTCGTCGTCGGAGACGCTCTGATGCAGGAGCAGTATGAGCTGTACCAGGTGACGGCGCGAATGGACGATGACAGGACCATCGAACGGGAGACGCGTGCCCTATGGGAGTTGATGGCGGAACAGAACCTCACCGAAGGCACCATCATCGTCGGAACCGGCGAAGACCGGGAATACCATGACGGGGATCGCATCATACGTCAGATACCCGCATGGCGTTGGTTCCTGGAGTACGGAGGCGCGCGCTGAATCCTGTGCGCGTACGTTGGCGCAACAGGAGGGAAAGGAGGCTTTTGCGCATCCGTCCGCATCGACACGGCTATACTGACCGTGGACGGCTGCCAGTACGCAGTTTCGGTGGCGACGTGCAGGGAACGTCGAAGGGGTCGGACGGTGGCGGACCGGGAACATCATCAGACACGAACCGCTGCTGGGCGGGCGGCCGTGTCGGACAGTCCCGCCGGACGGTCCCGCCGGCGAAGCGCAGGCATGTGGGTAGAGTGGACCGCATGAGCGAATACGTGGATGACGGACAGGGGACGCCGGCCGGACCCGAGGGCGGCGGGCATCATGACGAACCCCACGGCGGGCCATATGGCGAGGGCCGCGGGAACGACCACGGCGGCGGCCGCGGCACGACACGGCACGGACGGCACGGAAGCGCCCGGCGGAAACCCGGACGGCATATCGGCCGGACCATCGGCATCGTCGTCGGCGTGCTGCTGGCGGTCATCGTGGCGCTCGCCGGCTGGTTCGTCGTATCGGCGCTGAACGCGAAGACGGAAGTGCAGGCCGCGGTGCGCTCGGCGAGCGCGATCGGCAGCCGGATCGTGAGCGGCGACACGGTCGGCGCGAAGGCGAGCATCGGCGAGTTCGGCGAGCACATCGACGC
>Cebus_capucinus_imitator_PRJNA485217_SSR096__coassemble_994_pt1 | contig 8164 bp, 9 predicted proteins | sample Cebus_capucinus_imitator_PRJNA485217_SSR096__metabat2_high_PE_010 | metagenome-assembled genome bin Cebus_capucinus_imitator_PRJNA485217_SSR096 | reverse complement strand
GGCGAATACTACGACGGCACGCCCGACGTCCCGGCCGGCGCGTTCGTCGTCGCCGCCGACGGCGGACTCGACCATGCGCGCGCGATGGGCGTGGCCGCCGACGTCGTGGTCGGCGACTTCGATTCGATCGGAGACGCTCGCCCGCTGGCGGGGGAGCGCACCGTCGTGTTGCCGCCGGAGAAGGACGACCCAGACCTGCTGTCCGCGCTCAAGATCGGCTGGGCCGCTGGATGCCGCGAATTCCATATCTACGGTGCGCTCGGCGGCCGCATCGACCATACGATCTCCGCGATCGCGCTGACCGCGCGGCTCGCCCGCCGCGGCGGCGTCGGCTACCTGCACGGCGACGGCACGATCGTCACCGCCGTGTGCGACGGGGCGCTCGCGTTCGACGCGTTCGACGCGCGGCCGGGACGCATGGTGTCGGTGTTCTCCCATTCGGACGTGTCGTACGGCGTCGACGAGCCGGGACTCAAGTACGAGCTGCGCGACGGCACGCTGTTCTCCGACGCGGTGCAGGGCGTGAGCAACGAGTTCCGTCCCGGCGTCGCTTCGGCCGTCTCGGTGCGCGAGGGCACGCTCGTCGTCACGTTCCCCGCCGAGGCTCCACGGCCGCGCGTGACGCACTGGCATGCGTTCCGCGGCGATCTGGGGCCGCTCGATACGGCCGTCTCGGCGCTGCTTGTGCACTGACCGCCGATACGACACGCCGGGTCGTACCCTGTGGTATTCTTGCCAAGGCTTGAGAAATCAAGAAAGCGGGGCAACCCCACCTGGAAGCCTGTCATGGCCTCGGGTTCAAGGCACAGTCCTTACGCGCCGGCGATGCCGGAGGAGCGTGCGTCCGCCGGCTTCGGGGCCGGGGCGGGATGCGAATGGAGACGATGACGCGCTGGTGATGCGCGCGTTGCATCGTGCCGTGAATCCGATTTCATGTATCGCGTCCGGACGGGACCGCTCAGAGAACATGAGGATTGGAGTCATCATCAGCGACGAACCACGTATTAACGACGAGATTCGCGTCTCCCAGGTGCGTCTGATCGGCCCGAAGGGCGAGCAGGTGGGGGTCATCGCGACTTCCGTTGCACTGAACCTGGCCAAGGAAGCGAACCTCGATCTCGTCGAGGTGGCGCCCAACGCGAAGCCTCCGGTCGCCAAGCTCATCGACTACGGCAAGTTCAAGTATAACGAGAAGATCAAGGCCCGCGAGGCCCGTCGCAACCAGAGCACCGCGGAGATCAAGGAGATCCGCTTCCGCCTGAAGATCGACGACCACGACTTCGAGGTGAAGAAGGGCCACGTGACCCGCTTCCTGAGCGGCGGCGACAAGGTCAAGGTCACGATCATGCTGCGCGGCCGCGAGCAGTCCCGCCCGATCGGAGGCGTGGAGCTGCTGCAGCGTCTGGCCGACGACGTGCAGGAGTACGGCAACATCGAGTCCGCTCCCAAGCAGGAGGGCCGCAACATCATCATGACGTTGGCGCCCAAGGGCAAGAAGGTGCACACGCAGTCGGAGCAGCGCCGGCGCGGCGACCAGTCCCGCGCCGAACGCCAGGCCCGTCAGGCCGCCCGTCTGGCGGCCAAGCAGGAGGCCCAGGCGCAGGCCGCGGCCGAGGCCAAGGCGGCCGTCAACCAGACTTCCGAAACGAAGTAACCCAAAAGGAGGGCAGCAATGCCGAAGATGAAAACCAATTCCGCCGCGTCCAAGCGCGTCCGCGTCACCGGCAAGGGCAAGCTCATGCATGCCGGCAGCTCCATGCGCCACAACCTGGAGCACAAGTCCGCCCGTCAGCGTCGTGCGCTGAAGGCCGACGGCGTGATCGCCCAGCCGCAGACCAAGAAGATGAAGCAGCTGCTGGGCCTCTGATCGCCCTGAAGCCGACCGATAGACGTCAACAGAAAGTTTGAGGAATAAGATATGGCACGTGTCAAGCGCGCAGTGAACGCCCACAAGAAGCGTCGCGTCGTTCTCGAGAGGGCCTCGGGCTACCGCGGCCAGCGCTCCCGCCTGTACCGCAAGGCCAAGGAGCAGCTGCTCCACTCCTTCACCTACAACTTCCGCGACCGCAAGGCTCGCAAGGGCGACTTCCGCAAGCTGTGGATCCAGCGCATCAACGCCGCCGTGCGCGCCGAGGGCATGACCTACAATCGCTTCATGCAGGGCCTGAAGCTGGCCGGCATTGAGCTGGACCGCCGCGCCCTGGCCGAGCTGGCCGTCTCCGACGCCGAGACCTTCAAGGCGATCGTCGAGGCCGCCAAGGCCGCTCTGCCGGCGGACGTGAACGCTCCGGTCGAGGCCTGAGCCGATTCCGCGTCATAGCGATATCGAATGAGGGGACCCCGTCGCAAGGCGGGGTCCCCTCCGTCATGCAAGGAGCCGTCATGACCGATGCGAACGGAGGCGACCTGTCCACGCTCAGGGAGCGCTTCGTCACATACGTCGACGTGGAGCGCGGCCTGTCGAAGGCGACGGTCGCCGCCTACGCGTCCGACGTCGGCCGCTACCTCGCATGGCTGGCCGACCGCGGCGTCACGCAGGCGCGCGCCATCCGCCGACAGGACGTCGAGGACTACGTGGCCGCGCTCGACGCGGCGGGGGAGAGCGCCCGCAGCCGCGCACGACGCCTGTCGAGCGTGCGCGCGTTCCACCGGTTCTGCCTGGCCGAGCACGCGGTGCCATCCGACGTGACGGCCGCGATGCGCGCCCCGAAGACCCCCTCCACCCTGCCCGACGTGCTGTCCATCGACGAGGTCGCCCGACTGCTCGACTCGGTGCCCGAACCCTCCGCCGCGGCCGGTGCCGCCGGCGACGCCGATCCCGGCCGCATCGCCCTGGAGAACGCGGTGCTGCTGCGCGACCGGGCGCTGCTCGAATTCATGTACGCGACCGGATGCCGCGTATCCGAAGGCGTGGGCGCGAACATCGACGACCTCGACCTCGACGCGCGACTGGCCCGCCTGACCGGCAAGGGGGCCAAGCAGCGGCTCGTGCCGGTGGGCGGCGTCGCCTGCAACGCGGTGCACCGCTACCTCGACGAGGCCCGCCCCGTACTGGAGGGGCGCGCCTCGGACGGGCGTCCGGAACGCCGCGCCCTGTTCCTCAACCGGCGCGGACGGCGATTGTCGCGCCAGTCCGTATGGGAGGTCATCCGGCTCGCCGCCGACCGCGCGCACATCGACCGGCCGCTGCACCCGCACACATTGCGCCACTCGTATGCCACGCACCTGCTGCAGGGCGGCGCCGACGTACGCACCGTGCAGGAGCTGCTCGGCCACGCCTCGGTGGCCACCACGCAGATCTACACGCACGTCACCCCGCAGGCGCTCATCGAGACGTACATGACGGCCCACCCGCGCGCGCGTCGCAGCCGTGCATGTCGCACCGCGCCGCCGGGCGACTGATGTTACTATGGGAGGCATTATGCCTACGGATCTGCTTGGACGAGAATACGAGACCTTCCCCGCGCCGGGGCCGCTGCAGCAGCACGGACCGGCGCGGGTCATCGCCATGTGCAACCAGAAGGGCGGCGTGGGCAAGACCACCAGTTCCATCAACCTCGCCGGCGCGCTCAGCCAGTACGGCCGGCGCGTCCTCATCGTCGACCTCGACCCGCAGGGCGCAGCCACGGTGGGGCTGGGCATCAATGCGAACGTGGTCGACAACACGATCTACACGGCCCTGTTCACCCCGCGCATGGACGTGCACGAGGTGATCCACCACACCGAATTCGAGAACCTCGACATCATCCCGGCCAACATCGACCTGTCGGCCGCCGAGGTGCAGCTCGTGACCGAGGTGGGCCGCGAGCAGATCCTCGCCGGCGTGCTGCGCCCGATTCGCTACGAGTACGACGTGATCATCATCGACTGCCAGCCGTCGCTGGGCCTGCTGACCGTCAACGCGCTGACGGCCGCCGACGGCGTCATCATCCCAGTGGCCGCCGAGTTCTTCGCTCTACGCGGCGTCGCGCTGCTCATGCAGTCGATCGAGAAGGTGCAGTCGCGCATCAACCCCGGACTCGAGGTGTACGGCGTGCTCGTGACGATGTACACGCGCACCCTGCACTGCGAGGAGGTGCTGCAGCGCATCTACGAGGCGTTCCGTGAGAAGGTGTTCCACACCGTCATCTCCCGTTCCATCAAGCTGCCCGACGCCACGGTCGCCGCCGCGCCGATCACCGTCTACGCGCCCGGCCACAAGACCAGCAAGGAATACCGGGAGGTCGCCCGTGAGCTCGTCGCCCGCGGCGTCGTCGCCTGACGGATCCGGCACGGCCGACGCGACGGCGCACGACGTCGGACGCAACGGCTTCCACGTCACGCTCGACGTGTACTCCGGCCCGTTCGACGTGCTGCTCTCCATGATCGCGGACCGCCGCCTCGACCTGACCGAGGTGTCGCTGTCCGCCATCACCGAGGAGTTCCTCGCCTACGTACGCGGCCTCGACCTGACCGGCGACATGGAGGAGGCCAGCGCGTTCCTCGACGTGGCGGCCGTGCTGGTCGAGTCGAAGAGCGCTGCGCTGTTGCCCGGCACCGACGACGGCGAACACGACGAGCAGAGCCTCGCATCGCTGCGCGAACGCGACCTGCTGTTCGCCCGGCTGCTGCAGTACCGCGCGTTCAAGGAGGCGGCGCGTCAGCTGCGCGAACGTTTCGACGCGGCCGCCGGTTCGTTCCCGCACCCGGCCATCGTGGATGATACGCCCGTCGCGGCCGCGCCCGAACTCGTCTGGACGCTCGGCGTCGACGATCTGGCCGGACTGGCCGCCGCCGTGCTCGCGCGCTCGCCCGAGCGCGTCCTCGCCGACCATCGGCTGCATGCGCCCACGGTCGACGTGCGCGCCCAGCTGGCGTGGATCTGCAGTCGGCTGGAGGCGTTGAACGAGGGAGGATCGCTCACGTTCGCCGACCTGATCGGCGGCGAGGACGGCGACATGGTCGTCGCACGCTTCCTGGCCGTGCTGACGCTCTTCCAACGCCGGGCGCTGCAGCTGCGACAGGACGGACCGTACGGTCCGCTGCACCTGCGCCGGATGCCGGGCGCCGACCTCGACGCCATCATGGCCGACGCCACCGCCGACAGGGACGGCGACAGGGATGACGAAAGGGACCACGCATGACGAACGAACCACGCCCGGCCGACACGCACGAGTATCCGGGCGGCGTGGCCGCATGCCTCGAAGCGGTGCTCATGGCCGTCGACGCCCCCCAGCGGGTCCCGGACCTGGCGCGGGCGCTGCACTGCGGCGAACCCGAGGTCGAGGCCGCGCTCGAAGGTCTGCGCGCCGCCTACGACGAGCAGGGACGCGGTTTCGAACTGCGCCGCACCGCCGCCGGATGGCGCTTCGCCAGCCGCGCCGACTACGAGCCGGTCGTCGCCGCGTTCGTCGCCGACGGCCAGCCGACGCGCCTGTCGCAGGCGGCGATGGAGGCGCTGGCGATCATCGCCTACCAGCAGCCAGTCACGCGCGCGCAGGTCGCGGCGATCCGCGGCGTCAACTCGGACGGCGTGATCCGCCTGCTGTCGGTGCACGGCCTGATCCGGCAGGACGGCGTCGACCCGCAGTCGCATGCGGCGCTGCTCGTCACCTCGGACGCGTTCCTGGATCGTATGGGATTGGATTCGCTCGACCGGCTGCCCTCGCTCGCCCCGCTGCTGCCGGGCTCCGTCGACGACGTGGACCCGGACGGGGATCCGGCCGGCATGGCCTGAACGCCGCCGTCGGAACCCGTCGGCACCGGGCGGCATCGGCGGGCGGACCGATTGCGAGGACTGGAGGAGCCTCATGGGATTGAACGTAAGCGAACGACGCAGCCAGCCGCCGCAGGTGGGCGTGTCCGTCGTGATCCTCGCCCTCGGGCCGGCGCCGGCCGCCGAATCCGACGCCCGGCCGCGCCTGTGGCTGCCGTTGGTGCGGCGCGTACGTCAGCCGTACCTGGGTGACTGGGCGCTGCCGGGCGGCGGACTGCGTGCCGACCGGTCGCTGCGCGAGTCGGCGTATCTGGCGCTCGAATCGACCACGGACCTGCATCCGCGCTGTCTGGAGCAGCTGCACACATTCGGCGATCTGGAACGCTCGCGCGGCGGCCTGCCGATGGTGTCGGTCGTCTACTGGGCGATCGTGGGGCAGGGGGAACGCGTCGACCTCGCCGAACGCGACAACGTGCGCTGGTTCCCCGCCGACGACCTGCCCGCGCTGGCGTTCGACCATGCGCGCATCGTCGGCCATGCGCTGCGCAGTCTGCGCGAACGCATCGAATATCCGCCGATGGCGACCCGTCTCGTCGGTGCCGAATTCACGTTGCGCCAGCTGCACGGCGTGGTCGAGGCGGTGATCGGCGGCGACGTCGATCTGGCGAACTTCCGCCGCAAGATGCTCGCCAGCGGCATGCTCGAGGACACGGGACGCAAGGTGCGCGAGGGACGGCAGCGTCCGGCTGCCGTCTACCGGTATGTGGCCGCCGGGCGGTCCGCCGTCGTCGACGGGGACGGACGGGACTGCGCTGGCCGCGCCGGGGCGCCCGATCCGGTGCCATCGGCGTCGGCCGCGCCGGTCGGCGACGTGATCGCGGCGCTGACGACCGGCTGACGGCCGTTCGTCGGCATGCGCCGGCTGCGATATGCGACGGTCCGCGGTGCGTCGGTTCCGCCACGCGCACTATTTATAGTCGCGATGACTATAAATAGTGTTAGGATGACTCCCCGGCAGGCATGCGCACGCATGCCCCGGGAACAGAGAGGACATCCCATGGCACAGGCCACGCAACTCACGCGCAACGAACGGCTCGACCGGCTGCCGTTCAACAAGGCGCACCGGCGGCTTCTCGTCGCCTCCGGCATCGGCTGGGCGTTCGACGCGATGGACGTCGGACTCGTCTCCTTCGTCGTCGCCGCCATCGCCGCCGACCCGCATTTCAACCTCGACCCCACCCATAAGAGCTGGGTCCTGTCCATCGGATTCGTCGGCATGGCCGTCGGCGCCGCGCTCGGCGGCTGGATCGCCGACCGCATCGGCCGCAAGACCGTGTTCACCGCCACGCTCATCATCTTCGGCATCGCCAACGGCGTGATGGCCTGCTCCTGGTCGCTCGGCATGCTGCTGGGCGCGCGCCTCGTCATCGGCCTCGGCCTCGGCGCGGAACTGCCCGTCGCCTCCACGCTCGTCTCCGAATTCTCGCCAGCCCGCCAGCGCGGCCGCATGACCGTGCTGCTCGAATCGTTCTGGGCGGTCGGCTGGATCGTCGCCGCGATGATCGGCTACGTCGTGATTCCCAACACCGGCGACTGGGGCTGGCGCTGGGCGCTGGCCATCGGTGCGCTGCCGCTGCTGTATGCGATCGTCGCCCGCGCCCACGTGCCCGAATCGGTGCGCTTCCTCGAATCGCAGGGCCGTGAGGAGGAGGCCGAACGGGCCGTGCGCTGGTTCGAGGCCGCCGGTGGCGTCGAACCCGTCGCCAGCCCCAAGGGCACCCCGCTGCCGCGCATCGGCGCGCGCGAACTGTTCGGCGGCCGCTACCTGGCCCGCACCATCGCGATCTGGGCCACCTGGTTCTTCGTCAACTTCTCCTACTACGGCGCGTTCACCTGGATGCCGTCGCTGCTCGCCGACCAGTTCGGTTCGCTGACCAAGTCGTTCGGCTACACGCTCGCCATCTCGATCGCCCAGCTGCCCGGCTACTTCCTGGCTGCATGGCTTGTCGAGATCTGGGGGCGGCGCCGTACGCTGAGCGTGTTCCTCGCCGTGTCGGCCGTGGCCGCGTTCGCGTTCTCCCAGGCCGGATCCGTGGCCATGGTGCTCGTCTTCGGCATGCTGCTGAGCGCCTCCAACCTCGGCGCATGGGGCGTGCTGTACGCGGTGACCCCCGAGATCTACCCGACGCGTCTGCGCGGCGCGGCGGCCGGCGCGGCCGCGGCCGTCGGACGCATCGCCGCGATCGTCGCCCCGCTGCTCGTCCCGTGGTTCCTGACCCTGTCGGGCGGGAGCAAGACGGTCGCGTTCGTGGTCTTCGCCGCCGCGTTCGTGGTCTTCGCCGCCGCGTTCGTCCTCGCCTGCCTTGCGGCCCTGTGCCTGCCCGAGCGCAGGGGCCGGGCTCTGGAGGACTGAACCGAGGGAGGACGTGGGGAGTTCCGGTTCCCCTCGTAACTTTTCGGCGACACACC
>Cebus_capucinus_imitator_PRJNA485217_SSR096__coassemble_963_pt1 | contig 8333 bp, 5 predicted proteins | sample Cebus_capucinus_imitator_PRJNA485217_SSR096__metabat2_high_PE_010 | metagenome-assembled genome bin Cebus_capucinus_imitator_PRJNA485217_SSR096 | reverse complement strand
CGTGCGGGGAACGTGCGGGAAATCGACCTCGACGGTCCGTCACGCGGGAGAAGGTCGGATGGGCGGAACGGCCGGTCCTCTCCCTCGTGACGGGTTATCGGGCGCAACGGCCCGGTCGTCAGTAGCGGCGCGCCTGCGGCGGCATATCGACGACGCGCACCGGCTGCCATAGCGGCTCGGCATCGGAGGCAGTCATCGAATGCGCGAGGAAGTGTTCGTCGTCGCGTTCCGGGAAATCGGTGCGGCACAGCGACCCGCGCGACTCGTGCCGGGCGTCGGACGCGGCGAGCATCACGCCGGCCAGTTCGACCAGATGACGCACCTCCCAGATCGCCGTCAGCTCCTGGTTGAACGTGGGTGCGGACTCGTGGGCGCGCAGCCGTTCGGCGCGCGGCTGCAGCGCATCACGCAGCTCGTCGGCGGCGAGTGCGATCGACGCGGCGTCGCAGCGCACCGCGAGCGCCCGTTCCATGACGGCGCCCAGGTCGGCGGCCAGACGGTACGGGTTGTCGTCGGCGTCGGCACCGGTGTCGTCGTGGCCGGCGAGCAGTGCGGTGATGTCGTCGCGGCGTGCCGCGGCTGCGGTTTCGACCGGGTCGACGGCATCGGACATCACGTCGCCGGCGACTTCGATATCGTCGATGGCGACGGGAGCGTCGGCGATGCGGCCGGCGAGCGTGCGTCCGGCGCGTGTACCGAACAGGCAGGCGTCGAGCAGCGAGTTGCCGCCCAGACGGTTCGCGCCGTGTACGGACACGCACGAGCATTCGCCGGCGGCGAACAGGCCTTCGACGGGGTGGCGTTCGTCGTCGGCCCAACGGTAGACGACGCCGTCGGTGCCGATGGGGATGCCGCCCATCGTGTAGTGGGCGGTCGGTTTGACCGGCACCCAGTCGTGCACGGGGTCGAGTCCGGCGTATTTGCGGATCGTCTCGCTGACCTGCGGGAGCACGGCCTCCATGTGGTCGGCGTCGATGCCGGTCATGTCGAGCCACACGCAGTCCCTGGGGCCGTCCGGGTCCTTGGGGTCGGCGACGCCGCGGCCCGCGTCGATTTCGGCGCGGATGGAGCGGCTGACCACGTCGCGGGCCGCCAGGTCGGCGTGGCCGGGAGCGTAGCGTTCCATGAACGCCTCGCCGTCGGCGTTGCGCAGCACGCCGCCTTCGGCACGCGCCGCCTCCGACAGGAGGATGCCGGTGTGAGCCAGTCCGGTCGGATGGAACTGCACGAATTCGATGTCCTCGAGCTGCAGGCCGGCGGCCAGGGCGAGCGCCATGCCGTCGCCGGTCAGGTCCCACGAGTTCGACGTGGTATGGAAGAGACGGCCGGCGCCGCCGGTGGCGAGCAGCACGTTGCGCGCGTGCACGGCGTGCGTGACGCCCTTGTGCGTGTCGAACGCGACGACGCCGGCGACGCGACGGCCGTCGTCGGTGAGCACCAGGTCGGTCACCTGCCATTCCTCGGCGAATTCGACGCCGGCCCCCACGCACTGCTGCCACAGCGTGTGCAGGATCTGATGGCCGACGCGGTCGGCCGCGTAGGCGGCGCGGCGCACCGGTTCGGCGCCGAAGTCTCGGGTGTGGCCGCCGAAGCGGCGCTGGGCGATATGGCCGTCATCGGTGCGGGAGAAGGCCACGCCGTCGCGTTCCAGGTTGATGACCGTCTCGGGCGCATACTGGGCCAGCAGGGCCGCGGCGTCCTGGTCGACCAGCCAATCGCCGCCCTTGACGGTGTCGTAGTAGTGCCAACGCCACTCGTCCGGTTCGACGTTGCCCAGACTCGCGGCGATGCCGCCCTCGGCGGAACCCGTGTGCGAACGCAGCGGCTGCAGCTTGGAGATCACCAGGATGCGCGGATCGACGCCCTCGCCGCGCAGACGCGCGACCGCGGTGGAGCGCAGCACCGCCATCGCGGCGGACAGGCCGGCGGCGCCCGCGCCCACGATCACGGCATCGTACATGTCTTCGATATGCTTCGGACTCATACCCACGATTGTGGGCAGAAGCCGGGACGAAGACGACGACGGCCTCCGGGGCGACGGGGACTCCGGGAGCGAGTCCGGAGCCGTCGCTACCCGCCGGAGCGGCGTGCGGGCGCGACCACGCCGTCATGCACCACGATCGCTCCCGCCATCTCCATCTCGCCGAGCATGCCGAGCACGTCGGCCAGCCCCATGCCCTCGACGCGCCGGGCGATCGCCCCGGCGTTCGCAGGCACCCGTTCCCGTCGGCATCGGCGGATGGCGTCGAACACGGGACGGAAGGCATCCGTGGACAGGGCGCCGTCATCCTCGTCAGGGACGTCGTCGCGGCGTTCCCGGTCGTCGGTCCGGTCCGTGGCGACGGTGCCGTCGTCGGATCCGGAGCCCGGCTTCGCCGGAGGATGCGCCGGGTGGCAGACGCCGTCGAGCGTGTCCGCCGAGGTGAGGAGCATCGCCTTGCCGTCGGCGATGAGACGGTTGCATCCGGCGTTGCCCGGCGTGGTGATGTCGCCCGGCACGGCGTACACCTCACGGTTGAGTTCGGCGGCCCAGCCGGCCGTATTGAGCGCTCCCGAGCGCAGCCGGGCCTGGGCGACGACGATCGTGGCCGCCAGTGCGGCGATGATGCGGTTGCGCAGCAGGAATCGGCGCGCCTCGGGCACGACGTAGGACGGCAGTTCGCTGACGAGTGCGCCTCCCGAGTCGAGGATGCGGGTGAAGAGCTCGCGGTTGCATTGCGGCCCCGCATGGTCCAGGCCGCCGGCGAAGACGGCCACCGTGCGCCCCACGGCGTCGGGATCGTCGGCGCGGGCCAGCGCGTCCAGCGCACCCCAGTGCGCGGCGGCGTCGGCTCCCATCGCCCCTCCCGACACCACCAGATGCCCCTGCAGGGCCGCGCGCGAGGCGACGGTGCGGGCCACGCGCGCACCGTAATCGTTCACGCCGCGCGAGCCGACCACGGCCAGCGGGGCCGGACAGGAGACGAGCGCCGCAGGCTCGCCCTCCACCCACAGGCAGAGGGGAGGCGCCCATTCCCTGCGGATCATGAGATCGTCCAGACCGCTTGGCCAGCATGGATCGGCCGGGCCGACGAGGCGGCGGTGCCCCCGGCCGAGGCCGAAATAGGGCATGCAGGCCGCCGGGTCGAGCGAGGGAAGCCGTCCGAGCCGTCCATGCCATCGTTCCAGAGCGGCGTGGAACGCGTCGAGGTGCCGCGTCGTGGGACGGCGCCCCCATGCTACGAGGCCCGCGCAGAACGCGTCGTCAAGCGCGCGGCGGGCGCGGGACGCAGCCGTCGCGTCGCCGCAGGGGCGTGCATCGACGATGAGTCTCCAGACGGCGGGGGCATCGGGCAGCCCCTTGAGCAGGGCGACCATGAGCGCGTCGGCGCCGTCGAGGCAGGCGGTGAGCGCGGCCCGGCATACCGTGTCCTCATGCGCCTGCCATGGCGCCGTCGGTGGCGTGGCAGGCGGTGCGGCGCTCATGACACCCTCGCACGCAGCAGGATGCCCTGATGCATCTGCTCGCGGCCCGGCGAGGCCAGCCCCGCCATGTCGGCCAACGTCCATGCCAGACGCATGGCCCGGTCGGCGCCGCGCAGGCTCAGGCGCTTGTCCTCCAGCGCCCGGTTGACCAGATCGATGGCTTCACGGGATGTATGCTCGCGCAGCCACCGTCCGGATGCCTGCGCGTTGCACGACCAGCCGTAGGCGGCGAAGCGCTCCTTGGCGGCGGAACGCGCCGTGACCACCGCCACGCGCATGTCGGCGCTGGACGGGCCGTTGGCGCCGCCGCCGATATGCTCGACGGCCGGAACCTCGACCTGGATGTCGATGCGGTCGAGGATGGGGCCCGACAGCCGTGCGAAATAGCGGATGCGGTCGCGTTCCCGGCAGGTGCAGCGCTCCCCGGTGCCGCTCGCGAAGCCGCAGGGGCATGGATTGGCGGCCATGACCATCTGGAACCGCGCCGGATAGTAGGTGGTTCCCTTGGAACGGGAGACGGCCACATACCCCGACTCCAACGGTTCGCGCAGCGCCTGGAGCGTACGCGAGGAGAATTCGGGAGCCTCGTCCATGAACAGCACGCCCCGATGCGCCCGGGTGACCGCTCCGGGGCTGGCCAGCCCCGCACCGCCGCCCACCAGCGCCGCCGTGGACGACGTGTGGTGGGGCGCCTCGAACGGAGGCACGTCGCTGATGCCGTAGCGCGGCAGCGTGCCGCACAGGGAGCGGATCGAGGCGACTTCGAGCTGCTCCGGCTCGTCGAGCGGGCACATGATGCCGGGCATGCGTGAGGCGAGCATCGTCTTGCCCGAACCGGGAGGCCCCACCATGAGCAGATGATGGCCTCCGGCGGCGGCGACCTGCAGGGCCCACTTGGTCATGTCCTGGCCGACCACTTCGGCCATGTCCCCCATGCCGGGCATGGGGAACGGCTCCTCGTCGAGCGTGGAGGCGCTCTGTGGCGTGTCGGGAAGACGGTACCGGGCGCGGCCTCCCATCATCTCGACGAGTTCGCCCACATGGCGCACGCACACCACATGCATGCCGTCCACCAGCGACGCCTCGTCCTCGTTGCCGGACGGCACGATCAGATTGCGCAGGCCGCGGTCGCGCGCATGCAGCAGGATCGGCAGCAGCCCGTGGATGGGCAGCACGGTGCCGTCGAGGTTCACCTCGCCCAGCACGATGGTCCCGTCGAGCGCGCCGGGGGCGATGACGCCGGCGGCGCTCAGCACGCTGGCGGCTATCGCCAGATCGTGCGACGAGCCGCGTTTGGGCATCGAGGCGGGGGAGAGGTTGACCGTGACCCGGGTTTCGGGCCATTTCATCCCGCTCGCCTGGCAGGCGGACTTGACCCGTTCGCGCGCTTCGCTCAGCGACGCGTCGGGCAGTCCGATGATCGAGAAATACGGCAGACCTGGCGAGACGAACGCCTGCACCTGCACGACGAACGCCTTGAGGCCGATCAGGCCGACGGATAGCGCGCTACCGATGGTCATCAGCACGCCCCCATGATGTGGCGCACGACCGGCGTCCGCCCGGCTGCGGCGAGGATGGCCACCACGTCGAAGCGCACGCTCCGGTGGGCCACGCGATGGTGCGGATCCGCCAGCCACTGGACGGCCGACGCGCGCAGACTGTTGCGCTTGCGCATGGTGACGGCCTCCTGCGGCGAACCGTAGCGCCGCCCCCTGCGCGTCTTGACCTCGACGAAGACGAGGGACCGCTCCGGGGACAGGGCCACGATGTCGAGTTCGCCGTAACGGCAGCGCCAGTTGCGGTCCAGCACGGCGAATCCGGCGGCGGTCAGCCATGCGGCCGCATAGTGTTCACCCAAGGCGCCGAGCTCCTTGGGCGAACACGACACGTCGGCGAGCCGTTCGCCCAGCGCGTCCAGATCGTCAGGGCGGAAGTCGTCGCGGACACGATCCGGACACGGCGCCGCGGCTTGCGGGTCGGCCGGCGGGGGCGATTCGGGGATGCGGGCGGTCCCGGGCCGGGGGAGCCCGCCGTCGAATCGGTCGGCGCTCCGGGGGTGATTCGCCCGTGTGGAGCAGGTGACGGTAGGGGCGGCAGAGATATAGGTGTCCATACGTCCATCGAAGTCGCCCGGCGCCGTACGCGCAAGGGCGAACGGGGGCTGTGGACGCAGCCTCGCAGCCTCGGCGTGTCGTGGATAACCCGATGTGGATAACCTGCCGAATGTGGATAACCGGAGGCGGGGCGCCTACAATCCGGCGTCCGCCAGCGAGATGTATCCGGGGTCGATGAGCGTCTCTTTGAGATTCGAGGCGCTGACCGCCATCAGGTCGCGTTCGACGAGCGGCACCGTGGCGCCGTCCACGTCACGCGAGCCGAGCGAGGCGAGACCGGCATCCGACGCCGAGCCGCCGCCGTTGAGCGCCACGCATACGGCCGCCGTATCGTCGGCCAGCCCGATGCGGTCCTCCAGCGCGGTCATCCACTGACGTCCGCCCACGATGCCGGGCATCGCGGACGAGTAGGCGCCATAGCCGGTGACGATGGGCCAGCGGCGGTTGAACTCGTCGAGGTCGCGTCTGGCGTCGGTCACGTCGTCCCCGTCCGTCGCATCGGCCTGCGGCGCCCTGATCGGATCGGGCACGGCGGCGCGCTGCAGGTCCCTGCGCCCGGTGATGTTCTCCACGATGCCCGAGATCGTGATCGACGGGTTGATGTCGGCCGCCGAACCGGTGTATCCGAGCTGCTCCAGGGAGGCGGCGACCTGCAGCGCGGCCTGGTCGTTCATCGCGATGACGCCGTCGATGCGGGTGTGCATGCCCTCCTCGTCCGAGGCGAGCCGGCGCGCGATCTCGTCGCCGGCATCGGCATCGTCGGCGAAGGCGACGCTGCTCCAGTCGCCGTCGGTGCTGTCGGCGTCGATCAGCCCTGACGGGCTGAACGCCTTGCCGTCCTCGAAATACGGCTGCAGCACCGACCAGACGCCCTTGAACAGGGATGCGGCGAACGCGGCGCTCATACGCGCATCGTCATCATCCCCGGCCGTGCCTTCGGACTGGACGTCGTCGGTCCGGGATGCGTCGTCCGAGGACGTCGCATCGTCGGAGCGCGAGCCACCGGACGCGTCGGTTTCGCCGGTGCCGGCGTCGTCGTCCGCCGTCTGCCAGCCGTTCACGGGGATGAGGACCTCGATCGCCTTGGGATTGTCGGTACTGGTCTTGTCCAGGTCGAGCTTGTCGGCGAGCTTGCGCGCCTGGATGCGGCCGATCGCCTCGGCGTCGGCCATCGACACCAGCGCATCCGGGGTCACCCCGTCCACCGTGTCGGACAGCAGCACCACGTGCATGCCCCGCTCGCTTGCCAGGTTCAGCGACGCGGCAAGACGTGCGACGGCCGCGTCGTCCGCCTCGCCGGTGGAGTCCTCGGCGTCGGTGGACGCGTCGTCGGCGTCGACGGAGGCCGGCAGGGACGCGTAGCCGCCGTACCGCGCGGCCGCGCCATCGTCGTACGCCGGTGCGACGACCAGCGTCGTGGCGCGCAGCTCCTCGTCGGACACCGTCTCGTCGCTCATGCGGTCGACGACGTAGTCCTGCACCGCACGGCTCTGCTCGTCCAGATCGCCGCTGGACGAGGCGACGATGCGCTTGCGCGCCACGTCGCGCTCCTGCAGCGCGTCCGACAACGCGGAGACGAACGCGCTCCAGGTGTTGATCGGCGCGTCGCCCGACAGCGTTATCGCATCGGACGGGGTGAAGACTGCGACGCTGCCGGCCGCGGGCTTCACCCCATCCTCATCGCCGCCCTGCGTCCGCCCTCCCTCGGACGTGCAGGCGCACAGGGACAGTGCCAGGACGGCGCAGGAGACGCTCGCCGTCAGTCGCGTGGCGAGACGGATGCCGGGAAGGGTCATGGTCCATCCTTTTCATGCTCGTATGCGTTCGGCTGACATTGTAGCCGTACCGGCGCATGACGACGACGGGCGCACCCCATCGGGACGCGGCCGTCCTCCACGGATACGGGGGCGGGATGCGACGGTCAGCGCAGGGCGCGCTCCAGCCCCTCGGCGAGCGCGTCCATGAACCCCTCGGTGTCGAGCCACGGCTGGTCGGGGCCGACGAGCGTGGCCAGGTCCTTGGTCATGACGCCCGATTCGACGGTGCCGACGATCGTGCGCTCCAGCGTTTCGGCGAAGCGGCGCACCGCGGGCGTGCCGTCGAGGTCGGCGCGGTGCTTGAGACCGCCGGTCCACGCGAAGATCGAGGCGATCGGGTTGGTGGACGTCCGCTCGCCCTGCTGCCAGCGACGGTAGTGGCGGGTGACGGTGCCGTGCGCGGCCTCCGCCTCGACGGTGCGACCGTCCGGGGTCATGAGCACCGAGGTCATGAGACCCAGCGAGCCGAAGCCCTGGGCGACCGAATCGGACTGCACGTCGCCGTCGTAGTTCTTGCACGCCCAGATGTAGCCGCCGTGCCACTTGAGCGAGCTGGCGACCATGTCGTCGATCAGGCGGTGCTCGTAGGTCAGGCCCTCCCGGGTGAAGCGCTCCTTGTACTCGGTCTCGAACACCTCGGCGAAGATGTCCTTGAACCGGCCGTCGTACGCCTTGAGGATCGTGTTCTTCGTCGACAGGTACACCGGATAGCCGCGCATCAGGCCGTAGTTGAAGCAGGCGCGCGCGAACCCGCGGATCGAATCGTCCGCGTTGTACTGCACCTGCGCGACGCCGCCGTCCGGACCGTAGTCGTACACGACGTGCTCGATCGGCTCGGAGCCGTCCTCGGGCGTGAAGGTGACGGTCAGTCGTCCGGCGCCGGGCACCTTGAAGTCGGTCGCCTTGTACTGGTCGCCGAAGGCGTGGCGGGCCACGA
>Cebus_capucinus_imitator_PRJNA485217_SSR096__coassemble_955_pt1 | contig 8399 bp, 9 predicted proteins | sample Cebus_capucinus_imitator_PRJNA485217_SSR096__metabat2_high_PE_010 | metagenome-assembled genome bin Cebus_capucinus_imitator_PRJNA485217_SSR096 | reverse complement strand
CGTCTGTGCGTTCGAGCGAATCTGCTTCGTCTGCCACAAGATTCCTTTCCTGCGTCTCATCCCCTCCGAGTGGGGGGATTTCGCATGGCCTATATGCCCTACAACGCAAAATATGGGGCCATACAGCCGTTTACCTATACCGCAGGTAAGTCTACTCGTCTACGACGACACCTCGCGTAGCGGCAAAATTCACGTTTCCATGTGCCGTAAGCCCGTCCGCCGACGTGGGCATGTCGAGCGCACCGATACGGGGACGGTTCGTGTGCCGGAATCTTCGCAACGGACGCGCGGACCATGCGATTACGCGTTCGTTGCGAGGCTGCGACGCGCACGCATTCCCTTTGCTCGCGCAATCGGCACGTGTGCGCGAGCAAAGGGAGTCTTACGGTACGCGAAACGTCCTTTTGCTCGCGCAGATGGGTCGATTGCGCGAGCACATGGACGTTTCTGCCCGATGCGCCCCGTCAGAAGCCGTTCCGTCGGCTGCGCCGGTAGCGGTCGTATCCGGTGCCGGGGCCGGTGACGCGGATGTCCGTGATGGCGAGTCCGTCGAGCCGTTCGCGGATCGTCGCGCTCAGTTCGGGCAGCAGCCATCGCAGTTGGTCCGCCCAGACGGGGGATGCGGCGCGGATGGTGAGCACGCCGTCGCGGAAGTCGGCGACGACGGTGTTCGCCGCGATCGCCGGGCCGACGACCTCGTCCCAGTGGTCGCGCAGCTGCGCGGTCTTCAGGTGCGGCGTCCAGCGTCCGCCGTCGGCGAGCGCCCCGAGCACGCTGGAGAACGTCGTGGGGTCGCGCCCGGGCGCGCCGAAGCTCTCCCATGCCCTGCGGCTGCGTTCCTCGCGTGAGGCGCGGTCGCGCATGACGAATCCGCCGTGTTCGGCGAGCCGTTCGAACGTCTCGGCGGGCAGCCGACGCTGGTCGAGGCCGAGCGTGAGCGCGATCGGCGGCTTCATTATGCGGCTCCGTCCGCCGATGACGCCGCCGGACCGTCCGTCGGCGGGACGGTTGGCAGTCCGAAGGCGGCCGGGTCGGGGGTGAGCCAGTCGTCCTGGGCGCGTCTGAGCGCGGCCACGTCGATGATGCGGGCGCGGCCGTCGGCGAGGTCTCCGGGGATGTCGCCGGCGGCGGCCGCGGTGATGAGCACCTGGTCCTGTCGCGACGCGAAGTCGAGGATCTGCGCGCGCCGGGATTCGTCGAGCTGGGCGAACACGTCGTCGAGAATGACGATGGGCTTCTCGCCGCGCTCGTCGGCGACGGTCTCGAACAGGGCCATGCGCAGGGACAGCGCCATCGTCCACATCTCGCCGTTCGACGCGAATTCGCGCGCCGGCATGCCGTCGAGCAGCACGGACAGGTCGTCGCGGTGCGGACCGATGAGGTTCTGGCCGCGCGCCACCTCGCCCGGGTAGATGCGCTGGAAGTGGGCGCTGATGGCCGGCCGCGGGTCGCCGTCGGCGAGGGTCTCGTCGAACGACGGCTCGTAGCGGATGCGCGCGTCGGCGCCGCCGGACAGTGCGGCGTGGATGCGGCGGAACGGCCCGTCGAGCCGGTCGACGATCGTCTGACGGTCGTGCGTCACCTGCACGCCCAGTTCGATGAACTGCCCGGTCCACACCTCCAGTCCGCTGAGCGCGGCGGACCGCGCGTCGGCGTGGTCGCCGTCGGCGAGCTGCTTGAGCAGGGCCGACCGCTGACGGGCGACCTTGGCCAGCGTCTGCAACCGGGCCGTGTAGCCGCCGATCAGCAGCGAGCCGGCCTGGTCGAGGAAGCCGCGCCGGGAGGCGGGGTCGCCGGTGACGAGGCGCTGGTCGTCGGGCGTGAACGAGACGCTGGGCACCCGTCCGACGACGTCGCGCAGGTACGCCGACGGGCCGCCGTTGACGCGCGCGCGGTTCGCGCCGCGGGCGGCGATGGTCAGCTCGTAGGTGACGTCGGCCGTCCCGCCGTCCGGAGTCGTGGACGATACGTTGGCGCGGATGACGGCGCCGCGTCGGCCTCGTTGGACGAGCGGCAGCGAACCGCTGGCACGGTGGCTCGACCCGGTCGAGAGCACTTCGATGGCCTCGACGATGTTGGTCTTGCCCAGGCCGTTGGCGCCCAGGAGGATGGTCACCCCGTCGCCCAGGTCGACCATGCAGTGCTCCCATGAGCGGTAGTGGTCGAGCACGAGCCGTGAGATGAACACCGTGGGGTCCTTCCATCCGGGCGCGGGCCGTGGTGCGAAACGAAACGGCCCACGCGAAACAACGAGAGAAAACCTTTCCCTTCGGGTTTTCGCACTGTTTTCGCAAGGGAAAAACGCGCGAAAACCCTTGGCGTCAGGCGGTCATGCGCATCGGCACGAGCAGATAGCGGTAGTCCATCGACTCGTCGGAATCCGCTTCCTGCTGGCCGTTGAACTCGACCGGGCGCACCGCGGTCGTCATCTTCATGCGGACGAACGGCTCGCTGATCGCGGTCAGCCCCTCCACCAGATACGACGGGTTGAACGCGACGGTGATGTCGTCGCCGTCCATGTCGATGTCGATGATCTCGCGGGCCTGCGCCTCGTCCTCGGCGCCGGCGGTCAGCGTCACCTCGGAGCCGGAGAACGCCATGCGGATCGGAGCGTTGCGCTCGGCGACCAGCGACACACGCTTGATCGCGCTGATGAGCTGCGCCTTGTCGATGACCGCCTGAATCGCGTACTCGTCGGCGAACAGGCGGTCGACCTGCGGGAATTCGCCGTCGATGAGCTGCGACGTCGAGACGCGGCCGGCGTTCTCGAAGCCGAGCAACGACGCGGCCTCGGCGTCGAAGTCGACCGTCACGTTCTGATGTTCGTCGAGCGAACGGGCGATGTCGCGCAGCAGCGAGCCGCGGACGAGCGTCGTCGTCTCGGCATCCGGATGCTGCGGCGTCCAGGTGAAGGTGGCGCGCGCCAGACGGTAGCGGTCGGTCGACGTCATCGTCACCTTGTCGCCGGCGAACTGGACCTGCACGCCGGTGAGGACCGGACGGTTCTCCTCGCGGGCGACGGCGACGCACGCCTGGGACACGGCCTGTGCGAACGTCGGCGCGTCGACCTGGCCGATGCGTTCCGGAACGACCGGCAGGTCCGGGTATTCCGTATCGGGCATGAGCTGCAGCGTGAACGTGGACTTACCGGACGTGATCGTCAGCGTCGCGCCGTCGGTCTCGAGGTAGGTCTTCTCCGCGGGCAGCGACTTGGTGATGTCGGCGAGCAGCTTGCCGAGCACGAGCGCGCAGCCCGGTTCGTCGATGCCGGCCTCGATGTGGTGGCGCGCGGAGATTTCGTAATTGAACGCCGACAGCTGCAGTGTGCCGTCGATGGCTTCGAGTTTGACGCCGGCGAGGATGGGGTTGGCCGGACGTGCGTCGATGACGCGCGTGGTCCACGCGACGGCTTCCGACAATGCACCGGAATTGACTTCGATTCTCATTGCTTCCTACTTTCGGACGACTGTGCTGAGTGCCATTGTATCCGGGTGGGGCCGGGGACGACGAGGGATGGGCTCCGGCGTTATTGCGATGGCGATGACCCTACGTAAGTGGGTTAATCATCGTAATAATAAGGGCTGTGGAAACTGTGGATAACGTGGTGGAAACCCAATCAGCAGTAGTGCACAGCCCAGGTGTGGAATTGTGGATAACCTCGGGATAGCAGGTGGATAAGTCGGCGAGTTGTCCACAGCCGTCGAAGCCTCGGCAAGTTATCCACACGAGGTGGAGAGTTACCCACCGGTTATCCACCGCGGAAAGGGTGGTTGTCCACCGGTTATCCCGAGCCCTTGCCCACATTTGTGGATAACCCTGTGGATAACTTTTTTCGATTGTCCACAATTTTCGGGCGTGTCGTGGATGGTCGGAACGTGGCCGCATGGGTATGCGCCATGACGGCGCGCCGGCGTGCATACGTATGCATACTCCGGCCTTTCCCTCGGCTCCGGCCGCGTACTCGGACTACTTGCCGCTCGGATGCTGCTTGAGCCGCAGCGTCAGCTCCATCACGTAATTGTAGATTTCCTGCTTTTTCTTCATCTTCTCGGTGATCTGCTGGCAGGCGTGCATGACCGTCGTGTGGTCACGCCCGTTGAACACCTCGCCGATGTCGACGAGGCTCATGCCGGTGTTCTCGCGCGCCAGATACATCGCGATCTGACGGGCCGTCGACACGTTCTTCGTGCGTCCCCTGCCGATGAGGTCCTCGAAGGTCAGGTGGAAGTAGGCGGCGACCTGGCTGATGATGTCGGTGGGCTTGATCTCCACGTCGGTGGTGAAGAAGTCCTGGAGCGTGCGCTCCGCCAGTGCGCGGGTGACCGGCTGCTTGTTGAGCGATGCGAGGGCCGTGACGCGCGTCAGGGCGCCTTCGAGCTCGCGGATGTTCTCGGTGAAGCGCTCGGCGATCAGGTCGAGCACGTCGTTGGGCACCTCCACCGGATACGCCGCGGACATCATGCGCAGGATCGCGATGCGCGTCTCCAGACTCGGCGGCTTGACGTCGACCGGCAGCCCCGACTCGAAGCGCGAGATGAGGCGCGCCTCGAACCCCTTGAGGTTCTTCGGCGGCACGTCGGAGGCGATGACGATGCGCTTGTTGGCCTGATAGAGCGTGTTGAACGTATGGAAAAATTGCTCGAGCGTCGATTCCTTGCCGCCCAGGAACTGGATATCGTCGATGAGCAGCACGTCGACCTCGCGGTAGCGGCGGTTGAACTCGCTGATCTGCCCCTGGCTCTGGTTGGTGTTCTGCAGCGCCTCGATGAACTCGTTGGTGAATTCCTCCGAGGTGACGTAGCGCACCTTGAGGTCGGGGTCCTTGGTCAGTGCGTAGTTGCCGATCGCGTTGAGCAGATGGGTCTTGCCCAGACCCGATCCGCCGTAGATGCACAGCGGGTTGTAGTCGTGGCCGGCCCCCTCGGCCACCGCCTGCGCGACGGTCCAGACGAACCGGTTGGAGTCGCCCGGGACGAACGTGTCGAACGTCGCGTTCTTGTTCAGGTGCGTCTGCGGGTCGAGCCTCACCTGCGGGCGGCCGGTGCGGAACGTGCCCGTCTCGGCCGCTTCGGCCGCCGGATCGGCGATTGAATCGAAGGTCTGCTGGTAGGCCTCGCGGCCCAGATCGGCGACGGTCGGCTGGGTGCGCACCGCGTACGCGGCGGCCGCGGCCGCCGGGGACGGCGGGACCGGCACGGCCGTCCCCGACGGCGAATCTGCGCCCGCGGCCTGCGGCGCGGATGCCGCCGCGCCAGTCCGGGCCTTCGTCTCGCCGGCGCGCGGGGCGACCTTGATGGCCGGGAACATGTCGGTGCCGGAGACGGTGGTCAGCGCCGTGAGCAGCGGCTGATACAGCTCGTTCTGCAGCGCCTGCTGCGTGGGCTGGTTCTCCACGCACAGCACGATGGTCGTGCCGAACACGGCCTCGGGGATGACCCCTTCGAGCCAGCCCTTGTCCCGTGCGGAGAGCTTCGGGTCGTGCGTGAGCAGGGCCAGGGCCTCGTTCCAGATGCGGACCGCCTGTGCCACGGGGTCCTGCAGCGTCTGCGCCATAAAGGACCTCCTCCGCTCAGGCAAACCGAAAAATAGTACCAACAGTCCATGTTTACTCCGAATCACCGAAGTTATCCACAGGCTCGCGTGTTGCAATCATTGGAATGTGAATAACATCGGTGTAGTTTGTGGATAACTTTCGGCGCGTGACCCCCGTGATTCCAACGGTTCCGGTCAAATCGACGGCGTGTCGTCGCCGAAGCGCGCACGTCCGCGATGTGAACGAACATCCACCGTTTTGACTTGTGGGTAGGGGTGCGAGTACCTTGGTAGAGCTTGACTCATGAGGAGCCGCGCTCGCGCGCGGCTGAAAATAACCGGGAGCGTTAACTATGAAGAGGACATTCCAGCCGAACAACCGCCGCCGTCACATGAAGCACGGCTTCCGCCTGCGCATGCGCACGCGTTCCGGCCGCGCCGTCATCAACCGCCGTCGCGCCAAGGGCCGCAAGTCCCTGTCCGCCTGAACCCCGGCGGCGTAGGCGACGTGGAGCGGCTGAAGAGCCATCGTGACTTCGTCACCGTGCTCAAGCGCCGTCGCAAAGTCTCCGACACGGATATCGTCGTGCACTATCTGGTGCGCGACGATTCCTTGGTTATGGACGGTGTGGACGGCCACGGGCGGCGCATCGGCCTGGCCGTCTCCAAATCGGTGGGCCATGCGGTGACCCGCAACGCGGTGAAGCGGCGGTTCCGTGTGCTGGCACGCCGGTACGAATCCTCGCTTCCCGAATCATGCGACGTGGTGATGCGCGCCAAACCGAGCGCGGCGCACGCCGACTTCGCATCATTGGACCATCAGGTCGCGTCGCTGTTCGCGGCGGTCGGCCGCAAGGCGACGAAGCGCGACCGCTGATGCAGGCAGGCAGGTGGATGGTCCGCGCGGTGCGCTGGTATCAGCGCGCCATATCGGCGCACCGTCCGCCCTGCTGCCGCTACTATCCGAGCTGCTCGAACTACGCCATCGAGGCGTTGGAACGGTACGGCGCGTTCCGTGGGGGAGTGCTCGCCGTATTGCGTCTGCTGCGCTGCAGGCCGTGGAGCCGCGGCGGCATCGACGACGTTCCGCAACGGTACTCCGTGTTTTACCGATGTTCCTGGTCGAAGGCCCACGAGGAACCGCGACTGGTACCACTGGCGTGGCAGGACGACCATGCCGGACCTAAGGAGAAATCCCAACCATGATCAACTCCGATCAGTTTCTGATGGACAGCGGATTCTGGGGGTGGCTGTACAAGCTGCTGACCCCGGTCGAATGGCTGATGATGCAGGTGATGGGCCTGCTGCACCGGCTGCTGACGATGATCGGCATGTCGCCGGTCGGATTCTCGTGGGTGCTGTCGATCGTGTTCCTCGTGCTCGTCGTGCACAGCTGCATCCTGCCGATCTACATCAAGCAGATGAAGTCGATGCGCAAGATGCAGGCCCTCCAGCCCAAGCTGCAGCGCATCCAGAACAAGTACAAGGGCAAGACCGACCAGGCCAGCAAAGAGGCCATGCAGCGCGAGACGATGAAGCTGTACCAGGACAACGACGCGAACCCGGCCGGCTCCTGCCTGCCGACGCTCATCCAGAGCCCGGTGTTCATGTGCATGTTCTACATCCTGTCCGCGATCCCCTACATCGCCCGCGGCGTGCGCGAGCCGATCACCCTGTTCGGCACCGCCGGACTGTTCGGCGTCGAGGAAGCCAAGCAGTTCGCCCAGTCCACCATCATCGGCGTGGGCTTCACCGACACGTTCAGCGGCTCCGGCACGCACGGCAAGATCATCATGGGCGTGTTCGTGGCGCTCATGTGCGGCTGCATGTGGTTCATGCAGCACTACAGCATGAAGCACAACATGTCGCCCGAGGCGCTTACCGGCCCCGCCGCCGGCACGCAGAAGGCCATGCTGTGGATCTTCCCGATCATGTACATCTTCTCCGGCATCGTGATGCCGTTCGCCGTGCTTGTGTACTGGCTCACCAACAACATCTGCAACCTGCTGCGCACGATGTGGCAGGTCCACGAGCTCCCGACCCCGGGCACGCCGGCCGCCGAAGCGAAGAAGAAGCGCGACCACGACCGTGAGAACGCCCGCCGCGCCAAGGCCGGGCAGATCTCCATCGAGGAGGAGGAGCTCGCCCGCGCCAAGGAGGAGGCCGAGCGCAAGCTCACCCAGGGCTACCAGCGCGCGCAGCCGCAGCGCAAGAACCGCAAGAAGAAAGGCTGAGACGCCCGTCATCCCGACCGTGACAAGGTCCCGCCGGAACGCAAACCGATTCGTCCGGGCGGGGCCTTTGGTTTAGACTGACCTTAGACTCGAAAGAACGCCTGCTGGATAAGGAGTTGTGCCATGGCACAGGAAGAAGACAAGACGATCGACCAGCTCAATGAGGAAGCCGACATCGCCGCCGACTATCTGGAGGAGCTGCTCGACATCGCCGACTACGACGGCGACATCGAAATGGGCATCCGCAACGGCCGTCCGATGGTGCAGATCGTCGCCGACGACGACGCCGACATCAAGCATCTCATCGGACGCAACGGCGAGGTCGTCGACGCGCTCCAGCAGCTGACCCGGCTCGCCGTCCAGCAGAAGACCGGCGAACGTTCGCATCTCATCGTGGACGTCGACGGGTTCCTCAAGCACAAGCGCCAGCGTCTGCGCGACATCGCGCTCGACGCGATCGACGAGGCGCGCGAGACCGGCGAGGCCGTCGACCTCAAGCCGATGAACTCGTTCGAACGCAAGGTGGTGCATGACGTCGTGCGTGAGGAGGGCCTGAAGTCCCGCTCGCACGGCGAGGAGCCGCGCCGCTACGTGACCGTCTACCTCAAGGCGTCCGCCGCCGACGAGGACTGA
>Cebus_capucinus_imitator_PRJNA485217_SSR096__coassemble_887_pt1 | contig 8990 bp, 6 predicted proteins | sample Cebus_capucinus_imitator_PRJNA485217_SSR096__metabat2_high_PE_010 | metagenome-assembled genome bin Cebus_capucinus_imitator_PRJNA485217_SSR096 | reverse complement strand
GCAGCTGGTCGAACGTGCGCTGGAAGAACGTGGCCGACGTGGCCAGCACGGGACGCCCGCCCGCCTTCGCCAGCGCGGACACGAACGCGACCGCATGCTCCTCGGCGATGCCGGTGTCGACGTAATGCGCGCCGGCCCGTGCACGGAACGCGCGCGTGATGCCGTTCGACCCGGGCGTGGCGGGGGAGACGACGACCAGTCCCGGCTCGTCGGCGAAACGACGTTCGAGCGCCGCCATCGCCAGCTGACCGTAATGCTTGCGCGCGCCCAGCGGACGGCCCGCGGCCGAATCAGGATTCTGCCAGTGGTTCGCCTCGCAGCGGCCCTCGCGGATGTCCATATCCTCGGCGATGACGGCCGCATCGCCGTCGATGCCGTCGGCCGCGCCGGACTCGGCCGTGGCGGCCTTCGACGATGCAACCGGCAGTCCCAATCCTTTGCGCGTATGGATGTGCACGACGATTGGATGATCGCAGTCGCGCACCTGCTCGAACGCGGCGACCAGCGCGGCCACGTCGTTGCCGTCCTCGACGTACCGGTAGTCGAGGCCGAACGCGCGGAACAGATTGTCGCCGGCCGTGCCGTGCGACTCGCGCAGACGGGCGAGCGTCGCGTACATGCCGCCGGAATCCTCGGCGATCGACATCTCGTTGTCGTTGACGACGATGATCATATTGCCGCCCTGCTGCGCGGCGTTGTTGAGCCCCTCGAATGCGACGGCCGAACTGAGCGACCCGTCGCCGATGACCGCCACCACGCGCTCGTCGCCGCCGCGCATGTCGCGCATCTTCGCCAAGCCGCATGCCAGCGAGATCGACGTGCCCGTATGGCCCAGCACGAACCGGTCATGCTCGCTCTCGCGCGGATTCGTGAACCCCGTCACCTCGTCGTGCCGCGCCGGATCGAGATACGCCTGCGCGCGGCCGGTGAGCATCTTATGCACATAGCACTGGTGCGACACGTCGAACACGATATGGTCGCGCGGCGAATCGAACACGCGGTGCAGCGCCACCGTCGCCTCGACCATACCCAGATTCGAACCGATATGGCCGCCGTGCGCATGGCCGAACGCGACCAGCACGCTGCGGATCTCGGCGCACAGTTCGGGCAGACGGGCGGCATCGAGCGCCTGCACGTCGGCAGGTCCATGAATCGTAGCCAACAGTCCGCCCATGAGGTCGCCGCCTTTCATCCCGTCTTCCGATTCCAAAAGCGCAATAGTAGCCCAGAGAGGTGCATCCTATGCGGAATAAGGGGGAATGCCCCCAAGTTCTCCGTAACCCCACCATACACGCGGCGGTCGCAGCCGGCATCCCGTCGTGATGGAGGAAACCGGCCCGCCCCGCCATACACGCGGCATCCTCCGGCGGGAAAACGGCCGGAACAGTGGTTGAATGGTGAACGAAACCACCCCAGCAAAGGAGCGCACATGAAGGCCGTATACGCCGCAGGCATCGACCCCACCCAACCACTCGCCGCACTCGCCGTCGGCGACATGGCCGAACCCGAACCCCGACCCTACTGGTCCACCATCGGCGTCAGGGCCGCCAGCGTCAACCACCACGACATCTGGAGCCTCAAAGGCGTGGGCCTGTCGGCCGAGGCGACCCCGATGATCCTCGGCACCGACGCCGCCGGCATCCTCGACGAGGACATCCCCGGCCGCGGCGGACTCAAGGCCGGCAGCGAAGTCGTCCTCTACACGTTCATCGGCACCGACGGCGCCGGCGTCGCACCCGGCGAACGCCGCAGCATCCTGTCCGAACGCTATCCGGGCACGATGGCCGAACGCGTCGCCGTACCCAGCGCCAACGTGTACGCCAAGCCCGCCAATCTCGACATGGCCGAAGCGGCGGCGCTGGGCACCAGCTGGACCACCGCCTACTCGCTGCTGTTCACCGCCGCGAACGTCAAGCCCGGCGACACGATCCTCATCCAGGGCGCCGGCGGCGGCGTGTCGACCGCGGCCATCGCGATGGCCCACGCGGCCGGACTCGAAGTGTTCGTCACGTCGCGCGACGAAGGCAAGCGAGCCGGGGCGCTCGCGATCGGCGCGGACGCGGCGTTCGAGCCGGGCGCGCGTCTGCCGCGCAAGGTGGATGCGGTCATCGAATCGGTGGGCGCGGCCACGTGGGACCATTCGGTCAAGTCGGTGCGTCCGGGCGGCACGATCGCGATCTGCGGTGCGACGACGGGCGACCAACCGGGCGCGCAGCTGACGCGCGTCTTCTTCCAGGACATCCGCATCCAAGGCAATACGATGGGGTCGCGTGAGGATTTCGCGCGCATGCTGCGCTTCGTGGAGCACGCCGACCTGCATCCGACGATCGACTCGCGCTTCGCGCTCGCGGACGCGCCGGCCGCGTTCGCCAAGGTGATCGCCGGCGACGTGTTCGGCAAGGTGGTACTCGAGGTCTGATTTCTCGCGGAACCACCGGCCGTGGTGCCGACGTCGCTTTTAGGAGGCTCCGATTACACTGGGGAGGGCATTCTCGTCCCTTCCCTTCGGAGGTTCCAATGGCAGACAACAAGCCCGAAGTGGCCGTCATCATGGGTTCGGCCAGCGACTGGGAGACCATGAAGCACGCGTGCGACATGCTCGACCAGTTCGGCGTCCCGTATATCAAGCAGGTGATCTCGGCGCATCGCACGCCCGAGCTGATGGGCGAGTTCGCCCACGCGGCGCGTGCCAATGGCCTGAAGGTCATCATCGCGGGCGCGGGCGGTGCCGCCCATCTGCCGGGCATGGTCGCCGCGCAGACCACGCTGCCGGTCATCGGCGTGCCGGTGCGCTCCCATGCGCTGTCGGGCTGGGATTCGCTGCTGTCGATCGTGCAGATGCCGGGCGGTATCCCGGTGGCGACGACCGCGGTCGGCAACTCGGGTGCGACCAACGCCGGTCTGCTGGCCGTGCAGATCCTGTCCACGACCGACGCGCGTCTCGCCGAGGCGCTGCAGGAATACCGCGACGGTCTCAAGGAGAAGGTGGCCCAGTCCAATGCCGAGCTTGTCTGAGGAAACCAAGGGCCGCGTCACGCGTCTGATGCCGGGCGCGACGATCGGCATCGTCGGCGGCGGCCAGCTGGGTCGCATGATGGCCCTGTCGGCCAAGTACATGGGATTCCGCGTCGGCGTGCTCGATCCGACGCCGGATTGTCCTACCGCGCAGGTGGGTGATTTCCAGATCGTCGCCGCCTACGACGACAAGGCGGCGATCCGCGAACTGGCGGAACGCAGCGACGTGCTCACCTACGAGTTCGAGAACGTGGACGCCGACGCGCTCGACGAGGTGCGCGGCGAGACCGCGGTGCCGCAGGGCACCGACCTGCTGCGCGTCACCCAGAACCGCATTGCGGAGAAGACGTTCATCAACGAGCACGGGATCGAGACCGCACCGTGGCGTGCGGTGAGCGACCGCGCCTCGCTTGAGGCGGCATTGAAGGAGATCGGCTATCCGGCCGTGCTCAAGACGTGCGAGGGCGGCTACGACGGCCATGGCCAGATCGTGCTGCGCGATCCGGCCGATCTGGAGCGCGTGTGGGCGGACGACGGCTTCCCGCCGGCCATCCTCGAAGGGTTCGTCGACTTCGCGTTCGAGGCGTCGATCCTCGTGTCCGGCGACGGCGAACGGTATGTGACGTTCCCGATCGTGCGCAACGTGCACCGCAACAACATCCTGCATCTGACGATCGCTCCGGCCGAAGTGCCGCAGACGGTCGCCGACCGCGCGCACGAACTGGCCATGACGCTGGCCGCCGGCTTCCGTCTCGCCGGCACGCTCGCCATCGAACTGTTCGTGACGACCGACGGTCGCGTCATCGTCAACGAGCTGGCGCCGCGCCCGCACAATTCCGGCCATTACACGATTGAAGCGTGTTCGATCGACCAGTTCGACGCGCACATCCGCGGCATCGCCGGCTGGCCCCTGCCCGAGCCGAAGCTGCTCAGCCCGGCCGTCATGGCCAACGTGCTCGGCCAGCATGTCGAACCGACGCGCGCGCTCGTGGGCGAGCATCCCGAGTGGAACGTGCACGACTACGGCAAGGCCGCGGTCAAGCACGACCGCAAGATGGGCCACATCACCGTCCTGACCGACGACACGACCGCCACCGTCGCCGCTCTGGAGGCGACCGGCTGCTGGGACGACCTCAAGTAGGAACGGCCCGACCGGATATGTGCGCAGACCGGTCACGATGGGTGAGGCCCGTCCCCGACGATATCAGGGGCGGGCCTCGTCGTATCCGTGTCGGCTACAATGGCGACGATCGCGACCGCCGACCTGCCGTCGGTGGCGCGCATGCGTAAGGCCGTCGGATATCGCGGGAGGGGATCGGCGTGACATGGATTGACCGGCTGTTCTGGCTGTTCGGCGAGGACAAGGAGCAGCCGGCACCGTCGGCGCGTCGGACCGACGTGCGTCGCAAACCGACGGCCGGCGGCGCGAAGCGGGCGCCGGGGCGGGACAACCGGACGGAGGAGCGTTCCCCGGAACGTTCCTCCGATCGTGATGGTGCCCGGAAGCGGAACCGTACGCAATCCCGCGCGGCGGCCGACAGGCCGGCCGGTGCCGTCGAAACCCGCCGCCGCACGCCGATGTCGGCATGCACGCCGGCCGAGGCCGCCGGCGGGGCGGCGGCGCTGACGCGTGCGCGCGACGTCATCGGACCGGTCGAAGGCCACGAGCTGAGCGACGAACAGCTCGCCGCGATCGTGGGCGCCGGCCACAACACGCTCGTCCTCGCCGGCGCGGGCACCGGCAAGACCACGACGATCAACGGGTACGTGACCTGGCTATTGGCCACCGGACGCGCCCGCCCCGATGAGATCCTCGTCCTGTCGTTCACACGCGCGTCCGCCGAGGAGATGGGCGAGCGCATCCGCGTCCAGACCGGGCAGCGCGTGCGCGCGACCACGTTCCACGCGCTCGGCCTCGACATCTGCCGTCGTTCCGGAGCGGCCCGCCGCGACGTCGTCGACGAGGCGACGATGGGGCGCGTCATGCGCGACGCGTTCGACGAGCGTCGTCGGACGGATGCGCGCTATCATGCGCTCGTCGCGTCGATGCTGCCGCCGGGCGTGCGCGACGCGTGCGCCGACGCGACGGCGCACGCCGCGATGTCGGCATCCGGGAAAGTGGCCGCTGGGTCGTCCTCCACTGCTGCATCCGCCGCATCCCGCACCGCCGAGGCGTATGCGGGCCGCCTGCTGGAGGAGGCGAGGACGATCATCGCGCATATGCGCGCCGGCGATCTGGACGTTGCCGCACTGCGCGCGCTCAACGAGGAACGCGGCGGCGCGGACAAGGGGCGCAATCGGGACATGATCGCGCTCGTCGAACCGTTGTACGACGCGTACATGCGGCATCTGCGCGACGCTGGCGGCATCGACTTCGCCGGCATGATCGGCGAGGCGGCGGCCGCGGCGCGCGCCGGCCGCTTCGACCACGGCTGGAAGTACGTGCTCATCGACGAATACCAGGACATGTCGCGCCCCCGCTGCGCGCTGATCCGCGCCCTGCGCGAGCGCCGTCCGTTCGCCCTGTTCGCCGTGGGCGACGACTGGCAGTCGATCTACCGGTTCGCCGGCAGTGACATCCGGCTCATCCTCGACTTCGACCGTGTGTGGGCCGCGTGGGGGCCGACGCGCACGTTCCTGCTGACCGTCACGCGGCGCTTCGGCCGGTCGCTGATCGACGCGAGCGGGTCGTTCGTGATGGCCGATCCGTCGCTCAATGTCAAGCATCTGCAGGCCGCCACGGCGACGCGCGGGCCTGCGGTCGGCGTCGTGACCGGAGGGGATGCGCGCGAACGTTGCGAGGCTGTCCTCGAACGGTTGCGCAGGCTGCCGCGACGGTCGAGCGTGATGATGCTGGGCCGTTACCGCGCCGACCTCGACCAGCTGACCCGTCATGCGCCCGCCGGCGCGTTCGCCGTCGACGGGGATCGGCTGACGTTCGCCGAACGGCCCGACCTGACGATTTCGTTCATGACCATCCACCGGTCCAAGGGGCTGCAGTGCGATGTCGCGTTCCTGCTGTCGTGCGCGGGCGGCGTGCGCGGATTCCCGGGGGCGGTGCGCGAGGAGCCGCTTGTGGGATTGCTGCTGCCACAGGCCGAAGCGTACCCGGATGCCGAGGAGCGTCGACTGTGCTATGTGGCGATGACGCGCTGTAGGCGGCGGCTGTTCCTCGTGGTCGACCCGGCGCGCCCGTCGCGGTTCGTGTACGAGTTGCGCGAACGCATCTGCCCGACGGCGTTCCGTGGCATACGACTCGCCGAACGCTGCCCGTCGTGCGGCGAGGCGCTGACCGAACGCGCCGGTGCGGGCGGGCGGCGGTTTCTGGGATGCACCGCATGGCCGGCGTGCGCGTTCACCCGCGATGCGGGGGAGTAGCGGCGGTCGATGTCGGCGTCTGCGGTCGGGGCGGTCGGCGGTGACGGTCGGCGGTGACGGGCGGCCGTCGTCCGGCGTCATGTCGCCGCGGCGATTATCATTAAGGACGGCGAAATGATAATGAATCGGGGCGCCGCCGGTCCCGCGGAAGGTGAGGATATATGGCCACGGATGCGCCGATGCGGCATACCAGGCAGAAGGACGCGGTGATGCGTCAGCTGCGCGCCTGCGATGATTTCGTGTCGGCGCAGGAGCTGCACCGCCGTCTCGAGGATGAGGGCGTGCGCGTCGGATTGGCGACGGTGTACCGTCAGCTCAACGCGCTGGCCGACGCCGGCGCGGCCGATACGATCCGTCTGGAGGGCCAGCAGCTGTATCGTCTGTGCGGCGATGACGGCCACCATCACCATCTTGTGTGCCGTGCGTGCGGGCGTACAGTCGAGATCGACCCGCCGAGCGAGTCGTGGCTGCGCCGCATCGCCGGCGACCATGGCTTCACCGTCGAATCGCACACGCTGGAGGTCTTCGGCCTCTGTTCCGACTGCCGGTAGCGGGTGGTGCGGCGGGTGGCGACACGCCTTATTGATAATTGTTCTCATTAACGTTATGATGGTCGCATCGACGTTGCATCACCGACCCGAATCGTTGGAAAGAGGACCATCATGCGTTCCCATACCCTGTCCCGTCTTACCGCCGTCGCGCTCGCCGCGCTGACGGCCGTCTCGCTGTCCGCCTGCACCGCCGGATCCGACACGGCCGGCTCGTCCGAGGCGACCGGATCGAATGACGCCGACCTGACCGTCGTCGCCTCGCTCAACCAGTGGGGCTCCATCGCCGCCGACCTGGGCGGCGACCATGTCGCCGTCACGTCGATTCTCGACAAGGCGTCCGTCGATGCGCACGACTACGAGCCGACCACGCGCGATGTCGCCGCCCTATCGGCGGCCGACGTCGCCATCGTCAACGGCGCCGGCTACGACGCGTGGGCTGCCAAGGCCGCGCAAAGCGGTGCGGCGACGCTCATCGACGCCGCCGACGCGGCCGGCATCGCCGTCGGGGAGAACCCGCACGTCTGGTTCTCGGCCGCTGTGCGTACCGCGGCCGCCGACGCGATCAGCGCCGCCTACGCCGCCGCCGACCCCGACCATGCCGCCGACTACGAGAGCCTCAACAAGGCGTGGCACGAACGCGAGGACGAGCTGGAGACGCGCATCGGCGAGGTGCGTGCCGCCACCGAAGGCCGCCCCTACGCGGCCGTCGAATCGGTCGCCTTCTATCTGGCCGACGATCTGGGGCTGGAGAACATCACCCCCACCGGCTACACGCAGGCCGCCGCCAACGAGAGCGAACCCACGCCCACCGACATCAAGGACTTCCGCACGCTGCTGAACGACGGAGAGGCCGACCTGCTCGTCGTCAACGCGCAGGAATCATCCGCCGTCGCCGACCAGCTCGTCGCCGCGGCGCAGTCCGGTGGTGTGCCGACCGTCGAACTTACCGAACAGATGCCCGACGGCCAGGATGACCTGCTCGACTGGATCGGCTCGATCGTCGACGACTTCACCGCCGCACTGGACCGCTGACCATCGTCGCCACGGTTCCGACGACCGTCCGGCACGATCGGCGCATGATGACGGCCCGGCCGCATACGGCGGTCGGGCCGTCATCATGCGGAATCCCCGCCACACCGGTTCACGTCAACGCTGGAGCGTGCGCAGCAGGGCGAGCGCCTGACCGGCGGTCAGCGACGGCACGTAGGCGCGCGTCACCGCCAGTCCGAGCTGCGGCAGTGCGGCCGCATCCGGGTAGCACACGTACACCGGCTCCTCGGCAGGCTGGAACTTGCGTTTGAAGTTGAACAGGGAGCGGAAGCCGTACGCCGGCTCCATCCAATCGGCCATGAGCTGCATCGCATGCTGGAGCATCGCCGTGCCCGCATCCATCGTGCCGTCCGGGGCGGTGTTGTCGCGCTGCGGGTTCATACCGGCCAGGGGAGCGGCCGACAGACTCATGAACTCCGCCGCCGCATCCGGGTGCTCCAGCCCCTCGTCGCGCAGCCGTTCGGCCATGCGCGCGATGAGGAACTCCATGATCCCGTTCGGCGCGTCGGTGCGATGCCGCATGAAATCCAGCGTCCACCCCACGATCCGCCCGTCGCGCCACGTGGGCAGCCAGCTCGTCACGCCCAGCACGCGACCCGACGCGTCCTGTGCGATCAGGATGCGCACGCGCGGATCGCGCAGCTCCTCCACGCCACCGAGCGTGAACCTCATCTCCGGCAGCGCCTTGTCGCCCGCCCACTGCTCCGAGATCTCCTCGATCTGGTCGCGTACGTCCGCATCCATCCGGTCGAATGCGGCGAGCACGTCCGTGATGCCCTCACGGCGCGCCTTGTTGATCGCCGTGCGGATATCCTGCCATTTTTTGCCGGTCGTCTTCCACGCGCGCGGGTCGACGATCATCTCGCCGCCCACCTCCAACGAGCCCCATCCGTCGGCGGTCAGCACGTCGCGCTGGGTGCGATGCACCGCGTAGAACACCGGTGTCCACGAATGCGCGGCGCAGAACCGCGAGAACTCGCGCAGATCCGTCATCCA
>Cebus_capucinus_imitator_PRJNA485217_SSR096__coassemble_880_pt1 | contig 9069 bp, 4 predicted proteins | sample Cebus_capucinus_imitator_PRJNA485217_SSR096__metabat2_high_PE_010 | metagenome-assembled genome bin Cebus_capucinus_imitator_PRJNA485217_SSR096 | reverse complement strand
CGCGACGGCCGCATCGCCCCCGCCCAGCTCGACCGCATGGCCCAGGGCATGATCGACCTCGTCGAACGCACGCGCGCCGCCATGAGCATCGACGGCTACCGCTACGACGTCGACGCCCACGACGACGTCGCCCGCCGCGCCGCCATCGAATCCATCGTCATGCTCAAGAACGACGACGCCACCCTCCCGCTCGACCCGAACGGCGGCACCCGCATCGCCGTCATCGGCGAATTCGCCCGCACCCCGCGCTACCAGGGCGGCGGATCCTCCCACATCACCCCCAACCGCATGACCTCCTTCCTCGACGCCCTCGCCGCACGCGGCATCGACGCCGACTTCGCCCCCGGCTACACCCTCGACCTCGCACCCGCCGACCCCACGCTCGAAGCCGAAGCCATCGAAGCCGCAGGCCGCAACGACATCGCCATCGTCTTCCTCGGACTTCCCGAAGAAGCCGAATCCGAAGGCTTCGACCGCACCGACCTCGACCTGCCGGCCAAGCAGACCGACCTGCTGCGCCGCATCGCCGACGTCAACCCCAACACCGTCGTCATCCTGTCCAACGGCTCCGTCGTCACCATCCACCCGTGGGCCGACCACGCCAAGACCATCCTCGAATCGTGGCTCCTCGGCCAGGCCGGCGGCGCGGCGCTCGCCGACGTGGTGTTCGGCGACGCCAACCCGTCCGGCAAGCTCGCCCAGTCGATCCCGCTGTCCATCGCCGACGATCCGAGCATGCTCAACTGGCCGGGCGAGGAGGGTCACGTCGACTACGGCGAAGGCGTGTTCGTCGGTTACCGCTACTACGACACCTACGGCAAGGCCGTCGACTATCCGTTCGGCTACGGCCTGAGCTACGCCACGTTCGAGATCGCCGACGTGCGTGTGGAGAAGACCGGCGTGAACACCGCCCGCGTGAGCGCGACCGTGGCCAACACGTCCGCCGTGGACGGCGCCGAAACCGTGCAGGTGTACGTCGCGCCCGGCAAGGCCGACGTCGCCCGACCCGTCCACGAGCTCAAGGGCTTCGAGAAGGTGTTCCTCAAGGCCGGCGAATCCACGACCGTGACGATCGACCTGGACGAGCGCGCGTTCGCCTACTGGTCCGAAAAGTACGGTGACTGGCACGTCGAAGCCGGCGACTACACGGTCGAGGTCGGCACGTCGAGCCGCGACATCGTCGAGCGCGTCCCGGTCGCGCTCGACGGCGACGGCAAGGCGCAGCCGCTGACCGTATGGTCGACGTACGGCGAATGGTCGGCTGACCCGGTCGGCGCGCAGGTCGTCGCCGCCGTGGATGCCGCCGGTGAGCGCGGCGACCTGCCCAAGCTGCCCGACAACGCGATGATGCGCATGTTCCTCATGTCCATGCCCGTCAACTCGATGGCCATGCTCATGGGCGAACGCGGCAAGGCCATCACCGAGTTCATGCTCGCCGACTACGCCCGCCGCACCGCCTGACTTCGCGGCGTACCGAAGGGGTGCCCTCAGCATGATGGTTACCAAAAGTAACCATTGGATATTCCGCCATTGTGTGAAACCTATCCATCGTTCTGAGGGCACCCCTCGGTCTTACGAGCACAGCCAATCCATGACGTTGGTGATGCGGATGCCTTCGTCGGTCATGCCTTCGCTGTGCCAGTCGAGTGTGAGCACCGTGCGGGGGAAGGCGTCGTTCAGACGCCGTAGCGGGGCGAGCTCTCGTTCCCGGGTCTGTTCCTCGGTCATGTTCAACGTGACCTGAACGTACTGCTTGTCGGCTCCGTTCCTTGCGATGAAGTCGATTTCGCCGCCGGGCAGGGACCCGATGGAGACGTCGTAGCCGCGTCGCCGCAGTTCCATGAAGACGATGCCTTCGAGCTGGGCGCCGCGATCCGAGCCGTTGAATCCCGTGGCGAGGTTGCGGAACCCGTTGTCGACGGGATAGAACTTGCGTTGCGGCCGCAGCAGCTCCTTGCCGCGCATGCGCTCCTGTTGCACGCTGTAGACGATGAACGCGTGCTCGAGTGCTTCGATCTGGTTGTCGACGGTGGCGTACGTGGCGTTCGCGCCGGCGCTTTTGAGCGTGTTGACGACCTTGTTGACGGAGAACAGGTTCCCTGATGTCGAGAACAGGTATCGGCTGAGTTTCTCCAGGGTGGCGATGTCCCGGATGCCGTATCGTCCCACCACATCCTTCATCACGATGGATTCGTAGATGGCGGTCAGTATGTCGTTCGCCTTGGTCCGGTCCGGCTGTCCGGTGACGAACAGGCCGGGCATGCCTCCGAACATCATGTATGCGGAGAACAGCCGGTCGATGGAGTCCATGGCTCCCTGGGCCCGCCGGTAGCGCTGGTATTCGTCGAAGGAGAGCGGATAGACCGGGATGGCTACGTATCGGCCCGTCAGATGGGTGGCGAGCTCGCCGGACAGCAGGCGCGCGTTCGAGCCGGTGATGTACACGTCGGTGTCCTCGCGGGAATGCAGTCGGCGGACCACTTCCTCCCATCCGGGGACGTCCTGTATCTCATCGAGGAAGACGTAGAAGGTTCCGGGGCCAGCTTCCTGGACTGCGTGCGCCAGATCGGCGTGCAGGTCGGTCGCCGAGTATCCGATGGGGATGTCGAAGGAGTCGAAGCGGCGGGTGAAGATGTTGGCGGCCGGGACTCCGTCGTCGAGCAATGATTGTGCATAATGTTCCAGAAGCGTGCTTTTCCCGCACCTGCGTACGCCGGTGAGCACCTTGATCTCCGGCGTGTTCCGGTGGCTGCGCAAAGTGTCGGTCAGTCGGTCCCGTGTGATGTATGCCGTCACCATCGTTCCGCCTCCAATGTTGAGCATGCTATAAAACTTCCACAAAACAGTTGCTAATTTTCAGTATACTATAAATTGAACAGGTCGAATGAGCTGTTTTTGGGTGTACTAAAAATCGCACCGAGGGGGAGGAGGTGCTGGCAGGGGTGTGCGGACGCGACTGCGGATACGACAAGGGGGTATGGAAAATCCGGCGTGTCGTATACGGCGTGTCGCGCGAATGTATGATTATTGAAACACCTCCGGGGGGGGGGTATCCGTTGCCGATATAACGCCCCCGGTCGTCTGCGACACCGTATAAGGGGGTGAAAAGTCAGATATTTCGGGGGTTCAGGCGAAACGCCGCATATTGCTATCATCATGGCACGAGCGCGGAGCGGGGGTGCATATCCCCTCGTCTCCGCCTCGCCTCTCATCCCGGCAGCACGATGGCGCACATCGTATGCAACGGGTCCTCCATGCGATTGCCGGACGAGCACGAACGAACGCGACCAGGGTGTGAACTGCAACACGGGAAGGATGACGAAGACATGCACCACGGGAACCACGGCCACCGCACGATGAGTCGGACTCCGCTCGTCGCGCTTGCCATCCTCATCGTCGCCGCCATGATATGGGGCATGCCGGCGACGTCCGCGTCGGCGGACGCCGGCAAAACGGACACGACGGGCGACGCCATCGACTTCTCGTCGTTCATCACCGCCGCCACCGTCTCCACACTCAACGCCAATGGCGAATGGGAACCCGTCTCCACCGTGAGGGAAGGCGACGCCATCAGGGTCGGCATCGACTACATCATCCCCGCCGGCACCGTCACCGACGAGCACCGCACCATCACCTACCGGCTGCCCGAAGGCGTACGTCCCACCGCCGAACAAAGCGGAGGCGTCGACTTCAACGGCACGACGATCGGCACGTACCGCATCGGCGAGGACGGCACCATCACCATCGCATTCAACGAGGCGTTCGCCGACGGCGAGGACTTCGGCGGCACCATCATGTTCCAGGGCAACGCCCAGCTCGCCGGCGACGGCGACAACGGCGTCATCCACTTCGGCGACGCCATCGCCGACGTGACCGTCGAACCACGCCGCGACGATGACGCCACCGACCTCGCCGTCACCAAAACCGGCGCCACCACCCGCCGCGACGACGGCACCGCCGTCATCGCCTACACCGTCACCGTATCCAGCGAACACGGCACCGGCACGAACGACGTCACCCTCAAGGACCGCCTCCAATCCACGGACGGCTCCATACGCTACGACACCGACAGCATCACGGTCGTCGCCGTCGCCGCCGACGGCACCCGCCGCGACATACCCGCCGCCGACTACACGATCGACTACGAACACGACGCCATCGACGGCGTCGCCGGACCCAGCGGACTGACCATCGGCGGACTGCCGGCGCTCGCCGCGGGCGAACGCTACGAACTCACCTACGACGTCATCGTGGACGACATGCGGCCGGACGGCTCGCTCCACGTGCGCAACATGGGCGGCGCCGACGCCGGAGACAAGCATCCGTGGGCGTGGCATGAGGAGCATCTGGACCGTATCATCGCCAAGAACGGCCGCTATGATGCAGATGCCGGCGTCATCGTCTGGACCATCGACATCGCCAACACCTGCACCACGACCGGCGGCACACAGCAGTGCGTCGATCTGTCCGGCCGCACCCTGACCGACATGGTAGGCACGCCCGGCGTGCAGGCGGCCGTATCGGACACGTTCACCGTGACGGACGCCGACGGCAGGGTCATCGCCACGGGCTCCACCGCCGACCTGCTGAACGGCGGCTACACGTTCCCGTCCGGCTCGACGAGCCGCAGCTACCACATCACATACCGCACGACAGCACCCGCGGGTACGGCCGGCCAGACGCAGCAGGTGTCCAACACGGCCTCGTTCGACGGATACGAGGCCGACCATACGGTCGACGTGACCGAACGCGACTGGAACGTCACCAAGACGCACGGCGAGGAGAAGGAACGCGAGGACGGCCTGGTCTCCAGCACATGGACGACCACGGTGCGCATCCCCGCATCCTGGGACGAACTGACCGTCGAGGACGTCATCCAGCCGGCGGACGCCACTCCGGACAACGTTCCGGGGGGGGGTATCCCCGTCGCATTATGCGCTGGCCGACGAACTTGACACGGCCATCCGGCGCCTGACGCTGAAACTCTCCGACGGCACGATCCTCGACTACGCCGCCCTGGCCGACCAGACGGACATCGTCGCGACCTACCGCGACGCACACGGCGATCCGGTCGCGGCGGACGATACGACGACGCCTGTCATGGGATTCACGCTCACCGTCACGCCGCACAACCGGGACGAGCAGGGGCACACCATCCTCGTCAACCGCGACGGCGAACGCGTGTCCGCTACGACGCTGACCATGACCTACCGCACCATCGTGGACGATGCCGACCTGGAGGAAGGCGGCGAATGGACCATCGCCAACCGTGCGACGGCGGGCGGGCACACCGCCGACGCCTCGTACACGCACCGCAAGGAGAAGCCGTTCACCAAGATGACCGGCACCCGACCCGACTGGGGCGGCACCGTCTCCTACAAGGACGCCGATGCGACGGTCGACTACGACGCGTCGAAGGGCATCCTGTACTACCAGCTGCTGGTACGCACCGACAGGACCACCAGCGGCGACATCATCGTGACCGACACGCTGCCGGACGGCGCGACGCTGGTGACGGACGGGAAGAACGCGCCCCACGCGCTCTTCTGGCACAACGAATACTGGACCACCACCTCCATCAGCGCGTGGGACCACGGTGTGGAACGCCGCTACGACCTGACCGACGGCACGACGTTCTCCTACCGTCTGCCGGGCGGTTCCGGCGAGGACGGCGGCACCGTGCGCTTCACCCTCAAGGACGGCTACAACCTCGACGGGAACACGAACGTCATCGCCATCCGCTACGCGGTCGATGTGACCGGCGACCCGGCCTGGGACGACGCATCGCAATCCTCGCACATGTACCGGAACCACGCCGAGTGGGGGTCGCACTCGGACGAGACGTCCACCGAAGTCAACCGGGAGACGGCACCGCTGTCGAAGCAGGGCGAACAGCTCACCGGTGCGGACGGCAAACCCACCAACCGCGTGCGCTACGTCATCGACATCAACCCGACCGGTGCCGACCTGGACCCGAACGACGACACGCTCACGCTCACCGACGTGATGGGCGGCATCCCCGCCAGCGGCGGCGCCTACCTCGACATGGCATCCCTCGGCCTGTACGAATACGGGCGGGACGCGCAGGGCAAACCCCTCACGAGCGTCCCCATCGACACCAGCCGGTACACGGTGCGCTACGACCAGACGTCGCACACGCTCACCGTGCGGCTGCCGGACGGACTGGCCTGCACGCTCGTCTACGAGTACGTGGTGGACTCCGGCAACGTCGAGCGGCCGCAGCTGAGCAACCGGGCCGACCTTGACGGCCAGACCTCCAGCAATTCCGTCATCAAGATCGAGACGTCCAGCTCCTCCGCGGCGGTCTGGCGCGGCCGGCTCACCGTGTACAAAGTCGACGCCGACAACTACGCCAAGACGCTGCCCGGCGCTCGGTTCTCCCTCGCCGCCTACGAACGCGGCGAGGACGGCACCTACCGGTGGGGTGATCCCGTGACGGTCACGACCGGCAAGGACGGCACCCTCACGCTCATGATTGTGAACCAGACGTCGGCGAGTCCCGTCTGCGTGGCCGACGACGAGGACAAGGACGGTGACGGCGACGGTGTCGTGCGGCATTGCGAGCTGCGGTCCGACACGCTCTACCGTCTGCGCGAAACCAAGGCTCCCGATGGCTACGCGAAGGACGATGCGCCGCACTACCTCATCTGGAAGAGCGTGACCGCCGGCAGCGCGCTGAGCGACGACGAGGCGTACCGCCGCGCCACCGGAGGGGACGACGCGGTGGCGGACGGAATGGCTTCGGTCGGCAAGGGCGACGTGGACTTCCACCGCGCCAACGGCGACGACCCGCTGTACGTGGAGAACCGCTACAGCCGCATCGAAGTGCACAAGAGCTGGGTGAACGAATCCGGCCACACGGTCGCGGCGCCGCAGACCGGTGTCACCGCGCAGCTGTACCGGGTGCGGACGAAGGCGAACGGCCGTCGCGTCGACGTGACCCTGGTTGCGCAGGGCGCCCCCGAATCGCAGTACTCGGTGAAGGCGTCGATGCTGGTGAAGCCCGGCAGCGACCTGAACGTGCTGATCTCCGGCAGCTGGAGCGGTGTGACCTACGAAGGGATCTCCTACACCCCGGACTACGCGAACGGCGGCCTCGTCACCGTGCCGCTGGGCGCGATGGACGCCGAGCAGCAAGTGACGCTGACGCTCAACGACCCGTGGGACCGCAACGGAACCATCACCTTCGACGGGACCGCCGCGGACGAGTACGTCGCCGACGGCGATCCGGAACCCTACGGCGACCCGGTGGAACTGAACGCCGGCAACGACTGGTCGGCGGTCTGGGACGCCCTGCCCCGCGCCGACGCCGACGGCGATCCCTACCGCTACAGCGTGCGCGAGCTCGACTCCGGTTATCAGGTCGCGTACGTCAACAACGACGGCGTGACGACCGGCGTCATCGGCATCATCAACACGGTCACGGGGACGACGCTGCCGGAAGCGGGCGGTCCGGGCACGGCCGCGCTGACCGTCGCCGGCGGCGTGGCGACGGTCGCCGCGGCCGGTGCGATGGGCGTACGCCGTAGCCGTCGCCGCAGGACGCGGAGGTGAGCCATGCGCCATCATGCGACCCCTCCGACGGGCGGCGGACGCCGCATCCGCGGACCGCCGCGCGCCATGGCGACGGAAGCAAGCGACGACAACGATGGAAAACACGAACAGGAGTGATGATGAGGAACGTATGGAACAGCATCGCCGCAGCCGTGACCGGCGTGGCGATGACGGCGACGATGCTCGCCGCCGCGGCCGGTGCGCAGGCCATTGGCGTGGAAGCGCGTGACGCCGTGCAGTATGAGATCACGGTGGCCAACACCACCGAAGGCTACGGATATGCCGCGTATCGGGTGTTCGCCGGCACGCTCGGCGAGGACGGCGCGCTCGGCGACATCACGTGGGGCGAGGGCGTCGACGGCGCGGCTCTGCTGGCCGCGCTGCATGCCGACGCCGACCGGACGTTCGCCGCCGCGTTCGCCGACGTGAAGGACGCGCAGGGTGTGGCCGACGTGCTGGGGGAGCAGGACGACTCGTCCGCATTCGCCAAGGCGTTCGCCCAGATCGCCGGCGCGCATCTGACCGGGGCGTCCGCCACCGCGGATACGGTCACCGAGGGACGCGGCTACGTGCTGTCCGTGGCGAAGGCCGGCTACTATCTGGTTCGCAACACCAGTACCCCCGACCAGTACCAGCCGGGCCAGTACGCGAACACCGAATACATCCTGAAGGTGGTGAAGGACCAGACCGTCACCCCCAAGGGTGAGGTGCCGTCCGTCACCAAGAAGGTGCAGGACATCGACGACACCGACGGCAACGGCGCGAGCGGCTGGCAGGACTCCGCCGACTACGACATCAACGACAAGGTGCCCTACCGGCTCGACGGCACGCTGCCGAGCAACCTCGCCTCCTACGCGACCTACCGGTACCTCTTCACCGACACCCTCTCCCGGGGCCTCACCTACAACGGCGACGCCAAGGCGTACGTGGTGAACGGCGACGCCAGGACCGAACTGAACGCATCCTCCTACGTCATCGCCATCGAGACCGTGACGGACGGCGACTACGCCGGCGGCACGAAGCTCACCGTGTCGTTCGCCGACCTCAAGGCCGCCACGGACGCGGCCGGCAACCCCGCCGTCATCACCGACGACAGTCACATCCAGATCGACTACACCGCCACGCTCAACGAACAGGCCGTCATCGGCTCGGCCGGCAACCCGAACAAGGTGGACCTCACCTTCTCCGACAACCCCAACCAGGGCGGCGAAGGCGACACCGGCACCACCCCCGAGGACAAGGTCACCGTCTTCACCTTCACGCTCGCCGTGCACAAGCAGGACCAGAACGGCAAGGACCTCGACGGCGCCGCCTTCACCCTGTCCAAGTGGAACCCGACGGCGAACGCCTACACGGCGGTGACGACCATCGAATCCACCAAGGACCATCCGGTCCACGAATTCTCCTTCGCCGGACTCGACGCGGGCCGCTACAAGCTCGAGGAGACCCGCACCCCGGACGGCTACAACACGTGGAAGGGCGTGGAATTCCGCA
>Cebus_capucinus_imitator_PRJNA485217_SSR096__coassemble_861_pt1 | contig 9350 bp, 5 predicted proteins | sample Cebus_capucinus_imitator_PRJNA485217_SSR096__metabat2_high_PE_010 | metagenome-assembled genome bin Cebus_capucinus_imitator_PRJNA485217_SSR096 | reverse complement strand
TCCACGCCGGAGACCATGAGCAGCTGCTTGAGCAGCTGCGGGGACTGCGGCAGTGCATACCAGGAGCCCGGCACCAGACGGGCCGGCACCAGGAAGTCGCGCGCGCCCTCCGGGGTGGACTTGATCATCGTCGGCGTCTCGACCTCGGTGAAGCCCATCTCGTCGAGGGCCTTGCGGGCGGCGCGCGCCATGTTGGAGCGCAGCTTGATGTTGCGCTGCATCGACGGGCGGCGCAGGTCGAGGTAACGGTACTTGAGGCGCACGTCCTCGCCCGGCAGCTTGTTCTCCGACTCGTTCTCGAGCGCGGTGGACACCTGGAACGGCAGCGCATCGGACTTGGCGAGGATCTCGATCCCCTCGGCCACGACCTCGATGCGGCCGGTCGCCAGATGCTCGTTCTCATTGCCCTCCGGACGCAGGCGGACCTCGCCGGTCACGCGCACGACGAACTCGGAACGCAGCGGGCGCGCCATCTCCTCGTCGTAGATGACGACCTGCACCAGTCCGGTGGTGTCGCGAAGGTCCACGAAGGCCACGCCGCCGTGGTCGCGGCGACGGTCGACCCAACCCGCGAGCGTCACCTTCTGCCCGACGAGCGCCTCGGTCACGTCGGTGGCATGATGTGTTCTGTAAGCCGTCTGCTGGCTCATGCTTCCTCTTTCCTTACGATCCGGCCTTGGAGATCAGGCGATTGCAACGGTCTGCCGAGCGTACACGCTATCCGGCTCCCACGACCGGGCGTCGGCCGGCGTCTGCTCGCCGGTGACGATGTTCTTGACCTCGTCCGCGGCCTGCCCGTCGGCGGCATCCGTGGCGTCGGCCGGGAACCACACGTACGGGATGCCCAGCTTGTCGGCGTACTTGATCTGCTTGCCGAGCTTGGCGGCGGTCGGCGCCACGTCGGCGGCGATGCCGCGCGCACGCAGTTCGCCGGCGATGCGGTTCGACGCGGCCCGGTCGGCCTCGTTCCACACGGCCACGAGCACGCACGCCGGCGACACGCGGTTCGCGTGCGCGCCCGCCGTGTGCAGCATGTACGACACGAGCCGCGACAGGCCGATCGACAGGCCCACGCCCGGATACGTGCGGCTGCCCTGCGACGCGAGATTGTCGTAGCGGCCGCCCGAACACACCGATCCCAGCGACGCGGCGCCGTCCAGGAACGTCTCGTAGACGGAGCCCGTGTAGTAGTCCAGACCGCGGGCGATCTTCAGGTCGGCGATCACCGAGCCCGGGCGAATGCGCGCCGCCTCGTCCACGATCATCGCCAGCGTGTCGAGACCCTGACGGGCCAGCGCGTACGCCTCCGAATCCGACGCGATGCCGTGCGCCGCACACAACGCGTCGAAACGCTCCGCCAGCTCGGCACCGTCGGCGGCGGTCAGCTCGGCCAGTTCCAGGCAGGCGCGCGCCTGCGACTCATCCGCACCGCAGCCCTCGACCAGCAGCTTCGCGACCTCGTCCGCACCGATCTTGTCGAGCTTGTCGATCTCACGCAGCACGCCCTCGATGTCCGTCAGGCCCAGACCACGGTAGAACCCCTCCGACAGCTTGCGGTTGTTCGCATGCACGGTCGCCTTCGGCAGACCGAACGCGCGCAGACGCTCCAAGGCGGCCACCATCACCAGCGGCAGCTCCACCTCGTAATGGTCGGGCAGGTCGCCCTGGCCGATCACATCGATGTCGGCCTGCACGAACTCGCGGAAACGGCCCTCCTGCGGGCGCTCGCCACGCCACACCTTCTGGATCTGCCAACGCTTGAACGGAAACGCCAGGTCACCCGAATGCTCCACCACATACCGGCTCAGCGGCACGGTCAGATCGAAATGCAGACCGAGACGCTCCTCGACCGGGGTGTCGTTCTCCTGGCCGACCTCCTGCAGACGGCTCAGCAGGTAGATCTCCTTGCTGGTCTCGCCCTTCTTGAGCAGGCTGGAACCCTGCTCCACGGCACGGGTCTCGATGCCGATGAAACCATTGAGCTCGAACACTTCACGGAGCGTGTCGATGACACGCTGCTCCACAACACGTTCAGAGGGGAGCCACTCTGGAAATCCTGAAATAGATGCGCCTTTAGCCACGGTTCCCTATAATAAGGGAGGTTGCGGAAAACGCCGGCCCGCTCTCAGACGGCGACGGCGCGTTTCCCAGCCTCTCTACCACCCGAGCTTAAAGGAGCTGGCCATGAGCGACGAGACCATCATCGCACCCGAGAACACCAACGAAACCACCGAGCAGGCGACGGCGCCCGCCCCCGAGGAGAAGGCCAGCGCAACCCCCGCACAGCCGACGCCGGCGAGCATGCCCAAGCCGCACGCCCCCTCCCCCGCCGCCTTCGCCAAGAAGCCGGCCGCCGCACCCGCCCCGTCCGCGGGCGGCCACGCCGACGACGCCGTCAAGGCCGCCGAGGCGTTCGGCCGCGTCGACGACGACGGCACCGTCTACGTGCGCGAGGGCGATACCGAGCGTGAGGTCGGCCAGTTCCCCGACGCGTCCAAGGAGGAGGCGCTGGCGCTGTACGCCCGCCGTTATCTGGATCTCAAGGGCAAGCTGAACCTGTTCGCCGGACGTCTCAAGTCCAACAACATCAAGCCGCGCGAGATCGAGGACTCCCTCAAGACCCTCGCCGAGGAGACCGCCCAGCCGGCCGTCGTCGGCGACATCGCCGCCCTCAAGGCCCAGTTCGAGACCCTCAAGACCGAGGCCGAGGCCAAGCGCGAGCAGATCGCCAAGGCCCGCAAGGCCGCGGTCGCCAAGGCCATCGAGGAGCGCACCGCCATCGTCGTCAAGGCCGAGGAGCTGGCCGCGTCCCTGGGCGAGAACACCAACTGGCGTTCCACCGCCGACAAGTTCCGCAACCTGTTCGACCAGTGGCAGGAGCACCAGCGCACCACCGTGCGCATCGACAAGGCCGAAGCCGACGCCCTGTGGAAGCGCTTCTCCGCCGCCCGCACCACCTTCAACCAGGCCCGCCGCAAGTGGGCGCAGGCGCGCGACAACGAGCGCAACGCCGCCCGCGACGCCAAGGAGGCGATCATCGCCGAGGCGAACGCCCTCAAGGATTCGACCGCGTGGGGCGAGACGTCGCGCAAGTTCAACGAGCTGATGGACCGCTGGAAGCAGGCCGGCCGCGCCGGCCGCAACGAGGACGACGTCCTGTGGGCCCGGTTCCGCGAGGCCGCCGACGCGTTCTTCAACGCCCGTCAGGCCGATCGCGACCAGATCTCCTCCTCCGAGAAGGAGAACCTGGCCGCCAAGGAGGCGCTGCTCGCCCGCGCCGAGGCGCTCGTGCCGGTCGCCGACGAGGCCGCCGCCAAGCAGGCCCGCCAGGCGCTGGCCGCCATCCAGGAGGAGTGGGACCAGATCGGCTACGTGCCGCGCGACGACATGCGCCGCATCGAAGGCCGTCTCGACGCCGTCGACAAGCAGATCAAGGCCGTCGAGGACGCCGCGTGGAAGAAGGTGGACCCGGAGGCCGACGCCCGCAAGTCCTCGTTCGAGGAGCAGCTGACCGCCCAGCTCGACGAGCTGGCCGCGAAGATCGCCGCCGAGACCGACCCGAAGAAGAAGGCCAAGCTCGAGGCCGAGAAGGCCACCAAGGAGCAGTGGCTCAACGCCATCAAGTAAGGCGTTCAACGATGTTAGGACGAGTGCCGCGAAGTAAGGCACTTCCCTGACGCTGCATCCCATACGATAAGGGCGGTACCGCAGCAGGTGCCGCCCTTATCGTATCTTCGGGATGCGCTTCTTAGTGGATACGGGGCAGCACGCGATGATTCCGGCCACGGCGCGACTCATTCGACCATCGGACTGACGGTGATGACAAGTGCTCCCGCGCACATACCAAACATGCGACAACACTCCCGGTTATGCAACGGAGGGTCACTGGCGTGACGTGCCGAATAGATTCGACGGTGTGGGACAGATATCCGCTCCCGGTCACGGATGACTGGAGAACGGGACTCTTCCCGCGATGACAGAGGCAGAAGAACCGAAGGAGACACCATGCTCAGCATCAACATAGATGATGTCGTCGCCGTATTGAGAAACTGTATGCCCTATCTGATCGCCATGGCCGTCGCACTGGCCGTAATGATCGTCGTCGTGGCCCTTGCCGGCACAATCATCAAACAACGTGATGGCGTCCGACTGCTGCGCGGCACGACCGTCGTCGCGTTCTTCACGGCGGTCGTCGTGATTCTCAACGCCGTATGCTATGGCCCGATGTCGACACTGCTCGACCTCGTGTCCGGCTCCGGCTCCATCTCGGCCGAATCATCGGCCGAGGCCTCCGCACTCACCGAGGAGCTGACGGACGAAGGCATCACGCTGCTGCAGAACGACGACGACCTGCTGCCGGTCGAGGCGGGCTCGAACATCAACGTGTTCGGATGGTCGTCGGTCAGCCCCGTCTACGGCGGCACCGGCTCCGGTGCGATCTCCGACGATGCCGAACTGGTCACGCTGCTCGACGGATTCAAGAACGCCGGACTCAAGACCAACACCGAGCTGTCCGACTTCTACACCCAGTACCTCGAGACCCGCCCCGAACTCGGCTATTTCGAACACGACTGGACACTGCCCGAACCGCCGGCCTCCTCGTACACCGACGACATGATCACACAGGCCAAGCAGTTCTCCGATACCGCGGTGGTGACGATCTCCCGTCTCGGTGGCGAATTCGCCGATCTTCCCACCGACATGCAGCTCGACTCCGATACCGAGAAGTACACGGAGAACTCCGCCGACTATCAGGACTTCCCGGAAGGCACCCACTACCTTGAGCCCAGCCAGTCCGAAAAGGACCTGATCAAGCTGGTGTGCGAAAACTTCGACAATGTCGTCCTCGTCTACAATGGCGCCAACACGCTCGAGCTCGGCATCGCCGATGAATACAGCCAGATCAAAAGCGTGCTGTGGTGCGCCGGTCCCGGACAGACCGGCTTCAATGCACTCGGCGACATCATCGCCGGCAACGTCAATCCCTCTGGCCATGCCGCCGATACGTTCGTCTACGACCTGACGGCGACCCCGTACTTCAACAACATCGGCGAGTTCGAATACACCGGTGCCGACGACCTGTCCTATGAGGCCGAGGGCGTCTTTACCGCGGGTACCACCGCTCCGCACTTCGTCGACTATGTCGAAGACATCTACGTCGGATACCGGTTCTACGAAACCGCAGCCGATGAAGGCCTCATCACGTACGACGATGTCGTGCAGTACCCGTTCGGCCATGGCCTGAGCTACACCTCCTTCGATCAGAAGATGGGAGATGTGACCGTCTCCGGAGACAAGGTCACCTTCGATGTGACCGTCACCAACACCGGCGACGTCGCAGGCAAGGATGTCGTACAGGTCTATTACAATCCGCCGTACATCAACGGCGGCGTTGAGAAGGCCACCGCCAACCTCGTGACCTTCGAGAAGACCAAGGAGCTCAAGCCCGGCGAATCCGAAACCGTGTCCATCGAGTTCGGTCTTGAAGACATGGCCTCTTATGATTCGTCCGATGCGAAGGCGTACGTGCTCGACAAGGGGGACTACGAGATCTCCGTGAACGCCGATTCCCACGAAATGCTCGATTCGAAGACCGTCACGCTCGACGATCGCATCGTCTATGACGACGACAATGCACGTAGCACCGACCAGACCGCGGCCACCAATCACTTCGACTATGCGGCCGGCGAGGGCATCACCTACCTGTCCCGAGAAAACCACTTCGCCAACTACGCCGAGGCCGTGGCTGCGCCGACTGACTACGAGATGCCGGCCAGCGCCAAGGAAGGCTTCCATAACAGCCACAACTACGATCCGAGCGACTACAACGACGACTCGGACGAGATGCCGACCACCGGCGCGAAAAACGGTCTCCAGCTCGCCGACCTGCGAGGCGTCGACTACGACGACCCCCAGTGGGATAAGCTGCTCGACCAGATGAGCGTCAAGGATATGGACTCACTGATTGCCCTCGGCGGCTATCAGAACGTCGCCATCAAGTCCATCGGCAAGAAGCTTGTCTACGACGCCGACGGCCCGGCCTCCATCAACAACAACTTCACCGGCCTGTCGTCCATCGGCTTCCCGTCTGAAGTCATCATCGCATCCACATGGAACAAGGACCTCGCCGAGCGGTTCGGCGAAAGCATCGGCCGTATGGCCAATGAGATGAACGTGACCGGCTGGTATGCACCCGCCATGAACACGCATCGTTCCGCATTCGACGGCCGTAATTTCGAATACTATTCGGAGGACGGCGTGCTCGCCGGCCATATCGCCGCCCATTCGATCATCGGCGCGCAGTCCAAGGGATTGTATGCCTACATGAAGCACTTCGCGATGAACGACCAGCAGATCGCCCAGAACGAAATGCTGTGCACGTGGGCCCGTGAACAGGCCATCCGTGAGATCTACCTCAAACCGTTCGAAATCGCGGTCAAGGTCGGCGGTTCCAAGGCCGTCATGTCCTCGTGGAACTATATCGGCAACAAGTGGGCAGGCGCGAACTCCGACCTGCTCAAGAGCGTGCTGCGCGCTGAATGGGGATTCCAGGGCATGGTCATCACCGACGGCTTCCACTACACCGGTTACATGGATTCCGATCAGGCGATTCGCAATGGCACCGACATGATGCTCAAGAACTTCGATGTGGCCACCAACCACGTCACCGATCAGACGAGCGCCACCGGTGTGATTGCGATGCGCAACGCCTGCCACGACATCCTGTATACGGTCGTCAACAGCCACGCCTATGATCCGTCGGTCACGACTGCGACTCCGGTCTGGCGCATCATCACCGTCGTGACGGACGTGGTGCTCGCACTGCTGCTCATCGGTGCCGAGGTGCTTGCCGTGCGCCGGTATCTCGCCGGTCGGCGTGTGAGCGTGACGGTGGAGTGACCCACGTGCGGATTCGCGTACGCAAGCCGTACCCGAATCCGCACGTGACCCGCCGGACGGGTTGAACGCGAGGGCGGTCATATGTAGCGTTGCTCATATGGCCGCCCTCGGTTGCTCCGTGCCATCGGGAATCGCGCTCCGGAATCGAGTTCGACACCGGAGTGCAGCCGCGGGCAACGGATAACCAGCCGCAGGAGAAGAGACCAGCCATGATTAGGATTGCCGTCATCGACGACGACGCACATTACACCGCCACCATACGCGACTATCTCACGCGCTACGGCGAGGAGGTCGGAGTACCGATGTCCATCGATGGATTCTCCGATGGAGAGGACATCGTGGAACGATACGGTGACGGCTATGACATCGTGCTCATGGACATCGAGATGCAGTCGATGGACGGTATGACCGCCGCGCAACACATCCGCGATGTCGATGCCGCAGTAATCATCATCTTCATCACCAATATGGCACAATACGCCATCAAGGGCTATCAGGTCGATGCACTCGACTACATCCTCAAGCCGATCTCGTACTTCGCGTTCTGTCAGACCATCGCCAAGGCCATTCGCAGAATCGGGGAACGGCGTTCGGATGGAGATGACCGTCAGCTGGTGATCAATTCGCGCGGCAACGTGAGCCGTGTGCCGATCGCCGAAGTCATATGGATCGACAGCAAAGGGCATCGTGTCGCCTACCACACGACGAACGGCGTATTCGAATCGACGGTCAGCTCGATGAAGGAGCTTGAGGAGCAGTTGCGGAATGACGACTTCTACCGCTGCTCGAACAGCTGCCTGGTCAACCTCGCCTATGTGCGATCCATTCAGGGATTCACCGTGACGGTCAGCGGCAATATGCTGGAGATCAGTCGCGCACGCAGAGCCGGATTCGTCGCCGCATTGACCAGTTACGCGGGAAGGACGGTCTGATGCTTCCGGTCATCGGCGATCTGATCACCTCCGATCCACCCAAATTGTGGGTCGTACTCGCGGAATGGCTTGCCTGCCTGGTGATGGTGACATCGTATCCGCAACGCCGCCCCCTATGGGTGCGCAGCGTCGTGTCGGTCACATCGTTCCTGCTCATCACCGGCGTCCAATACAGGATGCTCGTGCAGCAGAGCATCGGCATCATGCCCTGGTGGTTCCTGCTCATGATGCTGTCGGTCGCCGTGATGTGGGCGACGGTGGCGCTGAGTTGCGAGATGAGCGTCACACTGTCCGCGCTCTCATCGCTGCGAGCGTTGGGCATGGCCGAATTCGCGGGATCGTTCGAGTGGCAGCTGACGTTCTTTCTGACGGACGGCGATGAGCCTGGCATCGATCCGATGATGACGATCGGCGTGCTCATCGTATGCTATGGCCTGCTGTTCACGGCGTTCTGGCTGGCGGAACGCGCATTGCAGGAGCGACTGGACCGTGAGACATTCGACGTCACGTGGCGCGAAGTGGCCGTGTCCGCCGGTATTGCGGCGTTCGCCTTCATACTCAGCAACATGCGGTTGGTAAGTACATCCAACCCGTTCAGCGGCAGCACGACGTCCGAAGTGTTCAACGTACGTACGCTGGCCGCGGCCGGCGGTCTGATCTGCATGTACGCCTACCTGTTCCAGCTCGCCGAATCGCATACGCGCCGACGACTCGACGCGGTCAATCAGGTACTGGTGGCGCAGTACGCGCAATACCGCCAGTCGAAGGAGAATATCGACATCATCAACCGCAAGTATCACGACCTCAAGCAGCAGCTCGAGGTATTGCGTGCCGAAACCGACGAGGACAAGCGTGAAGGCTATCTTGACGAGCTCGAATCAAGTCTTAAGGAATACGGTGCGCGAGTCGTCACCGGCAACAGCGTGCTCGACACCGTACTTACCAGCAAGAGCTCGTTGTGCGCGCACCATGGCATCATGATGACGTGCGTGGCGGATGGGTCTCTGCTCGACGGGGTCGACGCGATGGACATCTGCGCAATCGTCGGCAACGCGCTCGACAACGCCATCGAAGCCGAGGAACGAATCACGGATCACAGTCAGAGACTGATCAACGTGTCGCTGTCTCGGCTTAACGCATTCGCCGTGTTCAAGGTAGCCAACTATACGCCTGAACAGCCTGTGATGCGCGCGGGCCTGCCCGTGACCACGAAACGTGATCGGACCGACCACGGCTTCGGCATGGCCAGTATGCGTCACTGTGCGCGTAAATACGGCGGCGATATGACTGTGGCCTGGCATGACGGCTGGTTCGAGCTGCAGGTGTTGATTCCGCTGTCCGCATGAGGGCAAGCGCAGCCGCAGACTATATCTGCCGGCACCGAACGCATGCGACTCTTCCGATTGTGGTGTGTAAGGCCTTACACGGTTTGGTAGTGCCCGATATCTTGCGCACTTTGGTCTCGCTCCCCCGCCCTCTCACCGCTTCCCGGTGCGGGTCGTGTAGTTCTCCAGATGC
>Cebus_capucinus_imitator_PRJNA485217_SSR096__coassemble_826_pt1 | contig 9776 bp, 9 predicted proteins | sample Cebus_capucinus_imitator_PRJNA485217_SSR096__metabat2_high_PE_010 | metagenome-assembled genome bin Cebus_capucinus_imitator_PRJNA485217_SSR096 | reverse complement strand
AGTGTTTTTGTTGATAATTCTTTACTAGCCATGTAAAATCGCCTCCAGTTCTTCTGAACGCCTTGGAGATCTCCTTGGCCATGATCGGCGTGCGGCCGCAGGGCGCGGGTTCGGGGAAGCGGATGTCGGCCACCTTCTCGGCCTTCTGCGCCTCGCTCGTCTCGCTCAGGAGGCGTTCGGCGCGGCGCATCATGTTCTGCGCGGCCACGGCCTTGGTGGCCTTGGCGTGCAGTCGGATGCCCTGCTTCATCAGGCGTTCGGCCTTCTTCTCGGCGACCTCGCGTTCGCGGCGGCGGCGCTCCTCGTCCACGACGCGCTGATGCAGATACGCCTTCCATCCCAGCGAGTACATGTCGATCATGCCGGTCTGCGCGTCCAGATGCCACACCTTGTTGACGACCTCGTCGAGCAGTTCCGTCGAATGGGAGATGACGAGGAAGCCGCCCTCGAACCGCTTGAGGAAGCCGCGCAGCCATTCGATGGAATCGGCGTCCAGATGGTTGGTGGGCTCGTCGAGGATCAGCGTGTCCGCGTCGGAGAAGAGGATGCGCGCCAGTTCGATGCGGCGTCGCTGGCCGCCCGACAGGGTGCCCAGCTCGCGGTTCATGACCTCCTGCGGAAGACCCAGGCTGTCGGCCATCGCGATCGCCTCCGACTGGGCCGCATAGCCTCCGGCCTTGTCGAACTCCTGCATGATCCTGTCGTAGCGGTTCATGGCCCGGGTCATCACGTCCGGATCGGGGTCGGTCATCTCCTTCTCGCACCTGCGCATGCGCGCGATGATCGACGCGATGTCGCGCGCGCTCATCATGCGGTCGAGCGCGGTCTGCGTCTGGTCGGACGCATGCGTGTCCTGAGGCAGGTAGCCGAGTCTGCCGCCGATGCGCACCTTGCCGGACGTGGGCAGCATGTCGCCGGTGATCACGCGTGTCAGCGTCGTCTTGCCGGCGCCGTTGCGGCCCACCAGGCCGATCTTGTCGCCCTTGGCGACGTGGAAGTCGGTCGGGTGCAGCAGCGTGCGCGCTCCGATCTGGATCTCGAGTTCCTGCGCTTCGATGGCCATCCTTGTGTATACCTCGCTCCGTGCGTTCGATGTATGTGCGGTGTGCGTGCGGTCGTCGCGACGCGCGGCGGTCGCGGGCGTCGCGGAAAAGTCCAACCGCCCATGATAGCGAACCGGTGGGAAGGCGGACGCCGGACGGGCCTCCCATCCGTTAGACTGGTGTGTCGGTTCCGCGCGCCGACGCCACAAGCGCAACGGTGCGCGGCGCATACATCCCCCGACATCGGAAGGTTTCAAGCAACATGGACTATCTGGTGCTTCTGGGAATCGTGATCGTCATCGTGGGCTTCGCCCTCAAGCTCGATTCGATTCTCATCATCATCGTGGCCGCCGTGGTGACGGCCATGGTCGGCGGCATCGGCGTCGACGGCTTCCTCACCACGCTCGGCTCGTCGTTCGTGTCGAACCGCAGCATGGCGATCTTCATCATCGTGCTGCTGGTCACCGGCACGCTGGAGCGCAACGGTCTGAAGACCGCCGCCGCGAAGCTCATCGGCAGGGTGCGCAACGCGACCCCGGGCATGGTCATCGCATTGTATGGCGTGATGCGTCTCGTGTTCGCCGCGTTCAACGTCAGCTTCGGCGGTGTGGCTGGCTTCGTGCGCCCGGTCATCATGCCGATGGCCGTGGGCGCCATCGAGGCGTCCGGTCATGAGCCGAAGGACGAGTACGTGGAGGAGCTCAAGGCCATGGCCTCGGGCATGGAGAACGTCGCCTGGTTCTTCGGCCAGATGCTGTTCGTGGGCACGGGCGGCGCGCTGCTCGTCCAGTCGACCCTCAAGCCGCTGGGCTATGACGTGGACCTGCTGCGCATGGCGCTCATCGAGGTGCCGGTGGCCGTCATCGCCGTGGGCGTGACCGCCGTCTACTACATGGTCAGGGACGCGCGTCTGCGTCGCACATACTATGGCGAGGCCGCCGCGCCCGCCGGCAAGGAGGCGTGACGATGGCGTTCTTCATGGATCCCGACGTGACCTTCGGCGTCAAACTGCTCGAGGTCTTCTACATCTTCATGGGCTTCATGTCCGTGTATGCGGGCGTGCGCAACCTGACCGACCGCACCAACAAGGCGCGCTACGGCACGTTCGTGTTCTGGACCGCGCTAGGCGTGGTCATCGCGTTCGGACGCTGGATCCCGGACGCGGCCAACGGCGTGCTCATCCTCATCATGGTCGCTCCGGCCGTGTTCCGCCGCGTGCAGAAGGGCGAGCGTTCCGTCGCCGGCGCGCCCACCGAGAGCGAGGTGTCGGCGAACTTCGAACGCATCGGCATGAAGATCTTCGTGCCTGCCCTGTGTCTGGGCGTGTTCGCGATCGTCGGCGCGCTGATCCCGTCCGTGAGCGCCCTGACCGGCTGCTGCATCGGCGTGGTCGTCGCCGCGGTCATCCTGTACGCGTACTCGCATGACAACCGTCCGATCGTGTTCCTTGACGATTCGGAGCGTCTGCTGTCGGCGATGGGCGCGCTGTGCATGCTGCCGATGCTGCTGGCCTGCTTGGGCGCGATCTTCACCGCCGCCGGCGTGGGCGACGTGATCGCCTCCCTGGTGGGCGCGGTCATCCCGCAGGGCAACGTCACCGTCGGCATCATCGTGTTCGCTCTGGGCATGATGCTGTTCACGATGGTCATGGGTAACGCGTTCGCCGCGATCACGGTGATGACGGTGGGCATCGGCGCGCCGTTCGTGCTCGCCTACGGCGCCGATCCGGCGCTCATCGGCATCATGGCGCTCACCTGCGGCTACTGCGGTACGCTGCTGACGCCGATGGCGGCCAACTTCAACATCGTGCCGGTCGCGATGCTCGATATGAAGGACCGTCTGGGCGTGATCAAGGTGCAGGTGCTGCCCGCCCTGGTCATGATCGTCGTCCAGATCGCCTACATGCTGGTCGCGTCCTGACGGGGTGCCCGTCTTACACTGGAACATGCGTACAACGGACGAAGGAGGTTCGAATATGAGCAGGAAGGTTCTGGTCACCGGTTTCGACCCGTTCGGCGGCGAGGCGGTCAACCCCGCCTACGAGGCGGTCAAGCTGCTGCCCGACGAGATCGCCGGAGCGAGCGTCGTCAAGCTGGAGATCCCCACGGTCTTCACCCGCAGCGCCAAGGTCGTCGAGGAGGCGATCGAACGCGAGCGCCCCGATGTGGTGCTGTGCGTCGGTCAGGCGGGCGGCCGTTCGGCGATCACGGTGGAGAAGGTCGCGATCAATCTGGCGGAGGCGCGTATTCCGGACAACGATGGCGAGCAGCCGTTCGACACGCCGCTGCGTGAGGATGGCGATACGGCGTATTTCGCGTCGTTGCCGGTGAAGGCGATGGTGGCGAACATGAACGATCATGGGATTCCGGCGTTCATGTCGTATACGGCGGGCACGTATGTGTGCAACAGCATCATGTACAACGTGCTGTATCTGATCGACCGTCGTTTCCCTGGTGTCAGGGGCGGGTTCATCCATGTGCCGTATGCGGTGGAGCAGGGTGTGGGCAAGCCGAACGGCACTCCGGTGATGGAGGTGGCGACGATGGCCCGTGGTCTGGAGTATGCGATCGAGGCTGCGGTCACGGCCGAATCCGATGTGGCGGCGATCATGGGCGAGACGCACTGATTCCGTGGGTGCGTGCGGGCGTATGGTCCGTTCGCGTGTGCCAAGGCGTCGCGGTCCGTGGGGGCCGCGACGCCTTGTCGTATGGTGCGGACGGTTCGTCGGGTGTGTGGCGGGGCGGAGCGGTCAGGTCGCCTTGGGGAGTCGTATGGTGGCGGTGAACCGGCCGGGGGCGGGTTGGGTGAGGTGGAGTTCGGCGTTCATGGCCTGGCAGGCGGCGAGGGTGATGGACAGGCCCAGTCCGGTGCCGGGGATGGCGCTGATGCGCGACTGGGCGCCGCGGTGGAACGGCTGGGTGAGCTCGTGCGGGTCGTCGGGCGCGGTCTGGTCGGTGTCGTTGGCGATGGTGACGAGGATGGCGTCGCCGTCTTCGTCGGCGGTCAGGTCGAGATGGCCGTGGTCGGTGTTGTAGAGGACGGCGTTGCGTATGAGGTTGCCGAGGGCGAGTTCGGCGAGCGCCGGGTCGGCGGCGGCGGTGTGGGGGAGGAGTCGGTGCTCGTCGATGTGGATGCCGCGTTCGTCGATGGTGTCGGTCATGTCGGTCAGGGCATGCCGGATGATGTCGCTGGGGCGGCATGTCGGTGTGGCGGATCCGTGTTCGGCGGCGCCGATCGCGCCGCTTTGGATGCGTGAGAGGGTCAGGAGCGCGTCGACGAGGCGGGCGCCGCGTCGGTTGGCGGCGAGGGCGCGGCGTACGGCGGGTTCGACGTCCGTGGGGAAGCGGCCTTGGCTCAGGGGCGCGTCGAGGCTGGTTTCGACGGCGGCGATGGGGGTGCGCAGTTCGTGGGATGCGTTGGATACGAATCGGCGTTCGGCTTCGGAGGCGGTCCGGGTGCGGTCGAGCATGCGGTTGAGCGCGTGGGCGAGCCGGTCGATCTCGTCGCCGTCGCCGTACGCGTCCGTGCGGACGGTGATGGTGGCGTGCGGGTCGACCGGGTCCATCGCGTCGACCTGCGCGCACATGCCGGACACGCGGTCCGACAGGCGTCCGCCCACGATCCAGGCGAGCAGGGCGGCGAGCAGGCCGAACGCGACGAGCATGAGCGCCGACGACCAGCGCAGCGTCGTGACGAACGAGTCGGTCACTTGGTTGACGGTCATGGCGGTGGCGTCGTAGAACTGCACGTCCGGCGCGTCGCCGTCCGGTGACGGGAGCACGCTGTCGGACGGTTCCTCGGAGCAGCCCGCGGAGACGGATCCGTCGCCGGCGACGCCGCACACGACGACGCCGGCGCGCTGATGCGCGGCTATGCCGGCGACGATCATGTTCTGCACGGCGACGACGCCGGCGAGCGTGACGATCGTGGTCAGGAGGATCGCCGCGGCCAGCCGGCCGCGGAACGTGCGTGGCGCGAGACGGGCGGCCGGACGGTGCGGGAGCGGCAGTGGACGACGGCTCATCGCAGACGGTATCCTTCCCCGCGCGCCGACTCGATCAGATCGCGGTCGACGAGCTTGCGGCGCAGCGAGTACATCGTCGTCTTGACCGCGTCGGCCGGCTCGCCGGCGACCGGATCGTCCCACACCGCGTCGTACAGGTCCATGACCGCCACCCAGCCGCCGTCGGCGCGCATGAGCTCGTACAGCACCCCGTACTCCTTGGGCGTGAGCCGCACGAGCGTACGCCCCCCGTCGCGGAACACGAGCCGACGCGTCGTATCCATCGTCAGCGGGCCATGCGTCAGAACCGGCGTGACGGCTTCGCCACGGCCGGCACGCCGCTGCATCACGCGGATGCGGGCCAGTAGTTCGGCGTACGCGAACGGCTTGGTCAGATAGTCGTCGGCCCCCAGGTCCAGGCCGGCGACCCGATCGCCCACCGACGCGGCCGCGGTGAGCATGATCACCTGCACCGGCATCCGGTTCGCCGCGATCGTGGTCATCACCGCATCCCCCGACAGGACCGGCAGATCCCGGTCCAACAGCACCAGATCGACCTGCTGCGACCCCAATACGGCCAGCGCGTCCGTGCCCGTCGACGCGACCAACGTCGCATACCCCTCATAGCGCAGCGCATCATCCAACGACGCCGCCAGATCCGGGTCGTCCTCCACGATCAGAATCCGCATCGATCCTCCTTCACTCGGCCTGTGGTCCACCATATATCGTGCGCACGCCACGGTAAGACGAAGGTAAGGCGAACCCACACCGACACGCCACGGCCGGCACGGTTGGATGGGACACGGAACCGTGAAACACCCCTCACCAGGGCCCGCGAAAGGAATCGCCATGACCGACACCACCATCCCACGCCGACTGGGCGCACTGACCGCCGCCGGCCTGTGCCTCATCGGCCTGACCGCCTGCTCCTCCACGGACACGGGCCGGCCGGACGCATCCGGCGCCGACGCCACCACGAGCGCCTCATCCGGCGACGCGGCACGCGAATTCACCGCCTGCCTGACCGGCAAGGGACTCGACGCGCACCTGTACGCGTCCACCCTCGACGCCTCCGGCAACGGCGCCGAGGACGCCGTCGAACTGCGCATGATCGACGCATCCGGCAACCCCATCGCCGTCGGCGGCGACTCCGACGGCGCATCCATCTCCAGCGACTCGGCCTCCTCGTTCGACGACCTGTACCCGGGCGCCTCCTACACCACCATCACCGACGACGGCGCATGGGTCACGTTCCCCAACGCCGAGGCGCTCGCCGGCTCCCCCTACGAGGCCTCGCAGCAGGACTACGCCGCCTGCGAGGCGCAGGTGCCCGCCTTCTCCCAGCCGGTCCAGGACGCCGCCGGACAGCGGACGTGGAGCGACGCGGACAAGCGCGCCGCGCTCGACTTCGCCCGCCAGGCGCGCGACAAGGGCTTCTCCTGGGTGCAGGATCCGAGCGCCGACGAACCCACGACCATCATGATCCCCGCCACCGTGGGCGAGAACGAGCTGCGTCGCTTCCTCGAAGCCTGCCCGATCGCCGACGCGGCCATCACCGTCGGCTTCGCCGGCACGCCCGACGAATTCGGCTACGACTACACCAAGGTCATGGAGGAGACGTCCGGCGCATCCTCCACGGCCACGAACTGACGTGCGGCGCACGACCCAGGAGAAGCGAACGATGACAAACCATCCGACCCCGCAGCATCGCACGATGCGCCGCGCCGCCACGACGCTGATCGCACTGCTCTCCATCGCCGCACTGGCCATGGCATGCCTCGCCTACCGGCCATGGGAGCACATCGGCGGCGCCCGGACAGCCGGCACCGGCTCCGGCACGAACACGGTCGACGTCAGCCAGCTGCGCACCGCCGACGTGACCCGAGGCACGCTCAACGCGAGCACCACGCTCAACGCGAGCCTCGCCTACGACACCGCCCGCGGATTCGCCGCCGCAGGCGGCACCGTCACCCAACTGCCCACGGCCGGCACGGTCATCGGCCTGGGCGAGCAGGTGTACGAGCAGAACGGCGTGAGCGTGCCCCTGTTCAGCGGCGAGCGCCCGTTCTGGCGTACGCTGCAGGACGGCGTGTCCGACGGGCCGGACGTGGCCCAGCTGGAACGTAATCTGGCCGACCTGGGGTTCTACACGGGTGAGGTGGGACCGCATTTCGACTGGCTGACGCGTGAGGCGATCCGCCAATGGCAGCGGTCCCTGGGGTTGACGGGCGACGCGGTGACCGGCGTGTTCGACCCGTCGTCGGTGGCGTTGGCCGTGACCGCGCCGGTGCGCATCACCACCGTGGATACGACGCTCGGGTCGAGCGGGGAGAGCCCGGCGAGCTATACGGGTGTGGCCCTGCATGCGGAGGCGACGTTGAGCGCCACGCAGGCGGCCACGTTCAAGGCGGGCGATCCGGTGAGCGTGACCCTGCCGGACAACACGACGTTGGAGACGACCCTGTCGGCGGTCGACCAGGGCGGCCAGCCGACCGGCGAGGAGGGGAAGACCACGTCGCCCAGCGTGCGCGTCGACTTCCCCGACCAGTCGCAGGTGGAGCGGTTCGGCACCGCGTCCGTGCGTCTGACCGTCCCCAACCGGTCGGCCGATGCGACGGAGACGCTCATCGTGCCGGTGACCGCGCTGGTCGCGTCCGCATCCGGCACGTATGCGCTCGACGTGGTGCGCGGCGACGCTTTGGAACGTGTCAATGTGCGCATCGGCCTGGTGGCCGACGCGCAGGTGCAGATCCTCGAAGCCGACGGATTGCAGGCGGGCGACAAGGTGGTGGTCTCGTGAGCGCGCTGATCGAACTGGAGCATGTCACGCGCGCCTATCCGGGACGTGACGGCATCCCGCTCGAAGTGCTGCACGACACGAGTCTTGCGGTCGGACGCGGCGAGCGGATCGCGATCGTCGGCCCGTCGGGGTCGGGCAAGAGCACGCTCCTGTCGATCCTGGGCGCGCTCGACATGCCCACCGGTGGTGTCCTGCGCTACGGGGGCGAGGACGTGACGGCGATGGGGGAGCGTCGGCGCAGCATGCTGCGCGCCGCTCGCATCGGCTTCGTGTTCCAGCAGTTCCATCTCATCGGCACGCTCGATGCGCTCGGGAACGTGATGGTGGGGCTCGAATACGGGATGCTGCCGCGCGCCGAGAGGCGACGGCTGGCCGTGGACGCGCTGGCGCGCGTGGGGTTGGCGGACCGTGCGCATCATCGGCCGAACCAGCTGTCGGGCGGCGAGCAGCAGCGTGTGGCGATCGCCCGCGCGCTCGTGCGCCGCCCCGACGTGATCTTCGCGGACGAGCCGACCGGCGCGCTCGACACCGACACGGGCCGGGCGGTCCTCGGGCTGCTCATGGACGCGGCGGGCGAGGATACGGGCCTGGTGGTCGTCACGCACGATCCGAACGTGGCCGCCCGCTTCCCGCGCCGGCTGCACATCCGTGACGGGATCGTGACGGAGTCGTGCGATGCGGCCGGCGCACGAGGCGCGTCCGGCGACGGCGAGGGGAGGGCATGATGCGCGAGCGCAAGCCGCTGCGCATGCGCGCAGGCGACCTTCTGCACGCGGCGTGGACCGGCGTGACCGGCCGGCCGGCGCGCACCATGCTCGCCGCGCTGGGCATCGCCCTGGGCGTGGCCGCCTACGTGGCCCTGTCGGGCATCGCCGCGTCGAACCAGACGGCGCTCCTGGCCCGCCTGGACGCGTTGGGGGCGAACCTGCAGGTCGTCACGCCCGGCCAGGACGCGGCCGGCAACAGCGTGCCCCTGCCCGACGCCGCGCCCGACACGATCGCACGCCAGGACGGGGTGGAGCGGGTCGGCGTGTTCCTCACCGCGCCCGAGAAGCTGCACACGTTCCGCAACGACCTGGTTCCCGCATCCAACGGCAACGCGATCGGCGTGATGGTCGCACGCCCCGGCGCGCTCGACGCGCTCGACGCGACCTACGCGCACGGGCACGGTACCGGCGAGGCGGACGCCGCGCTGCCGTTGGCCGTGCTCGGCTCCGAGGCCGCATGGCGTCTGGGCGTGACCCGGGAGGGCGACCGGATCCTCATCGACGGCACCTGGTACGGGGTCGTCGGCATCCTCGACCCGCTGGCGCAGGCGCCCACGCTCGACACGAGCGTCATCATCCCCGACGCGTGGACGCTCGCCCACTATCCCGACCAGACGGCGCGCATCTCACGCATCGCGGCGATCTACGTGCGCACCGTGGCCGGCGACGCCGAGACCATGCGGCGCATGCTCGCCCACGCCGCCGACCCGGGCGGCGGACCCGTCGCGGTGAGCGCGTCCGCGGACCTGTCGGCGGCGCGCGCCGAAGCCGACGGGTCGCTCACCACGCTCGGCCTGGCGATCGGCGCGATCGCACTGGCCGTGGGCGGCATGAGCATCGCCAACATGATGGTCGTGACCGTCATGGAACGCCGCGGCGAGATCGGCCTGCGCCGCGCCCTGGGAGCCACGCCCGGTATGATCCGCATGCAGTTCGTCGTCGAATCGGCGCTCCTGTCCGCACTGGGCGCCACCGTCGGCATCCTCGTCGGCGCGCTCGCCGCCCTCGGCACGGCCGTCCACGCCGGACAGACACCCGTCCTCGACTGGACGGGACTGCCCGCCGCGTGGGGCGCATCCGTCCTCGTGGGCGTGCTCGCCGGCCTCTACCCGGCCGCCCGCGCCTGCCGGCTCACCCCCGTCGAGGCGCTGCGCGGCGAATAG
>Cebus_capucinus_imitator_PRJNA485217_SSR096__coassemble_816_pt1 | contig 9883 bp, 7 predicted proteins | sample Cebus_capucinus_imitator_PRJNA485217_SSR096__metabat2_high_PE_010 | metagenome-assembled genome bin Cebus_capucinus_imitator_PRJNA485217_SSR096 | reverse complement strand
TGATGATGAACGACAGGAGGATGACATGACCGATGGGAATGCGATGACGAAGAGCGTGGCGATGGCGGCGGCCGGCCTGATCGTGGCCGGCGTGATGCTGTCCGGATGCGGCGAGCCGACGGCCACCCCGATGGATGACGAATTCGCCGGCGACTCCGGCGAGACAATCCAGTCCCAGCGGGCGCAGAGCGAATCCGGTTCCGGTACCACCGGTGCCGATGGGGGTTCCAATAGCGGTTCCGATGACTCTGATTCCGGAAGTTCCGGTTCCAATGCTTCGCAGCCATCCGGATCCGGTGCTGGCGACGACGGCGCCACGCCCGACATGTCCGATACCGGTGACTATGCGGATGGTACGTATGCGGTCAACGGTCAGTATGGTCCGGTCGGTGAGGATGCGATCGACGTGCGCGTGACGGTCAAGAACCAGCTGGTCGACGGCGTGGAGATCGTCGGCCATCCGTTCACCAGCATTTCGAAGCGGCATCAGAGCGCATTCGCCGAGGCGATCAACGACGTGGTGGACGGCAGGCCGCTCAAGGACCTGTCGGTGGATGTGGTGGCCGGCGCGAGCTGGACCACCGACGCGTTCAATGAGGCGCTCAAGGTCGTTCGCCAGGAGGCTTCGATTCGGTGACGCCGTCCGTTTCCCTCCTTCACCTCCTTCCTTCCTTTCCTTCCCTCCCTCCGTTCTTCCCCTCTCCCAGTGACGCCGTCGTTCCTCGCTTCCGGTGATGTCATTCGTTTACGATGGCACCGTTCGTTCCTTCCGTGTGGAGGAGCTGCGATTTTCGACGGGATGACCGGGGCAAGCAGGCGGTTCGTTCCTCCCGCACGAGGCAGCCGCCCGCATCCGTCGGGGCTCGACTGCGCGGATTGCGTTCCTTCTGACGGTCGTTGGGGGATGCGTAGGTTCCGTGGCCTCCGCATCGTTACGCCGTTGTACGGCTCTCGCGCTGTGTGCGCCGGTGAGGGGAGGTCGGATTCGCTTGCGTTACTGCCGCTGCGCCGAATGCGAAACGTCGATGTTAATGAGGTTAACAAAAAATGCACAATGAGGTGTGGTGTGAGGGTTTGAATGCGCGGGAACGCTGGATTCAGGCCGAACACGCTGTAATTGTTAAGTATGTTGACATTGAAGGGGTGCGCATGTATCCTAACGGGTAGTTGCCGCATGGAGGCGGCGACTGGAATCTCGATGAGGAGTAGAACATGGTTGTTAGGAAGCGTTTCTTTGCGGGACTCGCGGCCGTAGCCGCGCTGTCCATGGGCCTGTCCGGATGCGGTTCGACCCCGGCCGCCGATGGCGATGCGGATAAGAAGACCGATGACGGCGGCACCACCGAGGTGGTCAACCTCACCTACATGCATCGTCTGCCCGACAAGGAGGGCATGACCCTGACCAAGGACATCGTCGCCAAGTGGAACAAGGAGCACCCGGAAATCCAGGTGACGGCCACCAAGTTCGACGGCACTGCATCCGAGATGATCAAGAAGCTCGAGACCGATGTCAATTCCGGCGAGGCGCCCGACCTGGCGCAGGTCGGCTACGCCGAGGTGCCCGAGACGTTCAACAAGGGCATGCTCATGGACGTCACCGAGTACGCCGGTCAGTACAAGGACCATTTCGCCGAGACCCCGTACAACCTGATGAGCGTCAACGGCCAGTACTTCGGCCTGCCGCAGGACACCGGCCCGCTGGTCTACATGTACAACGCCGCCGAGTTCGAGAAGCTGGGCATCGAGGTCCCGAAGACCGCCGACGATCTGGTCGCCGCGGCGAAGAAGGCCGCTGAATCCGGCAAGTACATCATGGCGTTCCAGCCCGATGAGGCCGGCAACATGCTGACCGGTCTGGCCTCCGCCGCCGAATCATGGTACAAGGTCGAGAACGACAAGTGGGTCGTCGACACCGAATCCGCCGGCTCCCAGGCCGTGGCCGACGTCTTCCAGCAGCTGCTCGACGCCAACGCCGTCACCACCAACGCCCGTTGGGACGCCTCGTTCGACGCGTCGCTGCAGGACGGTTCCCTGATCGGCACCGTCGCCGCCGCGTGGGAGGCCCCGTTGTTCATGGATTCCTCCGGTGAGACCGGCAAGGGCGACTGGCGCGTCACCCAGATCGGCGACTGGTTCGGCAACGGCACCAAGACCGGCCCCGACGGCGGTTCCGGCGTGGCCGTGATGAAGGGTTGCGAGCACCCGAAGGAGGCCATGGAGTTCCTCGACTGGTTCAACACCCAGGTCGTCGACCTCGTCTCCCAGGGCCTGGTCGTGGCCGCCACCACCGAGGACGCCAAGACCCCGGAGACGTGGGCCGAGTTCTTCGGCGGCCAGGACATCATGGCCGAGTTCAAGACCGCGAACGACAACATGGCCGACGTGTCCTACATCCCCGGTTTCTCCGCAGTGGGTGCCGCCATGAACGAAGCCGCCGCGGCCGCCAAGGACGGCACCGGCAAGGTCGCAGACATCTTCTCCACGGCGCAGAAGACCTCCGTCGACACCCTGACGAACTACAACCTGCCCGTGGCTGAGTAGTAGTCCCCGTGTAACAGTCGTAAAGGCCGGAGGCGATGCGTTTCCGGCCTTTACCTATTTTTCCAGGTCACATCAACCACCGGCGCCTTCGAGGAGGAACGGCGCCGTCGCGAAAGGGTTTGTCATGTCCTCATCATCCACGACCCATGCCGCGGGCAGGCGCGGCACCGGGGCCACGGCAACGGCGAAGCGCACGCGCTCCGACGCCCAGAAGCGCGAGAGCCGCACCGGGTGGGCCTTCATGGCGCCGTTCGGCATCATGTTCGCCCTTGTCTTCATCCTGCCCATCTGCTGGGCCATCTACAGCAGCTTCTTCCGTCAGGTCTCCGAAGGCGGCGGCGCGTACGGCGGCGGCGAGCTCGTCGACAAGTTCGTCGGACTGGAGAACTTCAAGTACGCGGTCACCTCCGAGGCGTTCTGGGCCGGCGTCGGCCGCGTGCTCGTCTACACCGCCATCCAGGTGCCGGTCATGATCATCGGCGCGCTGGCGCTGGCCATGCTGCTCGACTCGTTCATCGTCAAGCACGTCACCGGCTTCCGCCTCGGCTACTTCCTGCCGTATGCGATCCCCGGCGTCGTCGCCTCCATCATCTGGGTGTTCCTCTACAACGGCCAGATCTCGCCGATTGTCAAGGGGCTCGCCGCCATCGGCATCAATGTCGACTTCTTCGACAGAAGCATCGTGCTCGGTTCGATGGCCAACATCACCACGTGGACGTTCACCGGCTACAACATGCTCATCTTCCTGGCCGCGCTCCAGGCGATCCCGCACGAACTGTACGAGGCGGCCCGCATCGACGGCGCCAACGGCTTCCAGATCGCGATGCGCATCAAGCTGCCGAACGTGCGCGCCGCCGCGCTGCTGGCCATGCTGCTGTCGATCGTCGGCACGATCCAGCTGTTCAACGAGCCGCAGGTCATGTCCATCGCCGACCCGGGCATCTCGAAATCGTATACGCCGATGATGATGGCGCTCAACACCTCCCGCGGCACCCTGACCCCGAGCGGCGACGGCCCCGCATCCGCCATCGCCATCGTCATGGCGCTCATCGCCGGCATCCTCGCCGCGATCTACGCCATCGTCGAAAGGAAGGTGAACGAAGCATGAGCACGATGACCAGGGAGGAGCGCGCGGCGATGCGCGCCCGCAGGAGGGCCGATCGCATCCGCGACGCCCACGCCAACGACCTGCCGCGCTCGATGCAGGCGTCCAGGCCGGTCAAGGTGCTGACCATCGCCGTTCTCGTGGCGGCGCTCGTCTACTTCCTGTTCCCGATCTACTGGGCGATCATCGCGTCCACCAAGTCGCCGTCGCAGATGACCGGCAGCAACGGCCTGTGGTTCGCCGTGGGGCTTTCCGAACTGCCCGACGCGATCGCCACGAACTATGGCAAGCTGCTCGGCTGGACGCGAGGCCAGTTCTGGCGTTGGGTCCTCAACTCGCTGATCTACTCGGGCGTCTCCGCCGCGATCGGCACGCTCGTGTCCGTCATGGCCGGCTATGCGACCGCGAAGTTCGACTTCCGCGGCAAGAACGTCGCCATCGGCGTGGTCATGGGCTGCATGCTCATGCCGGCCGCGCTGCTGACCATCCCGCAGTACTCGATCTTCCACGCGCTGCACCTGACCAACACGATGCTGTCGATCATCATCCCCTGCTGCGTGTCGCCGTTCGGCTTCTTCCTGGGCCGCGTGTACGCGCAGACGTCCGTACCCAACGAGCTGCTTGAAGCGGCGCGCATCGACGGCGCCGGCGAGGCGAGGACGTTCTTCACCATCGTGCTGCGCATCCTTGCGCCCGCGATGGTGACGATCTTCCTGTTCCTGTTCGTCGCGACCTGGAACAACTTCCTGCTGCCGCTCATGATGATCTCGTCCGACGAGCTCAAGCCGGTCACGCTCGGCCTGTACGGCATGGTCTCCCTGTCCACGTTCAACGACCGCGGCGCCCTGATGATGGGCGCGCTGCTGGGCGTGCTGCCGGTGATTGTGCTGTTCCTCGGCCTCCAGCGCTACTGGCAGGCCGGTCTGGCCGCCGGATCCGTCAAGGGCTGACGGATCCGGGCTCCCCGACTCCGGCCGGGGAGCCCAGCCGGCGTCATCGCACCCGCATCATCGCACCCCGCACCACACGCATACGAAGGAGTATCCCCAGCAATGACCACCACCGGACGCTTCACTCTCCCCAGCGAGGAGAACTTCGCCGACAAGACCAAGGAACTGGCCGCCCTGTGGGGCGCCGACGCGATCCGCAACTCCGACGGCACCCATCTGGACGAGGCCGTCCTCGCCCTGGGCAAGAAGATCTACAGCGCCTACTTCCCGACCCGCGCCCACAACGAGTGGATCACGCTGCACATGGACGAGACGCCGCAGGTCTACCTGCTCACCCAGCGCGTCCTCGCCGAGACCGACACCGTCGCCATCGACCTCATGGCCACGTTCTACGAGGAGCAGCTCACCCCCAACTACGACGCCGCCCCCGCCCGGTACTGGGAGGTCATCGACCGCACCACCGGCGACATCGTCGCCCCGGAACGCTGGCGCGTCGACACCGCCACGCACACGGTCACCGTCGACGGCGTCGAACCGATGCACGAATACACGGTGTCGTTCCTCGCCTACATCATCTGGGATCCGGTCGAGATGTACAACCATCTGACCAACGACTGGGGCGACAAGGAACACGAGATCCCGTTCGACATCTACCATCCCGCCACCCGCGAGTTCGTGATGGACACGTTCGGCACGTGGCTCGCCGACAACCCGCAGACCGACGTGGTGCGCTTCACCACGTTCTTCTACCAGTTCACGCTCATCTTCGACCAGAAGCACCGCGAGAAGGTCGTCGACTGGTTCGGCTGCTCGTGCACCGTCTCCCCGCAGGCGCTGGACGACTTCGAGGTGCGCTACGGGTACCGTCTGCGCCCCGAGGACTTCGTGGACGGCGGCTGCTACAACTCCGCGTGGCGCGTGCCGCGCAGGGAGCAGCGCGACTGGATCGACTTCCTGAGCGGATTCGTGCGCGAGAACGTCAAGGTCATGGCCGACATGGCGCACGAGGCCGGCAAGGAGGCGATGATGTTCCTCGGCGACCAGTGGATCGGCACCGAACCATACAAGGACGGCTTCGACGAACTGGGCCTGGACGCGGTCGTCGGCTCCATCGGCGACGGCACCACCACGCGCATGATCGCCGACATCCCCGGCGTCAAGTACACCGAAGGCCGCTTCCTGCCGTACTTCTTCCCCGACACGTTCCACGAGGGCAACGATCCGAGCATCGAGGCGCGCGACAACTGGCGCAAGGCCCGCCGCGCGATCCTGCGCTCCCCGATCGCGCGCATGGGCTACGGCGGCTACCTGTCACTGGCTGCGAAGTTCCCCACGTTCGTCGAATCCGTCGAACACATCGCCGACGAGTTCCGCGACATCCACGAGCGCACCGGAGGCGAGGCCGCCGAAGGCGAACTCAACGTCGCGATCCTCAACTCGTGGGGGCGCATGCGCTCGTGGATGGCGTACACCGTCGCCCACGCGCTGCCCAACAAGCAGACGTACTCGTACTACGGCATCCTCGAGGCGCTGTCCGGCATGCGCGTCAACGTGCGGTTCATCAGCTTCGACGACATACTCGAGCATGGCGTCGACGACGACATCGACGTGATCATCACCGGTGGCCCCGTCGATACCGCGTACTCCGGCGGCGACGTGTGGGTCAGGGAGCCGCGGCTTGCGGCGACGCTGCGCGCATGGGTGCGCGGCGGCGGTGCGCTCGTCGGCGTCGGCGAACCCAGCTCCCAGTGGTGGCAGGGACGCTTCTTCCAGCTGGCCGACGTGCTCGGCGTCGACCAGGAACGCTATCAGACGCTGTCGGTCGACAAGTACTTCCCGCCGGTCGCGGACGAGCACTTCATCACCGCCGACGTGCCCGTCGACGGGACGGCGGCCGCCGCGTGGCGCGACGCCGGCTACCGTACGCCGCTGTCGGGCTGCGGTGGCGGCCAGGGCATCGCCCCGCTGGGAGGCATCGACTTCGGCGAGCCGATCCCCAACACGTTCCCCGTCAGCGAGGACGTGACGCTGATCCGCGCCGACCACGGCGAAGTGCAGCTCGCCGTCAACGAGTACGGCAAGGGGCGCGGCGTGTACGTGTCCGGCCTGCCGTATTCGGCCGCGAACGCGAGGCTGCTGGAACGCATCCTGTTCCACGCCAGCCGCAACGAGGACCGGTACGCGGCGTTCAGCTCCTCCAACCCCGAATGCGAGGTCGCCCGCTTCGCCAAGTCCGGATGGTGCTGCGTGGTCAACAACACCGACCGTCCGCAGTCGACCGACGTGACGCTCGACGGCGGCCGCGTCGAACACGTCGACCTCGACGACAGCGGCATCGCCTGGTTCCGCATCTAGCTCCTCCCTGCAACCTCCTCCTCTGCAACGGTCCCGTTCCGAAGCCTCGCCGCTTCGGAACGGGACCGTTTCCTATGTCGCCGCCGGCCGGTTGGTTCCGTATCGGTCGCAATCCATACGCAACCCCGGTTTCGTGTGCGGATTGCGACGCAAACCGGCCTTTCCGCGTCGTGATTCGTGAGCTGCGGTCGGTCCGCATACAGGTTGCGACTCGATGGGGCGCGCCGGCGTCGTGATTCGTATATGAAGGTCGGGTGATGTGCGGTTCGCGACGCAAACCGGCCTTTCCGCGTCGTGACCTGTAAACGATGGCCGGCCTGTGTGCGGATTGCGACGCATCCGTCGCGACGATCCGTCGTCCGATGACGGCGGACACCGTGCGTCGGACACCGTGCGGTAGACGCCGGTAAACGGGCGCTGATAGCGTGGTCGTATGACCGAATCATCGAACGATATTCCTGAGCAGGCCACAGCCGTCACGTCCACCATCACGACGGTCGACGTCGCCGCCGATTCCGCGGCCGCCACGTCGCAGTCGGGCGACGCGCCGCGGACGGCCGACGGGCGGCTCGTCGGCGACGTGAACGGCGACGGCGTCGTCGACATCGACGACCGGCGGTTGCCGCTCATCGCCCGCATCTACGGCATCATCCTGCTTATCCAAGGCGCGCTCACCATCCCGCCGATCGTGCTGGCGGTCCTGTACACCGTACGCGAGGCGATCGCAGGACGGCTCGACGTGGGCACGGTCAATCTGACCGCGATCCTGAGCGGACTGTCGGCCGTCAACTCATCGGTCGCGTTCATCACGCTCGCCATCTTCGGCGTCCTGCTCATCCGCAACCGACGCAAGCACGCCGCGCGATGGATCAACCTGCTCATCGTCCTGACCATCGGCGAAACGCTGTTCACCACCGCGCTCGACGGATTCGGATGGAACCATCTCGGCCCGCTCATCCAGCTGGCCATCCTCGTGGCGCTGTCCGTCACCGTCGACCCCGACCTGCGCGCCGAACGCCGCCGCGAAACCGCCGCGCGCCGCCGCGAGGACCGCGCCGCCTACGAAAAGGCGCTCGGCATGGGCATGCCAGGCCGCGACCTGACCGGCAAAGGCTACATCTCGCTCGACTTCTTCAACATCTTCTGGCTGTTCATGGTCGGCTGCGTGGCGGGCCTCATCATCGAAACCATCTACCATTTCGTGCTGTTCGGCGAATACCAGGACCGCGCCGGCCTGCTGTGGGGGCCGTTCTCGCCGATCTACGGCTGCGGCGTCGTGATCCTCACCGCCCTGCTCAACCGGCTGTGGCGGCAGAACTGGCTGCTCATCTTCTGCGCGAGCGCCGTGATCGGCGGCACGTTCGAATACCTCGTCAGCTGGTTCATGGAAGTCGCGTTCGGCATCACTGCGTGGGATTACACCGGCAAATGGCTGTCGATCGACGGACGCACGTCAGGCAAGTACATGTTCTTCTGGGGTGTGCTGGGACTGGCGTGGATCAAGCTCATCCTGCCGCGTCTGCTCGCGCTCATCCAACGCATCCCGTGGCGTGTGCGGTACGCGCTCACGCTCGCCTGCCTCGCGTTCATGGTCGTCGACGCGGCGATGACGCTCATGGCGCTCGACGCCTGGTATTCACGCCTCGCCGGCATCGAGGCCGACTCGCCCGTCGCCCGCTTCTTCGGCACCTACTTCGACGACGCGTTCATGGCGAACCGTTTCCAGACCATGCACATCGACCCCGCCAAGGCCGGCCGCATGTAGCCGCCTTGGCGGTCACCGCCGCGCCGTCGGGGTCAGTGCGGCAACTCGGCCCAGACGGGGAGCCGGTGCAGCGCGCGCACGATATTGCAGCGGGCCAGCAGGTCGCCCTCGGCCGCGCACATCGTCGGATACCACATGCGACGGCGCAGCCGGGCGGTCCGACCCGTGCCCTTCAACAGTTTCGACACGGCGCTCGCGTACTGGAAATGCAGGTGGCTGAGCAGTCCGCCGTCGGCGAGTTCGGCGCGCGACGGCATCGGGTCCATGGCGATGAGCACGGCGAACGGGTTTCGTCGTCCCGCGGGTGCGTCGGTCGCGTGGAACACGTAGCAGGGCTTGCCTTCGAGGCCCTTGTCGATCATGTGGTCGAGCCGGTAGGCGTAGCGGCCGATCGGCTCGCCGTCGCCGCCGAGCCATTCGAGCGTGAAGACCGGCTGGTCATCGGTCGGGGCGATGGCGTCGCCTCGGCCGGCTGTCTGGCGACATGTTTCATGCGATGTTTCACATGAAACATAGGGCTCGGTCGAGTGGGGACTGCGGCGGCGTGGGACGTTCTCGCCGTGTGGCGCGGGCGCGTCCTGTCGGTCGGGGATGGCGTTGGAGGTGCCGGCGGGGGAGGTGCCGGTCGTGCGGTCGGGCATGGCGGCGGTCATGCCGGGGCTGCCGGCGGGCGCGGATCCGAATGATGCCCCATCATCGGCGGGCGGCGGCGTGATGCGCCAGCCGGTGATGCTCCCGCGGTACTCGCGGCCGCAGGTCCGGCACGCCCAACCCCAGAACCGGCGTGCGCTGCCGCCGAAGAACGGCAGAATATAGCGGAACGGTGATTTCCCATCCCGTAGTGCCGCGTCCGATTCAGCCCATGCCCGGTTCAGATACGGGTCGTCGCCGTCGATCAGCATCTCGAAGCTCGTCCATTCGCCGAGCCATTCCTCAAGCGCAAACGTCATGCGCGTGTCCTTCCTTGACTGAGTCGTTTTTCGTATTCGTGGCGGGTTTCTGTACTGTTCGCGTCTCTGAGACGGTGGTGGTCCGCGTCGTTATCCGTATGTGAATCCGCCCCTGCATGCAGGTAACGACGCTGGCGGGTCGTGTTGCGTCGCAATCTGTATCTGGGTGAGGGTTTGCATGCAGAAAACGACGCTGGCGGGTCGTGTTGCGTCGCAA
>Cebus_capucinus_imitator_PRJNA485217_SSR096__coassemble_805_pt1 | contig 10034 bp, 6 predicted proteins | sample Cebus_capucinus_imitator_PRJNA485217_SSR096__metabat2_high_PE_010 | metagenome-assembled genome bin Cebus_capucinus_imitator_PRJNA485217_SSR096 | reverse complement strand
TAGCGGTCGAACCAGGGGCCGGAGGCCACGTAGTAGCCGTCCACGCCGTTGTCCTTGCCCCAGCTGTTCTCCACCTTCCAACGGTCCGCATAGCCGTCGGCGTCGATGTTGACGCCGGTGAGGGTCATCGCATGGTTGGACGGGGAGTCCATGTATTCGAGGCCGTGCGCCTTGTCGGACGTGAACTCGGTGCCGAACAGCTCGTCCACGCGCACGGTGGCCGCGTCGAACACGCCCGCCTTGCGCAGCGAGAACTGCATGCAGTCGCAGGCGAACCAGATCGGATGGCCCGCGGCCAGCTGGTCGACGGCGGCCTTGCGGAACACGTCGAGCGGCACGTTCACGAAGTCCATCGGAGCCTCGCCGGCCACATTGCCCTCGAACGCGATCTGGTAGCGCGTGTAGAATGGCGTGGAGGCGAGCGGCGAGTTCGTCAGGCACACGAAGTCATCGAGGTCGACGCCCACGTACTTGGCGTAGAACTCCTGCGGGGTGATGCCGCGCTCCACGATCTGACGGCGCGCATCAACGCCCTTGGGGGACTTGGCCGTTGCATCCGCCACACCGTTTTCGCCGTCCTTGCCGCCGTCCTTGACGCGCAGCAGCAGGTCGAACGTCGCCGGCGGCTCGCCCATCGCGATCGCGCAGATACGGTAGACGACGCCCATACGCTCCACCTTCATCGCACGAAGCTCCTCCATCGGACGACCCTCGCGGTGGGCGTCGCGCAGCTCGGCCGCGAACTCGCGCAGCTTCGTGTTGAGATACTGCTCGAACGCCTCCGAATTGCGGGAGTTCGCCGACTCCGGATAGGCGTCCTTGGGTACCAGACCGTACTTCTTCACCAGCGGCACGAACATCTGCCACCAGCCGCCGTCGCCGGCCGGCAGACCGTTGACGGACTGGAAGACGCGGCTGTCGGTCGCCTCGTCGAGCGTGGCGAGCACGTTCTCCAGATAGAAGTTCGACTTCTCCAGCTTGTCGAAGAAGAACAGGTAGCTTTCGGAGAACTCGAAGTCCTCCAGATCCCACTTGTGGATCAGCTCGTAACGCAGCGTGTTCAGCGAGGAGAACATCCAGCAGCGGCCGGAATGCTCCTGGTTGGTGATCGAACCCTGCTTGAGTTCGATCGAGAACGTGCGCGGCAGCTCGCGCACACCGCGGTACGAGGTCGCGGCCTGGAGGATGCCGTTGGAGACGGCGGCGTTGGCAGCCACCAGATTCGCGCGGTCGGCGTTGAACTCCTGCGAATAGCGCTTGAGCAGGTCGGCGTCGAGCGCCAGACCCTCGGGCTGTGAAGCCATGGGCGTGTTCCTTTCATAGTCGACGGTGAAACGTTGCCGCAGCAAGTCTACCCGCGTCCGGAGCCCCGGCCGTGCGGCGTACCGTCATGCGGCGTGCCACGCTATAGTGAAGCGCATGAGCATCACCATCACCACTTCGAACGTGAACGGCCTGCGCGCCGCCAAGCGCAAGGGCATCGACGCCTGGGCGGACGCCCACACGCCGGACGTCTGGTGCCTGCAGGAGGTGCGCGCCCCGCAGGCCGAGATCGACCCCATCGTCGACGGATTCCGCTTCGCGTACGCGACCGCCGGCCGCGTCGCATCGCCCGACGGACTTGCCTGCGTCAACGAGGTGTGCCGCGTCAAGGGACGCGCCGGCGTCGCACTGCTCAGCGCCCTGCCGGTCGTCGAAACTCGCTGCGGCCTGCCCGGTCTGGACGAGGACGTCGACTCCGGACGCTGGGTCGAGGCCGACGTGACCACGCCGCAGGGGTACACGCTGACCGTCGCCTGCGTGTACGTGCACGCCGGCAACGTCGACGACCCGGTCAAGATGACGCAGAAGTACCGCTTCCTCGACGCGATGCTCGGCCGGCTCGCCGACCTGCGCGACGAGGCGGCGCGAGGCGGGCGTCAGGCCGTGCTGTGCGGCGACTTCAACATCGCGCACACGCCGCTGGACATCAAGAACGCGAAATCCAACGAGACGCACGCCGGATTCCTGCCCGCCGAACGCGCCTACGTGGACCGCTGGCTGGGCGAACTCGAATTCGTGGACGTCGTACGCGACCTCGCCGGCGGCATCCAGGGACCGTACACATGGTGGAGCCAGCGTGGCCGCGCCTTCGACAACGATACGGGCTGGCGCATCGACTACCAGTTCGCCACGCCCGAACTGGCCGAGACCGCGCGCGGGTTCGTCATCGACAAGGCCCCCTCGTACGATGCGCGCTGGTCCGACCACGCGCCGCTGTCCGTCACCTACGACGTGTGAACCGCACGGCACGCCGGGCGCGGACGGGCCGACATGCCCGCGCCCGGCGGACGGCTTCCAGCCAAACGCAAGGCATGGTGCTACGCTAGTCGGAGCCAACCGTTACCTGACATGAGGAGCACCAATGGGACTGTTTGGATTCGGCAAGAAGAAGCATCAGGACGACGCCGTCACTGAGCCGGCCGCCGAAGCGGACGAGGCCGTCGCCGAGGACGCCGCCCCCGCCGAACCGGTCTACCCGACCGAGCCGACGGCCGTCTACGAGGGCCGCGGCGACACGTACGGCCCGTGGGACGTGAACGACGAGGACGTCATCGACTATGACGCGCACCTCGACCTGGGCGCCTACTATCTGCCGTTCCTGCAGGGCATCGGCCTGCGCATCAAGGCGAACCGCGCCACCAACCAGATCCTGGGCGCCACCATCACCTACGGCACGTCCGGACTGGAGATCGAGGCGTTCGCCGCGCCCAAGACCATGGGCCTGTGGGACGACGTGCGCGCCGACCTGCTCGAAGGCAACGCCGCCGCCACCGAACAGCCCGGCGTATTCGGCACCGAGCTGACGCTGCCGGTCACCGTCAAGGGCGGCAAGACGCTGCGCACGCGCATCGTCGGCGTCGACGGCCCGCGCTGGATGCTGCGCGGCATCTTCTCCGGCAAGGCGGCCGTGCTGCCCGACGACCCGGAGACACTCGCCCTCAACCGCTTCTTCGCCGACATCGTCGTGGACCGCGGCGCCGACCCGCTGGCCCCGCGCGACCTGATCCCGATGCACCCGCCGGTCGCCCCCGCCGCACGCAAGGCCGCCAAGGCCGCCGCCGAAGACGCCGAGGCCGGCAAGGAGCATCTCGACGCCATCCCGGACAAGCCGACCGGCCCGTTCGACTCCGACCAGCAGGTCGAAGTCAAGACCACGCTGTCGCGCGGCCCGATGTTCTCCGAAGTCCGCTGACGCATGGCATCATCCAACGGTTCCGACGCGACGGCCCGTCGCACTGGCATGGCGTCGCTCGCCGGCGCGGGCGACGACGCCGACTTCTCCGTCGTCGACGCGATCGGCGGGCCGCGCGGCGTCGTCGAATCGATGCTGCCGGGCGTCGTGTTCGTCGTGCTGTTCGTCATCACATCCGACCTCAACCTGACGATCGGCGTGTCCGCCGTGCTGGCCGTGGCGCAGGTGATCGTGCGCCTGTGCCAGCGCCAGTCGGCGATGGGCGCGCTCAGTGGCCTGATCGCCGTGGGCATCTGCCTGATCTGGGCGTGGAAGAGCCACGAGGCGCGCAACTACTACATGTTCGGCTTCATCACCAACGCCGTGTACTTCGTGCTGCTCACGTTCTCGCTGGCCGTGCGCGTGCCCGGACTGGGCCTGATGGTCGAATTCATCCGCACGATCCCCACCGAACGGTTCCGCGCATGGTTCGACGACTGGATGGGCGACGCCGCGCTCAAACGCGCGTACATGACCGTGACCGCACTGTGGGCCGGCGTGTTCGCCCTACGGCTGATCGTGCAGGTGCCGCTCTACCTGACCGACCATGTGGCGTTGCTCGGCACCGCCCGCCTGCTTATGGGCATCCCGTTCTGGGCGCTGGCGATCTGGGTGTCGTACCTGATCATCGCCACGCCGCTGCACCGACACAAGGCCGTCGCCGCGGCCGCCGCCGGCGAGACGGGCGACGACGGCGGGGCTGACGCCGACACGGACTGAACCGCCCGCCATCATCATCCACACCGACAACCACCAACCGACCGTCATCACGACCGCGAAAGGACATCATGGACGCCGAGGTACGCATCGAACGCTACGCCGATCAGGGACGCTGCGTCGGACACATCGACGGGCGCGTCGTCTTCGTGCGCTTCGCCCTGCCCGGCGAGCGCGTCGTCGTCCGGCTCGACGAGCCGCACGAGCGCGACGACCGCTTCTGGACCGGCGAGGTCGTCGACGTGCTCGAAGCGAGCCCCGACCGCGTCGCCCCCGCATGGCCGCTCGCCGGACCGCTCGCGATGGGCGGCGGCTGCGGCGGTGCCGACCTCGTGCACGTCTCGCTCGACGGCCAGCTGCGCTGGAAGGCCGTGACCGTCTCCGAACAGCTCAGCCGGCTCGGCCACGTCGAGGTCGCCGTGCCGGTCACGCGCATCGACGGCGACGAGACACTCGGCGGCTTCCACTGGCGCACCCGCATCGAGATGATCGCCGACGACGAGGGCCGCCCCTCGATGCGTCGTCGCGGCTCGCACACCCGCGTCCCGCTCGACACGATGCCGCTGGCCACCAAGGCGCTGCTCGGCGTCGCCGACGCGCGGCACGTGTGGGACGGCGGCCTCGAACCCGGCTCGCAGATCCGCCTGTCGGTGCCCGAACCGCGCGATGGCGGCGGCCTCGACGCGGGCGATCCGGGCGACAACTATGCGGTGCTCGTCGACGGGCAGCTGCGCGCCGGCTCCGACACGCTCGTCGAACGTGTCGACGTGGACGGCACGAGGTTCGACTACACGGTCGACGCGAACGGCTTCTGGCAGATCCACCGTCAGGCGCCCGTCGCCCTCGCCAACCATGTGATCGCGCTCGCCAAGCACGAACTGGACGGCAGGACGTCCGCGGTCATCTGGGACCTGTACTCCGGCTCCGGCCTGTTCACGCTGCCGCTGGCCACGCTCGCCGCGCCGCGCACGCGCATGCTCAGCGTCGAAGGCGGCCGCAGCGCCGTACGCAACGCCCAGCGCAACCTGCGTCACCTCGGATTGAGCGACGTGGACGCACGATGCGGCGACGTGTCCGCCACGATCGCGCGCGCGCCCGCCCACCTGTCCCGTCCCGACCTGATCGTCCTCGACCCGCCGCGCGCCGGCGCCCGCGCCAAGGTGTGCCGCCAGATGGCCGCCACCGGCGCGCAGTCGATCATCTACATCGCCTGCGATCCGACCAGCCTCGCCCGCGACACCGGCACGCTGCTCACGCTCGGCTACGAGCCGGTCGACGTGCGCGCCTTCGACATCTACCCGATGACCCATCACGTCGAGACCGTCGCCCTCTTCCGCCGCAAGGAGCAGGCGTGAACCGACATGCGGCCAGCCGGCGCGCGGCCGCCGCGCTGACGGCCGCCACGGCCGTGCTGACGCTCGGCGCATGCGAACCCGCCGGCCGGGCGGTCGGCGACACACAGGAAAGCGACCCGGACGTGGCGCACGTGGGTGCGGTCACGTCCGAGATCCTCGTCGGCCTCGTCGGCATGCAGGGCGCCGACGCCGACCGGATGGCCCTCGACGCGTACGATGCAGCCGACCTGGACGCCGTGTACGTGTCCACCGACGGCGTGGACGACCCCGGCGACGCCGCGCGACGCGGCATCGCCGACCTGGTCGAACGCCGGGCGACCATCATCGTCATCAGCGGCCTTGACGCGACCGCCGACGCCGCATCCTGGGACGATGCGCTCGGCAAGGCGCGCGCCGCCGGCATCCCCGTCGCCCTCCTCAACCCGGTCGCGCCGCCCGACGACGACACGCTCTACGCCGCCAACCTCGTCGTCAACGACCGGGCCATGGACGCGACGCCGTTGGCCGACGCGACCCGCACCATCATCGACGACGAACCCCACGAACGCGACATCATGGTCACCACGCTCGGCTGAACACGGATGCAACCCCGACCATTCCCGGATTCATCCCCGGGACGGACCCCGCCGCGCGCCGCACACGGTAGGCTGGAGGCCATGAGCCTTTCCCTGCCCACCAGCGCACAGACCGGGCTGAGCGCCGCCGACGTCGCCGACCGCGTCGCCCGCGGACAGACCAACGCCGTCACGTCGGCCACGTCACGCTCCCTGGGCGACATCGTGCGCGCCAACGTGTTCACCCTGTTCAACGGCATCATCCTCGCCGCGATGGCGCTCGTGCTCGCCACCGGATCATGGCGCGACGCGGTGTTCGGCTTCGTCATCATCATCAACACCGGCATCGGCATCGTCACCGAACTGCGCGCCAAACACGCCCTCGACAAACTGTCCATCCTCGTCGAAGCGCCCTGCGCGGTCCGCCGCGACGGCACGGACATCGAAATCAGCCACGACGACATCGTCCTCGACGACCTGCTGTGGCTGCGCGCCGGCGACCAGGTGCCCGCCGACGCGCAGATCGTCGACAACTGGGGCGTCGAACTCGACGAATCGATGCTCACCGGCGAATCACGCACCGTGCGCAAACGGCCCGGCGACCAGACGTACTCCGGATCCACCGTCGTATCCGGCAGCGCGCTCGTCCGCGTCACCGCAGTCGGCGAGCACGGCTACGCGGCCCGCCTCACCGCCCAGGCCAAGGTGTACCGCAAAACCGTGTCCGACCTCACCAAGGGCATCAACACGATTCTGAAATTCATGACCGTGCTCGTCGTGCCGCTGTGCATCCTGCTCGTCATCTCCCAGATCAACGCCGTCGGCGGATGGCACGAGGCGCTCGCCGACGGATCGTGGCGGCAGGCCGTCGTCTCCGCCGTCGCCGGCGTCGTCGGCATGATTCCCGAAGGACTCGTGCTGCTCACCTCGCTCAACTTCGCCATCGCCGCGATGCGGCTCGCCCGCGGCAACACGCTCGTCCAGGAACTCGAATCCGTCGAGACGCTCGCCCGCGTCGACTGCCTCAACCTCGACAAGACCGGCACCGTCACCGACGGCGGCATCGCCTACGAGCGGCTCATCATGATCGACGATCCGACCGGCGACGCGGCGGGGGAGCGGCCCATAACCGAACGCGAGGCCACGCAGGCCCTGTACGACCTGTCGGACGAAGCCCAACCCAACGCCACCGGACAGGCCGTGCTCGCCGCGCTGCGCGACGCCGGCTACACGGCCGGCGACGTCGCCGCGCGCATCCCGTTCTCCTCCGCGCGCAAATGGAGCGCCATCACCGCGCAGGACGGGAGCACATGGTATCTGGGCGCGCCCGAAGTGCTCCTCGCCGCATTCGACGGCGACCACACGGTCCTGCTGGACCGCGTCGGCGAATACGCGGCCGACGGCAGCCGCGTGCTGCTCGTCGCCCGCGCCGCACTGCCGGCCTCCGGCAATCCCGCCGCAGACGGGACGTCCGACGCGGACATCATCGCCGCCATCGCCGCCGACCCCACCCTCGACCCGCACGCCCGGCCCGTCGCCCTCGTCCTATGCGCCGAACGCATCCGCCCCGACGCCCAGGCCACGCTCGCCTGGTTCCGCGACCAAGGCGTACGCTGCCGCATCATCTCCGGCGACAACCCGCTCACCGTCGGCGCCATCGCCGCCAAGGTGCGCCTGACGGGCGAGCGACCGCCCCGCGCGATGGACGCGCGCGACCTGCCCGCCGACATCGAGGCGCTCGCCGACGTGCTCGAGGACGTCGACGTGCTCGGCCGCGTCCTGCCCGACCAGAAGAAGGCCATCGTCGAGGCGCTCCACCGCCGCGGGCACGTCGTGGCGATGACCGGCGACGGCGTCAACGACGCGCTCGCCATCAAGGAGGCCGACCTGGGCATCGCGATGGGCAACGCGGCGCCCGCCACCAAGGCCGTCGCCCAGGTCGTGCTCGTCGACTCGCGTTTCGGCCACCTGCCCGACGTGGTAGCCCGCGGCCGGCAGGTCATGGCCAACATGGAACGCGTCGCCAGCCTGTTCCTCGTCAAGACCGTCTACTCGGCGCTCATCTCGCTGGGCGTCGTGCTCACCGCCATCCCGTTCCCCTATCTGCCGCGGCACATCACCTACGTGGGCGCGCTCACCATCGGCTGCCCCGCGTTCATCCTCGCGCTCGCGCCCAACACGCGCCGCTACCTGCCCGGATTCCTGCGCCGCGTCGTACGATTCGCCCTGCCCGGCGGCACCGCGGTGGCCCTGTCGGTGCTGCTGTCCGCATGGATCCTGCCCGGGTTGATGGGCTGGGATCTGGACGTCGCCGACGACCTCGCGTCGCTGCGCGCCACGTGCGCGATCATCGTGTTCGTGCTCGGCGTGTTCGTGCTCGCCCGCGTCGCCAGTCCGCTGCGATCCTGGCGGGGCATACTCGTCGCCGCGTTCGCCGCGGCCGGCGTGACCGGCATGGTCATCCCGTTCGTCGCATCCTTCTTCGCCCTGCAGGTGCCGTCCGGACGCGTGCTCATAGCCACCTGCGTGGCGCTCGCGATCGCCGCGGCGATCTTCGCGCTGTGCCATGCCGTGGAGGCGCTCGCGGCGCGAATTATCTCACATGGCGACCCGACACGCCATACCATATGAGACATGCCGGTAACGTGGGCGGCGGATAATCGTCGACGGCAACCATCGTCGACGGCGACCGTCACGGCGATCCGCCGCCCCGTTCCCGATTCCGGAGGTACGCATGTCCGTACGCGACGCACAGCTGGCCACGCTCGACGCGGCCGGCACGACCTACGACTACTATTCGATCGCCGACCTGCCCGGCATCGACCGTCTGCCCTACTCGCTCAAGGTGCTTGTCGAGAACCTCGTGCGCAACGTCGACGGCGCGAACATCACCGACGAGCATGTGCGCGCCCTGCTCGACTGGGATCCGCAGGCCGAACCCAGCCGCGAGATCCAGTTCACGCCCTCGCGCGTCGTCATGCAGGACTTCACCGGCGTGCCGTGCATCGTCGACCTCGCCACCATGCGCGACGCCGTCAAGGCGCTCGGCGGCGACCCGGCCGTCATCAACCCGCAGGTGCAGTCCGACATGGTCATCGACCATTCGGTGCAGATCGACCGCTACGCTACCGCCGACGCCGTCGAACGCAACATGGACATCGAATACCGGCGCAACGGCGAACGCTACCAGTTCCTGCGCTGGGGCCAGCAGGCGTTCCGCAACTTCCGGGTCGTGCCGCCGGGAACCGGCATCATCCACCAGGTCAACATCGAATACCTCGCCAAGGTCGTCATGACCAAGGCGGGGGAGCGCGGCCGCGACCTCGCCTACCTCGACTCGTGCGTCGGCACCGACTCGCACACCACCACCGAGAACGGTCTGGGCGTGCTCGGCTGGGGCGTGGGCGGCATCGAAGCCGAGGCCGCGATGCTCGGACAGCCGATCTCCATGCTCGTGCCGCGCGTCGTCGGCTTCAAGCTCACCGGCGCCATCCCCGAGGGCGTGACCGCCACCGACGTGGTGCTCACCATCACCGACATGCTGCGCAGGCACGGCGTGGTCGGCAAGTTCGTCGAATTCTACGGCGAGGGCATCGCCGCCGTGCCGCTGGCCAACCGCGCCACCATCGGCAACATGAGCCCCGAATTCGGCTCCACCTGCGGCATCTTCCCGATCGACCAGGTCACCCTCGACTACCTGCGCCTCACCGGCCGATCCGACGAGCAGGTCGCGCTCGTCGAAGCGTACGCCAAAGCCAACCGCCTGTGGGGCGACGCCACCGACCCGGATTATGTGGAGCCGCGCTACTCCGAATATCTGGAACTCGACCTGGGCATGGTCGTGCCGTCCATCGCCGGCCCCAAGCGCCCGCAGGACCGCATCCTCCTGTCCGACGCCAAACGCGCGTTCGAACGGACGCTGCCCGACTACCGCACCGACGCCACCGTCGACGCGCCCGTCGCCGTATCCACCGGCTTTCGCGGCGACTTCGCCATCACGAACGGCGACGTGGCCATCGCGTCGATCACCTCATGCACCAACACATCCAACCCGTCCGTCATGATCGCCGCCGGCCTGCTCGCCCGCAACGCGGTCGCGCGCGGCCTGCACCCCAAGCCGTGGGTCAAGACGTC
>Cebus_capucinus_imitator_PRJNA485217_SSR096__coassemble_774_pt1 | contig 10386 bp, 8 predicted proteins | sample Cebus_capucinus_imitator_PRJNA485217_SSR096__metabat2_high_PE_010 | metagenome-assembled genome bin Cebus_capucinus_imitator_PRJNA485217_SSR096 | reverse complement strand
GCGATCAGGCCGATCGGGGCGCCGGTGACCGGGTTGGGACGGTCGTAGCCGAACGCCCTGGCACCGGTGAGTGTGGCCGCCTCGACCGCATCGACCGGCGAGATGCCCAGGTCGAGCACGGCGCGTCGCACCGCATGCTCGAGCAGCAGCGTCGAGCCGGCGATCGCGCCGTTGGACACGAGCCGGGCGTGCCCGTCGATGACGTTCACGTCGAGCGCGCCGAGCTTGTAGGCGCCGTCCGGGCAGTCGGTGGCGGCCATCGCGTCGGTGACGAACGCAGTGCGGTGGGGTGCGAAGCGGAAGCTCAGCGACACCATCGGGTCGTCGACGTGGAAGCCGTCGTTGATGAGTTCGACGGTGACGCGCGGATCCTCCACGGCCGCGGGGATCGGGCCCGGCTTGCGATGGTGCAGGCCGTTCATCGCGTTGAACATGTGGGTCATGATGCCCGCGCCCGCGTCGAAGCCGCGGCGGGCCATGTCGTAGTCGGCGTCGCAGTGGCCGACCGCGGGCACGACGCCGGCGGCGGCGAATTGGCGGATCGCGCCCAGACCGTGCGGCAGCTCCGGGGCGATGGTGATCTGGCGCAGGCAGCCGTCGGCGGCCGCGAGCAGCTCGTCGACCAGTTCGGGCACCGGGTCCCGGAGGCATTCCGGGTCGTGTGCGCCCTTGCGGGCCATCGCCAGGAACGGGCCCTCCAGGTGGGCGCCGAGCACGTCGGGGCGCTCGTCCATCTTGGCGCGCACGTTGCGCAGGTTGGCGCACATCACGTCGATGGGGTTGGTGATCAGGGAGAGCACCTGACGGGTGGTGCCGTGCCACGCGTGGCCGGCGCGCGCGATGTCGATGCCGTCGGGGCCGTCGTCGAACGACCTCTCCCACGAGCCGTGCGCGTGGATGTCGATGTAGCCGGGGGTCAGCAGGCGGCCGTCGGCCTCGATGATGCACGATGCGTCGGCCGGGTCGAGTCCGACGGAACGGCATGCGGATTCGAACGCCTCGTCGTCGGTGCCGGTGAAGCGGATGACGCCGTCGGCGGCGACGACCCACTGATGGTCCTGCACGCCGCGCGCGTCGACCTTGCGCGCCCCGCGGATGGCGACGCGTCCGGGCTCGCCCTTCAGCGCCGCGGTGATGTCCGATACGATCTGCTCCCGGGATTGGCTCATGTCAGCTCCTTTACTGAAACGCGAGTTTTTGTTAATATTATAGACATAAATGCGCGTCTCGTCCCCCAGCGTTTTCGCAGCCGACCGACGCGCGCCACTGTAGAATGAGCCCGGCCTCACCCGCTCCCCCAATCCGCCGGACCGTCATGCCACGGCCCAGACACCACGGAAAGGCAGACATGACCGAACACGCGCTGAAACGAATCGCCGGCAAGGCGAAGGCGAGCCCCGCCGACGTGCGCAGGAACAACCGTTCGCTGATCTTCAACCTGCTGTTCCCCTCCAACCAGTATTCACGGGCCGATCTGGGACGGCTCACGGGACTGTCGCGCGTGGCCGTGTCCGACGTGGTCAACGACATGCTCGACGAAGGCATCATCTGCGAGAACGGCTACGAGACGACCACCGGCAAGGGCAAGCGCGGCACGCTGCTGAGCATCGACACCACGCGACTGCACATCATCAGCCTCGACCTGTCCCAGCAGCATCTCATCCAGGGCGCCATGACCGACCTGCTGGGCACGCCCCTGCAGCGCATGGAGGTGGCCCTCGAACCCGGCGCCGACATCGGCATCGAGGTGATCGTCCAGCTTGTGGACCAGCTGCGCACCGACATCGACGCGACCGATGCGACCGACATCGGCATCGGCGTCTCCTGCCCGGGCGTCGTCGAGGGCGGCGTCATCCGCGAGTCCACCCAGCTGGGATGGCGCAATGTGGACCTACGCGCCGTCATCGAAAGCCGCTTCGGCATCCCCGTCACCGTCTCGAACGACGTGACCTGTTCGATGCTCACCGAACGCTACTTCGGCCAGGCCGGCCCCGATCTGCTGTTCGTCAAGGTCGACCAGGGCGTCGGCGCGGCGCTGCTCATCGACGACGTGCCGATACGCGGCGCGGGCAACGCCGGCGGCGAGATCGGCCACATCTCCATCGACCCGGACAGCGGCCCGGCATGCCCGTGCGGCAAGCGCGGCTGCATGGAGATGCTCATCTCCGCGCCCGCATTGCGTCGGCGCATGGACGGCGAGGACCGGACCGGACGCCGCACGGTGCTGCGTCAGGCCGGCACGTATCTGGCGACCGCCCTGGCCATGCCGGTCGGCCTGACCGACATGGCCGACATCTGCGTCTACGGCCCGCCGGACATCGTCAACAACACGCTGCTCGAAGCGGCGCAGGAGCGACTCAACCGGGCGACCGCCTCGAAGTTCCACGCCGCCACGACGATCCGCCGCTGCCAGTGCGGCGCCGACGTGACGCTGCACGGCGCCGCCATCGCGGTGCTGCGCGAGTACTTCAGCCTGCAATAGGGCCGTCCCGCCGGCGCATGCCGGCACCGGCCCGAACGACGAAGGGCGTCGGCCCCCGGATGGGAGATCCGACGCCCTTTCGCGTCCTGCATGCCTGCAAGCCCGGCGAACGGCAGGGCCACCGCCGGACGGGGCAGGCCGGCGTCAGGCCAGCGCCGCGCCGATCGCCGCGGTGGGCAGGTCGTCGGGGGCCAGCCGCAGGCGGGACGCCAGATCGAGCCCGCGCAGGAACGGGCAGTCCGCCTCGCGCCGGCGCAGCTCGTCGACGATCACCTCGACCAGCGGCGTTCCGGTCCGGGCCATGCCGCCGCCCAGGATGATGACCGCCGGATCGACCGACTGCGCCGCGATCTGCAGCGTGTCGACGATCGCGTGCACGACGATGCCGAGCACGCGTCGCGCCTCATCCCCACCGGCGCGGGCGCGGGCGATCAGGTCGGGCATCGGCGGCACGCCGTCGGCGGTGGGCCACAGCCGCGCGACCGACGCGCCCGAGCACACGGTCTCCAGGCAGCCGACCTGCCCGCAGGGGCAGGGCAGCCGGTTCGGGTCGACCGGTATATGGCCGATCTCGCCGGCCGCACCGGAGCTGCCGTGCTGGAGCACGCCGTCGACAAGGATGCCGGCCGCCAGCCCGGTGCCGAAGTTGAGGAACACCACGGTGCCCGCCCCGCCGCCGTCCGGCAGCGTCGCGGCGGCACCGACGGCGGCCGCGTTCACGTCGTTGTCGACGTGGACCGGCACGCCGAGCCGCTGCGAGACAAGTGCGCCCAATTCGAGGTCGACGACGTCGAGATTGACGACGTTGGCGATGCGTCCGGTGGCCGCATCGACCTGCCCGGGGATGCCGATGCCCACGCGCACGACGGCGTCGAGACGGTCGCCGGCCACGTCGCATGCGATCGCGCACACGTCGTCGACGACCAGATCGGCGCCGCGACGTGCCGGGATGCGCAGCGTGTTCGCGACCGCGCCGTCCTCGCCCAGCAGCACCGCCTCGATTTTGGTGCCGCCCACGTCGATGCCGATCAGCGGCCCGCGGCTGGTGTCATTGTCCATGACGATCCCCCGTTCCCTACCTTGCGAGGAGGCTCAGATGCCCTGCCAGGCCGGCTTGTGGGCGAAGGCGTAGCTGTAGTAGTCCTTGTGGCGCAGCTTGGATGCGGCGGCCTCGTCGACGATGATCGTGGCGTGCGGGTGCAGCTGCAGCGCGCTGGCCGGGCAGAACGCGGAGATGCCGCCCTCGACGGTCCGGGCGATGGCCTCGGCCTTGTTCTCGCCGAAGGCGAGCAGCACCAGGTGGCGGGCCTTGAGGATGGTGCCCACGCCCTGGGTGATGCAATGGGTGGGGACCTGGTCGATGTCGTCGTCGAAGAAGCGGGCGTTGTCGACGCGCGTCTGCTGGACGAGGGTCTTGACGCGGGTGCCGGAGGCGAGCGAGGAGCCGGGCTCGTTGAAGCCGATGTGGCCGTCGGCGCCGATGCCCAGGATCTGCACGTCGATGCCTCCGGCGGCCGCGATGGCCGCGTCGTACGCCTCGCCGGCGTGGGCGATCGTCTCGCCGTCCTCGATCGGGGCGCCGCCGAGCGCGTCGCCGGGCACGTGCACGAGCTCGGGGTTCAGGCCCAGCGGCTCGACGACGGTGCGGTGGATGGTGCTGTGGTAGGACTCCGGGTGGTCCAGCGGCAGGCCCAGGTACTCGTCGAGGGCGAAGCCGCGCACCTGCGACACGTCGATGCCTTCGGCCTTGACCTTGGCGGCGAGCGCCCGGTAGGCGGCGAGCGGGCTGGAGCCGGTGGCCAGGCCCAGAACGGCATCGGGCTTGGTGCGGATGAGGTCGGCCACGCAGTCGGCGTACAGCCTGCCGGCTTCGGCCTCATTGTCGACGATGATGATTTCGGCCATGATGTTCCCTTTCCTAGGTTGGTGGCTATGGCGACGGGATGGGTCGATCGTTGACCCCAATATTTGTAAAGTATATATGCATAAAAGACAAGCGCGACCGCGGGACACGCCGTCCGTCCGTCAGCGCATGGCGGCGACGGCGGCGCGCACGAAGTCGCGGTCGGTGCGTTCGATCGGGGCGTCGCCACCGCCGCCGGGACCGCCGGCCGAGGCGACGAGTCGCCTGGCGGACAGGTGGACCGCGTCGACGCCGCTGGCGCGCACCGCGCCGATGGTGTCGAGGGTGACGCCGCCGCCGGCCTGGATCTGGATGCGGCCGGCGGCGTGCCCCACGAGTTCGCGCAGCCGTCCGGCGCCTTCGGCGGCGTTCGGCGCGCCGCCCGAGGTGAGCACGCGGTCGTAGCCGAGGTCGATGAGCGCGTCGAGTGCGGCGAACTGGTCGGGCACCATGTCGAAGGCGCGGTGGAAGGTCAGCTGCACGCGGCGGTTGCAGCGCTCCCCCTCCTCGCGTGCGGCCTCGGCCAGCCGTCGGGCGAAGCCGACGTCGATGCCGCCGTCCGCGTCGAGTCCGCCGACGACCACGCCGCAGGCGCCGGCGAGGACGGCGAAGCGCACGTCGACGACCTGCACGTGCCGTTCGCCTTCGTCGAACACGAAGGAGCCGGCGCGTGGCCGGATGAGCGCCTGCACGCCCTGCGGCAGCCCCACATGGGCGCATGACTGGATCAGTCCGAAGCTGGGGGTCAGCCCTCCGGTGGCACCCAGGGCCATGCACAGCTCGACGCGGTCGGCGCCCTCCTCCAGGGCGATGCGCGCGCCGTCGACGTCCTGCACCGCGATCTCTATCGTCATCACTTCACCTTTCTCGTCATTGAGTGTGGCGCGGGCGGCGCCGGCGCCGCCCGCGGACGTGCCCACCGTATCATCAGCCGGGGCGACACACCGAATTTGCCATTTGCATTAACGAAGTTAATATATAAACGGCTCCGCAAGCGAACAGACGGACGCCACGGAACAAGGACGACACGAGGAGGTGCACCCCATGACCACGACAGCCCCGGCCTCGCAGGCCTCCGTCTCGGAGACCAACCGCTCGCGCGTCCTGCAGCACCTCTACCACCACGGCATCAGCTCCCGGGCCCAGATCGCCAAGGCGCTCGGCCTGACCCCGGCGGCCATCACCAAGATCACCGCCCGGCTCATCGAAGCCGGGGCCATCAGCGAGACGGGCGATCTGGACGGCATCAAGAACCGCCGCTCCATCGGTCTGAGGCTCGACACGTCCCTCTTCCACGTCGTGGGCGTCAAGTTCGCCCGCAGCCTCGTCGAGATCGGCCTGTTCGACCTGTCCGGCCGACGCCTGCACCTCGAGGACCTTCCCACCGTCAGCGAGGACACCATCCCCGCCACCCTCGACGCGATCCGGGAGCGGGTCAACCGGCTCATCGCCACCGACGACGCGATCGTCGCCGTCGGCATCGCCGTACCCGGCCCCTACCTGCGCGACGAGGGCCGCACCGCCATCGTCTCCTCGATGCGCGGATGGCGCACCGTGACCTTCACCGACGAGTTCGCCGACGCCTTCCCCGTCCCCGCGTACATCGAGCAGGACGCCCGCGCCGGCGCCCTCGCCCACTACCTGTTCGACCCGGCCGGCACCTGCGAACACCTCGCCTACTATCTGCTCGGCGAGGGCGTGGGACTGGGCGTCATCGACGGCGGGCGCCTCGTCAACGGCGCGCAGGGCGCCGCCACCGAGATCGGCCACGTCAGCATCGACGTCGACGGCATCCCGTGCGACTGCGGCAACGTCGGCTGCCTCGAACGCTACTGCTCGGCCGTGGCCATCCACGACGAGCTACGTCGCAGCGGCATCGTCGGCGACGTCGACGGCCTGACCCACGCGCAGGCCTGCCAGCGGCTGTTCGACGCGGCCGCGCGCGGCGACCGGGAGGCGGGCGCGCTCGTCCACCGCGTCGGCCGCTACGCCGGCTACGGATGCGTGACGATCCTCAACGCGTACAACCCGCGCCGCATCGTCATCGGCGACATCGTCGCCCGCGCCGGCGATCCGCTGCTCGAGGCGATCCGCGAGGTCGTCGCCGAACGCGCGATCGGCGATATCGCGCGCGCCACCGACATCGCCCTGTCCCCCCTGCCCACCGACGCGGCCGTCACCGGCGCCGCGGCGGTGGCCATCACCCAGTTTCTGGAACACCCCTCGGTGTTCCTCGGCGACGTGTAGACGACGCCGGCACACGGCACCACCATCATGACGCCACCAACCACCAGAAGAAAGGAACCCATCATGGCCAAGCCCATCGTTCTGTCCCTCGGCGAACTCCTGTGGGACATGCTCCCCACCGGCAAGCGCGCCGGCGGCGCCCCCGTCAACTTCGCCTACCACGCGATGATGAACGGCACCGAAGGCTGGTCCATCAGCGCCGTCGGCGAGGACGAGCTCGGCGACGAGCTGCTCGTCGAGGCCGAGAAGGCCGGCGTGCACACCATCGTGCAGCGCAACGCCTGGCCGACCAGCACCGTCGAGGTGGCCCTGAAGAACGGCATCCCGGAGTACACCATCGTCAAGGGCGTCGCCTGGGACCACATCCTGCTGACCCGCCAGCTCATCGAGGTGGCCGAGCAGGCCGACGCCGTGTGCTTCGGCACCCTGGGCCTGCGCTCGCAGGAGTCGCACGACACCATCATCGAGCTGCTCAAGCACACCAAGCCGCACGCGATGCGCTTCTTCGACATCAACCTGCGCGGCGACCACTACTCCAAGGAGCTCATCGAGGAGCTGCTCGGCTACGCCACCGTGTTCAAGATCAACGACGCCGAGCTGCTGCTCATGCGCGACATGTTCGACATCCGCGGCACCTCCGACGACGAGGCCTGCCGCTGGTTCGTCAACGAGTTCGGCCTGGACTACATCATCCTGACCGGCGGTTCGACCTTCTCCACGATCATCGCCAAGACCGGCGAGTCCTCCACGCTGGCCACCCCGCACGTCGAGGTCAACGACACCGTGGGCGCCGGCGACTCCTTCTCCGGCACGTTCACCGGCAAGATCCTCACCGGCGCCACGCTGGCCGAGGCCCACCGCGCCGCCGTGAACACCGCCGCGTTCGTGTGCACCCAGGCCGGCGCGTGGCCGACCTACCCGGACACCATGCCGGACTATCTGGCCGAAGCCGGCGAGTGAGCCGACCGGGGCCGGTCCCGGCGACGACGCGGAGGACCGGCCCCGGCGCATCGTGCATGGCGGACACACGCGCATGGCGCATCCCGCCATGCGCGTGTCATGAGCTAAACCGCTTTAGAATAGACGACGATATTACATTAACCCCGTTAACAACGAAGTTAGGACCATCCACCATGGCATACACCGAAGTACCCGCCTCCGTGGCCGCCTTCATGCGCCGCATCACCGACCTGTGCGGCGAGGAGCACGCCGACTGGGCCCGCAACTTCAACGCATGCTTCGCGAACACACTCACCACCACCGTCGAACGCCACGAGGACGGCACCACGTTCCTGCTCACCGGCGACATCCCCGCCATGTGGCTGCGTGACTCCACCGCCCAGCTGCGCCCCTACCTGGCCATCGCCGATCAGGACGACGACCTGGCCGACATGATCGCCGGACTCGTGCGCATGCAGTTCCGCTACATCGGCATCGACCCGTACGCCAACGCGTTCAACGAGACCCCCTCCGGCGCCACCTGGGACCCGGACGACCAGTCCGACTTCTCCAGCCCCTGGCTGTGGGAGCGCAAGTACGAAGTGGACTCCCTGTGCTACCCCATCCAGCTCGCCTGGCTGCTGTACGCCAACACCGGCCGCACCGACCACTTCGACGACGGATTCGTCGCCGGCGTGCGCCGCATCCTCGACGTGTTCGAAACCGAACAGGACCACGAACACCGCTCCCCCTACTTCTTCGTACGCGACTGCGACATCCCCACCGAATCGCTCCAGCGTGACGGCAAGGGCACGCCCGTCGCCGTCACCGGCATGACCTGGTCCGGCTTCCGCCCCAGCGACGACGCCTGCACCTACCACTATCTCGTCCCGTCCAACATGTTCGCCGCCGTCGCCATGGACTACGTTGCACGCATCTTCGGCGGCGACATCCTCGACGACGCCGACATCGCCGGCCGCGCCCGCACACTCGCCGCCGCCATCCGCACGGGCATCGACGAGTACGCCACGACCGTCAACCGCGACGGCGAGACCATCTGGGCGTTCGAGACCGACGGTCTGGGCCACCACAACATCATGGACGACAGCAACGTCCCCAGCCTCATGGCCGCCCCCTACCTGGGCTACTGCGAACCCGACGACCCCATCTACCTCGCCACCCGGCGCACCCTGCTGAGCGACGAGAACCCGTTCTACTACGAAGGCGCATACCTCAAGGGCATCGGATCGCCGCACACCCCGCCGCGCTACGTGTGGCCCATCGCGCTCGCCATCGAGGCCATGACCAGCGGCGAGCGCGACTACAAGGCGCACATCCTCGACCGCCTCGTCGCCACCGACGCCGGCACCAACCTCATGCACGAGGGCATCGACGTGGACGACCCCACCAAGTACACGCGCGAATGGTTCAGCTGGTCCAACATGATGTTCTGCGAACTCGTCATGGACTACTTCGACATCCGCGTCAAGCGCTGAACGCCGCACTTTCCACACCGTCCGTACTTTCCGCACTGTCCACATCATCCAAGAAAGGAACCACCAATGACCAATCCCCGCTACCTGCTCGGCACCGAAGCCAACCGCATCTTCATGGCCTCCGAATCCTACGAACTGCTCAAGTTCGGCACCGGATTCCCCGCCCCCAACGGCGGCTCCGGCTGGCTCAACGACGACGGCTCGCTCGACCCGGCCCAGGGCGTGCAGACCTGGATCACCTGCCGCATGGCGCACGTCTACTCCATCGGCGCGATGCTCGGCTACCCGAACGCCGGCGAACTCGCCGACAAGGCGCTCAAGGGCCTGACCGGCATCCTCCACGACGACACCAACGGCGGCTGGCATCCGCAGATCAACGAGGACGGCACCCCCGAACCCGGCAAGATCTGCTACACCCACGCGTTCGTCATCCTCGCCGCATCCTCCGCGCTGCTCGCCGGCCGCCCCGGCGCCAAGGAGCTGCTCGACGAGGCGCTCGCCACGTTCGACCAGCGCTTCTGGGACGAGGAGACCGGTCTGGCCGTCGACACCTGGAACACCGAGTTCACCGAGCTCGACCCGTACCGCGGCCTGAACGCCAACATGCACACCGTCGAGGCGTTCCTCGCCGTGGCCGACGCTACCGGCGACAACCGCTACCGCGTGCGCGCCGGCCGCATCATCGACCACGTCATCGACTGGGCCCGCAACAACGAGTGGCGCATCCCGGAGCACTTCACCGCCGACTGGGGCATCGACCTCGAATTCAACGCCGACAAGAAGGACGACCAGTTCAAGCCGTACGGCGCCACCCCGGGCCACGGCATCGAATGGGCGCGCCTGATCACCCAGTGGGCGCTCAGCTCCTTCGCCAACCTCGACGGCGCCGCCCCGTACGTCGAGGCCGCCGAGCAGCTGTTCGCGCGCGCCGTCGCCGACGCGTGGAACACCGACGGCACCGTCGGCCTGGCCTACACCACCGACTGGGAGGGTCATCCGGTCGTCACCGACCGCATGCACTGGACGCTCGCCGAAGGCCTCAACACCGCCGCCACGCTGTACGCGGCGACCGGCAAGGACGAGTACATCGACTGGTACGCCACGTTCGCCCAGTACGTCGACGAGCAGATCATCGACCACGAGGGCGGCTCCTGGTTCCACCAGCTCGACAAGGACAACAACGTCATCGGCACCGTCTGGCCGGGCAAGTCCGACCTGTACCACGCGTTCCAGTCGACGCTGATCCCGTTCCTCGACCCGGCCGTGTCCATCGCCACCGCCGTGCACAACGCCGCCTGATTCCGTCGGCTGCGGTTTGT
>Cebus_capucinus_imitator_PRJNA485217_SSR096__coassemble_756_pt1 | contig 10603 bp, 12 predicted proteins | sample Cebus_capucinus_imitator_PRJNA485217_SSR096__metabat2_high_PE_010 | metagenome-assembled genome bin Cebus_capucinus_imitator_PRJNA485217_SSR096 | reverse complement strand
GACGCGTCTGCTCGACGCGTTCGGCCGTCTGCGCGACCGTGCGCAGCTCATCGTCGTCACCCACCAGCAGCGCACGATGGCGATCGCCGACGTGCTGTACGGGGTGACGATGCGCGACGACGGCGTGACCGCGGTCGTCAGTCAGCGTCTCGCCGGCCGGCGCGACGACGTGTGAACGCACGGCATCCGCCGCATTACGATGATGGCCTCCCCGCGAAGGGGAGGCCATCATCGCATCGGTCCGCCGCAACGGGGCCGTGCCGCTCGATCAGCCGCGACGCAGCGCGCCGCGCAGCCGCTTGACGAGCCGCAGCGCGCCGTACAGGCCCCGCTTGACGGGCAGGTCGCGCGCGGCGGCCACCATCTTCGTATCCTCGGCGAACTTCGTCTTGAACGTGTTGAGCGACTTGAGCGAGGGCGCGAAGTCGTTGCCGATGCCCATCAGGTCGATGCTCGTGCAGCCGCGTGCGCCCAGCGCGCAGCAGAACGTGTACAGCAGTTTGTCGGGCACGTGGGCGCGCATGACCTCGGTGCGCATCGACGCATAGTAGTAGACCGCGTGTTCGCCGTTGACGGTCACGATCGCCCAGGCGACGACGCGCCCGTCGACGCGTGCGGCGAACACGCGGCAGTGCTCGGGGCCGAGCGCGGCGATCATGTCGGTGTAGTCGCTCATCGGCGCGGGGGAGAAGCCGTCGCGTGCGGCGGTCTCGACCATCACGTCGTAGTATTCGGCGAAGTCGGCGAGCGCCTGCTCGGTCTCGTCGGCGCAGACGGCGGGGCTTTCGCGCAGCGCCTTGCGCACGTCGCGCCGGCCGCGGCTTTTCATACGGCCCAGGATGGCCTCGTCGCCGCCGGTCAGGTCGACGACGACGGTTTCGTTGTACGGCACGGTGGACAGCACGGGGAATGCGCCGGGCGCGTCCATGTGCCAGAGGTCGATGCGTAGGAAGGCGACCTTGCGGTCGGTCCTGCGCACGAATGCGACGATCGCGTCGACGGCTTCGCGTTCGGTGGCCTCGTCCGGTCGGGCGGCCCATGCGGGGCCGTGCACGGAGCGCAGGTAGTGATAGCCGTGCGTTTCGTAGTCGATGAGCGAGACGACGGCCAGCAGTGCCCCGTCGCGGCGGATGAGCAGGCATCCCCAGGGGGTGCGCCCGTCGATGCCGCTCTGGTAGCGGGCCCATACGGCGCTCTGTTCGATGGGCAGCGTGATGCCGGCTGCGGCGGCCTGCGCCTCCATGTCGGCGGGGGAGGTGCGTTCGATGGTGATCATGATGTCCTTCCTGGTCGTGCGTGGTCAGGCGTGCGTTGCGTGCGTTGCGGCGTCGCCGGTCGCCGCGGCGTCGTGGCCGGCGGTGACCGGGGCGAACAGGCGGGCGATCACGCGGTCGTCTCCCTCGTAGGGGACGTGGCGGTTGAGGTCCTTGATCCAGCGTTCGTCGCCCTTGCCGATGATGAGCAGCACGTCGAGGCGCCCGTCGTCGGCGCGTGCGTCGCGCACGGCCGTCTCGATGGCCTGCGTGCGGTCGAGGATGACGTCGACGTGCACGTCGGGCGCGCTCACGTAGGAGGCCATCTGCGCGCAGATCTCCTCGACCGGTTCGGTGTCGGTGTCCTCGACGGTCAGGATGATGCGTTCGACCCGCTGCTGCGCCGCTTCGACGATGTCGCGGCGGCGGTCGTACGCCTTGTTGCCGGCCGAACCGGTGACGAGCGTGATGCGCGGGCGGCGTGCGCCGAAGCGTTCGTCGACGTGGTCGAGCAGGGCGGTGACGGACAGACGGTTGTGCGCGTAGTCGACGATGGCGATGGTGTCGGAGCGCGTGTCGTCGAAGCGTTCCATGCGGCCGGCGACCTTGACGGGCGCCATCGCGTCCAGTGCCGTACGGGCGTGGTCGCGGTCGAGCGGCATGCCGGCCGCTTCGGCGATGGCGATCGCGGCGGCCGCGTTGAGCTGGTTGAAGTCGCCGTCGAGCGCGAGCCGGCTTTCGCCCAGGTCGACGCCGTCGACGGCGAGTCGCCATGCGGTGCGTGCGTCGTCGGTGACGGGACGGACGACGACGTGCGCGGTGGCGTCCGTCCCGTCGCCGCGCCGCAGGGCGAACGTGGTGACGGGCACGCCGTCGCGGGCGGCGTCCTGGCGGACGAGATCGGCGTGGTCGAATCCGTCGCCCATGACGAGGCGGCGCGCGTTGGCGACGATGCGCCGCTTGCAGTGCAGGTAGTCCTCAAGCGAGGGATGTTCGATGGGGCTGATGTGGTCGGGGGAGAAGTTGAGGAAGGCGGCCACGTCGAATGTGATCCCGTGGACGCGTTCGACCTTGTACGCCTGCGAGGAGACCTCCATGACGAGGTAGCGCATGCCGTTGTCGACGGCGGTGCGCATCATGCGCAGCGCGTCGAGCGATTCGGGCGTGGTCAGGTCGGATTCGACGTACGTGTGGCCGTCGAGGCAGTTGTCGACGGAGGAGAACAGTGCGCAGCGGCCGTGCGAGTACGCGTTGAGGATCGCCTGCGTGAGGTAGGCGGTGGTGGACTTGCCCTTGGTGCCGGTGATGCCGATGACGGTCAGCTCGTCCTGGGGGCGGCCGTAGAACTCGGCGGCCAGCAGGCTCATCGCCTTGCGCGCGTCGTCGACGATGAGGCCTGGCGCGTCCGTGGCGGACGACAGGTCCGACTCGGCCACGTAGGCGGCCAGTCCGCGCGCGTCGATCCCGTCGAGGTATGCGGCCTTGAACCGGCCCTTGCAGCACAGGATCGATCCGTCGGCCACGGTGCGCGTGTCGTAGGTGATGTCGGTGAACGGTCGGTCGTGGCCGGCCACGTCGGTCGGGTCGAGCGTCCAGCGGCCGTCGGCGATGATCTCGCGCAGCAGATGATGCTCGTCGAGCAGACGCGCGGCCGATTGCAGGGTCAGAGTCATGCGAATTCTCCCTTGGTGATACCGACTAGCCATTCTAGCGTGCCGGATGTGCATGTTCGGTGGGCGGGGCGGCGTTTCACGGCCGTCATCGAACCGGGGTGCCGCCGAACCGGCACCGCCCCCGATCGCGCGGCTCCCCGCCGCCCGTGCGCCAGGCCGCTACAATGGTGAGTCGTGACAGATGAGCGGAACGAGCCGGACCGGCCGGCGCAGACGATGGGCGAGCGCCGCCGGCGCTTCGAGCGGCTCGCCATGCCCGCCGTGGACGCGCTCTACCGGCAGGCGATGAAACTGACCAACAACGCCGACGATGCGCAGGATCTGGTGCAGGACACGTTCGAACGTGCGTTCAAGTCGTTCGACACGTTCACCGAGGGCACGAACTTCGAGGCGTGGATGACCACGATCGAACGCAACGCCTATTTCAACCAGTATGCGAAGGCCAAACGCCGCCCGCAGCGGGCGAACGACGCGACGGGCGAATACGACGACTGGGACGTGTACGCGGCCTCGGAGCATGCGTCGGAGGGGCTCAAGTCGGCCGAACAGGAGTATTTCGACGCGTTCGCGCCCGAGGAGGTCCTCGCCGCGCTGGAACGTCTCTCGCCGGAGCGCCGTCAGGTGTTCATCGACACGGCCATCGACGGCAAGACGTACCGGCAGGTGGCCGACGAGCAGGGTGTGGCGATCGGCACGGTGATGAGCCGGCTCAACCGGGCGCGCACCCAGCTCAAGCGGGAGCTGGCGTCGTATGCGCGCGAACGCGGCTACGGCAAGGGTTCACCGTCCGCGAAGCGCACCGGCACGGACGATAATGGGAACGGGACTTCGCTGACGGACGGGGAGGAGCGCTCATGAGCGGACAGATCGAACGGCATGGTCATGTGACCCTGACCCGTGTGGATGCGGACGGCGCCGTCACCCGCGCCGACGTGCATGTCGTCGCCGCGGTGCCGGACGACGACTGCTTCGATCCGGAGACCTGCTGCGATGCGATGGAACGTTCGCTGATCGCCGCGATGCGCGCCTATCTGCGGCCCGATGCGGCTCCCGAATGTCTGCTGTCGCGACTGCGCGAGACGTTGGACCGCTGCTGCTGTGAATGACGCCGCGGGTGGCGGTCGAGTGGCCCGGGAATCGGCCGGCCGGTAACGACGGAGGCCCCCCGCGGATGCGCGGGGGGCCTCCTTGCGTTGTTCACGCTCAAAGATCAGGCGTTGGGGCGCTTGCCGTGGTTGGCGGCCTTCTTACGACGATCCTTGCGCTTACGTCCGCGCATGCCCATGATTGGACTCCTTTACTCGATTAATAAGCCTACGGGATTATCGCACACCGCCGCGACGTTCGCAAGCCGGCGGTCAGCGCACCTCGGCCCTGATGAACAGTTCGGTGGTGCTCGTGGCGTCCGGGGCGATCTCGATGAGGTCGATGCCGGTGTTGAACGCGTTGGCGTACGCGGTCTGCGGTTCGACGGCGACGCCGGCCGGATGCTGCCATGCGGGGAAGCCGGTGCCGGTGCACACCTGGTAGGAGGTGACGGTCTCGTCGCCGCCGATGCGCACGGTCAGGCCGTCGGGGCGTTCGAACACGGCGGTGACGGTGCCGTCCTCGGCACGCTTGAGGTCGGTCCACGCGTCGTCGAACGGCTGTTCGGTGAGCAGGACGCCGGCGTTGAGGTCGTACTTGGTGCCGTCGACCGGCTCGGTGCCGGTGGGGATGAGGTTGTCGTCGACGGTGACGTGCGTGGCGGCCGGCAGGGTGAGGCGGCACTGCGCGTTGTGGCCGTCGATCTCGTCGCCGTAACCGTTGAAGCCGTTGTCGAGCCACGGGTGGATGGCCAGCGCCCACGGGGCGGGCTCGTCGCCGTTGTTGTAGGCGTCGACGCGGATGTGCAGGCCGTCGGCGTCGAGCGTGTACGTGATGGTGACGACCACGTCGAACGGGTAGCCGTTCATGTTCGGCACGCGCCACGAGAGCGTGGCGGACGATTCGGTCAGCTCCTCGAGCTTCCAATAGGAGCGGTAGCCGTAGCCGTGGATGGCGGTGTTGCGGTCGTGCTCGTCGATGGGCAGCGTGTAGGTGGTGCCGTGGAACGTGTAGGTGCCCGCCTCGATGCGGTTGGGGAACGGCACGAGCAGCTGGCCGTGGCAGCAGGTGACCTGGTCGTCGGGGCCCAGCGGCACGATCACGTTGCGGCCCTGATAGGTGAACCGGCGCAGCGTGGCGCCCAGTTCGGTGATGACGGCCGCATAGTCGCCGTAGGCGATCGAATACTGCTGGCCGGTGCGGGGAGGAAGGTTCTTCGTCATGGTCCACTCCATAGTGCGTTCGACGGGTGCGCGCGGTGCGCGACGGTACGCCGGTAACTGCCGTTACCGTTCACACACAGTGTAGCGCGACGACGCTGGTAGGCTGGGGCGTGTCCCCGGGCGCGTGCGCGCGTCGCGCGCGTCGCGCCCGGTCGGATCCGTATCGAGAAAGGCGACGTATGACGAAGCGAATCGTATTGGCCGACCCGCGCGGTTTCTGCGCCGGCGTGGACCGGGCCATCCTGACCGTGCGCACGATCCTCAGGGCCGCGGACGGCTCGCCGCGCGCCGACGGGCTGCCGCCCGTGTACGTGCGCCGCCAGATCGTGCACAACCGGCATGTGGTCGAGGAGCTCGCCGCCCAAGGTGCGGCGTTCGTCGAAGAGCTCGCCGAGATCCCCGACGAGGCCGCCGCCGCGGGCATCCCGGTCGTGTTCTCCGCGCACGGCGTGTCGCCCGAGGTCAAGGCCGAGGCCGACGCGCGCGGCATGCACGTCGTCGACGCCACCTGCCCGCTGGTCAGCAAAGTGCACCGCGAGGTGCTGCGCTTCGTCCGCGAGGGCTACGAGATCGTCTACATCGGCCACCGCGGCCACGACGAGGCCGTCGGCGTCGTGGGCGAGTGCCCCGGCCACGTGCATCTGATCGAACACGCCGCCGACGTGGACGCGCTCGACTTCACGCCCGACACGAAGCTGGTGATGCTCAGCCAGACCACGCTCAGCGTCGAGGAGACCGCCGGCACGATCGCGGCCCTCAAGGCGCGCTTCCCGTGGATCAAGGAGCCGCCCAGCTCCGACATCTGCTACGCCACGTCGAACCGGCAGTCCGCCGTTCGGCTCGTCGCCGAACGATGCGACTGCGTCGTCATCGTCGGCTCGGCCAACTCGTCGAATTCGGTGCGGCTGATGGAGGTCGCCCGCGACGCGCTCGCCGGCCGCGGCGAGGCGCACCGCGTCGATGATGCGGGCGAACTCGACCCCGCCTGGTTCGACGGCGTGGAGTCGGTGGGCGTCTCCTCGGGCGCGTCCGTGCCCGACGCGCTCGTCGCCGGCGTGGTCGACGCGCTCGACGGCCTCGGATTCACCGACGTGAGTACCGTCGAGACGATCAAGGAGACGATGCACTTCGTCCTGCCGGCCGAACTGCGCCGCTGACGGCGCTACCAGGTGCCGATGGGCGCGGCGGTCGCGTCGAGCACGGCGATCAGGTCGGCCGGCGCGATGCCGATCGACAGGCCGCGCTTGCCGCCCGATACGAGGATCCGGTCGAATCCGAGCGCGCTGGCGTCGAGCACGGTGCGATGACGCGTCTTCTGGCCGAACGGCGAGATGCCGCCCACCACGTAGCCGGATTCGCGCATCGCGACCTTCGGATCGGCCATCGCCGCCTTCTTCGCGCCCACGGCCGCCGCCAGCGCCTTGAGGTCCATGTGGCCGCTGACCGGCACGACGCCCACGACGCGCGCCGCACCCGTGTCGGCCATCAGCGTCTTGAACACCTGATGCTCGTCGAAGCCGAGCTTGGCGGCCGCCTCCACACCGTAGCCGTCGTCCATATGGTCGTTCGAATGCTCGTACTCGTACAGTTCGAACGGCACGCCCGCCCGCTCCAATTGGACGATGGCGGGCGTACCGCCCTTGGCATTGGCTTTCCCCTGTTTCGATGCATGTCCCATGCGGGCCATCATACGTCGGGGTCGACCGCGGCGAGTTCGACCGTCCGGTCGCAGTAGTCGAGCGTGGCGCGCCGATGGGTTACCATCACGACGGTACGGTCGCGCAGGGCGCGGATGTTGTCGAGCATATGCGCCTCGGTACGCTCGTCGAGCGCGCTGGTCGCCTCGTCGAACAGGATGACCGGCGCGTCCGCGTACAGGGCGCGCGCCACGGCGATGCGCTGCATCTGCCCCTCCGACAGACCCCGGCCGCGCTCGCCCAGCATCGTGTCGTACCCGTCGGGCAGCGCCTCGACGAACCCGTCCGCGTCGGCCGCACGGCAGGCGCGACGCACGCGCTCCATATCCACGTCCGCATCGTCGTGCGCGAACGCGACGGCCTGCGCGATCGTACCGCCCATGAGCATGTTGCCCTGCGGCACGTACGCGAACATGCCCTGCGGCAGGTCGCGCACATCCACGCGCATCCCGACGCCGCCGGACTCGACCGTCGCCGTGACCGAGCCGCACTCCGGCCGGCATGCGCCGACCATCAGCCGCAGCAGCGTGCTCTTGCCGATGCCCGACTCGCCGGTCAGCGCGACGAACTCGCCCGGACGGATGTCCAGGTCGAAGCCGCGCAGTACGCGACGGTCGCCGTACGAGAACCACACGTCGTCGAAGCGCAGACCCGTCAGGCGGGGGAGCGGGGTCGCGGCGTCTGCGACGGAAGCGGCGGACGCCGCGTGCGTGCGGGAGCCGATTGTGTCATCGTGACCGTCGCCGTCGCCGTCGGGCATGAGCGCGATGAGACGCTCGGCGCTGGCGAGCATCGACGCATGCCGCTGCACCATGCCGCCCATCGACGAGAACGGACGCTGGATCTGACCCACGAGCTGTACGACCGCCATCAGCGTGCCGACCGACAGCGTGCCGCGCACGATCCCCCAGCCGCACCAGACGAACCCGATCAGATACCCCGCCTGCAGGCCGAACGACATGCCGGTCGACGCCGCGTTCGACACGTCCGACCGGCGGATGCGCGCCCGACGATGCGCATTCATCAGCCGCTCGCCCTCACGCTCCATCGTGCGTTGCGCGCCGAACACCTGCACGACGATCAGCGAGGCGAGCGCCTCCTGCATGTACGATCGGACGCGCCCCTCGGCCTCCTGCACCTGATGATGCAGGCGCTTGACGAGGCCACGCATCGCCGTCGACGCGCCCGCCAAGGCGAGTCCGGCGATAAGGAACACGACGGTCAGCATCGGCTGCAGCGCCCACATGACCATGACGACGCCGCTGATGCGGATCGCCATCGCGCACGCGTTCGCCGGCAGGGCGAGCACCCCGTCCGATACGACCGTCACATCCGACGTGAGCCGGTTCATCAGATCGCCGGTATGCGTCGACGACACCGTCGCATAGTCGCCGTGCAGCAGCGCGTCGAATACGCGGCTGCGCAGCACGTTGTCGACCGACGCGCGCGCCCGCTCGTTGAGCGCGCGCGTCAGAGCGCCCATCACGATCTGCGCGAGTACGGCGAGCGCGAAACCGGCGACGATTACCGTGAACCGGCGCGCATCACGGGCCGTGGCCGCATCGACCGCATGCTTCATGAACAGTGCGTAGCACACGGCGTTCGCCGCCATCAGCGACTGGAGGACGCATATGATTCCCACCGGCGCGATACGGCGTCCCAGCATGGCGGCGATCCATCGGTAGACGGCCATCGTCGAGCGGGACGGATCGGGCGAATCGGTGCCGGCGGCGGAGCCGGCGCGGCGTGAGGCGGCAGTGCGTCGGACGGTCATCGGCCCGCTCCGGCAGACGGGACATGCGAACCGTCCGGCCCGTCCACAGGCCACGGCCGGCCGGTCATCGCCGTATAGCCGGCGTGCACCGCATCCTCGCTGATGTCGCACGTCAGCCGGTACACGGGCACCTTGGCGAGCAGCCGGTCCGCCAACGCGAGCGTCGCCAACGCCTGCACCGGGTCGGACGGCATGTACAGCTGGGCGAGCAGCGCCTCCATCGCATCGGACGCATCCATGCGCACACATGTGTTGACCGTGCCGCGCGTCACCACGGCGATGCCGGCGAGCGGGGCGTGCGCGAGCGGCGTCTGCCAACGCTCCTTGCCCGCCCATGGCGTCGCATGCACGATGGGCATGCCATCGGTCGGTGTATGCACGATCGGCTTATCGCCGTTGACGACCCGCACCCGTGACCCCAGATAGCGGCGCCACAGGCGGATATGCGTGCTCTTGCCCGTGCCGCTGGGCGCCGTGAACACATACGCGGCGCCATCCGCCTCGATGCACGCGCCATGCAGGATCGCCCGGTCCAATACGGGAATCCGCTCGCCGATCGCCCGGAACACGGCCAGCGTCTCCAGATACGCGTCCGACCAGTCGCCCGGACCGCCCATCGCACGCTCCGCGTCGATCATCGCCTGCGTGACACGCACCTCCACATGCGGTTCCATCACCGGCATGGCACCATCCGCATCGATACGGTACGGGGCGCACATCGCCGCCACCTCGCCATGCAACGGCGCGACCCGCACCAGCAGCCCGGCCAACGACATCACGAACGGCATCATCGTTTCCTCCCCGACATCCCATCCATCCCGGTCGTCCCGCTCTTCCCGGCCTTTCCGGTCGTCCGCACGAGCAGACGCCTCACCCGGCCCGCCAGCGCACGCATCCGGCGTGCGATGCGACGCAGCGGCCACGAGCCGACCCACAGCCGCCAATAGCAGCGGTACAGCGGATCGGCGGGCGACCCGTGGCGTTCGCCCCGATACCATTCCTCCAGACGCCCCAGCACCTGGGCGTCCGTCACCCGCTCGACCGTCACGCAGTTGTCGCCGCGGATCGCATACCAGCCGTCATGCACGCCGATCACCCGATGCAGCACATACCGGTCGCCCACCCGGTAGAGCGGCACGTCGCCCACGCGCAGGCGCTCGCCGCGGGGGAGCGGGCGCACGACGATCACGTCACGGCCTTCGCGCAGCATCGGCCGCATGCTCACGCCCATCGTGGTCGTCACGAGCATGCCCTCGTCGGCGAGGACGGCTGCGAAATCGCGCGTCTCCGCCACGCTCATGCGGTCAGGAAGCCGTTGTCGCGCATCTGGGCGACGAACGCGGCGACGTCATGTTCGGCGGTGTCGCGCGTCACGTCGAACGCGGCGATGATGCGTTCGACGATGGCCGCCTCGTCGAGTCCGTCGGTGATGCCCTGCCAGATGATGCGGCCGGCCGCGTTGACCTTGATCATGCCGCGGAATCCCCGCGCGGCCTCGCCGGTGGCGACGATGACGGTCTGCCCGGCGACCTCGCGCATCACAAACCCCTGCTTGATCCGCATGACTGCTCCTTACCGTGGGAATCGTGTGTCGTACCTGCTACAACAGGATACAGAACGGCGGACGCCACGAAGGGACGTCCGCCGAGAGGAAACGGGGTCTCGCCGGGCTTCGCTCAGCCCAGGTCCTCGCCGCCGCCCCACTCCGGAGGCACCTCGACCTCGCCGCCGTCGCCGAATCCGCTGGTGCACACGACATCGGCCACGCCGAACGCCACGACCGTCATTGCAGCGGTCTCATACTCATGCCGGGGCATGGAATCGCCTTTCTCTTCTGGCCTTATGGCCGTCCTCGGCCGCGTGCCACGCACGTGCGGCCCGTACGCTCCTCATCGTA
>Cebus_capucinus_imitator_PRJNA485217_SSR096__coassemble_657_pt1 | contig 12053 bp, 5 predicted proteins | sample Cebus_capucinus_imitator_PRJNA485217_SSR096__metabat2_high_PE_010 | metagenome-assembled genome bin Cebus_capucinus_imitator_PRJNA485217_SSR096 | reverse complement strand
ACGACGTCGCCGATCAGCGACGGATGCGCAGCGTGGCCAGCTGGAACGGGGCGAACGAGAGCGCCGCGCCGTCGGCCGGCACCGGGGCGTCCGAGGCGAGGGCGCGCGGCAGTTCGGCGTCCAGACCCGGCTCCTCGAGCACGTCGGTCTCCTCCACCGTCGCGCCGGCGAGCACGTCGTCGACGCGCAGCACGGCCGTGCCGCGGCCGCCGGACGCCTCGTACAGGCGCACGACCACGTCGCCGGAGCCGTCGTCCGCGGCCTTGACCCAGTCGAGCACGACCGAACCGTCCACGTCGTCCAGCGAGACCAGCGGCGCCACGGCAGGCAGCCGATCGAGCACCGGCGCGTTGATGCGCGCGGCCTCGGCCAGCACGGCGTCCATGCCCGCGTCGACCACGACGGACCAGGCGAACGAGTGCTCGCCCTGATCGGTGCGCGGATCGGGGTACAGCGGCGCGCTCAGCAGCGACAGGCGCACCATCGTGCCACGGCCGGCGCCGCGCGCCGCATCGCCGTGGATCGGGTGCACGTCGGAGCCGTACGTGGACGCGTTGACCACGGCCGCCGCATACGAGGCGTCGGCGACGCGCACGAAGCGGTGCGTGCAGCTCTCGAACTTGGCGTCGTCGCCCGGCGTGTTCTTGTTGACCGGACGCTCGACCATGCCGTACTGGCATTCGTACTGGGCGTTGACGGCCTGCACGCCGAGCGGCAGGTCGACCTTGAGGAATTTCTCGACCGCATGCCAGTCCACGTCGGCGGCGAAGTCGAGCGTATCGGATCCGGGGCGCAGCGTGATCGCGGTGGCGATGCGCACGCCGTCGGCGCGTGTGACCGCGTGCACGGTCACGGAGCCGTCCTCGCGGCGCTCCACGCGTTCGACCTCGGCATCGGTCAGGGCCGATGCGGTCAGGAAGGCGTCGCGCTGGATGTCCCAGGCGTCCCACTGGTACGGTTCGTCGGTCAGCAGCTCGTAGCGGCCCATGCGCGTACCGGCCGGCACGAGCTCGCGGCCGGACGTCAGGTCGGTCAGCGAGGAGACGGTGCCGTCGGCCTCGACCACCGCACGCAGACGGCCGTTGTCGAGCGTCGTCACGCCATCGGTCTCGTCCACCGTCACGGCGGTGGCGGCGGGTGCGGCGGCGGCCGGGCGCACGGACCATGCCGCGCACGTCTCGCGGGCGTACGGCACGACGACCGCGTCGTCGACCATGGCGGCCGACGGGTCGGCGGCTCCGATCGCGGCGACGGCGTCGGCGATGAGCTCGCGCAGACGGGCGATGTCGCGCGCATACTCCCCACGCGCCTGACGGTGCACCCAGGCGAGCGCCGAACCGGGCAGGATGTCGTGGAACTGGTTGAGCAGCAGCGTCTTCCAGATGCGGTCCATCTCCTCGCGCGGGTAGACGTAATCCGGGTTGTGCACGCCGGCGAGCGCGAACAGGTATTCGGCCACGCGTAGCATGGCCTCCTCCTGACGGCAGCCGCGCTTCATGCCCTGCTGGGCGGTGAGCGTGGCGCGGTGCAGTTCGAGGTACAGTTCGCCCTTGAACACCGGGGTCTCGCCCTCGCCGTGGTCGACGATGTCCTCGCGCACGCGGTCGAACAGCTCGTCGGGGGTGCCGAAGTCGATCTTCGGCGCGCCGGCGAGGTCGCGGTCGCGGCGGATGCGCGCGGTCATCTCGCGGGTGGGACCGCCGCCGCCGTCGCCGAAGCCGTACAGCAGGATCGCATTGCGCGACAGGTCCTTGTCGAGGAAGTTGCGCTGCGAGTACATGAGCTCGTGCATGCTCATGGACGAGCAGTAGGTGTCCGACGGTGGGAAGTGGGTGAGGATGCGGGTGCCGTCGACGCCTTCCCAGAGGAACGAATGGTGCGGGAACTTGGTGCAGTCGTTCCACGAGATCTTCTGGGTGAGGAACCAGTCGAAGCCGGCGCGGCGGGCGATCTGCGGCCACGAGCCGGTGTAGCCGAAGCTGTCGGGCAGCCAGATGCCGCGCGGCGTGACGCCCAGATGCTCCTTGAAGTAGCGTTTGCCGAAGGTGATCTGTCGGATGAGGGATTCGCCGGAGGGGATCATGTTGTCGGATTCGACCCACATGCCGCCCACCGGGATGAAGCGGCCCTCCTCGATGCGCGCCTTCATGCGCGCGAACAGGTCGGGATGCTCGGTTTCGAGCCATTCGTACTGCTGGGCGGAGCTCATCGCGTACTTGAAGTCCGGATCCTCGTCCATGAGGGCGAGCACGTTGGAGACGGTGCGGGCGACCTTGCGGCGCGTCTCGCGCACCGGCCACAGCCACGCCGAGTCGATGTGCGCGTGGCCGATGGCCACGTGGCTGATGGCGCTGGAGGACGCATGCTCGGCCAGCACGCCGGCGAGCGCCTCGCGGGCGGCGGGCAGCGTGTCGAGGTCGCGCTCGTCGTAGCGGTTCATCGAACGCTGGAGCGCCTTGGCGAGCTGCCAGTAGCGCGGGTCGTCATTCTTCAGTTCGCGCATGAGCGAGGAGACGGTCTCCAGGTCCATCGCGTAGGCGAACATGTCCTCGTTGAAGACGGTCACGTCCATGCGCGAGAGCGTGTACGGGAAGTCGTATTCGCCGGTCGGCCCCTCGCCAAGCTCGGTGGGTGAGAACGGGGTAGGGCCTTCGACGAACGGGTTGGCGGCCGCTTCGATGTAGACGGTGAAGTCGCCGTTCGCGTCGAGGTCGACGGTGGTGGTGCCGTCGGCGTACATCAGCGGGATCCAGTGGTTCTTCGGGTTGGCGGACTTGATGGCGGTGCCGTCGACGCGGTAGACGAGACCTTCGGACTGGAAGCCGGGGCCGCGGTGGCCCAGCCAGCCCAGATCGACCATGAGCTCGACCTTGCGGCCCTTGACGGCCTCGAGGTCGATGTTGCCCTTGACCTCGAACCAGGTGGTGCCCCAGGTGGTGCCCCACACGCCCGGAATGGCGAAGTCGTGGAATTCGACCTCGCCGGCGCGCACCTTGGCGAGGAACTCACCCGAAGGGACGGGTTCGCCCGGATTGTCGTGCGCGCGCAGGGTGCATGAGGAGAGCGTGGTGTGGATGCGCGGTTCGACGCGCTGCCACAGGATGCGGTCGCAGCGGCTCAGTTGCTGCTCTGGGATGAGGAACATGGGTGGTTCGGCTCCTTTGCTGATTGGTTGGGTTGGTTATGGGCGGGCGATGCGCAGGGTGGCCAGTTGGAACGGGCCGAACCGCAGTGCGGCGCCTTCGGCGGGCACCGGAGCGTCGGCTTCGGTTTGCAGCGCGCGCGGCAGGTCGTCGGCCAATGTGTTCGTCTCCAGCACGCCGGTTTCACGCACAGTCGTCCCGGCGAGCGCGTCGGCGACGTGCAAGGTTGCCTCGGCGCGTCCGCCGATGGCCTCGTGGATGCGCACGATGAGGTCGCCGGAGGCGTCGTCGGCGGTCTTGATCCAGTCGACGACGACCAGGCCGCGCGTCGTCTCGACCGTGGCCGGCGGCGCGATCACGGGCACGTCGTGCAGGATCGGCGCGTTGATCGCGCAGGCCGCGTCGATCGTGCGCCGCAGCGTCGCGTCGGCGACGACGGCCCAGCGGAAGTCGTGCGCGCCGAGGTCGGTGCGCGGGTCCGGGTAGACGGGCGAGGACAGCAGCGACAGGCGGAACATCGTGCCGGCGTCGCGGCCGGTAGCCGGGGCGGCGGCGATCGGCGCGGCGTCCGACCCGTAGATCGAGCCGTTGACGACCGCGACCGCGTAGTCGGCGTCGGCGATGCGCGCATAGCGTCCGGTGCTGCTCTCGTACTTGGCCTCGTCGGAGGCGCTGTTCTTGACGATCGGCCGCTCGACCAGACCGTACTGGCAGTCGTACTGGGCACGGTCGGTGACGACGCCCACCGGCACGTCGACCTTGAGGAAGCGCTCCTTGGCATGCCAGTCGACGTGGGCCGCCACGTCGAGGCGACGGGCGCCGGCGTGCAGCGTGAACGTCGTGGCGATGACGGTGTCGCCCTCCACGGTGCGCACGTCGACGGCGACGGCATTGTCGGAGCGGCTCGTCCCGACGATTTCGCCGGACAGCGGCGTCGACATGAGCAGCGCCTCGCGGTCGATCTCCCACGCGTCGTAGACGATCGGCTCGTCCTTCATCAGCTCGTAGCGGCCCAGCCGCGAGCCGGCGGGCACGATGTCGCGGCCGTGCATCTCGTCGACCAGCGACGAGACGGTGCCGTCGGGCTCGACGATCGCAGTCAGCAGGCCGTTGGCGAGGCGGACGCGCCCGTCGGGCAGCGTCTCGACGGTGGGCGACGGCGCATCGAACACATCGGGGAGGTCGGCCGGCGTCACGCGCCACGACGTGCCGTCGGCGCGGTACTGGCTGATGCGTGCCTCGGCCAGCAGGTCGGCGGCGGGGTTCGCGCGGCGCAGCACGGCGCACAGGTCGGCGGCGATCTCGCGCAGGCGGGTCAGGTCGCGCTCGTAGTCGGCGCGCGCCTCGCGGTGCACCCACGAGATCGACGAACCGGGCAGGATGTCATGGAACTGGTTGAGCAGCAGCGTCGTCCAGATGCGGTCCATCTCCTCGCGCGGGTAGACGAAGTCCGGGTCGGCCAGCGTCGCGGCGGCGCCCAGGTATTCGACCGTGCGCAGCAGCGACTCCTCGGCGCGGCAGCCGCGCTTCATCGCCTGCTGGGAGGTGAGCGTGCCGCGATGCAGTTCGAGATACAGCTCACCCTGATACACCGGCATCTCCTCGCCGGCCTCGGCCTCGAGGTCGGCGCGCGCCTCGGCGAAGAAGTCGTCGGGCGTCTCGATGGCGACGCGGGAGACTCCCTCGAGGTTCTCGAAGCGGTGCAGATGGTCCATCATGTTGCGCGTGGGACCGCCGCCGCCGTCGCCGAATCCGAAGAGCAGCAGCGACCGGTCGGTCAGGTCCTTGTCGCGGAAGTTGCGCTCCGCGTAGTCGAGCTCCTTGGCCGTGGCCCACGCCGCGTACGTGTCGGACGGCGGGAAGTGGGTGAAGATCGGCGTGCCGTCGATGCCCCTCCATAGGAACGAGTGATGCGGGAACTTGGTGGTGTCGCTCCACGAGATCTTCTGGGTGAGGAACCACTCGTAGCCGGCGCGGCGGGCGATCTGCGGCCACGCACCCGTATAGCCGAAGCTGTCGGGCAGCCACACGCCCTTGGGTTCCACACCCAGCTTCTCCTTGAAGTAGCGGCGGCCGTAGGAGATCTGCCGGATGAGGGACTCGCCGGCCGGCAGCATGCCGTCGGATTCGACCCACATGCCGCCCACCGGGATGAAGCGGCCCTCGTCGATGCGCGCCTTCATGCGCGCGAAGACGTCCGGATGGTCCTGTTCGAGCCACGCGTACTGCTGGGCGGAGCTCATCGCGTACTTGAAGTCCGGGTCGGCGTCCATCAGCGCCAGCGCGTTGGAGACGGTGCGGGCGACCTTGCGGCGCGTCTCGCGCACCGGCCACAGCCATGCCGAGTCGATGTGCGCGTGGCCGATCGCACCCACGCGCATCGACGAGGCGGCGGCCGGGCTGGACAGCACGCCGGCGAGCGCCTCGCGGGCGGCGACGACGGAATCGGGGGCCTGCTCGTCGTAGATGTTCATCGACCGCTGGAGCGCCTTGGCGAGGCGCCAGTAGCGCGGCGTCTCCTTGTCGGCGAGCTCCATCAGCGAGGCGGCGACGTCGAGGTCGACGCGGTACAGGTCGTAGCGGCGGTCGTAGACGGTCAGGTCGGCGGCGCGGAAGATGTACGGCTCGTCCGGCCTGCCGGTGGCGTGGTCGCCCAGTTCGGTCTCGATGAACGGGGGCACGCCCAGCAGCAACGGGTTGCTGGCGGCTTCGAGATAGAGGGTGAAGGTGCCGTCCTCGTCGATGGGGACGACGGCGGTGCCGTCGGCGGCCATGAACGGCACCCAGTGGTTGAGCGGGTGGACGGCCTTGACGGCGGTGCCGTCGGCACGGTAGACGAGGCCTTCGATGTGGCCGCCGCACGAATGCTGGTACCAGCCCAGGTCGAGCATGAGCTCCAGCGGCATGCCCTCGGGCCGGTCGGCGGGCACGCGTCCGGTGATGCGGAACCAGACGGTGCCCCAGGTGGTACCCCATGGCGAGCCCATGACGAAGGGCTCGAAGGGGATGTCGCCGGCGTGTTCGCGGGCGAAGAATTCGGTGTGCGGCATCGGTTCGCCGGGGATGTCGAACGCCTCCACGTCCAGGTGGGCGAGCACCGGGTGGATGTGGGGCTCTACGCGCTGGCGGATCACCCGCCGACAGCGTTCGAGTTGTTGTTCTGGCTTGAGGAACATGGGCGGCCTCTTCGCTTTCCTGTATCGTGTGGTGTGCGCCGTGGCGGCGCGTCGGACGGCTGCGTTGTCGTGGTCCGGCCACGTGGGTCGGATGGCGCGCTCGGGCGACTTCGGTCCTGCGACGGCCGGAGGTCACTAAAGCGCTTTAGTACATTGTTGCCGTTCCCCCCGGGACTGTCAAGCGGCCCACACGGGCGTGTTCCCCGGATGCGCGGCGCCCCGGCCATCGCCATCCATCATCGTCCTCCGTCACCGGCGGCGCCGACCGGCCATCCTCCCCCACCACCGACGACAACCAGCCGCACGACCGGCATCACCTACCTGACGCAGACCGGCCCGTCGGCACAATCCGGCCAGCACCCCCGATCCGACCGGCGCCCCGGCCATAGGCGGGCCGGAACAGCTCCGGAACCACGCACACCGATACGACGAAGCTCCTGCATCCGCGGCACGCCAACGACGCACGGCGGATACGGGAGCCTCGCGACGGCCGCGGCCCCGCCGGCGTACGGCAGGCGGCCTTCCGCGACCGAGACCACGCTCAGGCGATGTCGCGGATCGGACGGCACGGGTTGCCCACGGCGACCACGTTGGCCGGAATGTCCTTCGTGACGACCGAGCCGGCGCCGATCACCGAATTGTCGCCGATCGTGACGCCCGGACAGACGATGACGCCGCCGCCCAGCCACACGTTGTTCCCGATCGTGATCGGCTCGCCGGCCTCCAGCTTGTCGCGGCGCATCGTCGGGTCGATCGGGTGGACCGGGGTGAGCAGCTGCACGTTCGGCCCGATCTGGCAGTCCTCGCCGATCGTGATCGGCAGCACGTCCAGTGCCGTCAGGTTCATGTTGACGAACGTGCGCGCGCCGATGCGGATGTTCTCGCCGTAGTCGACGAACAGCGGCGGCTTGACGTACGCCCCCTCCCCCAGCTCGCCCACCAGGTCGGCCAGGTAACGCATCGCGTCCGGATCGCCGGCCAGCGTGGCCCGGTAGTATTCGTCGCACAGCGCATACCCCTTTTGGCTGATGCGGTTGCTCTCCGGGTCGTCGCCGCCCACATACCAATCGCCGGCGAGCATGCGCTCGCGGTTGGCGCGCGGATCGTTCCGGAAATAGTGTTCCTCGGCGTATTGCGCCGGCGTCATCGCGGTCTTGTCACTCATGTGGCACGACGATACCCGTCGATACGTACATTCGTACGCAACGGCGGGTATCGTGGCATACGCAACACGCGGCGGCCACGACGCACGCGGCACACGCGGCAGCCATCTACTCTGTCATCCCATCCGCATCGCCATCCCGCGCGAATCGTGGATTTGTGCGCGTGTCAACGAGGTGCCCGCGTACATATCCACGATGTGGTTCGGCGCGAACGGAACCGCGACCTCGCCGACCCGACGGCGACGCCCCTCGACTGCGAAATCACGCGCGTCCGGGCATAATGGAGACGGTCGGCGGCGGCACCGACGGCAACTGGCCCCGACACGACGGACGGTTACGACGCAACAGACGAGATTCGGCATGGCGGCACCGGACGGATCACAACAGGTCATACCGACCACGACGGGAGGCGGACATGGAACTGCGCGTGCTGCGGTATTTTCTGGCGGCGGCCGAGGAAGGCAACATCACCTGGGCGGCGCAGCTGCTACGCATCTCCCAACCCACCCTGTCGCGCCAGCTCAAACAACTGGAGGAGGAGCTGGGCGTCACCCTGTTCGAGCGCGGCGCCCACGCCATCGCCCTCACCGACGAAGGACGGCTATTATACGAGCGGGCGAACACCATCGTCGCCCTGGCCGACAAGACGCGCGCCGACCTGACCGCAAGCGCCGGCGACCTGACCGGCGACATCGCGGTCGGCTGCGGCGAGGTGCGTGCCATGTCGTTCCTGACCGAAAGGATGGCCGCGTTCCGCGCAATCCACCCTCGGGTAAGGTTCGCCGTGTCCAGCACGACGACCGACGTGATCGAGGAGCGGATCGATCAGGGTCTGCTGGACTTCGGCCTGCTCGCCGAGCCGGTGGACATGTCCGCATACGAGTTCCTGCATACGGGCGTGACGGAACGCTGGTGCGCGCTGGTGCCGGACGGTCATGCGCTCGTGGGACGGGACGCGCTGTCCCCGACCGACCTGACGGATTGCGAGCTGCTGCTGCCGTCGCGTGAGTCGGTGCGGCGCGTGGTGACGAACTGGTTCGGCCGGTCCGAGGACGAGTTGGACGTCGCCGGATGGTGCAATCTGCCGGCGAACGGCGCGAACATGGCGGCGCACGGGCTGGGCGTATACCTGTGCCTCGATCTGGGGATTGAGTACCCAGGTGTACGGCACGTGCCGTTGGCGCCGGCTCTGGAGAGCGGATCGGCGGTCGTGTGGAAGCGGCATGGCGCCGTCTCGCCCGCCGCCGCCGAGTTTGCGCGTTTCTTGCGCGGGTGAGGCGAGGCGGTCTGGATTGCCACCGGTCAACGGCCGGTCCGGTGCCGTCGAGGCGCGCCCCGTCATATGCGCGCGCATGCCGCAGTCGTCCGTCGGGTTCATGTCGTCTCCTCCCGCGAGTCGTTGCCGATGTCTTCCTTCGTGTTGTACGGGAGGGTTGTTCGCCTGACGATGAGCCGACGTTGACGAATCGTTAATACGACGCAGGACCGTCGCCCACGCCGTCTCGCTGCAGTTTGTTCGCGCTCCGACGAGGGAGACGCGCACGACACGCAGTTTCAGAGCCCCGATCCTGCGGTCCGTGCGCGCCACCCTCGTCACAACGCGCACGACACGCAGTTTCAGCCCCTTGATTCTGCGGTTCGCACGCGCCGACTCCGTCGAGACGCGCACGAACCGCACCCCCAGGACGGACACCACGCACGACACCGGATGACACACAGGACGCAAGTTATCCACAACACGCCGAAAACCCGGCTTTCGACCACATATCCCCGTTCCGATTGCGCAGAGCACAGCCAGTCCCCCATCATGGCGTCATGAACAAGCATCCCGACATCGAACGCATCTGCGCCGCCGCCGAACGCGATGGACGATGCCTCATCGCGGCGGAGGCCCACAACTGGCATTCGATCGGCATACGCGTCGAACATGGCGAACTGGTCAGGCCGCACCATGGTCTGTACGCGCGCGCCGCATACTGGAACGGACTGGATCCCAAGGAACGGACCAGGCATGTCATCCGCGCGCTGTCACGGCAACGCCCCGAGCGCGTGTTCGCAGGCGTCAGTGCGGCCGCCATCCTCCATCTTGAATATGGGTGGAACCTGCATGCCGACGGAACCATCGTCATCGCCGCACCCACCGGCAGGTCGGCAAGGTCGCGTGACCGGATGCGCCATATCATCATGCGACATCCTCCGGTCGTCATCACCGCACGATACCGACTGCGCGACGGCGGGCTGAAAACCAGACTGCTGCCGGACGGCGCCGACTGCACCGGCACCGTCGATGCGGTGCGCATCACGTCGCCGGCGCGCACGCTGGTCGACTGCGCACTGGCACTGCCGTTCGAACAGGCGATGCCGATGTTCGACTCGGCGCTGCGACGCAATCTGGTCGAACGCAAACAGATCATCGAGGTGTGCGACGACATGCGCACCGACTGCGGAACCGTACTGCGACTGCTGCATTACACGAATCCACTCAACGAGAACGGAGGCGAATCGACCTGCTATGCAACCGTCGTCGACGAGGGATTCGCCGTGCCGGAGCTGCAGCACGTCTTCCTTGACCCGGACAATCCATCGCAGCGGTACCGCGCGGATTTCATCTGGCACACACCGGATGGGCGCGTCATCGTACTCGAATACGATGGCGCGCGCAAATACGTCGATCCGGCAATGACCGGCGGCCGCACCATCCGCGGCGTGGTGCAGGATGAGCGCGCGCGTCAGGACGCGCTGCTGCGCGCGGGCGTCACCACTGTCATCCGCACCGACTGGGAGGAGGTGCGCCAGCGGATCCCGCTGATACGCAAGCTGACGGACGCCGGCGTCCCGATGCGTGTCGCCGACCCGCGCCGCGAGCGTCCGACCGACGTCGCCGGGCTGGTGTGGTGAACATTCACGTCGCCAGCGTGATGTCCACTTCGGCAATGCGACACCTGTTTCGACAGTGGGTCCCATCATCATGAAGGAGGCCTCCGGACACGGTTGGCCGTGGCCGGCCAAACGCACGACGCCATAGGACCGGCGGAGCGGACGCCATATCCATGTCGGAACGACCATGCGATTCCAACCGCTGCCCGGGACCTGTCTTCCACTCGCACATGGAAATCCGCAGAATCTCCCGACGCCCGTGACTGCGGTTTGTGCGCGCTCCGACGAAGGAGACGCGCACGAACCGCAGTTTCAGAGCCCCGGCCCTGCGGTCCGTGCGCGCCATCCTCGTCGGGGCGCGCACGACACGCAGTTTCAGCCCCTTGATTCTGCGGTTCGCACGCGCCGACTCCGTCGAGACGCGCACGAACCGCAGTGATGGCGGCATCGAAGACGATACCGCCTGACCATTCGTACAGTGGGATGCCCGGAGAACTGATAATCCGGAACCCAGCCGACATCACTACCACCTCCGACACTCCCCGCATGGCGTGATGACCGGAGAGGAAGAGGTCCGGAAGCCCCGACGGCCGCACCCGCATACGCGGCGCACGCCGTATTCCGCGATGGTCGGGCGTATCGTTGAAGGGACCGCACCCACATACGCGATGTATCGTAACAGCCGCGGAGAGGATGGGGAGAACGCGGCACGGAACCCAAACACCGGACAACACCGGACAACACCGGAGAGGCACTGTGGGATGCGGGGATACGACACGGCGCCCGACCGGAGGAGACCAGTCGGGCGCCGCGCGTCGGATGGCGTCACGCCCGGGGCAGCGGGCGGCGCCGGCTTCGGTTGTCCCGGATGAACCGGGGAGCCCACTCGGCTCAGGCCTTACGACGGGAGACGAAGCGCTTGATGGCCAGAACCTCGAGTCCGATGAGAACCACGGCGAGAACCACGTCGGCCACGATCATCGCGATCTGCCAGGCGGGCATCGGGTCGGCCGGCTCGCCGTCCGCGTAGCGCCAGCTGTTGACCGTCGTGTACAGGATGTTGTGCGCGGCGCGGCGCATCGCGATCACGGACGTGGCCGAATGGTCGGTCACGTGGTTGGTGGTCTCGGTGGAGGCGAGCATGATGTCGGTGTAGCCGCGGATCGCCTGGTCGGCGGTCTGGTAGCCGTAGTTGGTGCCGGAGAAGTAGTCGGTCTCCACCATGCCCTTGAAGCCCCATTCGTCGCGCAGCACGGTCTGGTTGAGGCCGGTGTGGGCGCTGGCGTACGTGTTGCCGATGTAGTTGAACGCACCCATGATGGCCTGCGCGTCGCCGTCGGCCTTGACGACCTCCTCGAACGGGCGCAGATAGATCTCGCGGATCGCCTGCTCGTTCGACCAGGTGCACAGCTGACCGTTGCGTTCGGTCTCCTGCTCGTTGAGCGCGAAGTGCTTGGTGAACGCGTACACGCCGCGGTCGGCGGCACCGAGCACCTGTTCGACGGCGAGGCCGGCGGTCAGGACCGGGTCTTCGGAGAAGTATTCGAAGTTGCGGCCGCCGAACGCGCTGCGGTGGTTGTTGATGGACGGGGCGTACCAGCCGGACACCTGCATCTCATGGGCCATATCGCCGATGGTCTCGCCGTACTGGCGGGCCAGGTCCTTGTTCCACGAGCAGGCGAGCACGATGTTCG
>Cebus_capucinus_imitator_PRJNA485217_SSR096__coassemble_651_pt1 | contig 12188 bp, 6 predicted proteins | sample Cebus_capucinus_imitator_PRJNA485217_SSR096__metabat2_high_PE_010 | metagenome-assembled genome bin Cebus_capucinus_imitator_PRJNA485217_SSR096 | reverse complement strand
CGCACACCTGGCTCAAGATGCTCCTGTGGGGCATCTGGAAGGGCCTGGGCTGGGGGTCGATCCTGTACCTGGCCGGCATCGCGGGCATCGACCAGGAGCTGTACGAGGCCGCGCAGGTCGACGGCGCCAACCGTTTCCAGCAGATCATCCACGTGACGATCCCGCAGCTGATGCCGACGTTCTTCGTGCTGCTCATGCTGAGCGTGTCGAACTTCCTGAACAACGGCATGGACCAGTACTACGTGTTCTCGAACGCGTTCAACATGAAGCACATCCAGGTCCTCGACCTGTACGTGTACAACATCGGCCTGGGCTCGTCCAGCCTGTCGCTGGGCACCGCGATCTCGATGCTCAAGTCCCTGGTGAGCGTGGCGCTGCTGCTGATCGTGAACTGGATCTCCAAGCGCACCCGCGGCGAGTCGATCGTCTGACGGCAAGGCAGAAAGGCAAGGATTCATCATGAGCAAGACCGCAACCGCCGCCGTGGCCAACCCGATCGACCGGCGCACCCGCGGCGAGAAGATCTTCAACGTGTTCAACATCGCGTTCTTCGTGATCTTCGCGTTCATCTGCGTGTACCCGTTCTACTACCTGATCATCAACTCGGTGTCCGACAACGCCGCCAGCGCCGCGGGCGACGTGAACTGGATCCCCGACGGGTTCCATCTGGAGAACTACAAGGCCGTGTTCGGTCTGGACGGCCTGAGCCGGGCCGCGTTCATCTCGCTGGCGCGCACCGTGATCGGCACCGCGGCGACCGTGTTCGCCAGCGCGTACCTGGGGTTCATGTTCACGCAGAAGAAGATGTGGCACCGTTCGTTCTGGTACCGGTTCGTGGTCATCACGATGTACTTCAACGCGGGCCTGATCCCGATGTTCATCACGATGAAGAACCTCGGGCTTACCAACAACTTCTGGGTGTACGTGCTCCCGGCGGTGGTCCAGCCGTTCAACATCATCCTGGTCAAGACGTACGTCGAGTCGATCCCGGACTCCCTGCAGGAGGCCGCCGAGATGGACGGCGCGAACACGCTGACCGTGTTCGGCCGGATCGTGCTGCCGATGTGCACGCCGATCCTGGCGACCGTGGCGATCTTCTCGGCCGTGGGCCAGTGGAACTCGTTCCAGGACACGCTGATCTACATGACCGACACCAAGCTGCAGTCGCTGCAGTACCTGCTGTACACGTACATCAACCAGGCGTCCGCGATCGCGTCGTCGGTCAAGGCCAGCGGCGGCGCGGTCACGAACGCGGCGATGCTGGCGACCGCGGCGACCCCGACCTCGATCCGCATGACCGTGGCCGTGATCGTGGTGCTGCCGATCCTGTTCGTGTACCCGTTCTTCCAGCGGTTCTTCGTCAAGGGCATGATGCTCGGCGCCGTCAAGGGCTGATCCAACCTCCGGCCCGTGGAACGAACCGTGGGCCGACCTCGTAACCGATACAAACCGACAACCGGCCGGGCGGTCTTCGCCCGGCCACCACCCCACGGAATTTGCAAACAAGGAAGCAAGGAGGTTTCCATCATGGAAATCAAGAAGAAGCTCACCGCCGGTCTGGCCGCAGGCCTGGCCGCTGCGATGATGTTTTCCCTGGCCGCCTGCGGCGGTGACACCGCGCAGACGGAGAAGGAGGACGACGGCTCGCTGATGACCGTCGACGTGTTCTCCAGCACGGCGAACTCGCAGGGCATCCAGAAGGGCTGGTTCGCCAAGATCATCAAGGACAAGTTCAACATCGAACTGAACCTGATTTCCCCGAACGTGGCCGGTGGCGGCGACACGCTCTTCGACACCCGCTCCGCTAACGGCGATCTGGGCGACCTCATCATCACCGGCTCCGGCAACGGTCGTCTGCAGAAGATGGTCAAGGCCGGTCTGGTCGTCGACATGACCCCGTACATGGACAACGCCGAGAACCTGAAGAAGTTCCAAGGCGCCCTCGACCGCGTCACTGAGATCGCCGGCAAGGACGGCGTCTGGGGTGCTCCGTCCGCCGTGGCCACCCAGTCCCCGACCGAGCCGTCCGAAGGCGACGAGCCGGGTGCCGCGCCGTACATCCGCTGGGATTACTACCGTGAGATCGGCTATCCGGAGATCAAGGACCTCGACGACTTCATCGACGTCATGAAGCAGATGCAGGACCAGGCCCGCAAGGACACCGGCCAGGACGACATCTACGCCCTGTCCCTGTTCAAGGACTGGGACGGTGCGATGATGCAGAACGCGCAGGCCATCGCCAGCTGGCTGGGCTACGGCACCATGAACTCCGTGCTCACCAAGGCCGACGGCTCCGATGACCAGTCGGTCATCGAGGAGGGCGGCGTGTACGAGCAGGTCCTGTCCTTCCTGAACAAGGCGCAGCGCGCCGGTCTGGTCGACCCGGAGTCCTCTACCCAGACCTGGGACAACCTGTCCACCAAGGTGACGGACGGCAAGGTCCTCGTCTCCCTGTGGAGCTGGCTGGGCCAGCCGCGTCAGAACACCGACGCGAACAAGGAGAAGGGCGTCGGCTTCATGCTGGCCCCGCTGCAGAGCATGCAGATCTACTCCGACGGCTTCACCCCGAACGGTGTCGACCCGGTGATCTCCATCGGCTCCAAGGCCGAGAACAAGCAGCGCCTCGTCGATTTCGTCGACTGGCTGTACTCCCCGGAGGGCGCCTACGCGGTCGCCTCGAACGCCGGCGGTTCCATCTGCCCGGAGGACATGTGCTGGGAGCACACCGATGAGGGCAACGTCGTCAACGAGTTCGGCAACAAGGCCATGAACGAGGCCGACGGCCTGCAGGTCCCGGAGGAGTACGGCGGCGGCGAGTACAACGCCGGCGTGTCCATCATGAACATGAAGTTCCTCGCCCAGAACGACATCGATCCGAACACCGGCGAGACCTACAACTCCGCGCTGTGGAAGTCCGAACTGGCCAAGTCCAACAACCTGCGTGACGACTGGTCCGCCCACATGGACGGCGCCGTGAACTCCATCGAGTACCTGCAGAAGACCAACCGCCTGCTGGTCGCCGCCGGCGCGTCCTACACCGCCCCGGAGGAGAGCTCCAAGATCGGCACCCTGCGCAGCCAGATCCAGACCGAGGTCGTCAACGCGTCCTGGCAGGCCGTGTTCGCCAAGGACGACGCCGAGTTCCAGAGCATCCTGAAGACCATGCGCGACACCGTCAACGGCCTCGGCTACGACGAGGTCCTCAAGGTCGACATGGACAACGCCGCTGCCCAGAACAAGGCCCGTGAGGCGGTCATCGCCGAGTACGCCGAGTAATACGTGCCGGTAACCGGTCACGTGGTCCGCACGGCATGACCGACGGGCCGCACGGATAACCGAACACAGGGGGCGTCGGGCCCGCACCGCGGATCCGACGCCCCCTTTCGATATGTGAACGAGCAAACCGACCATCCGACCAAGGAGCAGACCACGATGATCGACCTGAAGACCATCGACGACGTGATCGCGTCCGGACCCTACGACGACACCTGGGAGTCCCTGTCCCGGGTCGAAGTGCCGTCGTGGTTCCCCGACGCCAAGTTCGGCATCTTCACCCACTGGGGCCTGTACACCGTGCCCGAATACCGCAACGAATGGTATTCGCGCAACATGTACATCGACGGCTATCCCGAATACGAGCATCACCGCGCCACCTACGGCCCGCAGAGCGAATTCGGCTACAAGGACTTCATCCCGATGTTCACCGCCGAACGCTTCGACGCCGACGAATGGCTCGACCTGTTCGCCAAGGCCGGCGCCCGCTACTACTTCCCGGTCGCCGAACACCACGACGGCTACCAGATGTACCGCAGCGAACTGTCGCATTGGAATACGGTGGAGACCGGCCCGCACCGCGACATCCTCGGCGAACTGCGCGAGGCGACGCTGCGTCACGGCCTGCATTTCGCCGCGTCGAACCATCGTGCCGAACACTGGTGGTTCATGGGCCACGGCCGCGACTTCGACTCCGACGTACGCGGCGCGGAGGCGGACGTCAAGGGCGGCTTCTACTGGCCCGCCAACCCCGAGCCGGACAATCAGGACCTGTTCTCCGTGCCCCGCCCCGACGAGGAGTACCTCGACGACTGGCTGCTGCGCGTGTGCGAGCTCATCGACGCGTACCGTCCCGAAATGCTCTACTTCGACTGGTGGATCCAGCACGACGCGTTCAAGCCGTACGTGCGCAAGGTCGCCGCCTATTATTACAACCGCGGCGTCGAATGGGACGTGCCGGTCATCATCTGCTACAAGGACGACGGCATGGCCTGGGGCGCCGGCCTGTTCGACGTGGAACGCGGCGGCCTGTCCACCGCGACCCCCTACCCGTGGCAGACCGACACCGCCATCGCGCGCAACTCGTGGTGCTACACGAACTCGCTCGACTACAAGAGCCTGGCCGAACTCGTCGTCACGCTTGTGGACGCGGTCAGCAAGAACGGCAACCTGCTGCTCAACGTCGGTCCGAAGGCCGACGGGTCCATCGCCGACCACGACCGCGCCCTGCTCGAAGGCATCGGCGCATGGATGGACGCCAACGGCGAGGGCATCTACGGCACCCGTCCGTGGCGCATCGCCGAGGAGGGCGACACCAAGGCCGCCGCCGGATCGTTCGCCGACCAGACCGCGCTCGAATACACGGCCGGCGACTGGCGGTTCACCGCCAAGGACGGCGACGTGTACGCGTTCTGCCTCAACCCCGCCGGACGCGACCGCGTCACGACGGCCACGTTCGCCGCGTACCACGACGGCGTGCGCGCCCCGTTCCACGGCATCGTCGACCACGTCGACCAGCTGGGCGCCGGTCCGGTCGCATTCGACCGCACCGCCGACGGGCTGACGATCGGCCTCGACGACCGTCCCGGCGTCCCCGCCGACATGCCCGTCGGATTCCGCATCGTCATCCGCTGACCGGCGGCCGCCGGCGCGTCCCGACGCGCGACGACGTGTGTCGGGACGCCGCCATCACGCAACAGAACCACCAGAGGAAGGACATCATGACCGTCATCACCGCAGCCAACAAGGCCAAGGCCCAGGCCATCCTCGACGAGCTGACGCTCGACGAGAAGGTCGACATCATCCACGCCGCCGGACTGTTCCGCTCCGGCGCCGCGCCGCGCGTCGGCGTCCCCTATCTGCACATGGACGACGGTCCGATGGGACCTCGCGAGGAACTCCACAACGACAACTGGATGCCGCTATGGAACACGCGCGACCGCGTCACCTACCTGCCGTCCGGCTCGGCCGTCGCCTCCACCTGGAACCGCGACCTCGCCCGCACCGTCGGCGAGGTCCTCGGCGAGGAGGCGCGCGGCCGCGGCAAGGACGTCATCCTCGGCCCGTCCATCAACATCAAACGCAGCCCCCTGTGCGGCCGCAACTTCGAATACATGAGCGAGGACCCGTACCTGGCCGCCGAACAGGGCGTCGCCTACATCCAGGGCGTGCAAAAATCCGACGTCGCCGCCTGCGCCAAGCACTACGCGGCCAACAGCCAGGAGACCGACCGACTCGACGTCGACGAGACCATCGGCGAGCGCGCCCTGCGCGAGATCTACCTGCCCGCGTTCGAAGCGGCCGTCAAGGACGGCGGCACCTTGTCCATCATGGGCGCCTACAACCTCGTCAACGGCGAACAGTGCTGCGAATCCAAGCGGCTGCTCGACGACATCCTGCGCGACGAATGGGGCTTCGACGGCTTCGTCGTCTCCGACTGGAGCGCCGTCAAGCGCACCAAGGAAAGCGCCGAGGTCGGCCTCGACGTCGAGATGTCGGTCACACCCAACTTCGACGAATACTACTTCGCCAACCCGCTGCGCCGCGCCATCGCCGCCGGCGAGGTCGCCGAATCCGACGTCGACGTGAAGGTCCTGCGCGTGCTGGCCGTCATGGACGCCCTGCACATGCTCCCCGACGCCGACGGCACGAAGCCCGCGCGCAAAGCCGGCTCGTACGCGACGATCGCGCACGCCGCGAAGGCGCTCGACGTGGCGCGCGAATCCATCGTGCTGCTCAGGAACGAGAACGGCGCCGACGGCACGCCCATCCTGCCGATCGACGAGACGACGGTCCGCCGCATCCTCGTCATCGGCGCCAACGCCGACCGCATCCACTCCAACGGCGGCGGCAGCGCCGTCATCAAGGCGCTGCACGAGGTGACGCCGCTGCTCGGCCTCAACGGCCAGCTCGGCGGCAACGTCACCATCGAATACGCGCTCGGCTACGACGCCAAGCAGGTCGTCCAGGACGACTCGTGGCAGGAGGAAAGCCTCGAGAACTCCGTCGGCGACGCCGCGCACGACGCAGCCCGCGCCGCCGAACTGCGCGACGAGGCCGTCACGCTCGCCCGCGACTACGCGGCCGCCGGCGACCCGGTCGTCTTCATCGGCGGCCTCGACCACGAGCACGACCTGGAAGGCCGCGACCGCGACGACATGCGTCTGCCGTACGGCCAGGACGCGCTCATCGAGGCGCTCCTCGACGTCGCCCCCGACACGGTCCTCGTGTTCGTGGCCGGCTCCCCGGTCGACATGCCGTGGGCCGACCGCGCCAAGGCAATCGTATGGAACTGGTACAACGGCTGCGAATCCGGCACGGCGCTCGCCGAGACGCTGCTGGGCCGCGTCAACCCGAGCGGCCACCTGCCGGAGACGTTCCCGATCGCGCTCGAGGACTGCCCGGCGCATGCGATCGGCACGTTCGGCCCTGGCCTGCACGTGTGCTACGACGAAGACGTGTACGTCGGCTACCGCCATTACGAGACGCGCGACGTGCCGGTGCGCTTCCCGTTCGGCCACGGCCTGAGCTACACGACGTTCGCCTACGGCGATCTGGACGTGCGCCGCGTCGACGGCGAGATCCGCGTCTCGTTCACGGTGGAGAACACGGGCGACCGTGCCGGCAAGGCCGTGCCGCAGGTGTATCTCGGCCTTGAGGGCACCGGCGAGGACCGTCCGGTGCGCGAGCTCAAGGGCTTCGAGAAGGTCGCGCTGGAGGCGGGCGAGCGCCGTCAGGTGACGGTCGCGATGCCGGTCGCCAAGGCGCTGCGCTACTGGTCGAACGGCGCCGCGGATGGCCGTGGCGCGTATGCGCTGGCCCCGTCGGCGACGGTCGCGGTCGGTGAGTCGGTGCATGACGTGCGTCTGACCGGTCGCGTGGACTGACTGCCCGCTGCCGCGCTCCGGTTGTGGACCGTCCTGCCGTTTCTCCGATGACGGAGGCCGGCGGGGCGGCCGCATTTTCGGTGCCGTCGGCGTGTCGGAAATAGCTATTTATAAACTTATAAATAAGAAGAAGGACGGGTCGGCGCCGATTGGCGCGGCCGGGTCCGGAACGGACCGACGTCACCGATGCAAAGGAGCAATCCATGAAATTTCTCAATGGCGGCTGGCTGATCAAGGACGGCTTCGACGTCAAGTACGCAGCCAACGTGTACGTGGCGAATACCGATCCGAAGAAGCTGACCCTGTTCTGCCCGTTCGGCGTGGCCATCCACCACCCGGGCCAGACGCTCGACGGCGGCATCCTCACCATCGAGGTCACCTCCCCGCGCGAGGACGTCATCACCACCCGTCTGATCAACTTCAAGAAGGACCGCAGCCACTGCCCGACCTTCGCCGTCAACGACGCCGACCCGGACGTCGAGATCGCCGAGAACGACGACGAGTGGACCTTCACCTCCGGCAAGCTCGTCCTGCACATCGCCAAGGGCGACACCATCGACTTCACCTACACCTACGACGGCAAGGTCATCGCCCACTCCGGCTGGCGCGCCAAGGCGCTCGTCACCGACGACAAGGGTCAGCTGCACGTCTCCGAACAGCTCGACCTGGGCGTCGGCGAGAAGATCTACGGTCTGGGCGAACGCTTCACCAACTTCGTCAAGAACGGCCAGAGCGTCGAGATCTGGAACGAGGACGGCGGCACCGGCACCGAGCAGGCGTACAAGAACATCCCGTTCTACCTGTCCAACAAGGGCTACGGCCTGTTCGTCAACAACCCGGGCAAGGTCGGCTTCGAAGTCGGCTCCGAGAAGGTGTCGCGCGTGCAGTTCTCCGTGCCGGGCGAGGAGATGACCTACTCGGTCATCGGCGGCAAGGACCTCAAGTCGATCCTGGGCGCCTACACCGACATGACCGGCAAGCCGCCGCTGGTGCCGGAGTGGAGCTACGGCCTGTGGCTGAGCACCTCCTTCACCACCGACTACGACGAGAACACCGTCATGGAGTTCGTCGACGGCATGGCCGAGCGCAACATCCCGCTGTCCGTGTTCCACTTCGACTGCCGTTGGATGAAGGAACTCGAATGGTGCAACTTCGAATGGGACGCCGACAAGTTCCCCGATCCGGAAGGCCTGCTCAAGAAGCTGCATGACCGCGGCCTCAAGGTGTGCGTGTGGATCAACAGCTACATCGGCCAGAAGTCCCCGCTGTTCGAGGAAGGCGCCAGGAAGGGCTACTTCATCAAGACCACCGACGGCGACGTGTGGCAGTGGGACAAGTGGCAGGCCGGCATGGCCATCGTCGACTTCACCAACCCCGAGGCGACCAAGTGGTATCAGGACAAGCTGCGTCACCTCGTCGAGCAGGGCGTCGACTGCTTCAAGACCGACTTCGGCGAGCGCATCCCCACCGAGGGCGTCCAGTACTACGACGGCTCCGACCCGGAGCTCATGCACAACTACTACACGTACCTGTACAACAAGGCCGTGTACGACGTGCTCGTCGAAACCAAGGGCGAGGACGAGGCGATCCTGTTCGCCCGCTCCGCCACCGTGGGCGGCCAGCAGTTCCCGGTCCACTGGGGCGGCGACTGCTCGTCCAACTACCCGTCGATGGCCGAATCCCTGCGCGCCGGCCTGAGCTTCGGCATGTCCGGCTTCGGCTACTGGAGCCACGACATCGCCGGCTTCGAGGACAAGCCGACCCCGGACCTGTTCAAGCGCTGGACCCAGTTCGGCCTGCTGTCCTCCCACTCGCGCTACCACGGCTCCACCGAGTACAAGGTGCCGTGGCTGTACGGCGACGAGGCGGTCGAGGTGTCCCGCGAGTTCACCGAGCTCAAGCTGCGTCTCAAGCCGTACCTGGTCGAGCAGATGCACGTCACCCACGAGACCGGCGTGCCGATGATGCGCGCGATGGTGCTCGAATTCCCGGACGACCCGGCCTGCGAGGACATCGACACCCAGTACATGCTGGGCGACGACCTGCTCGTGGCCCCGGTGTTCTCCGAAGACGGCACCGCCCGCTTCTACGTGCCGGACGCCGGCGGCGACCACGCCGGCGAGTCGTGGGCCAACCTGATCACCGGCAAGACCTACGAGCCGGGCCGCTGGTACGTCGAACAGTACGACTACCACACCCTGCCCGTCCTGGTCCGCCCGGGCTCCGATCCGCTGAACGCCTGATCGCGACCCTGCAGCCGGCTCCCCCCGATCGCCGATCGAGGGGAGCCGGCCTCGTATTACCGAAGCGACAGTCCCGAAAAGAGCCGAAGGAGTCCATCATATGACCCTGTTCAACTGCACGCCGGCGCGGCGCATCGCGTCCGGCTTCCACCCCGACCCGACCATCTGCGAGCGCCCCGAGGGCGGCTACTACATGGTCAACAGTTCGTTCGAATACTTCCCCGGCATGCCGGTCCTCGAATCGGACGACGGCATGCACTGGCGCAAGATCGGCGACGCGATGACCCGCCCGTCGCAGTTCCCGTACGAGGCGATGGACAACAATCAGGGCATCTACGCGCCGACGCTGCGCTGGCATGACGGCCTGTACTATCTGATCGTCACCAACGTCAACAAAGGCAATATGATCCTGACCACCGCCGACCCGCATGAGGGCTGGTCCGACCCGATCTGGGTCGAGGGATGGCCGGGCATCGACCCGAGCCTGTTCTTCGACGACGACGGCACGGTGTACATCTGCGGCAACGAGGGCGGCGAGCCGGACGAGCACGGCGAACGCGAGCCGGCCGGCATCTACCTGTCGACGATCGACGTGGCGACCGGCACGGTGCTCACGAAGCGTCGGCGCATCTGCGGCGGCATCACCGGGTCGAATCCGGAAGGTCCGCACCTGTACAAGCGTGACGGCCGCTACTATCTCATGTGGGCGGAGGGCGGCACCGAATCCGGTCATATGGAGAACATCGCGCGCGCCGACGACCCGTTCGGCCCGTACGAGATGTGCCCGGGCAATCCGCTCATCACCAACCGGTCGACGCATCTGACGCTGCAGGCTATCGGCCACTGCGACTGCGCGCATTTCGACGCCGACCGCACGCTCATGGTGTTCCATGGCACGCGCAACAACGACGAGTATCCGGCGCAGGGCTGGCTTGGCCGCGAACCGTACGCCGTCTGGTTCGACTGGAAGGACGGCTGGCCCACGATCGCCGACCAGTCGTACGACTGCGCGCTCAACGGCTGCGGCGAGTCGCTCGAATCCGACGTCGCGTGGATCACGCCGTCAATCGACGCGGACGGCCGTTTCACCGTCGACGGACAGCCGATCCCGCACGCGGACGGCACGCTCGCCGACCACAATGGTGCGACCGTCACCATCCGCGCCACACAGCAGGATTTCGCACTGCGTGAGGGGCCGACGATGGTCGGCACGCGGCAGACCGACTTCCGTTGCACGTTCGGTGCGACGCTCGCCGACGCGCGTGCGCTGCGCGGCGGCGAGACCGGCGTCGCCGTGTACGCGAACGCGGCGCACTGGCTGGAGATCGCCGTCGCCGCCGTCGACGATGCCGCCGGTACGGCGCACGTCGAGGCGCGCGTGCACGACGCCGGCCTGACCGCCGTCGTCGGCGCGGCCGATATCCCCGCCGACAAGCCGATCCGACTGACCGTGCGCGGCGACGAATCGGGGTATCGTTTCGACGTGGACGGCACCGACCTGGGATTCGCGCCCGGCAAGGTGCTGAGCTTCGTGCACGCCGGCGGATTCACCGGCATCCTGATGGGTGTGTGGGCGCACGGCGACGGCACCGTCGTCTACGACGACGTGCGCTACGACGTCTGACCGGACGTCTGCGGCGATCCGTCGGAATGCCGGCCATCCATCCCATCAACGACCATCCATCAACGACCATCCGACCATCAACGACGAAGGAGAACCACATGACGCAACCCATGTTCGACAGCTTCCTGTTCGGCGGCGACTGGAATCCCGAACAGTGGCCCGAGGAGACCTGGGAGCACGACATCGAGATGCTCGAGCACGCGCACATCAACGAGGCCACGATCAACGTGTTCTCGTGGACGCTGCTCCAGCGCGACGAGGAAACCTACGACTTCACCACGCTCGACAAGATCGTGGACCTGCTGGTCAGGCATGATTTCAACATCGTGCTCGCCACCGGCACCGCCGCCCTGCCCGCATGGCTCGTGCGCACCCATCCCGAGACGATCCGCTCCACGTTCGACGGACGCCATCGCGTGTTCGGCGGACGCCACAACTTCTGCCCCAACTCGCCGGTCTTCCGCCGCCTGTCTGGCGAACTCGCCGGCCGCATCGCCGAACGCTACGCCGGCACGCCCGGACTCAAAGCCTGGCACATCGGCAACGAGTACGGCGGTGGCGGCGGCCTGTGCTACTGCGACATCTGCGCCGAGGCGTTCCGTACGTGGCTGCGCGCCAAATACGGCACCGTCGAAGCGCTCAACCGCGCCTGGTGCGCGAACTTCTGGAGCCACACCATCGTCGACTGGGCCGACGTGGTGCCGCCCGTCGAAATGGGCGACGGCATCGGCAGCGACTGGGACCTGCGCAAGAGCGTCATCTCCGGGCTCATGATGGACTACCGGCGCTTCCAGAACGACTCGCAGCTCGCCTGCTTCATCAACGAACGCGACGCCGTGCGCGAACACGACACGGCCACGCCCATCACCACGAACCTCATGGGTCCGTTCAAGGACCTCGACTACTTCGCGTGGGGCCGTGAAATGGACGTCGTCAGCTGGGACAACTACCCGGGCATGGGCATGCCGTCGAGCCGCGTCGCCCTCAACCACGACCTCATGCGCGGTGTGGGCGGCGGCAAGCCGTTCATGCTCATGGAACAGACCCCCAACCAGCAGAACTGGTTCCCGTTCTGCAAGGTCAAGCGACCCGGCGAGGTCGCCGCGCTCAGCTGGCAGGCCGTCGCCCACGGCGCCGACACCGTGCAGTTCTTCCAGATGC
>Cebus_capucinus_imitator_PRJNA485217_SSR096__coassemble_635_pt1 | contig 12635 bp, 10 predicted proteins | sample Cebus_capucinus_imitator_PRJNA485217_SSR096__metabat2_high_PE_010 | metagenome-assembled genome bin Cebus_capucinus_imitator_PRJNA485217_SSR096 | reverse complement strand
AACGCCGAGAACGAGAAGGTCCTCGACTTCGGCACCCTGATCATCGACCCGGGGCGGCGCACCGTCGTCTCGGACGGCATCCAGGTCCATCTGACCCCCACCGAGTTCGACCTGCTGGCCACCCTCGCCCGCAAGCCGCGCTCGGTGCTCACCCGCGAGAAGCTGCTCGAGGAGGTGTGGGACTGGGTCGACGCCTCCGGCACCCGCACCGTCGACTCGCACGTCAAGGCCCTGCGTCACAAGCTCGGCTCGGCGATGATCCGCACCGTGCACGGCGTGGGCTACGCGTTCGAACCGCCGGCCGACGCGCGCTGAGCCGCGGGAACCACAGCGTCCATGGCCAAGACACGCCGCATCCCCCGCCCGACGGGCGCCCGCCGCAAGGTGGTGCGCCCGATCGGGTTCTTCTCCTCGCTCAAGATCGAGCTGAGCGTCATCATCATCCTCGCCTCCGTCATCGTCTTCGCGATGGCGTGGACCCTGCTCGAGACCGGATGGAGCCCATGGCTCGCCATGCCGCTCACGCTCGCCGTGGCGCTGGGTGTCACCTATCTGTTCTCCCATGGCCTGATCGCGCCGCTGCGTCAGATGCGCGACGCCGCCGACGCGATGGCCGACGGCGACTACAGCGTGCGCGTGCAGCTGGGCACCGACAGCAACGATGAGATCGGCCAGCTGACGCGCGCGTTCAACGACATGGCCGAGGAGCTCCAGCATGCCGACCAGATGCGCCTCGACATGATCGCCAATGTGAGCCATGAGCTGCGCACCCCGGTCTCTGCGCTGCAGGCGCAGGTCGAGAACATGGCCGACGGCGTGACCGAGGCCTCCCCCGACAATCTCGAAGGGCTGCTCACGCAGACCCACCGGCTGGGCGACCTCATCGCCTACCTGCTCGACCTGTCGCGCATGGAGGCCGGCGCGGCGAGCCTGAACATCGAGGAGTTCGATTTCGCCGTGTTCCTCGACGAGATCATCGAACCGCTGGAGATCGCCGATGCCGGCCATGCGCACGACATCCTGCTCGACGTGGACGGGCCGCTGACGATGGAAGGCGACCAGGACCGGCTGCGCCAGCTGTTCACCAACGTCATCGCCAACGCGCTCAAACATTCCGCCGACGGCACGACCGTGCTCATCGAGGCGCACGAGGACACCGATGAGGGGCTCATCGTCGCCAACGTGATCAACTTCGGCTCACATATCCCAGACGCCGAGCGGGCAGGCATCTTCCAGCGATTCGTCAAGGGGCGGCCGGGACCGGGCACCGAATCCGGCGGCACCGGACTGGGACTGGCGATCGCCCGCTGGGCGGCCCAGCTGCACGGCGGCACCGTGCGCGTCGTCGACGACAGCCGAGGCGTCGACTTCGAGGTGCGTATGCCCAAGCACCATCCCGGCTCCGACTGATCCCGATTCCCCACGGCCGGTGTCCGACCCCGCATCAGAGCTCCGGACATCCCATCTCATCCGCCGATCCGCGTTCAGGCACCGAGGCGAGCGTCAACGCGCCGGCCACGCCGACGCCGACCGACTCGAGCGCGGCGGCGCACTGGCGCAGCGTCGAACCGGTCGTGACGATGTCGTCCGTCAGAAAGACCGGTCCGGCGGCACGGGGCATCCGCGCCGGCACCGTATGGATGCGTCCGCGGATGCGCTCCCCCCGCTGGGATGCGCCGGACGTCTCGACGCTCTTGCCGCCGACTGCACCGTTGCGCAACAGCGGCATGCATCGGGCGTCGACCCCGCGTCGGCGCAGTTCACGCACGGTGCGCAACGTCAGGTCATGCATGTGCGCCCGCCCGCGTCGGCGCATCGACGCCGTCGACGAGGGCGCCGGGACCAGCGTCAGCGGGACGTCGGCGCGCGCCGCACCGCAGCGGAGCGCCAGATCGGCCAGCAGGAGCGCGAAGGGGCCGTCGCATTCCACGTCATCGTGGTCCTTCCACGACAGGATCGCATGACGCACCGGACCGCGGTAGACGCCGCACGACACCGATGATACGCCCCGGCTGCCGGCGAGGGGGCGCTCGATCGTCGACGACATGAGCGCACGGCACCGCGCACACAGCACCTCGTCGGGCCGGTCGCAGCCGGCGCAGCCGCGAGGCCAGACCAGACCGACAACGTCCCGCAGCAGTTCGCCCGGCGGGCCCTCGTGACCGTTCACAGCCGTTCCAGCATCGCGTCGACGAGCCGGAGCGTGTCGGACGGGTCGGTCACGGCAAGGGCCACCGCGCCGGCCTGCGCGGCCGGATAGTCATTGCCTCCCGGCGTCATGCGATCCCCGACGAACACGAGATCGGACGGCGTGATACGCAGCGACAGGCACAGTTCACGCACCGCATACGACTTGTCCAGTCCGGGCAGGGACACGTCCACGCTCGTATATCCGCCGGGACGGACCTTCAGGTGGGGCAGGTCGCGGGCCACGGCGGCGGCGAGCCGGCGCTTCTTCGTATCGTCGGGGTCCCAGCGGGCCTTCTCATCCGGCGTGGCCAGCTGGCCGAGCGCCGAGAACGTGAGCTGGCTGCCGCGGTCCTCGATGCGCTCCCCCACGGCCTGTTCCTCCCACATGCCCAGCTCCCGGGCGCGCAGTTCGAGCGATGCGACCGCCGCGATGCGGTCGTCGGCGCTCAAATCGTGCGAATAGACCGATGCCCACGCGCGCCGGTCCGCATCCCAGCGATAGTAACGGGTGCCGCTGGTAGGCATCAGATGCAGGCGCGACGGGTCGATCCGCTCGTTCACCACGTCCAGGATCTGGCTGCGCACCAGCGAGAACCGCCCTCCGGTGATGACCGCGACGTCCGTCAGATGCGTCAGCGCGGCGAAGCGCTGCGCCATGGCCGGCGACATCGGCTGCTTGGACGAGGCGAGCGTGTTGTCCAGATCGAACGCGACCGCCTTCATCGCGGCGACGACGCCGTCGAGGTCGACGCCTGTCCATCGGCGTGGCTCCTGCATCATGGACCGCCTTTCGCTCAACGGATGATTCCATGAGTATTGCTTCCATGAGTATCCTAGCGCACCGGAGGCGCGGCGCCATGATATGGCCCGGGCGCCGCCATGACCTATCGTGGTAGGCATGAACGAAGCACCGTGGAACAGACCCGTATACCGCAACCGGCACGGCCGGGGCACCCGCACCCCCATGTTCGGCACCCGCCTGCCGCATTACCGCACCAGAAGCGGCATGTTCGACGACATGGTCGCCGCGCAGATCAGGCGGCTCAACGGCGCATGGCCGCAATTCGTGCAGTCGGTCCAGTTCGCCGTCGAGGATGTGCCGCCTTCGCAGCCGGCGCCGTGGGAGGACCATCCGGAGCTCAACTCGCAGTGCTTCCCCGCCTCGCATGGCGTGCCGGCGCGCATCGTGCTCTACCGCATGCCGATCCAGGCCGTGGCGCGCAGCCGCATGGACATGCAGCTGGTGATCCGCGACGAAGTGGTGGCGCGTCTGGCCGACCTGTTCGGACGCCGTCCCGAGGAGATCGACCCCGACTGGGGGCTGTGAGCCGCCGTCCTCAGCGCACGACCGTCGGATCCTGCGCGGCGAACACCGTCGTGGTCGCCGCCGCCAGTACCGACGCCGGCAGATAGGCGGCCTGCGCCACATCCGCATCGGCCACCGACGGGACGGTCAGGCGCGCGCCCCATGCAAGGCCGCCGTCGGTCACGTCGAGACGCACCGCGGCCGCACCGTCGGCCAGGTCGGCCAGCCGCACGGACGTCGCCGTACCGCCCCGCACGGCGACGTCACGGGTGGCGACCGGCACGCCGTCGGCATCGTACGCGGTCAGCCTGCCCGTCGCGTCGCCGGACGGCGCGACGATCGACAGCGTCGCGGTCGCGCCGTCCGGCATGGCGATGGCCGACGATGCCGACACGGCCGCGGCGCCGACCATCGCGAAATCGGATTGCCCGTCGCCGCGCGTCACGGATGCGGCCGCGTCGATGCCGTCGAGCGTGTCGGCACCCTCCACGACGAGCGCCGTCGCACCGTCCGGCGCCTCGCCCAGATCGACCACATGCACGCGGTCGGCCTCGACGTGCTGCATGGACGCCTGCACGGCCCCGTCCTCGGTCATCCACGAGAAGGTGACGTCACCCTGCACCGACGCGCGCACGAACACGCGCACCGCATCGCCCTCGCCGACGCCCGGCAGGGTCAGGGACCGTCCGGAGACGGCGACCGGCGTCACGTAATCAGAGCCCTTGGGCGTCAGTCCGTCGGCGAGCACGACGCGCGCCACGGCGGCGACCGGCGTGAGCGTGCTGGACACCATCACGTACAGGCCCTCCTGGTCGCTCAGCGCGGCGGACAGGTCGATGGTCGTCTCGCCGTGCGCCGGCACCGTGTAGCGTTCGCCGGTCGACGCCTTGAGCTGGTCGCCCGACGTGGATCCCCATGCACGCAGGCGCACAGTGGTCGCCTTGTCGGATGGGTTGGCGACGACCAGCTGCTGCGTGGCGCCCGTGCCGGTCGAGGGCAGGAGGAACGACTGGTCGAGCGCGGGGGCGACGCATGATGCCGCCGACACGCCCCGCAGGTCGCCTTCGGTCGCATGCGACATGACCGACGCCGTGGCGCCGGTGCCGTCCGACGACTCCAGCAGGCGGACCCGCAGCATGCTCGGATCGGCCTCCTGATCACGCGCGGCGAGCAGCGCGCCGACGCCGGAGTCGGCGCCGTCCAGCGTGGTCTGCACGTCGGCACCGTCCAATCCGGTCGCTTCAGCCTGATACACGGAGCCGAACGCCGCATAGCGCACCGTCGCCGCGATGTCGCCGACGGTCGCCTGGAACGCGGCATCGCCGTACGAACCGGTATCGGCCAGCGTCATGCGCGACGGGCAGTACCATGCCGTCGACAGCTGTCCGACGCTGCGCGCGAAATCGGAGCGGGCACCAACGGCACCCAGCGTGTCGAGCGTGTCCGGCATCGGGTCCACCGCGCCCAGTCCGCCGGCCAACGCCACGATCGGCACCATCGTCAGCACGGCCAGCGTGATGCGGGTCGCGGTCTTCATCGGCTTCTTGCGACGGGCGCTCATGATTCCTCCCCGTGGTAGCGGTAAGCGCGATGCGGCAGCGCGACCAGACAGTACAGGGCCAGCAGCACGGCCAGCGTCGCGATCCAGACGGTGCGCCACGGGCTCGACTGCGTGCGGCGCTGCCAGGAGACGTCGATGTTCTGCGCGTCGACGCTGTTGATGGTCAGACGGTAGTAGGTGCCGTTGTCGGCGGCGACGACCGCTCGCACGCCCTGCGAGGCGGCCACGTTGGTCATGAGCCGTTGGGCGGGGCCGTCGGCCGCGTCGTCGTCATCGACGGCGACGAACACGCCGCCGAAGCCCAGCGCGCTGATGGACGCGACCGCGTCCGCGTCGGCGCCGGCCAGCAGTCGGGCCGCCGCGTCGGCGATGACTTCATCGGCGTCGCCCGCGCCGAGCACCGCCTCCCGGATGCGCAGGGCCGGCGATTCGTCGACCAGATCGCCGCGTCGGGTGCGCATCACCGTGTAGCCGACCGAGTTCTCACCGTCGGCATGCAGGGCCAACACGCGGTGGTCGGCGCCCTGCGCCAGATAGTCCGCAGCGACCATCGGCAATCCGGAGCCGCCGACACGGACGCCGCCAGCATCGGAGCGGAGCACACCGGCCTGCGTGCAGGCGAGCGCCGATGCGGCCAGCAGCAGCGACAGTGCGATCCGGCCGGTGCGTGCGGCGACGACGCGGCCCGGCTTCGCGTCGGGCGCAGGAGCGTCCCCCGGGCGGCGCAGCGGCTCGAATCGTCGCACCGCGCCACCCGCCACGATGCATGCGCATGACAGCATGCCGAGCAGCATGAACGCCACGCCCGGCAGCACGGACGCGGCCATCGGGCCGTCCATGTCGACGTCCACGGCGATGCGCGGGCAGCATACCGCCAGCATGGCGCCGGCGAGCACCGTCATCCACATCATGCGCGAGACGCGCAACGCGAACGGCAGCAACAGGGACAGCACGGCGAGCGCGGCCGTCAGGCATCCGGAGGCGGCCAGCGCCGCCGCCGTCCACGACCAACCGTCGACGCCGAACGCGAAGGCGAGCGCATCGATCAGGGTGCCGGAACGCACGTCGCCGTTGAGGTCGTGCGTGGGCAGCATCATGTCGGCGAACAGCTGGCGCCATGCGCCCTCGCCGGCGTACCGCACCGCGTTGGCCAGCGTGGGGGCCACCGCGAACGCCGCCGGGACCGGCATGAGCAGCAGCATGACCCGGTGCCGGCGCACGAACAGGAGGAACAGGAGGAACACGGCCATGAGCGGCAGGAGCAGCTGCGGCTCGGCGGCGACTACCGGCACGAAGCACAGCGACGCCAGCGCCGCGCACTGCACCGAACGGTGGACCGGCACCTGGTCCTCGGCCCGGTACATGCCCACCGCGCGGAACACGAACGCGAACGCGGCCGGCAGGAAGACCATCACGGTGAGCATCGGCAGGTTCGCCGACGAGAACAATCCCATCGCCGCGCCCGTCGCCGCCCACAGCAGTCCGCCGGCGGCGCGCACCGCGTCCGATCGGGTGAACACGCCGGCCAGCGCCCAGAACGCCAGCACGGCGGCCGGGGCCGCTGCGAGGAACACGAGTGACAGCGCCGCCGCGGGATGTCCCAGCGTCACCACGGAGGCGGCCAGCCAGACCAGCAGCCATGGCGCCGGAGGCGCGGGCGCACCGGTGCCGGAGCCGAACACCCACGGCGTGGTGGCGGCGTCAGCCAGTTGACGCAGGGTCGCATCGGTGGGTACGAGCGCGTCGGAGTAGAGCGATCCGCCGGTCATCACGCCGGGGAGCAGGTCGTGGTAGGCCGCCAGCACGGCGGCCATCGCGATCGCCGCGGCGGCGAGGGCCAGTCCCCATCGGCGCATCAGACGCCGGTGGAGATGGGCTTTGGCGAGCGGGCCGAGCAGTACGACGCGGCGCTGGTCCTCCAGCGCGCGGGTGCGTTCCTTCCATGCGGCTATCTGCCGGCGTGATGCCATCAGGGCGGATAGCCGTGACAGCGGCACGACCGTCTGTTCGGCGACGCGGCGGCGCGCCTTCGCCGCACCGGGCATGGCGGCGAGCGCCGTCCAGGGCAGGCAGAGGGCGACGCCGGCCTCGTAGGGTCGTTTGGAGGTCAGCTGGGTCAGGGCCTGTGCGAGCGAACACACCAGCGAGTACAGCCAGAGCAATGGCCACAGGAGCATGCGCGTGTCGGTGTAGCGGTAGCGTTCGGCGGTGCGTCTGATGGCGAACGCCGGGTTGAGGCGGTCGTCCTCGTCGACTTCGCGGCCCGTGCGGGTGCGCAGTCCTTCGAAGCGGGCGCGTCGGTGGCCGATGCCGGCCTGCGGCACGACGACGACGCGGCCGCCGCTCAGGCAGATGCGGCGGCACAGGTCGGCGGATTCGCCGAAGGTGGTGAACCAGCGGTCGGTGCCGCCGGTGGCATCGAGTGTCTTGAGGGGCATGAGCGCGCCGGCCAGGGAGACCGCGAACACGTCCTGGCGCGAGTCGTACTGTTCCTGGTCGTCTTCGCCGTCGACGACGAGGGATTCGACGCGGTGATGGCCGGCGTACAGGCCCACGTCGTGCAGACGGCCGCCATCCCAGTCGAGCTGCTTGCAGCCCAGCAGCGAGGCCGTGGGGTTGTTGCGCCAGGATTCCGCCAGATGGGCGAGCGTGTCCTCGCCGAGGGGGCGCGAGTCGTCGTGCAGCAGCCACCATGCGCCCACCGTGTCGGGAAGCATGGCGGCTGCCGCGCCGCGCCGCGCCGCGTCGAAGAACGATGCGGCCCCCTCCACCGGTACGATGCGCACGTCGACGCCTTTGGTCTGCGGCATGGCGCGCAGGGGGCCCGCGGGAGAGGGGATCACCTCGAAACGGGCTGTGGCGGCTTCATGCGTCTCTCCGGAGCAGTCGGCGATCACGATCGTGCAGGGCAGCACGGTCTGTTCGAGCACCGCCTGAAGCGTGTCGGGCAGGAACCGCCTGTCCTCCTCGACGGTGATGATCGCCGCGATTGCGGGGTCGACGTCCTGACGGTGCGAGTAGGGGCGGCGCGCCAGCGCTGCGGCGACCGTCCGTTGGATTTCGCTGCTGCCTGTGGAATTCATGTTCTCCAGTGTACGCATACGGCGGGTACGGGCTCAGGCCTGTTCCCGATGCTCTCGTTTGTAGCGCCGTCGTTCCCGTTCGCTCATGCCGCCCCAGATGCCGAAGCGCTCGTCATGGTCGATGGCCCATCGCAGGCACTGCTCGCGCACCTCGCACGCGGCGCACACGCGCTTGGCGTCCCTGGTGGACCCGCCCTTCTCGGGAAAGAACGCTTCGGGATCGGTCTGCGAGCACAACGCCCGGTGCTGCCATGACAGATCGTCGTCCCGACTGAACAGCCCCCACAGCAACGCGAACGGTTCTTCGGCGGAATCATCGACGACACCCCACATGCGTCTCCTCCTTGCCGATTCGATTATCATCAACAGGTAAATTACACACATGCGATGCGAAATTTGTCAAGTCTCCTCCGTGTCCGGGGGCCTAGGCATCGTAATGTGCCGTTCCTGCGCAGGAACATGTCGGCCGTAGGGGGTTGCGCCGCATCCTGTGCGACAGTGTCATTGGACAACAGACGGCAATGGAGGACCACTCATGCATATGGCCGACGGCAGCGGCGAATCCCGGAACACCGCTCCTCCCAGCTTCGTGCCGCCCGCAGGGGGCCGGCGTCCCACCGCATCGCCGGCATCCGCCGCGGGCGTCGCATCGGATGCCGGCGATGCGCGGGACATCCTACCGCCGTCGATCGCGCCCCGTCGGCCGGCCCGCCGCGCCGCGCCGCCGACCGGAGGACGATACGACGGCGGTACGGCATCGCCGACCGGCGTCGCGACGCCCCCGTCCTTCTCCCCCGCATCCCCGGCATCGCCGGTCGACCGCCGCTCCGCCACGACACCGGCGTCCTCCCGCGTGCCGTCCGCAGCCGGCGCGACCCCACCGCCCAGCTATGCGCCGTCGCCGCGCACGGCACGGGCCGCGGGAACCGCACGCGCAGCCCGCACATCAACCGCATCGGCCGCGCCGCGCCCGATGTCGACCCGTCCGTCGGCGCGGCTCCGCACCGACATGCCGGGCGGTGCCGCGGACACGACCGGCCGCAGCGTCGCCCGCAGCGCTCCCGGAAACCGCATCCGCCCGTCCGCGACACGACGGCGGCAGGTGCGTCCGATGCGCGTGCTCGCCGCCACACTGCTCACACTGGCGCTCATCATTGCCTTCGCAACGTTCGGCGCATGGAACTGGGTCGACGCGCATCTGGAACGCAGCCCATGGCTCACCGACATGGCCGGCACGCCGGGCACGTCATGGCTGCTCGTCGGCTCCGACAAACGCGACGGCACCGAAGGAGCCAACGGCGCCGACGACGAGACCGTCACCGGATTCCGCACCGACACGCTGCTGGTGCTCACCAAGCCCCGCTCCGGCCCCGCCTCGCTCATCTCCATCCCGCGCGACACGCTCACCGAAATCGACGGCCAGTACATGAAGATCAACGGCGTCGCCCAGTTCTACGGCCAGCAGGCGCTCGTCGGCGAGGTCGAGCAGATCACCGGCCTGAAGATCGACCACGTCGCCGAAATCCAGTTCAACGGACTCGTCAGCGTCGTCGACGCGCTCGGCGGCATCGAACTGTGCTACGACCAGGACATCAGCGACCCGTATTCCGGACTCGAATGGTCCTCCGGCTGCCACGACGCCGACGGGACCACGGCGCTCGCCTTCTCCCGCATGCGCTACGCCGACGCGCAGGGCGACTTCGGCCGCGCCGCACGCCAGCGTCAGGTCATCTCCGCCGTGATGCGCAAGGCCCTGAGCGCCAGGACGCTCACCGACTTCGCCGCCGTCCGTTCGCTCGCCGAGGCGTCGCTGTCCGCCGTCACCGTCGACGAGGACGCGTCGCCGATGACGCTGGCGAGCATGGCGCTGGCCTTCCGCGACGCCACCGGCGAGAACGGCGTGTCCGGCAGCGTCTACTGGTCCGACCCCGATTATTACGTCGACGGCGTGGGCTCATCGGTGCTCCTCGACGACGCCAAGAACGCCGAACTGTTCTCCCAGCTCGCCAAGGGCACGCATGCGGCCGGCGAGGTGGGCACGCTCGCGGAGGGCTGACGGTCCTGTGAGAACGTCGCGATGCGATGCGGCATGGTGCGACACGCCGGCCGGTGAGCCTTCGACCACATACCCCGATGCGGCTTGCTCCGCTGGCCCGTGCGCCCCACACTGGGCGTATGGGCCACCGATTACGTAGACGAGGAACGGAACATGCCGGGCATCCCCCTCGACGGGGCGCGCGGCACGGTACGGCATGGCTGCGCGCCGTCGTGGCCGGCGCACCCCTCGCCGCCCAGCTCGTGATGATGGCCGTCATGCTCGTCCAGGGACGCTGGCTCTTCGCCCTGATGATCGTGCCGTCGGCCGTCGGATGCGTCGCCTCCCTCATACTCGCCGCCGACCGTTCCGTCCCGCTCCGGGATGGGGGTGATGCCGTCGACGGGCGGACGGCCGACGTTCCGGGAACGGATACGGACGCATCCGCCGCCCTTCCCTCCCCGATGGCGGCTCCCGACGGCGTGCCGGCCGTCTTTCCCGGACACTGCCCGCGCTGGGAGGAACTGGCATTGCCGTCCCCGGCCGTCGAACCGCTCGTCTGGAGGCATGTCGTACGTCGCTGGCTCGGCGGCGGCGACTGGGCCGCCGTACTCGGCATCGACGTCGATGCGGAGCCGTACCGTCTCGACCTGACACGTCAGGGGCCGCATGCGCTCGTCGCCGGCACGACCGGGTCGGGCAAGTCGGTGCTGCTGGAGACCTGGTGTCTCGCCCTGGCCTGTATGAATCCGCCGTCACGGCTCAATTTCGTGTTCCTCGATTTCAAGGGCGGCTCCACCTTCAACCGGCTGTCGCGCCTGCCGCATGCGCGCGGCACGGTCGGCGACCTCGATCTGGCCCATGCCGTGCGCGCCCTCGCCGCGTTGGAGGAGGAGCTGCGGCGGCGTGAGACGCTGGCCGCATCGCATGGCGTGGGCGACCTGTCGCGCTTGGACGAGCCGCCGCCCAGACTCGTCATCGTCGTCGACGAATTCCATGCCCTGCGCGCCCAGCTGCCCGACTACGTCGACCGGTTGACGCGCATCGCGGCCGTCGGCCGCTCGCTCGGCATGCATCTGATCGCCTGCACGCAGAACCCGTCGGGGCAGGTCAACGCGCAGATGCACGCCAATCTGAGCATCGGCATATGCCTTCGCGTCCGTGACGCCATGCAGTCACGCGAGCTCGTCGGCGTGCCCCATGCCGCGGCGATCGCACCGTCGATGCCGGGCGCGGCGTACGTCGCCGACGGCGAGTCGGTGCGCGCGATCCGCACCGCGGCCGTACATGACGTCGACGCGCTGGTCGGACAGATCGCGCTGGCCGCACGGTTCTGCGCGACCGGCCCGGCCGAACCGCTGTTCAGCGCACCGCTGCCCCGCAGCGCCGTGCAGTCCGACGACGCATCCGACGGAACGTCCGGGGACGTGCGCCCCGCATGGCCCGGTCCGATCCCGTTCGCGATCGCCGACGACGGCATCACCCTGAGCACGGCACGACTGCGGCTCGACGAGGGCGATGTCGCCGTCGTCGGCGGTCACGGCCGCGGCCGCAGCACGCTGCTGGGCGTGCTCGAACGACGCCTGTCCGCCATGCCGGGCGTGCAGTTGAGCGTCGTCACGGCCGACGGAAGCGGGTTTCTGGTGCGCGAACGAACGGGACCGGAGCCGGCACCGGAACGCCCACGCCTTCCGTTCGGCCCGCTTCCGCCTCCCCCGCCGCCGTCCCCGGCCGGAGCGGCGGGCACGAGCGCCGGCGACGTCCACCGGGTATGGCTCGTCGACGACGCCGACGTGCTGCTCGACCCGCTGTGCGCCGACCCGCTGGCGCAGCGACTGCGGCAGGCGATGCGCGATCCCGTCACCACCGTCGTGTTCGCCGTACTGTCCATGCGGCATGTGCGCGTGCCCGACGACTGCGCGACGCGCATCGTGTTCCCTTCCGGCGACCGGCACGCCGATCTGATGCTCGGCATCCCCGCCGACCTGCTGTCCCGCTTCGGCGTATGCGACCCCGACGTGCCGGGCCGCGCGGTGCTGCTGACGCACGGCAGGGCGATGCCCGTGCAGTGCCTCGCCGGAAAACCGTGACCGTCACCTCTTGAAAAGTCGACGGTTTCGTGGTTACCTGTGTAGTGGATTCGCAAGCAGCGTCCTGTCGGGATACGAGGAAGGCAAAACAATGAGCAGTGCATATGATTGGCGCGCCAAGGCCGCGTGCCGCGACAAGGATCCGGAGCTGTTCTTCCCGGTCGGCAACACCGGGGCGGCGTACCAGCAGATCGAGGAGGCGAAGGCGGTGTGCCGCACCTGCAAGGTGATCGACGCCTGTCTCAAGTGCGCGCTGGACACGAATCAGGACTACGGCGTGTGGGGCGGTCTCAGCGAGGACGAGCGCCGCGCGCTCAAGCGCCGCGCCATGCGAGCCCGCCGTTCGCAGGCGCTGCAGGGCATCTGACCG
>Cebus_capucinus_imitator_PRJNA485217_SSR096__coassemble_613_pt1 | contig 12954 bp, 9 predicted proteins | sample Cebus_capucinus_imitator_PRJNA485217_SSR096__metabat2_high_PE_010 | metagenome-assembled genome bin Cebus_capucinus_imitator_PRJNA485217_SSR096 | reverse complement strand
CGTCGAGTTCGACGAGATAGTCCTTGCCGTCCGACTCGTCGGTCTGGACGAACGCATAACGGGGGGTGCCATTCATGGCGAAACGTGCGATTCTCATGCGCCCCAGTCTAGCCGCCTACGCGGCCATCCGCCCGACTCCACCGCTCCCGGCCGCACGACGCGGCTCCGTCACGGCGTCACGGACCGGACCGTCGGTGACGTCGTCCCCACCGCCGGCGCGCCCGGTGCCGTCGACGCCGTCCGCACCGAAGTCGAGCATGTGGTCCATGTGCAAGCCGGGGTGTCTCGTCTCCCCCGGCCTCGCATGCCGCTCGCGCAGGCGCGTCAGCAGCGCGTCGACGCGGCGTTCCAGTTCGTCGATGCGCCGCACCTGCTGGTAGATCAGCAGGTCGCGCATGTCGACATGGCGCCCGTCCCGGCGCGGCGGGAATGCGATGACGCGCGATCTGCCGCCGCCCGCACCGGCGGCGCCAGCGCCCGCGGCGACATCGACGCCGCCTTCGACGCCCGCACCGTCATCCGCAATCGCCTTGGCGCGGTGCAGCCGATCGGCGATGCCCCTCGACTGCGTTCCGGCCCCGCTGCGCCGCCACCGGGCGAAGCAGCGTTCGATGCGCTTGTATCCGATGAGCGCCGGGTCGAGCCCCGCCTCGCGGAACAGCTCGACCGGCGACTCCCCCGCCACATACCGGCGCATGCAGGACTCCTTGAAGGCATCCGCATAGGTGATGCGTCGTTCGCTCACCTCCGCCACCGCGGGCAGCGACCTCAGGTACTTGACTTCCTCGGGACTGAACATCCCCCCGCCACTGGCCATTCCATTCACCCTTCGTTGTCGGTATCGCTTCACTTCGCGGCCGTCGCAATCGTCGCGCTCGCCGTCGCCGCGGACTCGGCGGATGCATCCTCGCAGGCTGCGGTCGTCGTGGACCGCACGGCCATGATAGCCGCGGCGGCGAACACGCGCGCCCCGATACGGGGCCCTGCGGGGCATGGGCACCCCTCGTCCTATGAGCAAGGCTTACCCTTCGGCGCATGCCGCACACCCCCACATCCTCATCGGCGTCATCATCCGCATCGGAGGGTCGCGGTCATGTGGCCATGCGCATACAACGACGGGGAGGCTTCGCATCGTCGCGATGCGAAGCCTCCCCGAAGTGATGGTGAGATTCCCTCGGCCGGTCAGGCCGTCAGGTCGTCAGGACCCGTCGGACCGTCGGGACCGTCAGGCGGTCAGGGCGCGACGGCTCGCGCCGCGGGAGCGCAGTGCCACGGTGGCGGCGGCGCCGGCCAGCAGCAGGCCGATCAGCGTGAACAGCGCGGTTCCGGCGGCGCCGGTGACCGGCAGCTGGGTGACGCTGTTGATGTTCCGGGCCTGATCGGCGGCCGGGTCGAACAGGCCGAGGTTCGTGTCGGCCTTGCCGGTCACCTGACCGCCGGTGACGGTGAACTCGAACCTGACCGGGGTGGCGGCGTAGTAGCCGTTGGGCACGGTGGTCTCCTCGACGGCGTAGGTGCCGTCGGCCAGACCCTCGAACGCGACCCTGCCGTCGGCGCCGGAGACGAAGCCGGTGGCCTCGTCCTGGTCCGCGGCCTCGGTCCACGCCTTGGTGCCGGCGCCCTGGGACAGCCAGGCGCCGCCCTTGCGCTGGATCTTGAACACGGCGCCCTGCAGGCCCTTGCCGGTGTCGCCGGCGACCTTGGTGAACGCGTAGGAGCCGGTGTGCACCGTCACCTGGCCGAAGCCGGAGGTGGTGCCATCGTGCTTGGCGACGACCTTGTTGACGGCGCCGTTGCCGGCGATGGCGTCCTTGGTGACCTGCGCGGCGTAGGTGACCCTGATCTCGGCGCCGGCGTCGAAGCCGACGAATCGGACGGCGTCGAAGTCGACGGTCAACACGTTGTTCTCGACCTTGGCCGTGTAGGAGCCGGCCGGAGCGGCCTGGCCGCCGACGGTCACGGCGATCGGGTGGGCGTCGTCGTCGGCCAGCTTCAGGCCGGCGGACGGGGTGTCCTCGATGGTGAAGTCGTAGGAGTCGTAGCCCACGGTGTTGGGCACCTGGGTGGTGACCTCGAAGGTCACATACTGGCCCACCAGCGCGGACGGGTCGTTCACCTCGTTGCCCGCGGCGTCCAGCACCTTCTTGTTCGGCGTGGGCAGTGCCTCGGGCTTGACGACGACGGCGCCCAGCGTCTGGGCGGCGCCGGCCGCGCCGAGCTGCGTGTACACGCCGGAGGCGCCCGTGATCCGCGTGCCGACGATGAGCGCCTGGCCCTTGGAGTCGGTCACGAGGTACAGGCCCTCGTCATCCACGGCGATCGTGTCGCCGGTGTTGTCGACGCCGGTCTGGCCGGCCGGGATGCGCTGCGCCAGCGATGCGGCGAACTGACGCAGTGCGGCGCCGTCGGCGGTGGTGCTCCACGAGGCCACGTAGGCGGCGACGTTGCCGGCGAAGTGGGCCGGGATCGGCTTCTTCGCGTCCGGCACGGCGTCGGCGATCGCGTCGTTCCACGCGTCGACAGTGGCGAGCGAGACGCTGGAGGCCAGCGGCGCGGTGCCCTGCACGTCCGTGTACGAGGCGATGCGGTACGCCGTGTACGTGTTGCCGGCGGACAGGTCGCCCTTGAGGGTGATCGTGGACGGCGTGGCCGCGTTGGCGGTGGCGGTGAACGCCATGCCGCCCAGCATGGTCACGGCGGCCAGAGCGCCGGCGACGAGTTGCCTCATCTTCATGAGAGGTCCTCTCTTCCTGGATTGTGTGTTCTTACCATTGCGAGATCCGGGGGCGTTCGCCCCGCCGGTCCGCACATCTGTTCGTGGCGGTCGGCCGTCGCCGGGTCCGGCGGCGGCCGACCGTCCCCATCGGGAGGCGGTGTCAGGCCGCCATCCGGCGACGCCATGCCATGACGCCGACGCCGGCGATCAGGGCGGCCAGGCTCAGGCCGCCGCCGTACACGAGCCAGTCGTGGGCGCTGGTGCCGCCGGTCAGCGGCAGCGCCCCTGTGCCCACGTACGCGTTCGTGAAGGTCGCCTTGCGGTCGGCCATCGTTTCGGCCGGGTCAAGGCGCGTGCCGTCGTCGCCGGCGACGCGCCTGACGCTGACCGTGGGGGCGGCGAGCGCCCCGGTGGCCGGGTCGGCCTCGACGACGACGCTCACCTCGTAGACGGCGTCCGAGTAGTGCATGCCGGCGATGGCGCGGTCGTGCGATTCGCGCACGACGTACCGGTAGGTGCCGGCGACGCCGTATTCGATGGCGCCGAATCCGGCGGTGTGGCCGTTCGTGTCCTTGCCGATGGTGACGGTGTCGTCGGCGGGCATGGGCGAGGTCTTGGGTTGGTCGGCCTCGATGACGAAGGAGAACGAGTCGTCGTCCTTCCATGCGCGTCCGGTCAGCGTCTTGCCTACGGTGATGGATCCGGCGGGCAGGACCACCGTGGTGCGCACGTTGGTGACGGTCACGTCGTAGGTCCTGACGTTGTCCGCCTGGTCGGGATGGCCGGTCGTGCTGTCGGCGGCGGACGCCTCCCACAGGTCGTCGGCGCCGATGCGCGTCGTCGTGCCGTCGGAGGCCGCGTCGTAGCCGTCGACGGCGTGTTCGGTGACGACGTAGGTGCCGGGGGCGAGGTCGTCGAATGCGATGGTCCAGTCGGGGCCGGCGGCGGCGCGTTCGGCGATCGTGTCGCCGTCGGCGGTATCGCGGTGCAGGGCGAAGGTGACGGTCGTCGCGTCGTCCGGGGCGGAGGGCGACCAGGTCTTGTGCACTGCGATCCGTCCGGTCTTCACCTGCAGGACGGGTCTGGCGTAGGCGACGTCGGCCGCCGCGTCGCAGGTCTGCGCGGTGCCGTCGATGGCCGTGCAGACGGCGTACGACAGGTGGGCCTCGTCGGTTGCGGCGAATCCGTCGCGTCCGGCCGAGTCGGCGCCGGTGTCGGCGTCGCCCTGGCGCACGACGTCGTCCTCGTCGGTGTAGCCGGCCCGGCCGGCCTGACGGTTGGCCGCGTACCGCGCGTAGGCGGCGTCGGAGGGCCTGACCGTGAAGCGCACCGTGTAGGTCACGCCGTCGGCCAGGGTGAAGCCGTCCTTCAGGACGACGTTCACCGTGCGGGTCTTCCTGTCGTAGGTGGCGGACCGCAGTTGGGAGGCCACGTCCGATCCGTCGCTGGCGAGGAGGGTGATGTCGGATGAGATCACGCCGCTGCGGGCGTCGTAGGAGAACTGCGGTTCGACCCACGTCGAGAGCGTGTCGGTGATGCTCACCCTGCCGTACGAGCGCGTGGTGACCGTGGTGATGATCTGGCCGAGTTCCCTGAACACCTCGCCCAGTTCATCCACGTCGGTCTTCGGATACGCCTTGATGATCTGGACGGTCTCGCCGGTGGCGGCCTTGCCTGCCGTCTCACGGGCGGTCAGCGCCTCCAGCGGGGACACGTAGCCGTCCCGCCGGTTCCATGACCAGCCGCTCCGGGAGGTCACCTCGTCGGCCTGCGGGTCGACGTACGCCTTGTCGGGCATGTCCACGCCGACGTTGAGGATGTTCCATCCTTGGCGGGCGAGGTCCTTGCCGGCGCTGACGGCCTCGTTGTAGATCTTCAGGTCCGAACGGTCGGCGCTCCACCCGGCTTTGCCGGGATCGCCGTCGGTGAGGAACACCATGTACTTGGCGGCGTGCTCGCGGGTCTTGATGTCCTGGACCTTCTCCAGGCCCTTCTCCCAGTGGGTCGAGCCGCGGGCGCTCAGTCGTCGGATCGCGTTGTCGAGGTCGGTCTTGCGGGTCACCGGCGACGTCGTGTGCATCTTGGCGTCGTCGGAGAAGGAGACGACGCTCGCCTGTGCGTCGATCCGGTCGGGCGAGCCGAACAGCATCGACGACAGGCCGTCCCGCCCGGTGATGGCCTCGGCCATGGTCTCCATACGGTTCCGTTCGGCCATGCTGCCGGAGGTGTCGAGTACGAAGACCACGTCGATCACGGCCTTGCCGCCCGTCTGCGTGGTGTCGGACGTCGTACGGCCGGTGACGCTCAGGTCCACCGTGTAGGCGTCCTTCCGTCCGGCGGCCGCCGAGGCCACCTCGTTCTTGGTGATGGTCTGCCTGACCGCGGGTGCGTCGAGGGTTCCCCGCGCTCCCGGAGTCACGGTGTCGACGCCGGTCCCGGCCGGATCGGCGTCCGTCGTATCGGCCACGGCGGTCGCGCCGCCGGCGATGCTCCCCAGCATGGCCACGGTCGCGGCCATGGCCGCCAGTCCCGCGCCGGCGCGCCGGCGGGCCCCCGCCCTCGCCCCGGCGAACACGTCTGCGATCTTCCTCATGATGTCGCCCATTCTCTGTTCGTTCGCGCGCCCGGTCGGGCGCCTCTACGATGGGCGACGGTACGCCGGTGGCGGCGGGGCCTCATACACCCCGACCGGGGCCTTCGCATACCCTCGTCGGCGGTACGCGCGCGGCCATCATGCCGATCGAATCCCCACCATCGCCCACCCGTGGCGGCGTGGAAAAACGGAGGAATGATGCGACACGCCGTGCGACGATGCGACGGCGCGAACGAACGACGGGAGGCGCGGCGCCCCCGGGCGGCGCGTCAGCGGGGACGCCGGGCGGCGTGGCGCATCGCACGCCACGGCCGACGACGCAGACGGGCGGACAGCGCGGCCGCGCCCCACCCGCCGGCGAGCAGACCGACGGCGGCGAGGATGCCCGTCATGCGCCCGTCGCGCACCGTGTCCGGTTCGGGTGCGGTGTCCGGCACCGCCACGCGGCGCCCCGACACGAGCAGACGGTGCGTGTTCACGCCGTACGGCGTGCATGTCATCAGGGTGACGCGGTCCTCACCGGGCACGACCCGCAGCCCGCCCACGTCGTCCGGCTCGATCACGCTGATGCGGTCCACCTGGTAGCCGAGCGTCTCCCCCATCACCTCAATGTAGAAGAAGTCCCCCTCCTTCACTTCGTCGAGGCGGGTGAACATCATGGCCTCCACCAGACCGCGGTGTCCGGTGATGACCGCGTGGGTCGACTCGCCGCCGACAGGCAGGCTCGTGCCGTACAGGTGTCCGGCGCCGGCGGCCAGCGCGGCTTCGGACGTGCCGTGGTAGATCGGCAGTTCGATGGACACGCCGGGCACCCTGATCGTGCCCATGACGCCGTCGCCCCCGTCCAGCTGGGAGCGGTAGTCCTCGTCCAGCGACGATGCCGGATCCTCGCCGCTCGCATGCGACCCGCCCTGCGCCGACGCGAACGGGTCGGCCACCTCCCCCAGCACCGGTTGCCCCGAAGCGGCGAGCCGGCGGTTGTAGTCGCGCGCCGATGCCAGCGCGCTCTCGACCTGCGTGTACGGCCATCCCGCCACATGCCGGGCCACCGACGCCGACGTCGACGCCAGGGCCAGTGACGAACGGTACTGCAGGGCCACGGGCAGTCCGCCGATGACGAGGGACGCGGTCAGCAGCAGCAGCGCGACGAGGCGCATGCCCAGCAGCGAGCGCCGTAGGCGGCGGCGTTGCGCGACCACGTCGGCGATGTCGATGGCCTGGCCGAAGGAGCATGTCGGGGACGCGCACGGGCGTATGGGCGGCGTCCGACGGACGGTTGCGCGTCCGACGGTCCGTTCCCGGGTTCCGGCCTGGTGCCGTCCCCGCCGGCGCGTTCCCGTCCGGTTCGGCCCGTTTCCGTTCCGGGGCCGACGGCCGTGGCCGGCATGCCGCCCGGCGTCGACGGCATCGTCGGCGCCGTTCGCGTCATGCGCCATACGACCTCCGTTCCATGCGTCCCTGTGGACGATGGATGGTCGGCATCGGCGGTCGTGGCGGTACGTGGCCGTCCGGCGGCCGCGACCGGATGCCGGGCATCGTCCTGATGGGCGGTCAGTCTACCGCCGTACCGCAACCCCCGCATCCCCCCGTATCCCCGTGTAGGGGGGTGTCGCGCACTGAGGTCGACGGTGGCGCCCGGAACGGGACGGGAATCAGATGAAGGCGCGCCCGCCGAAGATCCCCGTGCCGACGCGCACGATCGTGGCGCCTTCGGCGATCGCGGCCGCCAGGTCGCCGCTCATGCCCATCGACAGCTCGGCGCATCGTGCGGTGCCGGGCATGCCGGACGCGACGATCCGCTCCCGGGTGCGACGCAGGTGGGCGAATCCGGCGCGGATGGCGCGCTCGTCGTCGACATGCGCGCCGATGGTCATCAGACCGCGCAGGTCCAGCCCGTCGAGCGCGCCGATGCGGCCGGCCAGGTCGAGCGCGTCCTGCGGCGCGCACCCGGACTTCGACGCCTCACCCGACTCGTTGACCTCCAGCATCACGCCGACGCGCACGCCGCGCGCCGCGGCGCGTCGGGCGATCCGTTCGGCCAGTTCGATCGAATCGACCGATTCGATGACGTCGGCGGCCGGCAGCACCTTGCCGATCTTGTTGCTCTGCAGCTGGCCGATGAGATGGAGGGGGATATGGGGGGCGCGGGTGTCGCCGGCGACACCCTCCGACACCCCCGTCGCCCCCGTGGCGCCGAGCACATACCCCCGTTCGGCGCACAGCCGCGTCAGCCCGTCCGCCTTGGCGACAATCTCCTGCGGCCGGTTCTCGCCGATCATGCGCACGCCGGCGTCGATGGCGGCCATGATCTCGCCCACGTCACGCGTCTTGGTCGCGGCGAGCAGCCGCACCGTCGACGGGTCGCGGCCGGCCGCGACCGCCGCGTCGGCGATGCGCTCGAGCGTGCGTCGCACGCCGTCGCCGATGGCGCGGGCGCGCGCCGCGTCGATCGTCTCGTTGGACAGATCCTTGTGGTCCATGTATGCCGTCATGACGCTCCCCTCGTTCCGTACGCGCCCATAGTAGCGCGCCCGCCCGCCGGCCGCCGTACGATACGGACGGTCTACGCCGCGGCGAACGGATCGTCGGGAACGCGCCGGTCGGTCAGTTCCGCGGCGGGAACCGTCCAGGAGAATCCGTCGAGCAGGTCGCGCGCACCGCACTGGTCGGGCTCGGCCTGCAGACCGAGCAGCCACGCGCAGTAGCCGACGACCTGCCGCGCGCCCACGCCGCGCCCACGCAGCACACCCATGTCGAGGGAGCGCTGCCGTTTGGCCAGACGCACGCCGGCCGCGTTGTCGACGAGCGGCAGATGAGCGAACGCGGGAACCGACGAAGGCTCCGTCAACGGACGACCGTCGCCGGCGATGAGGTCGCGGATGTACAGCTGGAGTGCGGTGGAGCGCAGCAGGTCGCGGCCGCGCACGATGTCGGTGACGCCCATGTCGAGGTCGTCGACGGTGACGGCGAGCTGGTAGGCGAACAGGCCGTCGGCACGCCGGACGACCGTGTCGCCCAGGTCGCGTGCCAGTCGGAACGTCTGTACGCCATACATGCGGTCGTCGAACCGGACGGTGCCGCCGTCCGCAGCGTCGGGCATGGCGAGCCGCCACGAATGCCGGCGTCCGGCGGCGAACCGGTCGCGCACCTCGGCGGGATCATCGGCGGCAAGACGCCGGCAGGTGCCGGGGTAGACGACGAATCCGTCGCCCTCGTTGGGCGCGGACGCGGCGCGGATGTCGGCGCGCGAGCAGAAGCACGGGTAGACGAGCGGCGCACCGGCATGGCCGCCATCGTGCCGCCCATCCACGCATCCGAGGTCACCGGCGTCGCCGCCATCGCCATCTGCCGCCACGCGCCCTCGCAGCATGTCGAGCACCTGCCCGTAACGGTCGAGCCGGTCGGACTGGTAGACGGGTTCGCCGTCCCAGTCGAGGCCGAGCCATGCCAGATCGTCCATGATCCACCGGTCGGCGTCGGGCAGCACGCGCGGCCTATCGATGTCCTCGATGCGCAGGATCATCCGCCCGCCCTGCGAGCGCGCCGACAGCCATGCGGCGAGCATCGCGTACACGTTGCCCAGATGCATGCGCCCCGACGGCGTGGGCGCGAACCGGCCGACCACGCCGCTCCCCCGCACGTCCATCATGCGATCCACAGCTCATCCTCCAACGGCCATTCGTTGCCGACGCAGCCGTCAAGATCCATCGACTGCTCCTGCATGAGCGGCGCTGCGGCCCCGGGCGCCGCGCACCACGTCTCGTTGTCGATGTGGCCAAGCCGGTGGCCGACCTCATGGTTGATGACCATCGTGCGATAGCGCGCGAGCGTACCGCCCGCGCCCAGCCACGCGTCGGTGCCGCCGTTCCACCGGTCGGCGTTGACGATCACGTCATCGCCCACACGGCAGCTGTACTCCGTCGAACAGCCTTCCGAATAGTCGGTCATGCGTTCGGCCTGCGCGAGGATGATCGCCATATCGGCGCCCGCGCACGCGTCGTCGGCGACCTGCGTGAACACGGCGCCGGCGCGCGCCCATCCGCGCGGGTCGTTGAGCGTCTCGTACACGGTGTTGGCGAACGCGACGGTGGAGCCGACGTCGCCGTTCGCCGCAATGCAGTAGGTGAACGCCGTCACGCCGTTGCCGCTCGCCTCGGCGACGGCGCTCGCGCGTTCCATGATGGATGCGCGTTGCGCGTCGGTCAGCGGCTGGGCCGTCGCGTCGGCGGCATGCACCGCGTCGATGCCGTACGGGTCGTCCGAGGATGCATCGGCGCCGTCGCCGGCATCGTCGCCGGTCCCGCCGTCCGACGCATCGTCGGCGCCGTCCTTCCCTCCGCTCTCCGTGCCGTCGGCGTCGTCGGCGGCATCACCGTCGCCCGACCGCACTCCACGACCGTCGTCGACGGTCCTCGCGGCGGACGGCACGTCCCCGTCGCCTTCCGCCGCGCCGATCGCGTCGACGGCGTTCACCGTCGCCGCGACCGCATACACGAGCGCCAGCAGCGCGGCCGCGCCGATGAACGCACGCCGCAGCACATACCTGCGCTCGCGGCTCACTTCCATCCGCCGATGGAACGCCCCGTGACCGGTCATGATGGTCCTTTCGATGTCTCTCGCCGGCGACGCCGATGTCGCCGTCCATGATATGAAAAAGCCGGCGTCGATCGCTCGGACGCCGGCGTGGCCTCGATCAGCCGAAGAAGGCGCAGAACATCCACGCGCCGATGATCGCGCCCACGATCGGGGCGACGACCGGAATCCACGCTTCGCCCCAGCGCGACGATCCCTTGGACGGGATCGGCAGGACGGCGTGCAGCAGACGCGGCATGAAGTCGCGGGCCGGGTTCAGGCCGGGGCCGGTCGGACCGCCCATGGAGGTCACCAGGCCCCACACGATGAAGCCGACCACGATGGACGCGGCGGCGTGGTCGTTCTCGCCCCACGGCAGGGACAGGCAGCACAGGGCGCCGAACACGAGCACGAGGGTGCCGAACAGCTCGTTGACGAAGTAGTTGACCTTGTCGTTGTGGGCGTCGGTGGTGCAGAAGGTGCCCAGGATCGCGTTGGCGTCCTCGGTCTCCTTGTAGTGCGGCCAGTAGGTGATGTACACGATGAACTGGCCGACGGCCGCGCCGAGCAGCTGGGCGATGATGTACGGCAGGACCTGGCTCCACGGGAACAGGCCGTTGATGGCCTGGGCGATGGTCATGGCCGGATTGATGTGGGCGCCGGACACGCCGCCGAACATGAGCACCGGGATCATGACGCCGAAGCCGTAGCCCATGGCGATGTTGAGCCAGCCGGCGTGATGGCCCTTGGTGTTCTTGAGTTCGACGTTGGCGACCGCGCCATTGCCGAAGATCATGAGGAGCGCCGTGCCGAAGAATTCGGCGAGCAGCTTGGTGACGAGGGTGTATTCCACTGCGGTTCTTCTCTCTTGCCGTGTGGCCGGGCGCATAGGCACGGGGAGGTGCGGCACGCGGAACACGCGCCGATGCGTTCGGCCGGGTTGGGTGGGGTGCGGCCGGAATCGGCGGCTACGGAAACCCGACCTGGAGATGGGCGTTGCAACGGTTCCATAGCCGGAATCGGCCACGATACGAAAAAACCCGCCGTAGTGGCGGGTTCTTTCGTTGGGTGCCCCCTCAGGGATTCGAACCCTGGACACGCTGATTAAGAGTCAGCTGCTCTAACCAACTGAGCTAAAGGGGCGTTGGTCTTCATGCTCTTGGCTGTCCGCCCGAGCACAAGAGATAAATATACTCAGATTTCCCCTACGCGCAACTCACGGCGTGTCTCCTTTATTTCCAACGATTTCAAGAATTCCACCCCCGACACCACACCCCCTCGCAGCGACGTCTTCCCTACCCCATTCCCCCGAGACTTCACCCTTCCTTCACATCATCGAGTGGCTTGCCGGATACAATCCCAGCCGCTGATTCGTCCGCCTCCCGAGTCCCGTGTCTCATCGGCGTCGCCATCGGCACACGAGCCTGCCCGAACATACGGATGGCGACGCACACGCCCCGGTTTGCGTCGCCGTCTGCATATGGCCAGCCGTGCCCGTACAAGTTGCGACGCCGGCGACCCGGTTAGCGTCGTGATTCGCATAAGACCCGACATTCCCTCACGGATTGCGACGCAAACGACCCGCGTTGCGTCGCCGTCTGCACATGGTCAGTCGCGCCCGTGCAAGTCACGACGCAAACGCCTTGGTTTTCGTCGCCGTCTGCATATGATTCGGTCCACCTGAACAGGTTACGACACAGACGTCCCGGTTCGGGTCGGACTTCGTATATGATTCAGCCGAATCGTGCGAGTTGCGACACCGCACCCCCGTCCGCCCGATGCGAAAAGACCCTCCTCGCAGACGATGCCGCGGAAGAGGGTCGGGATGGGTGCCTGCGCGGACCGACTGCCGGCAGTCAACGGCCGTCAAACGTCAGCCGTCAGGCGTCCTTGGAGTGACGGTCGCCGATCTGAAATTCGTCGGCGTGCTCGAACATGTACCGAACGGTGATCGGATCGTCGCCGGTCAGCGTGCGGAAGTCATCCGTATGTTCGGCCATCTTGCCTTCGCGGATGGCCTGCGCGAACGTGACCATGCCGTCGGAGCTGAACGGCGCTTCCGATCCGCCCAGGAACACGCCGTCGGTGGTGCGCGGCACTCCCATCGCGTCGAACACCTGGTAGTTCTCCTCGTCGGTGATCTCCTGATAGGTCACGTGGTTGCCGGTCGCCTCGTTGCCGATGGCCACGAATTCGCTGATGGTCATCAGTTCCGGCCCGTTGATGTTCAGCACCGCATGATGTTGGTCGGATGCGAGCAGCGCGTGCGCCACGGCCTTCGCGCAGTCGACGCGGCTGATGTACGCCATCAGGCCGTCGCCCTGGCTGTTCTTGAGCACGCCGTCGCCGTGCGCGTAGGTGAAGTAGTTGGTGACCATCGCCTCCGCGTACTGGCTGTTGCGCAGGAAGATGTAGTCCAGATCGGCGGCTTTGACGTGTTCCTCAGTCCAGATGTGATCCTTCTTCTCCACGCTCGGATTCGTCGGATCGCTCGCGTTGACCAGCGACGTGTACACGATCTTGGTCACGCCGGCGTCCTTGGCCGCATCCACCGCATTGCCGTGGGCGCGCTGACGTTTGGCGCCGACGAACGGCATCGACACGAGCGCCATCACGTCGCCGCCTTCGAACGCCGCTTCCAGTCCTTCACGCCGGTTGAAGTCGGCCACACGGGTTTCGACGCCTTTCGCGGCGTAGCGTTCCAGTGACGCCCGGTCATAGCCGGTGAAAATCAGATTCTCCGGAGTGGTCAGTTCCAGCAGAAAGTCGGCCGCCTTGCCACCCAGGTTGCCGTCCACGCCGGTCAGAATCAGCTTGCCCATACGCTCCTCCTTGATGTTTCGGGTTGTCAGCTGCAATCGTCAGGCTATCATGCCGATTCCGAGAGTGTCCTGAGCGTCATCCGGCGTCGCCGTCTGCACATGATTCGATCCAACCGCACGAGTTGCGACACCAACGGCCCCGCCTGCATCGTCATCGGCACACGAACCTGCCCGAACATACGATGGCGACGCACACGCCCGGTTTGCGTCGGGATTCGTCTATGACGTGCCCGGATATGAAAAACCCTCCT
>Cebus_capucinus_imitator_PRJNA485217_SSR096__coassemble_591_pt1 | contig 13425 bp, 10 predicted proteins | sample Cebus_capucinus_imitator_PRJNA485217_SSR096__metabat2_high_PE_010 | metagenome-assembled genome bin Cebus_capucinus_imitator_PRJNA485217_SSR096 | reverse complement strand
GCGGAAGCGGCGGTAGTCGCGCAGACGGAAGGCGAGGGCGAGAATCGCGTAGTCGGCGAGTTCGCGCGGATTGTAGCCGGTGTCGCGGGCGATGCGGTTGAGCCGGTTCTGCAGCGTGTTCTTATGCAGGAACAGCTCCTCGGCCGCATGCACGATGCTGCCGTTATGCCGCGTGTACGCGTCGAACGTGGCCTGGGAGTCCTCGATCCGCTCCTCGTCGAGACCCGCGAAGATGCGGTCGACGAACCGGTCGGCGACGTCCGGTGGCGTCGCGGCGATCAGGACGCCCAGATCGAGGTCCTCGTACCGTCCGATGCCGTCGTTGCCGGTGAACCGCTGCCAGTCGAGGCCGGTGTGCGCCTGGTCGTAACTTACGTGATAGTCGTCGCCGTGCGCCGCGATACCGCCGACGCCGAAGCGCATGCGGCGGTGCAGCGTACGCGCGATGTCCGCCTGTATCGCCTCAAGCGCCGGCGCCGGGTCCGCGGCGTCCTCCGCGTCGATGAACAGGCAGCACTCGCGCGTGCTCGCGGAGTACAATGTGCGGGGGAGCGCGGCCAGATGTCGTTGGAGGGTCGGATACAGCATGTCGTAGGCCACCGCGATGTCGGCCGGTGCGGCATCGTTCGTCCCGCCGTCGTCCTCCAGCCGTCCCACGACGGCCCTGCGCGGCCTTTTGAGGTCGAGTTCCAGCGTCGAGGCGAGGTAGGCCACCATACCATCGTCACGTCGGGGCTGGGTGAGCATGGTGACCAGATTCGTCATCATGAGGCGTTGGTCGAAGCGCGTCATCTGTTCGAGGCTCTCGCGGATGAGGATCTCCGTCATCTTCTTGATGACGTTGCCGAACGGTTCCACCTCGGTGCGCTCGCCGGTGATGCCGATCACCGCGACCACCGAATCGTCGAAGAGGACCGGCACGTTGATGCCGTTGCGTGCCCCCTCGAACTGGTGGTCGTCGTCGATGGACACGGTCTGTTTGATCCGCACGGCGAGACGGGCGCCGTCGTGCCCCGTGCCGATGCGCGACCTGTCCGTGCTGGCGATGATCATGCCGTTCGTGTCGAACAGGTTGATCTCGTGATGGATCACGTCCTTGAGGTTCGCGACGATGGACTGCGCGGTCCCCGCATTGATCTCCATGGTCCCTCCTTGGTGACGGATATGCCGATCGGTCTTCGACCATAGTATGCGGAACAGTGTCGAAGCGGGAAGGATGCGCGTTCCGGGTGCATGGACTATGGCGGATAACAGCATCGCATCGCCATAATGGTGCCAACAACGTTTCTGCACCATGTCGGACCTCGGAATCCAACGAAGGAGATGCGATGCTTCCCGTCATCGAGACAATGGAGGTCGTGCCGGTCGCCGGCCACGACAGCATGCTGCTTAACCTGGCAGGCGCGCACGAGCCGTTCTTCACCCGCAACATCGTGGTCATGACCGATACGGACGGTGTCGTCGGCGTCGGCGAGGTGCCGGGGGGTGAGGTCATCACCCGTCGCCTCGAAGCGTGCATTCCGCTGGTCGAGGGACGTTCCGTGAGCGAGTACAAGGACATCGTCCTCGACTGCCGACGCATGCTCAATGAGCGACTTGCCGGTACGGGTGCCGCAGGCGGTGCGGAGACCGCACACGCGCAGATCTTCAAGAAGGTCACCAATGTGCTCACCGGCGTCGAGACCCCGCTGCTCGACATCCTCGGCAAGCGTCTCGGCGTGCCGGTCGCGGCCCTGCTCGGTGACGGTCAGGTGCGCGACAAGGTGCCGTTCCTCGGCTACCTGTTCTACGTGGGCGACTACCGGAAGACCGATCTGCCGTACCTGCATGATGACGACGACTCCGACGAGTGGGGCCGCATTCGCCGCGAGCCCGCCATGGACACCGAGGCCGTGGTCCGTCAGGCCGAGGCCGCGCAGGCGCGCTTCGGATTCCATGACTTCAAGCTCAAGGGCGGCGTGTTCGAACCGTCCATGGAGATCGAGACCGTCAAGGCGCTGAAGGAGCGTTTCCCGGATGCGCGCATCACCATCGACCCGAACGCCGCGTGGTCGCTTGAGGAATCGGTGCGCCTGTGCCGCGGCATGGAGGGGACGCTCACCTACGTGGAGGATCCCTGCGGCGCCGAAGGCCGCTTCTCCTCGCGTGAGACGATGGCCGAGTTCCACCGACAGACCGGTTTGGCCACGGCCACCAACATGTGCGACACCGACTGGCGTGAGATGAAGGCCGCGATTCGCCTCGACTCCGTGACGATCCCGCTCGCCGACCCGCATTTCTGGACCATGACCGGCTGCGTGCGCGTCGCCCAGCTGTGCCACGACTTCGATCTGACGTGGGGCGTGCACTCCAACAACCACTTCGACATCTCCCTGGCGATGGTCGCCCAGGCCGCGGCTGCGGCCCCCGGCTTCATCAACGCCTGCGACACCCACTACATGTGGCAGGACGGCCAGCACCTCGGCAAGGAGGCGCCGAAGTTCGAGGACGGCTGCCTGACCGTTCGCCGCGACGTGCCCGGTCTTGGCGTCGACCTCGACCGCGACAGGCTGGATGCCGCCCACGAACTGTATGTGGCCAACGGCTGCGGCACCCGTGACGACGCGCGCGGCATGCGGTACTACATCCCCGGATGGGAGTACGACCCGCACCGTCCGGCCATGGTCCGCTGACCGGGCGGACCGCCTCCTTGAACCGACGACGACAGACGTCAACCAATACCGACCAACCGCAATCCCCAACGAAGGAGAGTCACCATGGCAGTGCCCACCATCGAGAAGATGGAAGTCTATCCCGTCGCAGGCTACGACAGCATGCTGCTCAACCTGTCCGGCGCCCACGGCCCGTTCTTCACCCGCAACATCGTCATCCTCACCGACTCCGAGGGCGTCGAGGGCGTGGGTGAGGTGCCCGGCTCGAAGAAGATCACCGAAGTGCTCGAAGAGGTCAAGCCGATGGTCATCGGCAAGTCCATCTTCGAATACAAGAACATCGTCAGGTCCATTCACGACAAGTACGCCGGCCTCGACGCGGGCGGCCGCGGCGACCAGACCTTCGATCTGCGCACCACCGTGCATGTGCAGACCGCCGTGGAGACCCCGCTGCTCGACATCCTCGGCAAGCACATGAACGTGCCGGTCGCCGCCCTTCTCGGCGACGGCCAGGTGCGCGACCGCGTGCGCTTCCTGTGCTACCTGTTCTACGTGGCCGACCGCACCAAGACCGACCTGCCCTACATCCACGGCGACGACGACTCCGACGCGTGGGGCCGCATCCGCCGCGAGCCGGCCCTCGACGCCGACGCGATCGTCGAGCAGGCGAAGGCCGCATACGAGCGTTACGGCTTCAAGGACTTCAAGCTCAAGGGCGGCGTGTTCGAAGGCGCCAAGGAGATCGAGGCCATCAAGGCGCTGAAGCGCGAATTCCCCAACAGCCGCATGGACCTCGACCCGAACGGCGCATGGTCGCTCGAAGAGGCCGTCTCCCTGTGCAAGGACATGACCGGCATCCTCAGCTACTGCGAGGACCCGTGCGGCGCCGAGGGCCGATTCTCCGCCCGCGAGGTCATGGCCGAGTTCCACCGTCGCACCGGACTGGCCACCGCCACCAACATGTGCGACACCGACTGGCGTGAGATGAAGAACGCCGTGCGCCTCGACTCCGTGACGATCCCGCTCGCCGACCCGCATTTCTGGACCATGACCGGCTGCGTGCGCGTCGCCCAGCTGTGCCACGACTTCGATCTGACGTGGGGCGTGCACTCCAACAACCACTTCGACATCTCCCTGGCGATGGTCGCCCAGGCCGCGGCCGCCGTTCCCGGCGACTACAACGCCTGCGACACCCACTGGATCTGGCAGGACGGCCAGCACCTGACCAAGAACCCGCCGAAGATCGAAGGCGGCGAGGTCGCCGTGCCGCGCGACGTGCCCGGTCTGGGCGTCGAAGTCGACCGCGAGGCCGTGCTCAGGGCCCACCAGCTGTACAAGGACAACGACTGCGGCACCCGCGACGACTCCATCGGCATGCAGTATCTGATCCCCGGATGGAAGTTCGACGGCAAGCGACCGGCGCTCGTGCGCTGAGGCCGGCCGCGGAGAACGGGACAAACGAACCGAACGAGACGACAAGGAACGCAACCCATGTCCAAACCCATCGACATCGAACGCTTCAACGGCATCTTCGTGCCGATCCTCATGCCCGTCGAGAACGAGCGTGACGGCGCGATCGACATCCCCCGACTGCGCCGCCAGGTGGACCACGTGATCGAACACGGCGTCGACGGCATCCTCGCCTTCGGCTCCAACTCGGAGTTCTACATGTTCTCCGACGACGAGATGCTCGAAGCCACGCAGGCGATCATCGAACAGGCCGCGGGCCGGGTGCCCGTCATGTTCGGCGTCGGCCACATCCGTACGAGCCAGTGCGTCGAACTCGCGCGTCGCGCCGCCGAACTCGACATCGACGCGATCAGCGTGCTCCAGCCGATGTTCATCACGCCCACGCAGACGGCGCTGAAACACCACTTCGCCGCCATCGCCGAAGCCGTGCCGGACACCGCCGTGCTCATCTACAACAACCCCGGCCTCGCGGGCTATCCGATCGCGCTCGACACCATCGTCGACCTCGCGCACGACGTGGACAACATCGTCGGCATCAAGGATTCGTCCGGCAACATCACCAACCTGCAGGAACTGGTGCGCCGCACCTCGGACATCGACTTCAAGGTGTTCGCCGGCAAGGACACCATCGTCTACGCGGGCTTCTGCTGCGGTGCGCACGGTGCGGTCTGCTCGACCGCCAACATCTATCCGGAACTCGTATGCGGCATCTACGACAAGTTCGTCGCCGGCGACCTCAAGGGCGCGCTCGCGGACCAGTTCACGCTCAACCCGCTGCGTCTCTCCCAGGATGCGGCCAGCTTCCCCGCCGCGACCAAGGACATGGCGAACCTGCTCGGCATGGAGGTCGGTCCGTCGGTGCTGCCGACCGAGCCGACCGAAGGCGCGGCCCTGGCCGGCATGAAGCGCGCGATGCGCGACGCCGGATATCTGGACTGACCGCGTCTTGGCGCACCACCGGAAGACGAACACACCGAACCCGAAACCCAAGGAAGGAAGACGACCATGACGACGACGTGTGTGCTGTTGGCATCCGACTCGTTCAAGGGATCGGCGTCAAGCATGGAGGTCGAGAACCTGCTGGAGAAGGGTGTGCACCGCGTCATGCCGGACTGCGAGGTCGTGAAATACCCGATCGCGGACGGCGGCGAGGGTACGGTGGACGCCGTGATCGCCGGGCGCGGCGGCGAGTTCCGTGAGGCTCGCGTCTCCGGGCCGCTCGGCGATCCCGTCACCGCCCGCTACGGCCTGTTCGACGGCGGGCGCTCCGCCATCATCGAGATGGCGGCGGCGAGCGGCATCACCCTGATCGAGCAGAACGCGGCGAACGCGCTCGGCGCGGGCACGGAGGGCGTGGGACAGCTCATGCTCGACGCGCTCGACGCCGGCGCGGAACGCCTCGTCATCGGACTCGGAGGCTCCGCCACGAGCGACGGCGGCGCCGGCATGGCCAGAGCGCTCGGCGCGCGTCTGCTCGATGCGGACGGCGAGCCGGTGCCGTGCGGGCTCGCCGGCCTGCACCGGCTGCATGCGATCGACGTGTCCGGCATGGATCCGCGTCTCGCGCACGTCGAGATCATCGCGCTGACCGACGTGACGAATCCGCTCACCGGCCCCGATGGCGCCATCCACGTGTACGGCGCGCAGAAGGGCATCGACGAGACGCGCATGGCGGAACTCGACGGCTGGATGCGCGGCTATGCGCGGCTTCTGGCCGAAGCGACCGGGCGGGACTCCGAACAGGTGCCGGGAGCCGGTGCCGGCGGCGGTTTCGGCGCGGCGCTCATCTCCTTCTGCGGCGCGCGCATCGTCAGCGGCATCGACGCGGTGCTCGACCTCATCGGACTGGATCGTGTGATGGACCGGGTGGATCTGGTCATCACCGGCGAAGGACGTATGGATTCGCAGTCCGCGAACGGCAAGGCGCCGATCGGCGTCGCCCGCCTCGCCAAGCGCCATGGCAAACCCGTCGTGGCCGTGGTCGGCTCGCGTGCCGACGACCTGGAAGGGGTGTACGCGATGGGCGTCGATCTGGTCGTGCCGGCCGTGACCGCTCCGGCGGCTCTCGACGAGTGTATCGCCCGGACCCGCGTGGCCATCCCGATCGCCGGCGAAAGCGCGATGCGCGCCTTCCTGCTCGGCGCGGGGCGGGGGTGACGCGGCTCCAGCGGATCCATACCGGCGCGTCGCCCGACGAGCTGGCCGTCCGCTTATATTTTTCATACCGAAACACGGCCGCGATCCACGGCCAGAACGAAAGGAACACATCATGAAGGTCGGATTCGTGGGACTTGGCATCATGGGCAAGCCGATGGCGCTCAACGTCATCAAGGCCGGCTACGAGGTGACCGCCTTCGACTTCAATCAGGCTCCCGTCGAGGCGATCGTCGCCGCCGGCGGCAAGGCCGCGGCCAACGGCAGGGAGGTCGCCGAGGCCTCCGACGTGGTCATCACCATGCTGCCGAACTCCCCGCACGTCGAGAGCGCGCTGTTCTCCGAGAACGGCATCGCCGAGGGCCTGTCCGAAGGCAAGGCCGTCATCGACATGAGCTCGATCGCCCCGCTCGCCAGCCGTGACTTCGCCGAGCGCCTGTCCAAGATCGGCGTCGACTTCCTCGACGCGCCGGTCTCCGGCGGCGAACCGAAGGCCATCGACGGCACCATCGCCGTGATGGTCGGCGGCGAGCAGGACGTGTTCGACCGGTACGAGCCGCTGCTCAGGACCATGGCGTCCACCGTCACCCTCGTCGGCGGCGTCGGCGCGGGCAACACCACCAAGCTCGCCAACCAGATGATCGTCGCCGTGAACATCGCCGCCGTCTCCGAGGCGTACTCGCTCGCCAAGAAGGCCGGCGTCGCTCCGGAGAACGTGTACAAGGCGATCCGCTCCGGCCTCGCCGGCAGCGTGGTCATGGACCAGAAGTCGCAGAAGATCTTCGACGGCGACTTCACCCCGGGCTTCCGCATCGACCTGCACATCAAGGACCTGCAGAACGCGCTCGACACCTCCCACGGCGTGAACGTGTCCGCACCGTTCACCGCGCTGGCCATGGAGATCCTCCAGTCGCTCAAGGCCCACGGCCACGGCTCCGACGACCATAGCGGCATCGCCGAGTGGTACGAGCTGATGAACGGCCTCAAGCTGCAGAGCGGTGAGTGACCTCACTCCCGGACGCTGACATGACGAACGGCCGGAACCGCCCGCGATGGAAGGGCGGTTCCGGCCGTTTCGCGTCCGTCACCCCGGTGGGTCCGCGGGATGCCGTCGGATGGTTCTCCCGACGGCGGATCGGACCTCAGTCGGCCAGGTCGCGCACCGACGCGCGTTCGACCAGCTCGGCCGGCACGACGGTCTTGACGCCGACCGGCACCGTCCCGCCCTCGCAGCGTCGCCGCACCATCGAGAAGGCGTGACGGCCGATTTCGGCGAACGGCATGCGCATCGTGGTCAATGCCAGCCGCGGCACCATGCCGACGAGCGAATCGTCGACGCCGACCACGCTCACGTCCTCGGGCACGCGCCGTCCCGCGGCGCGCAGGCCGAGGACCGCGCCGTACGCCATCTGGTCGTTCGCCGCATACACGGCGGTGCAGTCCGGCTCGTGCGCCAGCGCCAGACCGGCCTGATAGCCGCTGTCGGCGCCCCAGTCGCCGATATAGGTGGGCGGCACCGGCGCGCCCGCCTGACGCAGCGCGTCACGCCAGCCGCGGGTGCGGCTCGCCGCCGCCAGCGACGCGGCGGGGCCGGCGATATGGTAGACGGTCCGATGCCCCCGGGCGAGCAGATAGTCGACGAGCGCCGTCGAACAGCCGTACTGGTCGGCGTCGACGGTGGGGCAGCCGTCGGACGGACGCTCGCCGACGAGCACGACCGGCAGGTCGGCGGGCGGTGTGAAGTCGTCCATGTCGTCGATCGGTTCCTCGAGCACGACGATGACGCCGTCGACCGGCAGCTGCTTCATCCGTTCGACGATGGACCGCAGCGTATGACGGCGGCCCTTGCCGATGGTGTGGATCGTGGTCGCGTACCCCTCGTCGTTGGCGGCGGCGGTGATGCCGGCGAGGATGCGCGCGTTGCCGTATTCGGCCATGTCGAACAGGACGACGCCCACGGCGCGGAATCGGCCGCGTTTGAGCGCGCGTGCGGCGTAGTTGGGACGGTAGCCGAGCCGCTCCATCGCCCGCTCGACGCGCAGCCGCGTCTCGGGGCGCACCGCGTCGCTGCCGTTGGCGACGCGCGAGACGGTCTGCGGGGAGACGCCGGCCTCGCGCGCGACGTCCTGCATCGACACGGTCGTCGTCCGTCCGTCCGTCCGGTCGTCGGATCCGTCCATGATCGCCTCCTCGCGTCGTTCCCTTCCTGATGGCGTTATCGATACCAACGATATCATCCGGCGTGTCGACGCCCCGATCCGCGCCGCGCCGGACATGGTCCGAATCGTGGCGGATGCTACGATGGTAACGCAAACATCCGTGATGGCCGCCAAGGCGGCGGCCGTCGGCAGATTCCCACGAAAGGAACGGCAATGGCGCAGCGCAGGGAATTCAGATGGCCGCAGCCGCTGGACGGCGACGAGCCGCGCATCTGGTACGGCGGCGACTACAACCCCGACCAGTGGCCGGAAGAGGTCTGGGACGACGACATCCGACTCATGACCAAGGCCGGGGTCAACCTCGTATCCGTCGGCATCTTCAGCTGGGCGAAGATCGAGCCGCGCGAAGGCGAATACGACTTCGACTGGCTCGACCGCATCATCGACAAGCTCGGCCGTGCCGGCATCGCCGTCGACCTCGCCTCCGCCACCGCATCGCCGCCGATGTGGCTCACCCAGGCCCACCCGGAGGTCCTGTGGGTCGACTACCGCGGCGACGTATGCCAGCCGGGCGCGCGCCAGCACTGGCGCCCCACCAGCCCCGTCTTCCGCAAGTACGCGCTCACGCTGTGCCGCGCGATGGCCGAACATTACAAGGACAACCCGTACGTCGTCGCCTGGCACGTCGGCAACGAATACGGCTGCCACAACCGCTTCGACTACTCCGACGACGCCCAGTGCGCCTTCCAGGAGTGGTGCCGCGAACGCTACGGCACCATCGAGGCCGTCAACGACGCGTGGGGCACCGCCTTCTGGGCGCAGCGCATGAACGACTTCAGCGAAATCGTGCCGCCGCGCTTCATCGGCGACGGCAACTTCATGAACCCCGGCAAGCTCCTCGACTTCAAACGCTTCAGCTCCGACGCGCTCAAGGCGTTCTACATCGACGAACGCGACCTGCTCGCCGAAATCACCCCCGGACGCCCGCTGACCACCAACTTCATGGTCTCCGCCGGCGGCTCCGGCCTCGACTACGACGACTGGGGCGCCGAAGTCGACTTCGTGTCCAACGACCACTACTTCACGCCCGGCGAATCCCACCTCGACGAAATGGCCTACTCCGCCTCGCTCACCGACGGCATCGCCCGCAAGAACCCCTGGTTCCTCATGGAGAACTCCACCGGCGCCGTCAACTGGCGGCCGATCAACTACCGCAAGGAACCCGGCCAGCTCGTGCGCGACGCGCTCGTCCACCTGTCAATGGGCGCCGACGCGATCTGCTACTTCCAATGGCGTCAATCCAAGGCCGGCGCCGAGAAGTTCCACACCGCGATGGTGCCGCACGCCGGCGAGGACTCGCAGGACTTCCGCGACGTATGCGAACTGGGCGCCGACCTGCGCCTGCTCGCCGACCACGGCCTCATCGGCACGCGGCTGGCCAAATCGAAGGTCGCCGTCGTCTTCGACTACGAATCGCAGTGGGCCACCGAACACACCGCCACCCCCACGCAGCGCGTGCGCCACTGGACCGAGCCGCTCGACTGGTTCCGCGCCCTCGCCGACCAGGGCGTCACCGCCGACGTGGTGCCGATGCGCGGCGACTGGGACACGTACGACGCCGTCGTGCTGCCCAGCGTCTACCTGCTGGGCGAAGCCGACAGCGCCCGCGTGCGCGACTACGTGGCGCGCGGCGGCCGCCTCATCGCCACCTACTACACCGGCATCGCCGACGAGAAGGACCACATCTGGCTCGGCGGCTACCCCGGATCCATCCGCGACGTCGTCGGCGTGCGCATCGAGGAATTCGCGCCGCTGGGCGACGACCACGACGGCACGCTCGACCACCTCGACCTGACCAACGGCACCGTCGCGCACGACTTCGCCGACTGGATCACCGCCGTCGCCCCCGGCGCGCGCGTCCTCGCCTCCTACCGGGCCGACCCGTGGACCGGCATGGACGGCGTGCCCGCCATCACCGTCAACGACTACGGCGACGGCCGCGCCGCCTACGTCGGCTGCCGGCTCGGCCGCGACGGCATCGCCGCCAGCCTGCCCGACCTGCTCGCCGCGCTCGGCGTCGATATCGCCGACACGGCCGCCGGGGACGCCGGCCGCGGCGACATCCTGCGCGTCGAACGCGTCGCCGACGACGGCTCCGCCGCGTTCACGTTCCTGTTCAACCGCACCCATCATCCGGTGGACGTGCCGCTGGACGCTGACGCGACGCTGCTCGTCGCCTCCCTCGCCGGCGCAGGCGACGACGGCACCGCCATCACCATCGCGCCCAACGGCGTCGCCGTCGTCGGACGCTGAGCCGGCCGGCGGAACAACCGGGCGGCCGGAACGGTAGACTCGATACGGCGGCACCATCGCCGCCGTATCGACCAACCGGCACGGCAAGGAGCGGCAGCATGGCAATCGGCGGGACGAAACGCATCATCACCGCGATCCTGACGATCCTCACCACGGCCGCCGTCACCCTCACCGGCGCATGCGCCAGCGACCCGCGCACCGAAATCATCGTATGGTCATGGGAGCCGAGCATGACGGCGCTCGCCCGCGCCTTCGAAGCCGACAACCCCGACATCCGCGTCACCGTACGCGACACCAGCGGCTACACCAACCTCAACGCCGCCATCCAGGACGGCTACGGCCTGCCCGACGTCGCCCAACTCGAATACTTCGCGCTGCCGCAGTACGCGGTCAGCGGCCAGCTGCTCGACATCACCGACCGCATCGTCGGCTACGACGACTACTACACGCCCGGCACCTGGGCGTCCGTGCAGCTCGCCGACCGCGTCTACGGCCTGCCGATGGACTCCGGGCCGATGGCCTTCTTCTACAACAAGGACGTGTTCGACCAGGCCGGCGTCGACGCGAGCGCCATCCGCACGTGGGACGACTACTATCAGGCCGCGAAACGACTCAAGGAGATCGGCGCGTACATCACCGCCGACACCGGCGACGCCAGCTTCTACGCGGCGATGATCTGGCTCGCCGGCGGCCGCCCGTTCCACACGTCCGACGACGGCAAGACCGTCACCATCGACCTGACGCACGACGACGGCACCCGCACGTTCACCGCATTCTGGCAGCGCATGATCGACGAAGGACTCATCGACACGAGCGCCGCCACCTGGTCGAACGGTTGGAAACGCAAGGTCGGCAGCGGGACGATCGCCTCCGTGTTCGCCGGCGCGTGGATGCCGTCGCTGCTGCTCGCCGACGTGCCCGGCGGCGCCGGACTGTGGCGGGTCGCGCAGATCCCCACCGCCGACGGCGAACCCGTCAACGCCGAGAACGGCGGATCGGCGCTCACCGTGCTCCAGTCGACGCGCAAACCCGACGCGGCGATGCGGTTCGTCGACTACGTGTGCCACAGCGAGGACGGTATCGCCGAACGCGTGGCCGGCGGCGCGTTCCCCGCCGACAACGCGACCTTGTCGAGCGGGGATTTCCTGGAACGCACCACCGTGCGCGACTCGCGCGGCGTCGATGTGCCGTATTTCGGCGGCCAGCAGTACAACAAGGTGCTCTCCCAGGCCGCCGAATACGTGTCCACCGACTACGAGTACCTGCCGTTCGAGGTGTACGCGCGCTCCGACTTCTCCTCGACGGTGAGCGATGCATACGCGTGGTCGGCGGCCAAGCGGCGCTATGAGGACGTCAAGGAGCGCATCGAGGCCGGCGAGACGAAGCGCAACGGCGGCGCGCTCACCCTGCCGGAGCATCCCGGCAAGCGCATCACGCTCATGGACGGCCTTGAATCGTGGCAGGCCGACCTCAAGGAGTACGGCTTCAACCAGGGCTTCACGATCGAATAGCCGGCTGGTTGCTGGCTGCTGACCGCGGCCGGTGCGTGACCTCAGTCCGAGGGGATTCCGGGTAGTCGGATTCAGGTCACGCAGCGGGGCGTGTTTGCGTGACATCCTTCCGAGAACAGAACGGATTCTCGGGCTTAGGTCACGGAATCTGCTGTATTTGCGTGACCTCAGTCCGAGGATTCGGCATGTGTTGGTAGTCGGGTCACGCAAACCGTCGGGTTGCGGCCCGATGAAGTCCCGACGCCCCGCTCAGCGCGTGTTGCGGCGGTAAATCGCGGCCATGCCCTTGAAGATCAGATCCGGATCGTATACGTCGATCAGGTGCGTGTCGTTCTCGAACACGCGTCCGAGGCCGCCGGTCGCCACGACGGTGAAGTCCTCGTCGATCTCGGCGTGGAACTGCTCGATCGTGCGTTCGATGCCGCCGAGGAAGTTGTAGTACAGGCCGGCCTGCATCGCGCTTTTCGTGCCGGTCGCCAGAATCGAACGCGGGCGTGTGATCTCCACCTCCGGCAGCTGGGCGGTCTGCCCCCACAGGGCGGCGGCGGCCGTGCGGATGCCGGTGGTGATCAGGCCCGCGGTGATCGTGCCGGTCGCATCGACGTAGTTGAACGTGGTCGCCGTGCCGAAGTCGATGACGAGCAGCGGCCCGCCGTACGTGACGTACGCGCCGGCGCAGTCGGCCAGACAGTCGGCGCCCATCGACTTGGGGTCGTCCATGCGGATGTTGATGCCGGTCTTCACGCCCGGGCCGACGATCATCGGGTCGATGCCGAGGAACTTGACGATGCTGGCACGGAACGAATGCATCACCTTCGGCACCACGGACGCGATGACCACGTCGTCCACGTCGGCGGGGGAGAAGCCGCTGAACGCGAGGAACTGGCCGATCATCGCCCCGTATTCGTCGGATGTATGCTCCGAACGGGTGGTGATGCGGTATGTGCCGACGATGTCGTCGCCGTCGAGAAAGCCGAGCACGATGTTGGTGTTGCCGATGTCGACTGCGACGAGCATGGGAATCCTCCGTTGTGTCCGTATGCGTGTGTCCGTATGCGTGTGTCCGGCGGTCCCGACGGACCGTGTCGGACGCTCCCGTCCGGCGCGTCCGTGCGCCGGACGATGCCGTGCACCAGTGTAGTACCCGGGGTACGGTATCGGCTGTGC
>Cebus_capucinus_imitator_PRJNA485217_SSR096__coassemble_436_pt1 | contig 18102 bp, 16 predicted proteins | sample Cebus_capucinus_imitator_PRJNA485217_SSR096__metabat2_high_PE_010 | metagenome-assembled genome bin Cebus_capucinus_imitator_PRJNA485217_SSR096 | reverse complement strand
GGTTCTGGTAGGGAGGTCACGCGTGGGGAGCAGGTTGTCAGGTGTGGTGCGACACGCGTGGGTGAATCGGTTGTCCTCTGTGGTGCTACATGACATTGCCGTCATGACACGGTTGGCCGTTGAATGAAGGGGTTGCTGCGACGACTGCAGACAACGCCGAGAACCAAGCGAAAATATGAGGAATCAGATCATGAAGCAGGGTATTGTACACAGGCTCGTACTGTCTTTTGGCATCGTCGGTATGCTGGCGTTGGGAGGGGTTCCCACGGCTATGGCTGCCACGACCTCATTTGAAATCGAGTCGCGCGCCGGTGCATGCCGGTTCATCACCGATGATCCGAAAATCGATTACGGCAGTGCTCGTTTCATGTCCGCAACGGTCGGCCGGGAGGGCTGCATCAATGCGGTGAGCTGGCTGCATGGGTCGTTGCGCAAGGACGGCAAAGGCACGAGCGACCCGCAGCTGGCTCGCTTCAACGTCAGCAACGTGAACAGCTATAAGCAGATTCTCACGTCGTGGGCGACCAAGGGCGATACGTATTTCACATTCGCGTCGAGCTCGACCGGAGGCAGCCAGCTTTCCGGCTTCGTGACCTCGAAGTGAATCCGGGAATGCCGGGAAACCACGCCATGAATGAGCGGAACATTGCGGCGGACGCGGTCGAGTGCCGAGACGTCACCTATCGATTCGGCGGCGTCACGGCTCTTGACGGAATATCATGCCGTCTGCGTACCGGAATCACCATGATGCTCGGATCGAACGGTTCGGGGAAAACGACCTTCATGCGGCTGTTGGCGACCATGATCCGTCCCCAGCATGGTGACATCCGCTATGGTCCACTGGATTACGGCACCGTGCGCGGACGCGAAGGCATCCGCGCGAAGCTGGGGTATCTTCCGCAGCACGTCGAGTTCTCCGATTGGGAGAGCGTTCAACGGAACGTGGAGTATGCGGCTTGGGCCAGAGGCGTATCCGCCGGGGGATGCGCCGGTGTCGCGCGGCATATGCTGCGCGAGGTTGGACTGTCGGACGTCGCACAGCAGCGGGTGCGTGGTCTGTCCGGCGGTATGCGGCAGAGACTGGGATTGGCCTGCGCGATGGTCCATGATCCGCGTCTGTTGATCCTGGACGAGCCGACGGTCGGATTGGATCCGGTGCAGTGCATGCTGTTCCGTAGGCTGGTGGCGCAACGCGCGCAGGATACGACCGTGCTGATGAGCACGCATATGGTCAATGAGCTGCAGTCCTTGGACGCGCATGTGATGGTCCTGTCCCACGGTTCCTTGGTGTTCGACGCCGGATACGATGATTTCGTCTCGGCCGGACTGAGGTTCATGCGGTCGGATCACGACACGGAAGATTCCCGACCATGGGAAAGCGAGGATGATACGGAACGGCCCGACGGCCACCCGCAGTGGGGCACACCATTGGAATACGCCTATTGGGCGGTGACCGCAGACACGAGTCGGGGGCGGGCATGGGCGGAGTGACGGCGATGCGACATGGCGGACGGTCGCGCAACAGGACTCCGATCCGCCCGTGGACTCCGTACCCGACCGGCATCATGCTGTCGCTGATGGCGGTCGGCGCGTTCGCCACCTTCGTCGCCGCACGGTCCTACCAATCCTGGCCGCCGGTGACGTGGCGGAACTGGCAGCTGCGGTATCGGGATTGCCAGGTGATCGTGGCCGCACTCGCGTCATTGCTGGGGGCGTTGATGGTCACGCCGTTGCGGAGGACCTCCGCGCTGGCACCGCCATGCGTGTCGCGGGACATGCGCATGAGATTGCTTCACCTCTATGCGTGGCTGTGGCTGTGGGTACAGGTGACCTATGGCATCGGACTGATTCCATTGACGGTGCGGACGCTGAAGGAAGCGACGGCGGGAACTCCTGACGTGCTGGCATGGCTGTCCGCCGTGGCCGGTCTGAGCATGTGGCCGGCGTTGGGCATGATGCTGGGGATGATGATACCAAGACGCGGCGTCGTGGTGGTCTCGGCGCTCGCGGCACTGCTGTGTATCGGGGTGCCGAAGGCGCTTAGCGAGATTTCCGTGGGATTCTCGATGCTGTCCATTGCCCCGGTGTGGCGTTCGGAACTCCCCTTCGTCGGGGAACAGGCCAATCCGTTGATGATGTGGTCCCGCATTGTACTGTTCTGCTCGTGGTCGGTGCTGTTCGTCGTCGCCGGAGGCGTCTATCTGGATGATCCCGATGATGATCGCCGTCGACGGCTGTGGGTATCCCTGCGCTGGTTGTCGGTGCCTCTGGCGTTGTGTCTGTGCATGATCGCAGCCCAGCCGAATCTGGTGGTGATCGATAAGGACGCCCATGTGACCTGTGAACATGCCGGCCACATTGCCGTATGCAGCTATGCCGAGGACAGCCGTGCATTGCGGGTGGCCATGCCGATAGCCAGCGAGGCATATGATGCGTTCCTTCCGCAGGAGCACGTCGTCATCGGTGTGCTGGGACTGGACGCATCATCATCGCAGTGGAAATCGGATCTTGGGGATTTCGCCGATGCCCGGATCGTACCGACGACCTATATCGTGACCAATCGCGAGTCGAATTACCGTAGGGCGCTTATCGACGATCTGTCGTCGGATATCGCGGGCGCGCAGGCATGCTACCACTATGACGGTCATGGGGAGGTGACCATGAACTCCGATGAATCGCAGGAATTGGCGTGGCGTCTGAAACAGCGCGTCATTCAGTACGTGACGCATGGGGCGAGCGGATACGCTGCTGCGTTACGGAACATACATGATGCCTCCGATCCCTTTAACGGAACGGTCGCCGACACCGATTTGCTTGGCTGGTATGGCGATCATGCGGATCGCATCGCCTCGTGTTCCCTCACGGAAAAGGACTTGTCATGACGTTGCGGTATTGGGGTTTCGGGCGACGTGTTCGACTGGCGTGGGTGGCGCCGCCCTTGGCTGCGGTGTCGTCCTGTCCTGCTTTGGCGACGTACATCGACTTGGGACCGTCTGAGATGGATGGCGTTATCGTGAACATCATGCCGAGGGATGTGCTGATCATCCTCGGTGGCGTTCTGCTGATGTGCGCGACGGTACCTGCCCTGGCATGGGTCGATGCGGTGGGCGAACGGCGCATCGTCTGGTGCTCATGCCTTGCGGCCGCATCGGCGCTGATGTATGCGGCGATATCGCCGTGGCTGTTGTTATGCTGGTATCCCTCATTCGATGAGATTCCGTTCATCGTGCATAGTGCTCTGTTGAACGTCACCGTGCTATCGATCGTGCTGGTCGTCAACGGGCTGATCGGATTGCGATGGAGCCTGCCCGTATGCGGAGTCATCATCATGATGCTGCTGGGCACGGCGAGCTGGCAGCTGCGGTTATGGGGGTTCAGCATTCTGCAGGGCGGTCTGCATGAGGATGATGCGTTGCATACGGCTATGATGGTGGTGCTGGTGATCGGGGCGATGACGCTATCGTCGCTGACGCGTCTGGGCGCGCGCCCGCTCCTGACATCGTGAGCATATCGGAGGGCCGTATGGAACAAGGTGCCGTTGCGATTGGAATCGTAGACAACGATCCCCTTGCTTTGCAGGCGCTGCGTGTCGCTGTCGAATCATCGGATGCGCGGTTCAGGGTGTCTTGGATGACGGATTCGGCTACGGTGGCGTTGCGCCGATGTCTGACGGCGGCGGACAGCCCCCGCGTCCTGCTGGTCGATATGGCGATGGAGGAGATGAGTGGCGCGGAGCTCGTCGCCGGAATCCGACGGCGGAATTCGACCAGCGGTATCGTCTGTATCAGTTCGTATACGTTGGAGACGTATGCTGATGTGGCTCGTCTGGCCGGAGCGCAGGCGTTGGTCGCCAAGCATGATGTCGCGGCATGGAAGAGGGCCATCATGGCCGCGTCGAATGGCATCGCGCTGAGGGAGGAACGGTATTGCCGGGGTATGGAGGATGTCGCGGACGCCTATCGACGGTTGCGTGATACGCCGGGAGGTGCGGGATTGTTCGCGTCGCCGAATCTTTCTGCGCGGGAAACCAACACGCTGCACCTGTATGCGGAGGGGCTGACCCGTCCGCAGGTGGCGGAATGCCTGGGAGTGAAGGCATCGACTGTGGCGACATTCGAACGGCGGGCGTTGGCCAAGCTCGGTGTGGGCAATCGTGCGCAGGCGATTGCGTCGTGCGTACGCGCGCATATGTGGTAGAGGCGGGATGTCGGTGATTCGGGTCCATCCGTGGCGGTGCATGATCGCGGTGACCACGGCGCTGCTGATCGCTCTGTCGTTTGCCGTGGAACAGTCGTATTGGGTGTTGCCTGAGTCGGCGTGCTGGTCGGTGCTACTGTGCATGACGATGGTGCTGAGCATGACAGTGGCGCCGGTGGCGGGATCGCTGGCCGTGATTGCCGCGAACGTCGCGATGGAAATCGCCCCACTGGTCGTCGACGCGTTCAACGGGATGATGGCATATTGCGGGCTTCCTTTGGTGTCGGTACCGTATCTGCCGTTGGCCATGACCGTCGCAGGCGCCGTGGCGGTCGGAATGCTGGCCTTCGACCGATGGCTGTGGGGGCTTGTCTCGGCGGCCGCATGGTGGTGTTGCGGGGCGCTGTCGCTGGTGTGGTCCGGTGCGGGGCCGGCGATGTGGATGGCGGCGTTGGCGGTGTGCGTGTCATCCGGCGTCGCCCTGCTTGTGGGCATGGCGGCACGATGGCGATGCGAACGGGAAACCGCGCGACGGTCCGTGATGATCGCCAATGAGGCGATGCGCATTCAGGCGCAGGGATTGGACGCGGCTGCCCGGCTGCATGACGACGTGACCAACCGGTTGTCCATGGTGGTGCTGCAGGCCGATGTGTACGCCCGGCAATCGGACGATCCCCAATCCGGACAGTTCGAGGAACTACGCGATGCCTTGACGCAGGTGCTGGATCGCACGCATGCGGTGATTCGCATTCTCGACCGTCGGGATGCGCCGGCGCGCAATGAGCCCGATGAGGGTCCGGAACGTCCGCGGTGCCGTGCGGCGGAGTCGTCGCGGATAACGGTGACGTCGCATGACATCGTCGACCCGACCGCAGCCGTGGGTCGGATTCATGAACTGACGACGGCGTACGATCAACGGTTGGCGTCACTGGGTTTTTCCGGTGAAACCGTAGTATGCGGAGTCCTCGCCGGATCCGGGATGACCACGGCATGCCTTACATGCGTCGAGACAGCGCTGCGGGAACTGTACGCCAACATCATCAAACACGCTGACGGAAACGCCGGGTATGCGGTGTCGGTGTCGTTCCGTACGAGAGATCTTGCCATTACGGTCGTTGATATGGCCCGCGATTCGGGAGACGGCGAGAGCCGTTCCCCGGTGGTCGGCGGCAGCGGGTTGATTCGACTGCGCGACCGTCTGCTGGTGTCGGGCGGATCGCTTGCATGGGATGATCCCGCAGGAGCCGGTGAGTGGGGCATGCGTCTCGTCGTTCCGTACGATGCCGGTGCGCGGCGCACGCAGTGATGGAGTTCGCGACGGGCCGTGATGACGATCGGATGCTGCCGGCGGTCATGACCGCCGGCAGCATGATGGGATGATGTCGGTGCGGAAGACCGACCGCGCCCGTCAGAGGAGGGACGCGGCGCCCTCGTCGACGAGCCAGAGCAGCTCGTCGCCGGCGGCGAACGAGCTGGGGGCCTGCGGGTTGCGCGCGTCGGCGAAGACGCGGGCGACCGCCTCGGCCTTGCGGGCCTCGGAGGTGATCATCCACGTGTGGCGCGAACGGGCGATCATCGGCACGGTGAGCGTCACACGCAGCGGCGGCGGCTTGGGTGAATCGCGCACGCCGGCGACCAGCACATGCGGATCGTCGATGAGCACCTGCGGCAGCCCGGGGAACAGCGACGCGAAATGCGCGTCGGGACCCATGCCGAACATCGCGATGTCAAGACGCGGCTCGTCGCCCAGTTCGGCGATCAGCTCACGCTGGTAGTCGGCCGCGGCGGCCGCCAGCACCGCGTCGGTCGCCGCGGGGGAGGCGGCGGCGATCTCGTCGGCGCAACGACGGTCGGCGGGCATCTCATGCAGGTTCGCCGCCGGCATCGCGCCCGATTCGATCAGCGAATCGAACAGGATGGCGCGCGCCTGACCGGCGTTGCGGTCGGCGTCGTCGGCGGGGACGAAACGCTCGTCGCCCCACCAGACGTGCACGCGCGACCAGTCGACCGCGGCGGCGAGCGGACTGTCCTTGACGGCGGCGAGGACGCGGTTGCCGTCGGTGCCGCCGGTGACGGCGATATCGACGCGCGTGCGACCCGGCTCGGCCAGCAGGTCGCCGATCGTCAGCAGCGTGCGCGCGGCGACCGCCTGCGCGAGCACGGTCGGATTCGGATGGATGATGGTCGTCGGATGGCTCATGGTTCCTTCGATGTCCTTCGATTCAGTCGGTCGGGTGGTCGGTCGGTCAGTCGACCGGGTGGATGAGGTCCCAGCCCTGCGTGATGACCTCGGCGTACACCTCGTCCGGGTCGAGCCGGCGCAGCTCCTCGCTCAGACACTCCTCAAGCGTGCGTGCGGGCACGCTGATGGTCTGTGGCGACTGGCCGGGCATGCTGATGATCGCGGTGCCGGACTCCGGGTCGGGGCGTTCCAGCGACAGCACGCCGTCGGCACGCGTCAGATACACGCCGGTGACCGCGTCCGCGCCCGGAACCGTCTCGACCGTGACCGGCACGTTGAGCCTGAGCCGCAGCCAGGCGGCCAGCAGGTCCATCGGCAGGAAGTCGGCCGGGCCGCTGACGCGCGCGGCGCTGATCGGCAGATGCGGCGGCTGGTCGAGCATCGAGGCGAGCATCGCACGCCAGACGGTCAGACGCGTCCACGACATGTCCACGTTCTTCGGCGACCAGTTGCGACGCAGGTCGTCCATCGTGCGGAACGGGTTCGACGAGCGCAGCGCGTCGGTGATGCGGCTGCGGGCCATCGCGCCCAGCAGATCCCTCGACGGGTTCGCCGGCGCTTCGGTCGGCCACCAGGCCACGACCGGCGCATCCGGGACGAGCAGCGGAATCACCATCGTGTCGGGATGGTGGACGAGACCGCCGCGCGGATGCAGCACGATGATCTCGCCGGCGCCCGCATCGGCGCCGAAGCGCACCTGGGCGTCGAGATTCGACTCCTCGAACGCGGCGATCTCGTCGGCGGACGCGCCGGACGCGGCATCGGGCGCGGCGGCGCGGCGCGGGCTGATCGCGATGACGCGGCACGGATGCTCGCGGCTGGCCGCGTTCGCCAATTCCAGCGCATGCTCCAGCTCATCCTCGTTCGTGGAGATGAGCAGCGTGAGCACACGGCCGGTCGCGGCCTCGCCGCGCTCGTCATGCAGTTCGTCGATCGCACGCGAAATATCCCGCGTACGGGTGTTGGGCATATCGATGATCATGGCATCCTCCAATGGCGTCCGTCACGGGCGAGCATCTCGTCGGCCTCCTGCGGACCCCAGGTGCCGGCACGGTAGGGCTGCGGCTGGCCGAGCGTCGACCAGAACTCCTCGATCGGGTCGAGGATCTCCCAGCTGAGCTCCACCTCGCGCGTGGTCGGGAACAGCGGCGGGTCGCCCAGCAGCACGTCGAGGATGAGACGCTCGTACGCCTCCGGCGAGCTTTCGGTGAACGAGCGGCCGTAGCTGAAGTCCATCGACACGTCGCGCACCTCCATCGACGAGCCGCCCGGCACCTTCGCGCCGAAGCGCATCGTGACGCCCTCGTCGGGCTGCACACGGATCACGATCGCGTTCTTGCCCAGCTCGCGCGTGGCGGTCGACTCGAACGGCAGATGCGGGGCGCGCTTGAACACGACCGCGATCTCGGTGACGCGCTTGCCGAGTCGCTTGCCGGCGCGCAGGTAGAACGGCACGCCCGCCCAGCGGCGCGTGTCCACGTCGAGGCGGATCGCCGCGTACGTCTCGGTCGTGGACTGCGGGTCGATGCCCTTCTCGTCCAGGTAGCCGACGACCTCGTGCGAACCCTGCCATCCGGCCGCGTACTGGCCTCGCGCGGTGTGCGCGGCCAGATCCTTCGGCAGACGCACGGCGGAGAGGATCTTCGTCTTCTCCGCGGTCAGGTCGGCCGGAGCAAACGAAACCGGCTCCTCCATCGCGGTCAGGGCGAGCAGCTGCAGCAGATGGTTCTGGATGATGTCGCGCGCCGCGCCGATGCCGTCGTAGTAGCCGGCGCGACCGGCCACGCCGATGTCCTCGGCCATGGTGATCTGCACATGGTCGACGTAGTTGGCGTTCCAGATCGGCTCGTACATGGCGTTGGCGAAGCGCAGCGCCATCATGTTCTGCACCGTCTCCTTGCCCAGATAATGGTCGATGCGGAACACGCTGGACGGGTCGAACACTTCGGAGACGACCCGGTCGAGCTCCTTGGCGCTGGCCAGATCATGGCCGAACGGCTTCTCGATGATGACGCGACGCCACGCGCCCTCGCTGGAGCGCGACAGGCCGCAGTCGGCCAGCTGACGCGACACCTGCGGGAACGCGCGCGGCGGCACCGACATGTAGAACGCGTGATTGCCGCGCGTGCCACGGTCGCGGTCGAGTTCGGCGACCGTGTCGGACAGGCGTTCGAACGCCTTGGGATCGTCGAAGGTGCCTTGGACGAAGCGGATGCCGTCGGCCAGCTGCGTCCACGTGGACTCCTTGAACGGGGTGCGGCAGTGCGCGACGACGTTCTCGCGCACGAAGTCCTTGAACTGGTCTTCGCTCCATTCGCGGCGGGCGAAGCCGGTCAGGCCGAAGCTCGGCGGCAGCAGACCGCGGTTGGCCAGATCGTAGATGGCGGGCAGCAGCTTCTTGCGCGACAGGTCGCCGGTCACGCCGAAGATCACGATGCTGCACGGGCCGGCGATGCGCGGCAGGCGCAGGTCGCGCGGGTCGCGCAGGGGGTTGGTCCATTGCGCGTCGGCAACGGATGCTGTGGATTCGTTCATGGCGTCCATCCTAGCCGCCGGGTTTCACCGAGGACGGAATCCGGCGGCTATATGAGACCGCGCGGGTGCGTGGGGCGGGTGTGGCGGTCAGGATGCGGCGGTCAGGATGCGGCGTGCGCGCCCCACTGCATGACGACGATGCCGACGATCATGATCGCCATGCCCAGGAACATCCTCCAGTTGAGCGGGTCATCGAAGATGAACCGCGCGGCGACGGCCGTCAGGATGATGCCGACGCACGACCACACGCCGTACGCGAGCGCCGTGGGCATGCCGCGTTCCAGCACGATCGACAGCAGGTAGAAGCAGGTGACGTAGCCGATGACGACCGGAATCGCCCAGATCGGCTTGGAGAAGCCGGCCGAGGCGCGCAGCGACAGTGTCGCGACGACCTCGCAGCCGATGGTGGCGAACAGCAGCAGCCAGGTGATGAGCATCGAACCTCCCTTGATCATGCGCCCCACCTTATCGGATGTATCGGCCTGTCGGCCTGTCGGGACGTCGGTTGTTGCGTCGGTTGTTGCGTCGCAATCGGCGAGCGGGACGTCGGTCATATGCGGATTGCGACGCAACGCGGGCCGTTTGCGTCGCAATCCGCATACGGGAGTCCGGAATCATACGAACGGCGACGCAACGGGAGCCGTTTGCGTCGCAACCTGCATACGGGAGCTGGGTATCGTACGGATTGCGACGCTGACGGGGTGCCCGGCGTCGCAATCGGTATGCAGGGAGCGGCGAATATACGAACGGCGACGCTAGCGGGAGCCGAGGCGGATCTGCGAGACGAGAATCGCGAGGAAGATCAGCGCGAAACCGACGCCGGCGGCCGGTTCGACCGTCTCGCCGTAGAACACGACCGAGAACAGCAGGCTGAACACCGTCTCCAGACACATGATCAGCGACGCCTGCGAGGGCGGCGTGACCTTGAGACCCACGTTCTGCATGATCTGCGCGAGCATCGTCGCGCCGAAGAACAGGTAGCACAGGCAGGCGAGCACGTCCGGGGCGAGCCATGCGGCGGTGGGTGCCGGTTCGGTCATGATCGCGCCGCCCAGGCACAGCACGCCGGCGACGACGAACTGGGCGAACGTGAGCGCGACCGGGTGGATGCGTTGGCCGAACTTGCCCAGCCACACGAGATTGAACGAGAAGACCAGCGCGCACAGGAGCGTCAGCAGGTCGCCGGTGCCGACGGTCAGTCCGCCCAGACCGGAGCTGAACGACACGAATCCCACGCCGGTCAGACACAGCGCGGCCGACACGAGGTTGCGCACGGCCGGCTTCTGGCGCAGCAGCAGCCACGACGTGAACGGCACGAGCACGCAGTAGGCGGCCGTCAGGAACGAGCTGCGGCCCGGTTCGATCATCGTCAGGCCGGTCATCTGGCTGACCATCGTCCCCCAATAGGTGAGGCCCACCAGCAGGCCGGGGATGATGATGCGCCGGTCGAGATACGGCACGATCTGGCGGCGGAACAGCACCAGCATGATCGACGCGGCGGCCAGCAGTCGGATCGCCATCAGCCATTGCGGGGTGACGACGCCCATGGCGACCTTCGCGGTCGGATAGCTGCCGCCCCACAGCATCGCGCACGCCAGCAGCATGAGCTTGCCGACCGTGGGGGAGAGATGCGGGCGACGGCTCAGCAGGGTCGCGGCGGCGCGGTGGGCCGTGTTCCCGGGACCGGATTCGCGTGCGCTGCCGCGGGGATGCACGACTTCGTCATGAAGGCCGTCGGTAGGACGGTCGTCGGAAGAATCGAGGGCGTTCCTGCGCCAGCCGAAGTCATTGTGTGCGCCGCGGTCGGCCGGTCGTGAGGCCGGTGCGCCGGCCGGTTCGTCGATGATGTTCGCCATCGCCATGCTCCTTCGTCCTGCCATGTCCGTCGAACCGCCGCGTCCGATGCGGCCGGCCGACGGCGTGCCGTTTCCCGCCGCGACCGTCCCGTCGATGGCGGGACGGCTTCGCCGGCGCGGGCAAGCCGAAACACAGCATAGTGGCGCGGATACGGCAACGCGCCGCACACGGGTACGTGCGGCGCGTTGTACGGCGCGTCAGATCGCGGCGGCGGCGAGCCAGCCCTCCTCGACGGCGCGGTTGATGTCGGCGGCGCGACCGTTGCAGTCGCCCACGCGCGTCACCGCGATGCCGGCCTCCTCCAGTGCGGTCGTGTCGAAGGCGAGCGGCGCGGTGCCGACGGCCATGATCACGCAGTCGCACGGGATCGACACCGGTCGGGTCTGCGGTTCGGGAGCATCGGCGGCGGGCGTCGCGCCCGGAGCGCCCGGGGCGCCGGGACGGCCGGTCGGAGTCGGCGGGTTGAGTGTTTCGACCGCTTCGACGCTCGTCTCGCCGATCCGCTCGACCTTCGTGTTGACCATCGTGACGACATGGTGTGCGGCGAAGTCCTCCATCATGATCGGCAGGATCGTGCTCGACTCCTCGCCGGCGATCCGGCCCATCATCTCGACGATCGTCACCGCGCAGCCGTAATCGTCCTGCGCGATCAGCTCGGCCGTCTCCGCGCCGACGAGGCCGCCGCCGATGATGACGGTCCGCCCGTGCGGCCGCTGCTCGCCGGCGAGCACCTTCCACGCGTCGAGCACGTACGGGGCGTCGGCGCCGGGGATCGGCGGCGTCGCGTTGCGCCCGCCCACGGCGATGACGACCGCGTCGGGATGGTCGTCGAGCAGCATCGCTGGCGTCACGTCCACGCCGAGCCGCACGTCGACGCCTGCCTCATCGACGGCGCGCTCGAACCAGCGGGTCGCACGGCGCATCGTCGCCTTGCGCGGCGGCACGCTGGCGATGCCCAGCTGGCCGCCCAACTCGCCGGCACGCTCGTACAACGTCACCCGGTGTCCGCGCAACGCGGCGACGCGGGCCGCCTCCAGACCGGCCGGACCGCCGCCGATGACGGCGACGCGTTTCGGCTCGGCGGCCGGTTCGATGACGCGGCGGTACTCGTGGCCGCCCTGCGCGTTGAGCACGCAGGAGATGAACCGTCGCGACGCGATCGCATCGGTGCAGCCGCGGTTGCACATGATGCACGGGCGGATCAGGTCGGCCTGATCGGCGGCGACCTTGTTCGCATAATCCGGGTCGCACAGGATCGGACGGCCCAATCCCACGTAGTCGCACGCGCCCTCGGCGATCAGACGCGCCGCCTCGGTCGCGTCCGGGATCGCGCCGACCGTCGACACCGGCACGTCGACCGTCTCCTTGATGCGGCGGGAGTACGGTTCCATGAACGAGTCGGGGCGGGTGCCCATCGCCGGAATCGTGTCGTTGAGATTGCCGGTGTGGTTCGCCTGGCCGACGTGGAACGTGTCGACGCCGTCCTCGACGAGCAGCCGCGCCAGCGTGGCCGCCTCGTCGATGAACAGGCCGCCGCGGCCGATCTGCGGATCCTCGGTGATGATCGGCAGCTTATAGTCGATGCAGATGTCGGGCGAACCCTCGCGGATCGCGCGCACCACCTGACGGGCGAAACGCGTGCGGTTCTCGAACGAGCCGCCGTACGCGTCGTCGCGCTCGTTGATCAGCGGCGAACACAGGGAGCCGACGAGACGGTCGCCATGCACTTCGATCGCGTCCGCTCCCGCCTGCGTGGCGCGGCGGGCGAGCGCCCTGATCGATTCGAGGATCTCGGCCAGCCGGTCGACACTCACCTCGTTGATGTAGTGCGCCATGTCGTGATGGAGTTTGGCGCGGGCGCCCGCCATGTCCCCCTTGGCGAACAGGTTGGCCACGGCGACCGTGTCGTATTCGGGGTGGAAGACCTGCAGGCCGAGCTTGCAGTCGAACTCGTGCAGTGCGTCGGCGAGCGCCCTGAAGGAGGGGATCTGCTCGTCGGTGACGAGTTTGGGGGTGGGGGAGATGGTGTGCACGGGGGTGACGTCGCCGAGCACGATGTATGCGGTGCCGCCTTCGGCGACACGGCGGTAGAAGTTGATGCTCTGTTCGGTGATGGATCCGTCGCGTGCCTCGTAGCCGGTGGTCATCGGTGGGAACATGATGCGGTTCTTGAGGCGCATATGGCGGATTTCGAGCGGTTGCATGAGCACGGCTGCGGGGTCGATGGTGGCTCCGGAATCGGTGGTGTTGATGGGATTGGTGGACATATCGGTCTCCTTCGGCCTTGTGGGCGCGGGATTCGGATGCCTCGTCGGCGAGGTTCACGACGGCCGCGTCATGTCAACCCTACCAGTCCGGGCGTGTCGCCGCGCGCGGCGTGCGACGCGCGGCGACAACTTCGGAGGCTATCCCAGCCAGCTTTCCGCATCGCGGATGGTCATGTCGATTCTGGTGCGGTAGGCGTCGACGAGGTCCTGGGCGTCTATTGTCTCGATGCTGTCATGGTTGTCGCGGACCACCTCATCGAACGCTTCCGGCAGGCGATTCATCAATGCGGCGAACCGTCCGACGAGATGTTCTCCGTCCAGTCCCAATCGTGTGGCGAAGCGCGTCAGGTGCTTGCGGCGCAGCTGGAGCAGATCGCGTCTGCCGCCGATGTTCATCGCCAGTGTGGTGCTGGCGGAAGCTCGGCCGTGCCCGATATAGGGGAAGACGGATGCAAGGTCGTAGAGCGGGGCGAGTCTGACGGAACCGCCGTCGAGCAGCAGCGAATAGTTCTTCGCGTGGCTATCCGTCGCTCCGAGCAGATAGCTCACGAGGATGCCGTCGGCGAGCGCCTGCACGTTGTCCTCGCCTTGGCCGGGTAGGCCGTTGCGTCGCAGCAGTGCCGCGTATGCATCGGAGGTGGGGCCGTTGTGCTCTTCGTATTTCAGTGCGGCGGGGATGCCGAGCGCCTGAGTGAGGTCCTCCTGGTGCAGTGCGACGACGGTTTGCACGCCCGCACGTTCCATCACCCGGCGGTCGTATCGCTCGACGACTATCGCGGGGACGCCGTCGAACAGGTGGAAGCCCGTGTGTGCCACGTCAAGTCCCATCGCGGCGGCGATGCGCATGGTGAGGTGTTCGTTGAACGCCTGATGGGGCAGCGTCGGGATGCCCGGTTTGATGATGTGGGTGGTCCGTGCGATGCCTTGTGTGGTGAACCATCGTCCATGGCTCATCCTGAGCGCGATTTTGCCTTGCTGGCCGGCGACGGACCAGTGTTCTCCGGCACTTGCGGGTTGCAGCCCGGTAGGTGCGGCTTCAATCAGGCGTGCGGCTATGTCATGGTCCGTAATCGGCGTCAGTGCGTCGTCGTCGCGTGGGAGCTCCCGGGTCGCGGAGAGTCTCAGTGCGCCGGTGGCGTCGAATCCGATGGCATGCAGCAGGTCGAAAGCCGATGTGGAGCGCGCATGGTGGAGGCGTTGTGCCTCGTCTCTCGCCTGGGGTGATTCCGGCGCCAGCGCCTCGAGGAAGTTGACGGGCGCATTCCCGGAATACTCTGCGTGGATGATCGGCATGGACAATGAGATCGGCGTGGGGGAAGCCGACCAGCGATAGTCGTCGTCATACCTGAACCGGATGTCTCCGCCGGCGGTCCGGTGGAATCGGCCCACCAGCGTTTCATTCAGGAAGGCGTAGAGGATTCCGTCGCGGCTCTCGGCGCGAAGCTCGTCCGTGGTGTCGTTCATATCACGCGCCTCACCATGTGTACCGGGGTACCGTCGGGGTCTTGCGCACGTCCAGCGACAGGCCCAGTGTCTCAAGGGCCTTGAGGATGGTGGCGAAGCCGGGATTGGGGACCCGTCCGTGTTCGAATTCGATCAGCCAGCGGCGTGAGACGCCCAGCCGGCGTGCCATCTCCGTCTGGCTGATGCCCTGCTGCTGGCGCTCGTCCTTGAGCAGCATCGCGTACTCTTCCGTTCTCATGACGATCATGTGCAGAATATATCACAAGACGGCCGCATGTGCAGAATATTGCACTTCGATGTGTTATGTGAACTATTCTGCACTTTGGAGTGGTGTGCGGTGTGTGCCGACATGGGTTAAGGTAAAGGCAGATTACTTTGATGAATCGTCATGGGCGCCGAAGGCATACGGCAGACGATCGGGGGCGGTGGATTCTCGGATCGTGCGGAACGTCGTGGTCCGTGTGAAGGCCGTGCGAACCGGGCATCATCCAGGCGCGATCCGGAAGGGGGAGACCATGCCGTTGGTCAAGAGCATCAATCAGGACGACCTGCGCAACCACAACCTGTCGGTCGTGCTGTCCGCGATGGCGCGCTCACGCGAGCCGATGAGCCGCGCGGCGCTCGCCAAGGAGACGGGGCTGACGAAGGCGACGCTGTCGCTGCTGAGCGACATCCTGCTGCGCAACGGCGTGATCCGCCAGCTCAAGCCGACCGCCGGCGCGTCGTTCGGCCGTCCCAGCACGCCGCTGACGTTCGATGCGGGCCGCTGGGTGGGGCTCGGCATGCAGATCAACACCGACGGCTACGGGTATACGGTGCTCGACCTGACCGGCACGGTCGTGGACAGCGCGTGGGTGGAACGCTCGCTCGACGGCGCGAGCCCGACCGACGTGTTCGACTGGCTCGACGAGCTCGTCACGCCGGTCGAACGCCGCCTCGCCCGACGCGGATTCACGGTCACCGGTGCCCAGCTCGCCCTGCCGGGCCTCGTCACGAACCACAACATGCTGCTCAACGCGCGCAATCTCGGCTGGCGCGACCTCGACCTGACCCGATTCGACGTGTTCCGCCGGCTCGACACGGAGGCGGCCAACGAGGCGACGCTCGCCGCGATCGCGCAGATCCCCGGATACGCGTCGCAACGCTCCGACGGCGACTGGCCGATCGGACCGCTCGACTCGTTCGTCTACCTGTCCACCGACGTGGGCATCGGCGGCGCGTTCGTGCGCGGTGGGCAGATCGTCATGGGCGACAACGGGTTCGCCGGCGAAGTGGGGCACGTCAGCGTCAACCTGCGCGGACCGCTGTGCCGCTGCGGCCGCCACGGATGCCTGGAACTGTACGCGGGACGCCGGGCGATGATGATCGACGCCGGGCTCGCCGACGGCGACAAGGACGCGACGCGCACCGAACTGCTGCCGCGGCTTCACGCGGCGTGGCGCGGCGGCGACACCAAGGCCGTGTTCGCGGTCGAGAACGCCGTGAGCGCACTGGCCGGCGCGATCGCGTCCACGGTGAACATCCTCGACATCGACACGGTGATCCTGGGTGGACTGTGGAGCGAATTCGGCGACGACCTTCGCGAGAACCTCGAACGGCGCGTCCAGTCGCAGATCCTGGCGCGCGACGTGCTCAAGGTGCGGCTGCTGTTCCCCCCGATCACCGAGCATCCGGCGATGTACGGCGCGGCGGTGATGGGATTGGATGCGCTGTTCCGCAATCCGCTGGCGTTCATGGACGCCGACTAGCCGGATGAGGCGGGATGGCGCGACTTGAGTTAAACGAGAAAACTAATCATTGATGACGACGGCTGAGACGAGGGCGACGATGGGGGCTCGTCTGGGTTGATGGATGGTTGGAAACCGTTGGAATCATAGGCGACACGCTTGTATCGTGATTAAAGTTCAGTGATTTGACAAATATGGTTCGACGGATTTATATTGGTGACCGTCAGCCGGGAGCGCAACCGATGCGGAACCGGGCAACGAAGCAGCCACGAGGAGAACAACTATGGGTCTGTGGGACATCGACAAGATCGAATACGTCGGCCGTGAGGACATTCAGCAGGGCCTCGGCTTCCGCTACTACGACGCCGACAAGGTCGTCGCCGGCAAGAAGATGAAGGACTGGCTGCGCTTCGGCGTCGCCTGGTGGCACACCTTCGACGCCGAACTCGTCGACCCGTTCGGCGCGGGCACCGCGCAGCGCCCGTGGGCCGGCAAGTACTCCGACCCGATGGACGAGGCGCTCGCCAAGGTCGACTACGCCTTCGAGTTCTTCACCAAGCTGGGCGCCGAGTACTTCTGCTTCCACGATCGCGACATCGCCCCGGAAGGCGACACCCTGCGCGAGACCAACGCCAACCTCGACAAGGTCGTCGACAAGATCGAGGAGAACATGAAGGCCACCGGCGTCAAGCTGCTGTGGAACACCTCCTCCCTGTTCACCAACCCGCGCTTCGTCTCCGGCGCCTCCACCTCGCCGTACGCCGACATCTACGCCTACTCCGCCGGCCAGCTCAAGCACTCCCTGGAGATCGCCAAGCGCCTGGGTGCCGAGAACTACGTGTTCTGGGGCGGCCGTGAAGGCTACGAGAACATCTGGAACACCCAGATGAAGCGCGAGCAGGAGCACATGGCCAAGTTCTTCTACATGTGCCACGAGTACGCCCAGGAGATCGGCCTGGACGCCCAGTTCCTGATCGAGCCGAAGGCCAAGGAGCCCACGACCCACCAGTACGACTTCGACGCCGCCACCGCCATCGCGTTCCTCAAGACCTACGGCATCGACTTCATGAAGCTGAACCTCGAGGGCAACCACGCCAACCTCGCCGGCCACACCTACCAGCACGAGATCCGCACCGCCCGCGAGGCCGGCTACCTCGGCTCCCTCGACGCCAACCAGGGCGACAAGCTCCTCGGCTGGGACCTCGACGAGTTCCCGACCGACCTGTACGAGACCGTCGCCGTCATGTGGGAGGTCCTCGCCGAAGGCTCCATCGGCCCGAAGGGCGGCCTGAACTTCGACGCCAAGCCGCGCCGTACCTCCTTCTACCAGGAGGATCTGTTCCGCTCCCACATCGCCGGCATGGACGCCTTCGCGGCCGGCCTGCTCATCGCCGACAAGATGCACCAGGACAAGTTCATCGAGAACCTGCAGGCCGAGCGCTACAGCTCCTACGAGTCCGGCATCGGCGCGACCATCGAGAACGGCACCGCCACCTTGGCGACCCTCGAGGAGTACGCGATCGACAAGCCGCAGGCCGAGCTGATCGCCGCCACCAAGTCCGACCACCTCGAGTGCGTCAAGGCCACCATCGGCAACTACATGATCGAGACCCTGGCCAAGGCCTGAGCCTGATCGCCACGGCCGGCTGAACGAAGCCGGCTGGCTTTCCTTTCATCACTGAGGCCGCCCGCGATTCGGATTCCGGATCGCGGGCGGCCTCATGCATTCTCCGCCCCGTACCCGCCGTCGCCGGAACGAGCGAGAAAATCCTGTGCGTCGATTCGCGGGACGCGTGAATCGCGGAACGCAGCC
>Cebus_capucinus_imitator_PRJNA485217_SSR096__coassemble_398_pt1 | contig 19946 bp, 16 predicted proteins | sample Cebus_capucinus_imitator_PRJNA485217_SSR096__metabat2_high_PE_010 | metagenome-assembled genome bin Cebus_capucinus_imitator_PRJNA485217_SSR096 | reverse complement strand
CTCCTACGGATAGTGCTGACTGGACAACCTTACGTTGCGCTTGCGACGCATGCGGCGCGACATGGCGAAACGCACGACGCGCCCTTGACGTGCCGGCGACGGGGCATGCGCTACAGTAGTGACCTGCGGGCGATTAGCTCAGTCGGCTAGAGCGCCACCTTTACACGGTGGATGTCGGGGGTTCGAGCCCCTCATCGCCCACCCGCATCGAAGACCGAGGGGGATTCCGCACCAGTGGAATCCCCCTCGTCGCATGCCTAGCGGCCCTTGCCGAAGGCGCGCAGCCGCACGCCGTTCCAATCGGCGTTCACGGTCAGCGGCGTGGCCGCGTTCATACCGGCCGTCTTGGCCGCCGACTGCACGGTGTTCGGGTCGGCCGCCCCGGGCCGCCCCGGCTTGGGGGTGAGCACCCACAACGGGCCGTCCTGGCCCAGCACGGCGTACGCGTCGACGATGACACCGGACAGCTCGTCCTCGTCATCCCCGTCACGCCACCAGATGATCACGCCGTCGACGGCGGACCCGTAGTCCTCGTCGACGAGGTCCTCCCCTGTCAGATCCTCGATGCCGGCGCGGATGGAGTCATCCACGTCGTCGTCCCACAACCATTCCTGAACGAGGTCGCCCTCGTGGAATCCGAATTCCTCAGCGTTAGCAGTAGCCGTTTGGTTCACATGCCACACCTTAGCAACATCCGGCGAACAGCGGCGCGGGGCGTCCGTGGATCGGGCACGCGGCGCCGGACATGCACCCGGCATGCGCGCGTCCTACGCCGCGCAGTGCGGCAGGTCGTCGCCCTCGCCGCGGCCGATCGCCACGAGCGCCCGGTACGCGTCGTCGAGCGTGGCGACCCGCACGTCGCGCAGTCCGTCGGGCACATGGCCGACGACCTCGTCGCAGTTCGACTCGGGTGCCAGGAACCACGTGGCGCCGTCGCGTTTCGCTCCGATCATCTTGAGCCGGATGCCGCCGATCGCGCCGACGTTCCCGTCGTCGTCCATCGTGCCGGTGCCGGCGATCGACAGTCCCCCGGTCTCCGATTCGGGCGTGAGCTTGTCGATCAGTCCCAGCGCGTACATCATGCCGGCGGACGGGCCGCCGATGTCGTCGACGTGCATGCTCACCGTCACGCCGTCCACGTCGACGCCCAGCGTGCGCGCGTAGGCGAGCGCCGCCGTGGTGGCGGCGTCCTGCGAGCCGGTCATGTCCGCCTCGCTCTCCTCGATGTACTCCTCGGCGCTCTGGCCGACGGGGAACACGGCTTCGCTGGGGGTGACGGTGTGGCCGGGGGCGAGCCACGCCCACAGGGCGACGACGTTGGACACCGGGTAGCCGGGCACGCCGGACGCGTTGACGGTGACGAGGCGCAGCTGGCCGTCGTCGTCGTAGGTGTCGGCGCCGGTGACGGTGATGATGGGGGTGCCCGAATCGTCGCCGAGCACGTTCGCGGTGGGGCCGGGTCCTTCGACGGTGTAGGGGCTGGGCAGGGCGACGGCGAGGGCGCACAGGAGCACGGCGAGGCTGGCGGCGGCGCGACGCCGGGTGCCCAGCAGGGCGCGGCGCACCCGTTCGGCGCGGATCCGGGCCGGGCCGGGCCCGTTCGCGGCCGCTTCGGACGTCTCGTCTATGCCCTCGGCGTGAGTTCGGCGTTTCGGGTGCATTTTCGGCATACCTCCCATACTATGGAACCGACCGACGTTACCACATGAGTCAGGGAATGTGATATGGACGACAACGCACTGCGCCAATGGCTGATCGAATGCTTCGGACCGATCCAGGGGGAGATGGCCTTCCGCCAGATCGAGGACCTGCCCGACATGGTCAAGGACCAGCTGATGAGCCAGGATCCGTCGAAGCTGCCCAAGCCGGACGAGGTGCGTGCGATGATGCAGGCGTTCACCGCCGGCGGACTCAATTCCCCGGCCGACATGCAGCGCACGGTGGCCGAGGGTCCCATCAACGTGAAGCTCGCCAGGTCTCTGGCGCTGCAGCGCGCCGGCGGCGAGGGCTCGCGTTCCACGGTGAGCGCCGAGACGGCCGAGTCGGCACGTCGTGCGATGAGCGAGGCGAGCCTGTGGCTCGATACGGCGTGCGAGCTCGATCCGCCGGCGGGCGAGCCGCAGGTGCTTACGCGCACCGGCTGGGTCGAGGGGACGATCGACGCGTGGGCGAAGTTCGCGGCGCCGGTGGCCGAGTCGATGAACGAGGCGCTCGTCTCGGTGATCGCCGAGCGTCTGGGCGACGCGTTCGGCGACGGGGAGATCACCGGAATGTTCGCCGGTCCGGTGCCGATTCCGATTCCGGAGGGGATGAACAGTCCGGCGCAGATGATGCGGCTGCTGGGCAACACGTCGTTCGCGATGCAGCTGGGGCAGGCGGCGGGCGCGCTGTCGCACGAGGTGCATGGCGGCTTCGATCAGGGCGTGGCGCTGCTGTCCAATCCGGCGGGCGCGCTGATCGCGCAGAACGTGGAGGAGTATGCGGTGTCGCTGGGCATGCCGGTGGGCGAAGTCATGTCGTTCCTGGCGTTGCGCGAGATGGCGCATGCGCGTCTGTTCGCGTCGGTGCCGTGGCTCATGCCGCGTTTCGAGGCGCTGATCGGCAAGTACGCGCGCGGCGTCGACATCGACCTGGACGCGATGGAGGAGCAGCTGCGCGAGGCGGGCGCGATGGATCCGGAGGCGATCTCGGGCGCGGTGAACCTGACGAAGGTGGGCATCGCGGACACGCCGGAGCAGCGCGCGGCCAAGGAGTCGCTGGAGACGCTGCTGGCGCTCGTGGAGGGCTGGGTCGATTGCGTCACGTGGCGTGCGGGCATCTCGCATCTGCCGCATCTGGACCAGCTGCGCGAGATGATGCGCCGCGAGCGTGCGATCGGCGGTCCGGCCGAGCGCACGTTCGAATCGCTGCTGGGACTGCAGCTGCGTCCGCGCCGCATGCGCGAGGCGACGGCGCTGTGGGAGCGCCTCGGCGCGACGGATGGCGTCGAGGCGCGCGACGCGAAGTGGGGTCATCCGGACCTGCTGCCCGTCCTGCCCGCCGATGATGCGGCCGGTGCGATCGGCGACGGACCGGCGGCCGCCGACGACGCCGCGTCCGTCGCAGGCGCTGCCGTCCCGTCCTCGGGTGCGGACGGCGGCATGACGGTCGACTGGGACGCCGAGCTGAGCCGTCTGCTCGACGCCGAGTCCGGCGACGGCGACGATGCCGGCGATGACAGCGTCGCCGACGACGGGGACGCGCCGATGGACTGATTCCGGCCAGCGCCGCGGATACGACCGCAGACGCGCGGATGCGACGAGGCCCCCTCACCGTCCCGAGGGGGCCTCGTCGTATCCGTCACAGGAAGCGGCTGGGCGTACGTCCGCGACCGACGTCGAGCCCTTCGCGCGAACGCGCATACGACAGGTGCAGCGTGTCCTCGGCGCGGGTGATCCCCACGTACAGCAGGCGACGCTCCTCCTCGAGCGCGTCGCCGTCGGGCGGCGAACCGTACGGGATGAGCCCCTCGGAGCATCCGACGAGGAACACGTGCGGGAATTCGAGGCCCTTGGAGGCGTGGATCGTCGATATCGTCACCTCGCCGCGGGCGCCCGACGCCGCGTCGGCCGCCCGGGCCGTCGCACCAGCCTCGGCCGGGCCGACGGCCGCCAACGTGGCCGCCGTACCGCCCGACCATCCGACGTCGCGGCGGACGCGGCTGCGCATGCCCGCCTCATGCAGGGCGGCGCGCAGCATCGGCTGCTGGGCGTTGACGCGGGTCAGGATCGCACAATCGGCCGGGTCGACGCCGCCGGCGACCATGCGCGCGATGCGGCCGGCCACGCCGCGCGCCTCGTCCCGGTCGGTCGCGTACACGGTGTGCGCGACGCGTGCGCCCGACTCGCGCGCGGACGTGAGCTTGAGATAGTCGGCGCGTTCGGGCGAACGCGCCAGCACCTTGTTGGCGTAGCCCACCACCTGCGGGGTGGAACGGTAGTCGGTGTTCAGCGCGACGTCGGCGCGCAGCGGTCCGAATTGGCCGGCGAACGACAGCAGGTCATAGCTGCTCGCGCCGGCGAACGAGTAGATCGTCTGCGCCGGGTCGCCCACCACGCACACGTCGCGGCCACCATCCATCCACAGGGTCATCAGCCGGTGCTGCAGCGGCGAGACATCCTGGTATTCGTCGACGGTCAGCCATCGGATCGACGAGCGGATGCGCGCCGCCGCCTCGTCGAATCCTTCCAGCACATGGCAGCAGACGAGCAGGATGTCGTCGAAGTCGATGAGCCCGTGCGCGGTCTTCTCCCGCTCGTAGCCCTCGTACACGTCGGCGAAGCGCTCCGGGCCGAGGCCCGCGGGCACGCGCCGGCCGGTCGCCGCGCATACGCGCGCATAGTCGCCGGGGGCGACCAGCGACACCTTGGCCCAGTTGATCTCAGCGAGCACGTCGCGCACGACGATCCGGTCGGGCTCGTCGCCGCCGACCACGCGCCGCAGCGCGGTCGCGACGAGACGGCCCGTGTCGCCCTCGTCGACGACGCGCGGGAACGGCGCGTCGCACACGTCGTCCCACACGCGTCGCAGCTGGCGCAGCGCGGCGGAGTGGAACGTCGCCGCGCGCGCGCCCTCCACGCCCAGCATCCCCAGACGCGAACGCATCTCGGCGGCCGCCTTCACCGAGAACGTGACCGCCAGCGTGCGCGTCGGATCCCACTCCCCCGACGCGCATGCGTACGCGATGCGGCGCGTCACGGTGCGGGTCTTGCCCGCCCCCGCACCCGCCACGATGCGCACGCCCCCGTCCAGTGCGACGGCCGCGGCGCGCTGCGCGTCGTCCAGTCCTTCAAGGATCCCCTCTGCTGATGCTCCCATGACGACCATTGTGACAGGCCTGTGCGCGCGCGTCCATCCGGCACGGCCCGGCGCGGGTCGGTGCGGGTCGAGCCACACCATGTACTAGGGTGGAAGGGTGAGTGAACGAAGCAGATTCATGTTGGCGGCCCTCGCTTCGGCGGCCATGCCGGGCATCGCGGTCACCGGGGTGCGATCGGCGCCCACGGTCGCCGCCGCGGACGCGGCCCGGGGCATCGACCATGCCATCGTGCAGGATTCATCGGGACGTTCGTACGACGTGTACGTCTCCGATGCCGAGACCGGACGTACGCGGCTCGCGCAGCGGGTGCGGGCCGCGCGCACGCTGGCGGATTCGCGCGAGATCGCCGGCCTGGGGGTCGGGCTCGACCGCGTCCTCGCGTTCGAGCCCGGCGACGACGCGCACGGGCCGACCGGCCGCAGCGCGGTTCTCGTCACGGCGCATCATGACGGCGAGCCGCGCAACCTCGACCTGCTCACGTTGGACGACTGCGCGGCGGTGGGCACGGCCATCGGCGCGATCCACCGTCTGTCGCCGGTCGCCGTGCGCCGGGGCGGCTATCCCGAGCATACGACGGAGCAGATCCACGCCCAGCTGGCCGCATGGATCGCGCGCCTGAGCGCAGCCGGCCACGTGCCCGCGGAGATCACCGCCAGCTGGGCGCACATCATCGAGACCGACGGCCTGTGGGCGTTCGCCACCTGCTTCGTGCACGGCGGATTCGAGGACGGCGACATGCTGTTCTCCGGTTCCACGATCACCGCCATCGGCAACTGGCAGACCATGCAGGTCAACGATCCGGCACGCGATCTGGCATGGATCTTCGCCAAGCTCAACGAGGAGCACCGCAACGCCGTGCTCGCCGCCTACGGGCGGATCATGGGGTCGCGGCTCGACGACCTCATCATGCTGCGCGCCAACCTGTGGCTGCAGATGGAGCAGGTAGGCGAGTTCATCCAGGCACTCAACCATGCCGACAATGCGCGCATCATGCAGTTCAAGGCGCAGGTCGACCGGCTCGCCCATCAGCTGGGGCTCGCCGCGCAGCGATCCGCCACGACCGCGCACGCCCGGTCCGGGGCGGGCGGCGCCAAACCGCCCTCGACGATCACCGTCGGCACGCTGCTGCGCGAAGGCGAGCGCCGCCGCGCCGCCGCGCAGGCCGCCGCGTCCGCGACGCAGGCCGGCGCCGCCGTGTCGGACACGACCGGCGAGGGCGCCGTTCCGAACGATTCGACCGGCGACATGGACGCGACCGGTTCGGCGGGGCTGCGCGTGCACGACACGACCGGCAGCGCACCCCGCGTCGCGCATGTCCCGTTCGGCGGCGTCCCCTCGTCGGCGGCGACGCAGGCCGCGCCGCGGCCGTCCACGTCGCCCACGATCGTCGTGGACCGGATGCATTTCGAACTGGGCGGCCACGCCTCCGACGAGGCCGTGTACAGCGAACCATACGACCGCACCGGCGAATCGGCGATGCAGCAGGCGTACGACGCGTACCCGCCGCTCGACCCGGCGCAGGCGAACGCCTCGTACGAGGCGCAGACGATGCTGATCCCCCTGCTCGAGCAGGAGGAGCGGGCGCTGCGCGACGCGCAGGCCGGACTGGAGGCGGCGCGTCCGCACACGGCCGGTGCGTCGACCGGCGCGACGGTCCCCGTCGAACAGTCGCCGGACACGTCCGGCACGGTCGCGGCGCGCGGCGGGCAGGCGGACTCGCCGACGGCGTAACGTGTCGGCCGCGGCGGCCATCATGACGTCCATACACGCAGACACCACCGAGTAACGGGTAAGGAGAGTCGAATGAACATCGAACTGGGCATCCAGAACGTGGCGCGCGCCGTCACCTTCAGCACCGAGCAGAACGCCGACGAGGTGTCCTCGCTCATCGCGGACGCGCTCGCCAAGCAGGGGCCGGTCGAGCTGACCGACGACAAGGGCCGCCGCATCATCGTGCCGGCCGGCGCGCTCGGCTATGCGATCGTCGGTTCGGAAACCAAGCACGCCGTCGGATTCGGCGCGCTCTGATCCTCCGGCCGCCGGCCCTGAACGCGATTCCGGGCCGGCGGCGGCGCGAATCAGCGCCGGTCAGCGCCACAGCGGGATCGCGCCGCGGCGCACGATCTCGGCGACCGTCGCCTCGTCGGTGAGGTTCTCCCCCAGCCCGTTCGGCTTGCCGCGGCCATGCCAGTCCGACCCGCCGGTCACCAGCAACCCGTAACGTTCCGCCAACGCCAGCAGCCGTTCGCGCTGCGCGGGCGGATTGCCCCGATGCCACACCTCCAGGCCGTCCAGTCCCGCTTCGGCGAGCGCGCCGATCTGCTCGTCGTCGAGCAGGCCCGTGTTGCGGCCGATGTCGCCGCCGTGCGCGAGCACCGACACGCCGCCGGCCTCGGCGACGGCCTTCACCACGTCGATGGTGTCGGGCGACGGTGTCGGCACATAGTATTTGCTGCGCGTGTTCACCGCGCCGGCGAACGCGTCCGAACGCGTCTCGTACACGCCGGCGGCCACGAGCGCATCCGCCACATGCGGGCGGCCGATCGTGGTGCGCTCCCCCTCCTTGACCTGGTCCAGCACGCTCTGCCAGGAGATCGGGAAATCCGCCGACAGCAGCTCCACCATGCGGCGGATGCGCCGTAGGCGCGAGGCGCGCGTCGAGGCGAACAGCTCGCAGATGTGCCGGTTGCGCGGATCGTACTGGAAGGCGAGCATGTGCACCGACACGTCGCCGGTCTGGGCGGTGATCTCCGTGCCGCGCAGCAGCGGCATGCCGGCCGTCGTCGCGGCGTCCTGCGCCTCCTGCCAGCCGGCGGTCGTATCGTGGTCGGCGACGCCCACACCGGCCAGACCCAGCGCCCTCGCCCGGGCGAGCAGCGTGGCGGGGCTTTCGGTCCCGTCGGAGAACACGGTATGGCAGTGGATGTCCCACCCCGAACGCGGCGGTGCGGAAGGAATGTCAACACGAGTCATACGACCATCGTAATCTGAAACCCGGCAACGACCAACCGACCCGGCCGGAACGCCGACGTCCGACGCGGCGCGCGACGACGCCGACGACATACGGCCGACTATGCAAAGGAACGACGATGACCAACGACGCACCCATCACCGACGAACAGCACGCCACCGCAGCCGTCATCCCCGCATGGCGGCTGCGCGCACGCCACCGCGCCACATGGACGTACCTCGTCATGCTCGTCGCATCCGCCGTCGCCCTGCTCGTCTCGTTCATCCTGTCCGCCGAAACGCTTCAATTGGCCCGCAACCCCGGGCAGATCCTCGACTGCGACGTCAACAGCACGCTGTCCTGCTCCGCCGTCGCCCAATCCTGGCAGGCGGAGATCGTCAGGTTCGGCGGATTGAACTACCCGAACGCGTTCTTCGGCATCGCCGCCGAAAGCGTGTTCGTGACCGTCGCCGTCATCGGACTGTGCCGCGTGGCCGTGCCCCGCTGGTTCGCCGCCTGCACGTGGCTGGGAGGATTCGCCGCGCTCGCCTACTCGTACTGGCTGACCTCCCAGTCGCTGTTCGTCATCAACGCGCTGTGCCCCTGGTGTCTGGCGCTCATGTTCTCCACGACCGTCCAGTTCATGGCGCTCAGCCACGCCACCGTCACCGTTCAGGACCTGCCCGCGCGCGGCGAGGGTCTGCGCACCTACTACCGGCTCAACTACGATCTGATGGTCGACGCGCTGTGGATCGTCGCCATCGTCGTGCTGATCCTCGTCAAGGACGGACCCGCATTGTTCGCGTGAGCGGCAACGACGGACACGCGCCGCCTACAGGTCGACGCGGGCCACGATCGTGGCGGAACCGGTGAGCCTCACGTCGTCGTCGGTGACATCGACGCGCAGGACGCCGCCGCGCACGGTGATGTCCCAATGGGAGACGCCGGTCCTGGCGCGCAGCGTGATCGCGGTGGCGCACAGGCCCGTACCACACGAGAGCGTCTCGCCGCAGCCACGCTCGTGCACGCGCATCGTGGCCGCGCCCACGCCACGCACGGTGTCGACATGGTCGATGCGCACGAATTCGACGTTCTGATCGGATTCGAGCACCGGCGCGACGACCGGCTTGACACCGAGGTCGAGCGCCTCGACGGCGGGCAGGGTCGCCTCGTCGTCCCCGATCACGGCGACGACATGCGGATTGCCCATGTCGACGTACGTGCCGCGCGCCGACCCGTCCACACCGGGCAGGGTCACGCTGAACGCGTCGGTTTCGCCGCGACGCCAGCCGCCCATGTCCACGCGGAACACGTCGCGGCCGAACGGCTCCAGATCGCCCAGCGACGTGAGGGTCTTCACTCCGGCGCGCGTGGCGAGACGGAACGGCACGCCGCCGGGACCGTCGGCGTAGCCCATGCGCTGGGCGAACAGGGCGGTGACGCGCGTGCCGTTGCCGCACATCTCCGCCAGCGTGCCGTCGGCGTTGCGATAATCCATGAACCACTCGGCGCCCGCCTCCCCGGCCTCGACGACCTGCGCGGCGGTCAGGTCGGACACGTCGCACGGGCGGGCGAGACGGATGAGCCCGTCGCCGCCGATGCCGAAGTGACGGTCGCACAGGAAGCGCACCTCGTCGGCGGTCGGCTCGTAACGGCCTTCGGGATCGGCGTAGACGACGAAATCGTTGCCGGTGGCATGGGTCTTGAACACGGTCTGCGGAATACTCATGGCCTTCACTGTACCGGCACAGGGGCGGAGTACTCTGGTGAACGTCCACAACCCGTCGTCCATCTGGAGGATCCATGGCTTCCACTGCTCCCATCGGCGTGTTCGACTCCGGCCTGGGCGGCATCTCCGTGGCCCGGCGCATCATGCGCGACCTGCCGCACGAACGCGTCCTGTACTTCGGCGACTCCGCGAACGCACCCTACGGAACCAAAACGCCCGCGCAGGTGCGCGACCTGAGCTTCGCCATCGTGGAACGCTTCGTGCGGCAGGGAGCCAAGGCAGTGGTCATCGCCTGCAACACGGCCACGAGCGCGGCGGTCAACGACCTGCGCGACGCATACGACATCCCCATCATCGGCATGGAACCGGCGCTCAAGGTCGCCTGCGACCGCGGCGACCGGCCGGGCCGCTGCGACGACGACGGCGCGCCGGCCGCGCACGTCCCGCAGCGCGTCATCGTCGCGGCGACGCCGCTGACGCTGCGCGAACGCAAGTTCGCCGCGCTCATGGCGCGATTCGAGACGGACAACGAGATCATCCCCCAACCGTGCCCCGCACTCGTCGACATCGTCGAACAGGGGCGGCTGGCCGACCGCGACCTGGTGATGCGCACCCTCCACGGCTACTTCGACCGCTACGACCTCGCGTCGGTCGACGCGCTCGTGCTCGGCTGCACGCACTTCGTGTTCTACCGCGACCATTTCCGCGACCTGCTGCCTGCCACGACCGCACTCGTCGACGGCCATGCCGGCACGGTGCGCCATCTGGCGGTCGTGCTCGAATCATTGGGGGCGCTCGCCCCCGACGACGCCGCCGGAGGCGTCGACATCGCCAATTCGGATCCGTCGACGCGCGTCGCGACGCTGGCGCGCGAGCTGCTGGCCGCACGGTAGCCGGACCGCAGACGATACGGGACCCATGAAAGGAGTATGACGGACATGACCGGAATCCCAGACGCAACGGCAATGGATGCAGCGGCATCGAGGCCGCGACCGCGTACGGCGCTCATCGACGTGGGCGGCGGCTTCCGCGCGATCTTCGGCTGCGGCGTCATGGACCGCATGCTCGAGGACGGCATCCTCGTGGACCACTGCTACGGCGTCTCGGCCGGCAGCGCGAACATGGTCTCGTACATCGCCGGCCAGCACGGCCGCAACCACACGTTCTACACGCGGTACGCGTTCCGCAGGGAGTATGCCAGCCTCGACAGCTACATCCGCAACCACAACTACGCCAACCTCGACTACGTGTACGGCACGCTGAGCAACCACGACGGCGAGAACCCGGTCGACTACGCGGCGTTCGAGGCCAGCCCCATCGGGTTCACCGTCGTGGCGTGCGACGCGCGCGACGGCTCGGCCAGGTACTTCGACAAGTCGGACGTGCATTTCGACGACTACGACATCATGAAGGCGTCGAGCGCCGTGCCGGTGGCGTGCGAACCGTACGTGATCGACGGCGTGCCCTACTTCGACGGCGGCATCGCCGACCCGGTCCCGGTGCGGCGGGCCATCGACGACGGATGCGAACGCATCGTGCTCATCCTGAGCCGTCGGCGCGACGAGCGACGCGAGCAGCGGCGCGACCTGGCGCCGGCGCGTATCCTGCGACGCTCGTGGCCGGCGGCGGCCGAACGGCTGCGCGAACGCTACCGCACGTACAACGACGAACTGGACCTGGCCGAGGAGTACGCGCGCGACGGCCGCGTGCTCATCCTCGCCCCCGACGACCTGTGCGGGCTCAACACGCTGTCCAAGTCGTTCGAGGGACTGGAGCGCATGTACCGCAAGGGGTATGCGGCGGCCGAGGCGGTCGGTGCGTTCCTCGCCGGCTGATCGACACGGCCCGCCGGCCGGGCGTCCGGCTAGCGGCGCACGTTCGTCAACGGCTCGCCGGCGACGTATCGGCGCGTGTTCTCAAGCGCGATCGCGATGATGCGCCCCTCGGTGGCCGCCAGATGGTTGCCGCCGGCCACATGCGGGGTGATCAGGCAATGCGGCTCGGCCCACAGCGGGCTGTCGGCGCTCAGCGGCTCGGGTTCGGTCACGTCGAGCCCGGCACCGTGCAGCTGGTCCTCGGCCAGCGCGCGGGACAGCGCGATCGGGTCGACGGCGTCGCCGCGGCCGGCGTTGAGCAGCACGGCCGTGGATTTGAGCATGACGAGCCGGCGTCCGTCGATCAGATGACGGGTCTGCGGCGTGGACGGCACGGCGAGCGCCACGACGTCCGCGCCGGGCAGCAGCGCGTCGAGGTCGGCGAAGCCGTGCATGTCGTCGATGCCGTCGGCTGGTGCGGCCGGGTCGCGGCGCACGCCGATCGTGTGCGCGCCGACGGCCTTGCACAGGCGGGCGAAACACGATCCGATGTCGCCGGTGCCGATGACGAGCACGGTGGCGTCGCGGGGGGTGAGGGCCGGGCCGAGGTCATGCCATCGACGGTCGTTCTGCTGGCGCGCGTAGGCGGGGATGTTCTTCATGAGCGCCATCATCATCGCGAACAGGTGTTCGGCGACGCTCTGCCCGTAGGCGCCGGTCGCGTTGGTGAGGGTGACGCCGGCGGGCAGTACGCCGGGCGCCAGATAGCGGTCGACGCCGGCGCTCCACGTCTGGAGCCATTCGAGCCGCGGATACTGTGTGCACTCCCCCGGCGCGATGTTGCCGATGACGGCCGTCGCTTCGGCGCGCAGCCGTTCGGGGACGTTCGCCTTCCATCCCATCATGCCGCGTTGGCGCGGGTCTCCGGCGAATTCGATGCGGATGTCGTCGCCGGGGCGGCGCACGTCGGCGAGGGCCAGCATGAAGTCACGCTGCTCGGTGTCGGTCAACGGCAGGCAGTTCACGATCGTCTTGCTCATGCGTCCCATTCTAGGCGCGGGATGCCCGGCCGGCGACGCCACGCCGCCGATCCGGATATGCGACGGGCCGTATGATGCGTGCGATTCGCCCGCCGGCGTCATGTCACTTCGTCTCGTTGGCGGTGACCATCGCCTTGGTGATCTGCTGGTAGAGGTCCTCGTAGCCGCCGGGCGTGGACGTGGGCAGCACGACGGTCTTGGCGTTGTCGGATTCGGCCAGCGAGCGCATCACGTCGAGGTACTGGTTGAACAGGACGACGTTGTTGACGTCGTTGATGTTCATGCCCACGGCCTGCAGGCTCTTGATCTGGTCGACGATGCCGCTGGCGATCTCACGACGGTAGTTGGCCTGGCCTTCGCCCTGCAGACGGGTCTTCTCCGCTTCGGCGGCGGCCTGCGTCTCGATCTGGATGCGCTGGGCTTCGGCGCGTTGGCGGGTGGCCTCCTTCTCGCGCTGGGCGGCGTTGATGGAGTCCATCGCGTTCTTGACCTGCGGCGACGGGTCGATGGCGGTGATGAGCGTCTTGACGACGGTGAAGCCGAAGCGGGCCATCTCGTTGCCGACGGTCTTCTGCACGTCGGAGGCGACGTCGTCCTTGCGGGCGAACGCGTCGTCGAGGGTCAGGGTGGGGATGGCGGAGCGCAGCGCGTCCTCCATGTAGCTGCGCAGCTGGCCTGCGGGGTCGCGCAGCTCATAGTATGCGGTGGCGACGTTCTCCGGATTGACACGGAACTGCGTGGATGCGACGACGGTGACGAACACGTTGTCGAGCGTCTTGGTCTCCAGTTGCACGTTGAGCTGGCTGACGCGCATGTTGGTCTTGGTGGCGATGTGGTCGACGACCGGGATCTTCACGTGGATGCCGGCGAACTGGACCGTGCTGAACTTGCCGAATCGTTCGATGATGTACGCCTGCTGCTGCGGTACGACGAAGACCGCGCCGCCCAATACGGCGGCGACGATGACGATGAGCACGACGAAGGCTATGAATCCCGGCATGACTGCCCCTTTCCCCGAATCGACGCCGCCATGGCGCCGTCCTGCCGCCCATCGTAGCAGCGTATTGACGCAAACGCCCGTCCCGTACACGTTTGCGTACAGGACGGGCGCATTCGTCGGCATCGCCCCGGTCGCCGCGGACGGGCCGCGAACGTCGACTTCAGGCTACTCGGTACGCAGCGCGGTGGCCGGGTCCTGGCGTGACGCCTTCTTCGAGGGGATGAGGCCGCCGATGAGCGTGAGCACCACGCTCAGAACCACAAGGATCACGGCGGCGGAGAACGGCAGCATCGCATTGACGCCGTCATCGCCGATGGCATGGTGCAGCACCGCGTTGATCGGCACGTTGAGCGCGACGGTGATCGCCACGCCCAACAGGCCCGCGCACAGGCCGATGATGCCGGTCTCCGCGTTGAACACCTGCGACACGTTGCGCTTGGACGCGCCCATCGCGCGCAGGATGCCGATCTCCTTGGTGCGTTCCAGCACGGAGATGTACGTGATGATGCCGATCATGATCGACGAGACGACCAGCGAGACGGACACGAACGCGATGAGCACGTAGGAGATGACGTTGACGATCGTGGTGACGGAGCTCATCATCAGGCCCACGTAGTCGGTGTACGTGATCTTGTCGTTCTCGTCGTCGACGGTCTCGTTGTAGTGCGCGATCGCGTCGGACACCTTGTCCTTGTCCTCGAAGCTGTCGGTGTAGATGTTGATCGAGCTCGGCGCGTCGCGGCTGACGACGCCGAATGCGGCGAGGTTGTCGTCGTAGCTGCCGGTGGACACGTAGCGGTCGTAGATGGCGACGAGCGCGTCCTGGGAGGCGGTGGCGATGTACTGGTCGAAGCTGGCGGCGAGCTGCTGCTCGTCCATCTGAGCCATGGCGGCCGCCTGCGACGGGTCGGAGGTCTGGCCGGTCTGGCCGGTCTGGGCCATCATCGTCTTGGCCATCGTGGCCTTCTGGGTCACGCCGAGCGTGGCGACGTAGGCGCGCGCGTCGTCGGCCTTGGTCGCGTCGTCGTCGGGCGAGAACGTCATGCCGTTGAGCACGTTGCGCGTCGCGTCGGCCTTCTGGTCGGCGACGATGGCGCTGGACTCGGCGCGGTCGATGAGCTCGTCGGTCAGGGCGCGCGTGTAGCCGACGCCGGTGGGTAGCGGCGTGGCGTTCGCGTCCTTCTTCGCGGCGACAACGCCCACGACCTTGAGCTTCGTCGCGTCCGTCAGACGTGATTCGATCTCATCCGCATCGTCGCCGATGTACGTGTAGTGGCCGTCCTCGCCCTTGACGTACTGGTCGGATGCGGGCAGCAGGTAGAGTTCCTGACCGAGCGCGGCCTCATAGTCGATCTTCTCCTGCGGCGTGTCGATCTCGTCGCCGGCGTCGAGGTCGGCCATCATCTCGTTGTAGTCGGCGGCGGGCAGCAGGCCGAGCTCGTAGAGCGTGGTGAGGGGAATCGAGTTGTTCTCGTCAAGCGAAAGCACGACCTCGTGCGCGTCGGTGGGCCAGGAACCGTCGACGAGACGGTAGTTGTCGGTGACGACCTTGCTGACGAGCTGCGTATCGTCGGCGCCGGGCATGATCTCGTTGAACGAGGAGGGCGCGGAGTTCTCGTCGCTCCGACCGGTGAGCATCGAGATACGGCTGGACGTGAACGACGACGTGGACATGCCGCTGTTGGTGCTGGTCGCCATCGCGGACGCCATCGACGTGGTGCCGGAGTCGTCCACGTTGACGCCGTCCGCGTTCACGAGCGTGCCGTCCTCGTCATGGGAGAACACGGAGAACCGCACGTCGTACGTGTACTGGATGCCGGCGTCGCCCACGTACTGGTGGATCTCGCTGTCCTCGTCATCCAAGTAGCGTTTGAAGTCGGTGAGGTTGTTCTCGGTGATGGAGCTGGTGAGCGTGGACGTGGCCTTGAGACTGCGGTCGTCCGGATAGATGCCGTCGGCCTTGTGCGTCTCGCCTTCGCCCGCGTCGGAGGATTGGCCGGTCATCATCTCGGTCAGGTCGAACGTTTCGGCGTCGATGGTGATCGGGTAGGCGGTCATCGTGCTGCGTTGGATGTCGTCGATGTACGTGTTGACGCCGGTGGACACGGACAGGATGAGCGCGATGCCGATGATGCCGATCGAACCGGCGAACGAGGTGAGGAGCGTGCGCGCCTTCTTGGTGCGCAGGTTGTTGAAGCTCAATGCCAGCGACGTGGCGAACGACATCGAGGCGCGGCCCATCGTGCGATGCTCGGCCTCGCCGGTGTCGGCCGTGTCGGGCTCATACGGGTCGGAGTCGGAGCGGATGACGCCGTCGCGCAAGTTGACGATGCGCGTGGCGTACTCCTCGGCGAGTTCCGGGTTGTGGGTGACCATGACGACGAGCCGGTCGCGCGCCACCTCCTTGAGCAGTTCCATGATCTGCACGGACGTGTCGGAGTCGAGCGCGCCGGTGGGCTCGTCGGCCAGCACGATATCGGGGTCGTTGACGAGCGCACGGGCGATGGCGACGCGCTGCATCTGACCGCCGGACAGCTGGTTGGGCCGCTTGTCGACGTGGTCGCCCAGGCCGACGCGTTCGAGCGCGCGGCGGGCGCGTTCGCGACGGTCGGCCTTGGTGACGCCGGAGATGGTCAGTGCCAGCTCCACGTTCGACAGGATGCTCTGGTGCGGGATGAGATTGTAGCTTTGGAACACGAAGCCGATCGTGTGGTTGCGGTACGAATCCCAGTCGCGGTCCTTGTAGCGCCGGGTGGAGATGCCGTTGATGACCAGATCGCCCGCATCGTAGCGGTCGAGGCCGCCGATGATGTTGAGCAGGGTGGTCTTGCCCGAGCCGGACGGTCCCAGGATCGCGACGAATTCGCTGTCGCGCAGGTTCAGGCTGACGTCGTCGAGCGCCTTCTGGGTGAAGCCTCCGGTCGTGTACTGCTTGGATATCGACTTGATCTGGAGCATGGATGCCTATTCGTCTCGTGCCAACACGTATCCTGTCCACTGTATCGCCGCCCCGTCTCAGCCGCCCGCCGCCGGAGCCGCCGCGTTCGCTCTGGGCGAGCGCGGCGGGTCCGATTGCGGCCCTGCGGCCGATGCGTCGGGCGCGGGTCCCGTCGCATCGGCCGCGTGGCCGCTCCCCCTGCCGGGTCAGTAGGCGCCGGCGATGGCCTGGTCGAGGTCGGCGATCAGGTCGTCTGGATCCTCCAGTCCGATGGACAGGCGGATGAGATGGTCGGTGACGCCGGCTGCCAGACGGTAGGCGGCGGGCACTTCGCGGTGGGTGATGCGCGCCGGGTCGACGATGAGCGAGCGTGCGTCGCCGATGTTGGGAATGTAGGAGAAGAGGTGCACGCCGTCGAGGATGCGTCGTACATTGCCCTCGTCGCCGTCCACGGTGAAGGAGAGGATCTGGCCGACGCCCTGCGGGAAGTCGCGGCGCACCAGGTCGCGCTGGCCGGTCAGGCCGAGGGCGGAATGGTTGACGCGGGTGACGTGGGGCACGTCGAGCAGGTGGGCGGCGATGCGTCGGGCGCTGTCGGCCTGGCGGGCGACGCGCTGGGGCAGGGTTTCGAGGCCGACGAGCGACAGGTAGGCGTTGAAGGGGCTGGGCACGGCGCCGAACGTGCGCAGGTATTTGATGCGCACGCGGCGGATGAACGCCTCGCGCCCGTAGCGGCTGGCGAAGCTGTGTTCGAGGCCGGCGCGTTCGTCGCTGACGACGAGTTCGGGCGTGGTGAACTGGGGGAAGCGTCCGTTGGCCCAGTCGAAGCGTCCGGCGTCGACGACGATGCCGCCGACCGCGTTGCCGTGGCCGGTGATGCCCTTGGTGGTCGAGTGGACGACGATGTCGGCGCCGTGTTCGATGGGCCGGTACAGGTAGGGCGTGGGCACGGTGTTGTCGACGATGAGCGGGATGCCGTGCCGGTGGGCGAGGTCGGCGAGCGCGGGGACGTCGGTGACGTCGGTGGACGGGTTGGCGACGGTTTCCGCGTAGATGGCGCGCGTGTCCGGGCCGATGAGCGATTCGACCTGCGCCAGGTCGTTGATGTCGGTCACGAAGTCGGTGTGGATGCCGAACGCGGGGAAGAAGCTCTCCATCGCGTCGACCGACGCGCCGTACAGGTTGGTGGGCGAGATGATGCGTCCGCCGCCTTCGGCCGCGCACAGGAGCGCGAAGGAGACGGCGGCCATGCCGGAGGCGACGGCCACGGCGGCGACGCCCCCTTCGAGCGCGGCGACGCGTCGCTCCAACGCGTCGACGGTGGGGTTGGCGACGCGCGAGTAGGAGAATCCCTCGGCGGTGCCGGCGGACAGGGCGTCGCCGTGTTCGGCGCTTTCCATGTCGAAGGCGGCGGACGCGTAGATGGGCACGCTGGCGGCGCGCGCATTGGCGGCGCGGTCGTATCCGGCGTGGACGGCGGCGGTGGAGAAGTCGATGGTCATCGGATCGTTCCTTGCATGACGGGGGGTGGCGGCCGGGACGCTACATCGTGCGGCGGCCGACGGGATGGACGGGAAGGACGGTGCCGGCGGCGCCGATCGGCCGGCCGCCGACGCCCGTGCCGTCGACGTCAAGGCCGACGGCACGGGCTGTACGGATGCTACGGACGGCAGGACGGTCATCGGGCGGCCCCGCCGAGGTAGGCTTCGCGCACCTGGTCGTTGCCGAGCAGGTCCGCCGCCTCGCCGTGCAGTCGGATGCGGCCGTTCTGCAGCACGTAGCCGTAGTCGGCGACCGACAGGGCGAGTTCGGCCTGCTGTTCGACCATGAGGACGGACACGCCCAGTTCGTCGCGCAGGCGGACGATCTGGTCGAGGACGTCCTCGACGAGCCGGGGCGACAGGCCCATCGTGGGCTCATCCATGCAGATGAGCTTCGGATGGCTCATCAGCGCGCGGGCGAACGCGAGCATCTGCTGCTCGCCGCCGGACATCGTGCCGGCGAGCTGGCCGCGGCGGGCGCCGAGCCGCGGGAAACGCTCGTACATGCGTTCCACGTCGTCGCGCACGCCCGCACGGTCGGTGCGCGTGTACGCGCCGGCGAGCAGGTTCTCGCGCACGCTCATGTCGGGGAAGATACGGCGCGCTTCGGGCACGGCGGCGATGCCACGGGCGACGCGACGGCGGGTCGGCGTCGCCGTGATGTCGTCGCCCTCATAACGCAGGACGCCGCTCGCGGGACGATTGAGGCCCAGGATCGTCTTCATCGTCGTGGACTTGCCGGACGCGTTGCCACCCAGCAGGCACACGATCGCACCCTGCGGCACCGCGATCGACACGTCCTGGAGCGCGTGCACCTGCCCGTAGAACACGTTCACATCCTCCAGGGCGAGCAGCGGCGTCTCCCCCGCCGTCGCCTCCGCAGCCGAAGCGGGCAACGGGACGACATGCGCGACGCCATCGGCGGCAGCAGGACCGTCCGGGACGTCCGAGCCGGACACGCCGGCCGAAACGGTCCCGCCGATCGCGTTCTGCATCGCCAGCACGCCGCTCTGGCCGGCGGCGCGCGGCGACGACTCCTCCCGGCCGAGCTGCCTGCCCAGATACGCTTCGACCACCTGCGGCGCATGCCGCACATCATCCGGCGCCCCCTCGGCGATCACGCGGCCGCCATCCATCGCCAGCACCCGGTCCGACACGGCCGTCACCAGATCCATCTTGTGCTCGACAAGCAGAATCGTATGCCCCTGCGCCTTGAGATACTGCAGCTGCCGCGTCACCTCCGCCGTCTCCGACTGGTTCATGCCGGCCGTCGGCTCGTCAAGCAGCAGGATGCGCGGCTCGCTGATATGGGCGCGCGCAATCTCCGTACGCCGACGGTTCGCATACGACAGCGTGTACGTGGCGTTGCCACGCCGGTCGCCCAGGCGCTCGCGGAAGCGCATGATCTCACGGTCCACGCGGATGGCGACCTCGCCGGATTCGCGGCGGGCGGCGGGGCCGGGGACGAGCGCGAGCGCCGTCTCCCCCAGCAGCGACGCCCACCGGAGGACCGGGTAGCGTTGCAGTCCCTTGGCGGGGCGCAGCGCGCGCAGTCGGCGATGGTAGCCGAGGGCGACGTTGTCGTCGACGCTCAGCGCGCCGAACACGCGGCCGTTCTGGAACGTGCGCGACAGGCCGCGTTCGGACACGTCGACCGCGCCGCGGCCGGCCACCGGCTCATCGTCGATGTCGACGAGTCCCGAATCGGGGGCGAGGAACCCGCTGATCAGGTTAATCAGCGTGGACTTGCCCGACCCGTTGGGGCCGATGATGGAGATCACCTCGCCCTGGTGCAGGTCGAAGGAGACGTGGTCGACCGCGTGCAGTCCGGCGAACGACTTGTCGAGGTCGCGCACGCGCAGGATGGCCGGCGCGTCGAGGACGGCGCGACGGTGGCGTTCGGCGTATGCGGCGAAGTCGCGCGCGTCGGTGAGCCGTTCGTTGTCGAGGTCGATGCCGGTGACGGCGTCGACGAGAGGCCAGGAGGGTTCGCCGGCCGTCGTGCCGGCGGCAGGGACGGATGCGGCGGTGGTTTCGCGCTCGGTTGCGTGATGACGTTCGTTCATGGTTCACGCC
>Cebus_capucinus_imitator_PRJNA485217_SSR096__coassemble_344_pt1 | contig 23070 bp, 18 predicted proteins | sample Cebus_capucinus_imitator_PRJNA485217_SSR096__metabat2_high_PE_010 | metagenome-assembled genome bin Cebus_capucinus_imitator_PRJNA485217_SSR096 | reverse complement strand
TCGCGCCGATATCGCGGAACATGTCCACGCCGGCGATGACCTCGCCGAACACGATACCCTGATATCCGGTGACCGTATAGCCCTCGACGGTCGGCGTGGTCGTGACAAGGATCATGAGGACCTCCTTTTCCGGTCCGACCGCTGACGATCCGCGGCCCGGACCCATTGGATGACCAGTATATGCGCCACGCGGTTCAGCCCGGCAACGTACCAGAGAGCAGCGAGTTCACCAAGGACTCGGCTACCTGATGCGAACGCATGCGAAGCATGTCGTTGACGCCGTCGAAGTCCTGCGCCTCCAAGGCCCGCCCGATCGCATCCATCTGATCTTCGGTGAAATACTGCGATTCCTTGATCAGCTGGGCGTACCGGCCATGCTCGTTGACTTCGTACAGGGTCTTGTCCTTCTTCGGATTGTTGATGCCCTTCGGCAGATACATGCAGTTGCCCAGCGAACTGCCGAGAATCCGCTTATGGCCCGGTCCTTCACTGGCTTTGATACGCTTCCTCGCCACGATATGCTCCAGTTCGAAGGATTCTCCATTGGGCACCGAAGCGGAGAGATAGCTGAGGTTGGCGTGGATCGTCACCAGGCATTTGACGTCCTTCCCGAAGTTGATTCCCGGGGTCTGATCGGCGATCCACTGGTCGAATGCCTTCAGGAACGCCTCCTTTCCCAGTCTGTCATCGTAGTTGCGTGAACCGCCCTGGTAATACGACATCAGACGTTGGTCACCATGCGACGACCACACGGATGTGATCGCGTCAAAGACGTATGCGGACTTGATATTGGACAATGCGTTCTGATATTCCGGAGAAGAGGGATCCATATTCCATAGGGCCGCGAAATACGACAACGTCTTGAACGTAGTGGACAGACCGTTCTCGTATCCGCTCCCTTCGGCGCGAAACCTCTGCAGGAGTTTGGCGAACTGGCTTTGCAGGTTATTGCAGATCCGTTCGACCTTCTGCAGGATCTCCTCCAACGACTCCTGGATGACGTCCCTATACTCATCCTTGTTCAGAAGGCTCAACTGCCGATTATCCAATCCCACAGCGACGCCAAGGACCCCGAATCCCAGTTCGGGAGCGGCGCTGTTCACATCAGGGACCAGCGCATTCAGATGATCGACGATATATTGCCCCAGAGCCGTCCCCAATTCCGAAAGCGTGATCGTCCGCTCCTGGGTCAGTTCATCCTCGGAGAAATCATAGAGGTCGAATTCCGCCTTCTCGCTCATGTCGAGATAATACTGCTTCACGTATTGCAGGATGTCGTTCTGCAACGATGATTCCTCCGCGGGACGCAGCTGAATGCGCGCTCCTACCCATGCGGCGCTGAAGACCTCATACTTGCTCAGCGGCACCCCTCCTTTGTTGAGGTTCGCGAAGACGTCGGCGATATGCTCCTTGCCGCCGAGATATACGATCATCGGAACCTTGAGCTGATCCAGATTCACATATCGGCGAATCTCTTGTTTGAGGGGATTGATGATCTCGAACAGTTCCCGGAGCGTCCTCATCTGGTCCTCTCCGGACAACGAGATATTGGTGAGGACCCACATGGTGCCGTCACCCTCGCCCTTACCCAGCAGATCATCGAACTGCGATTCGGATAATGCGGAAGACTCACCGAGCAACGCATTCACTGCATCATGAACGGACTTATACCGTTCCTCATTCAACGGCTTCCAGAACTTCAACGGATTCTTCTTATAGTTCCGTATCGTGGACAGACGCTGCTGGCCGTCCAACAGCAACAGCTTGGAATCCTTGTCATTGTCGTTTTCGGGATATACGAGCAGCGTTCCGAATGGATAGCCGTCATGCAGGGTCTCCACGAACTCCCCCTGCTTCTTCTTCGTCCACACGAATCCACGCTGGAACGGCGGTAGCACGATACGGTCAAGCTGGTCAACGGACAGTTCATCGATACGATATGAGGACATCGGCGCTCCTTACGTCACGCCCATGATCCCATAGCGACACCGTGCGATCAACCCCCGCTGAGGGTGGTTATCACACCCGTCATATCCGACGGCAGACCATCAGAGACGCTCCGGACCCACTGGGTCGACCCACTGGACCGCATAGTCGAATGCGGCCTTCGCGGCTTGAAACCGCCGACGATTCCCATCCCACGGACCGACATGCGGCAGATCCCGCCACGCGAACCGACCGACGGCGCATGCCGTGTCATTCCCCCCCCCCGATCAGGCGAATGGTCCACGTGTCCGGCCGGTAGGTCGCCGCCGCGGAACGTTGCGGCAGTCGTTCGTCGACGGCGCGCATGCGGGCGTCGACCTCGTTCATCGTGGGAATCCTTCGAGCGCCTTTCGCAGGTCATCACGCAACGGCTCGGGGCCGTCTTCCGCCGCTCCCATACGCTCGACTGGCGTACCGTCGATATCGGTCTCGTCGCCGCAGAGCACCTGCGCTGTGATATCCCACCGCATATCATGTTCTTTCTCCAATGGCCGTCCCGTATCCGGACGGACGAATGATACGCATCCATTGCATCAGGATCATGCGCGCAACGATCCGATGGATCGTGGATCATCGGTGGATCTGCGATCGCGTTGTATCCTGGGTGGCTATGGGAGCGAGGAACGGCATCATCGACGTCGTGGGTGCGGCGATCGTCAACGACGGCAGGATTCTGTGTGCGCAACGTGGCGAGGGACGCACACTCGCCGGCTATTGGGAGTTTCCCGGCGGCAAGATCGAGCCGCATGAAACCGCACGTCAGGCGCTGCGCCGCGAGATCGGCGAGGAGCTGCGGTGCGAGGTCGCCGTCGGCCGACGGCTGTGCACCAGCGAATACGACTACGATTTCGGCACGGTCCGTCTGACCACGTTCGTCTGCCGGCTTACGTCCGGCACGCCGCATCGGACCGAGCACGCTGCATTCCGTTGGATGCCGCCTGCTGAAATCAGCACGCTCGAATGGGCGCCTGTCGATCATGATGCCGTCGCAATGCTCGCCGCACTCGATGCCGACGGCTTGGCTGCCGCGCTCGATGATCCGATCGCCGAGGAGACCCGATGAACGTCATCACATCACCGTCCGCCGCAACCGACTTCACAATCGATCCCGGCGACGCGGCCGATCCCATGATCCCCCTCGACCGGCCGGCCGCATCCGCACGCACGTCGGTACTGGAGGATCTCGTCGCCGGATTCATCCGACCGAACCGCGAGACGCCCGGCGCGTATGCGCCGACGCTGATCGCCAACGGCGACGGCAATACGATGCACGCGGCGCTCAGCCACGAACTCGAAACCAGCGAATCATTCGACATGTCGGTCGCGTTCGTGAACGCCGGCGCGGTCAAGGCACTGCTGCAATCGTTCCGTAACCATCACCATGCGAACGCGGACGGCACGCCAAGCCGCATCATCACGTCGACCAAGAACTATTTCAACGATCCGAACACGTTCCGCGAGCTGCTGCGTCTGCAGGACACCACTGGCGTCGAGGTGCGCATCTGGGGCGAACACGACGTCATCGGCGACGGCGGCAACGGAACCGCCGAAACCCCGGCGTTGGACGGCGACCGTACGCCAGTCCATGCCACACGCCAAGGCCACCCGTTCCACCCCAAAGGCTATGTGTTCGCCCGACGCATGCCCGACGGCACGCCGTACTACGACCTGTACGTCGGCAGCTCCAATCTCACGATGGCCGCGCTCACCACGCAGCGCGAGTGGAATCTCAAGGTCTCTTCGATGGCCGACGGCGGGCTCATCGACCAGGTGCGCCGCGAACTCGACTCGCAGATCGCGCGATCCGCGCCGCTCACCGACGATTGGATCCGCCGGTACGAGGAGGATTTCCAACGCTACGCACCGCCGCGCGAGGAGATCCTCGCCGAGCGCGACCGTCAGCGGGTCGAACCGAATGCGATGCAGCGGGAGGCGCTGGCGAATCTGCAGATGTTGCGCGACGCCGGCGAGCGCCGTGCGATCATCATTTCCGCGACGGGTACGGGCAAGACGTATCTGGCGGCGTTCGATGTGCGCGCCTGCCGGCCGAAGCGCATGCTGTATGTCGCGCAGCAACAGCAGATTCTGACGGCGGCGATGGCGTCGTTCCAGCGGGTGCTCGGCTGTGCGGATGATGAGCTGGGATTGTATGCGGGCACCAGCCGGCAGCAGGATCGCAGGTATGTGTTCGCGACGGTGCAGACGCTGCGGCAGCCGGGGGCGTTGGATCAGTTTGCCGCGGACGAGTTCGACTATGTGCTGATCGATGAGGCGCATCATGCCGGCGCGGACAGCTACCGGCGGATTCTCGACCATTTCGATGGCGCCGGATTCACGTTGGGTATGACGGCGACGCCGGAGCGTCTTGACGGGGTGAACGTCTTCGCCCTGTTCGGCCATAACATCGCCTATGAGATCCGGTTGCAACGGGCGCTCGATGAGGGCATGCTGTGCCCGTTCCACTATTACGGGGTGGCGGAGTATCTAGGCTCCGACGACGGCTCGGATGGCTCGCGCATCGACGTGCGTTCGGGCAAGTCCGCGAAGGCGGCGAAGCAGCTGCAGTATGAGGTCGGCCAGTTGGCATCCGCGGAACGTGTACGCTACATCATCGACAAGCTCAACGAGTACGGGCAGCCGTATCAGCCGGTTACTGGCCTGGTGTTCTGCAGTCGGCAGGAGGAGGCGCGTGAGTTGTCGCGTCTGTTCAACACGCAGATGAATCAGCAGGCGGAGCGTCCATATCGGACGGCCGCGGTGACCAGTGTGGATGAGCAGGGCCGTGCGGTGTCGCAGGAGCGGCGCGAGGAGTATATCCGCCGGTTGGAGCGTGGTGAATTGGATTATCTGTTCACCGTCGACTTGTTCAACGAAGGTGTCGATATTCCTGCGGTCAATCAGATCGTGATGCTGCGCAATACGGAGTCGAGTATTGTCTTCACGCAGCAGTTGGGTCGTGGTCTGCGCAAGTTCCCGCATAAGGATAGTGTGGTCGTCATTGATTTCATCGGCAATTATGCCAATAACTTCCTGATTCCGATCGCCCTGTACGGCAATACGGGCGATCGTGATCGTGCGCGCAAGAATCTACAACGGCAGTCGATCGGCCTGTCGTCCATCAGTTTCGATCCGATCGCGCGCGAGCGTGTGCTCAGGTCGTTGGATACCGTCGATTGGTCGGATATGAAGCGGCTGACGGAGCAGTACCGGCAGCTGAGGTATGAGCTTGGTCGCATTCCGATGCTGGTCGACGTGTACCGGTTCGACCCGTCGCTGCCATACACGTTCGCGTCGAAGGGCGGCAATTATCTTGATTTCGTGATGTCGCGCGAACGGAGTCTGAGCGGTCGCGGACGGACATCGGCCACCGTCGAGTCGAACGATCACAGCGATATGGGTCGACTTGGACCACTCTCCCCCGTCGAGGCCGGCATCCTCAAGATGGCGACGGAGCTGATGCTGCCGGGTCTACGCCCACACGAGCCGATGATGCTGGCGTTGCTGTGCGGGTTCGTCGACGCCGATGCGGATTGGCGGACCGCCGACTGGCGTACATCCGATCATGACGGTTGTCGGCGTGCGATGTCCCGGTCCGCGTTGATGGATGCGATCCGTCAGGCGTTCCCGGATGCGGATGCGTCGGATCGTCAGTTCGATTCGGCGGTCCGTGTGCTCAACATGTCGTATTTCACCGAGCCGAATCGTCGCCGATTCGGCGGTACGCCGCTCATCATCGTCGACGACGATCCCATCGATGGCGGCATCGGCGGTGCCGCCGATACGGATCCGACGTACCGGCTGAGCGACGAATTCGCCGCGCTGCTCGACGCCGATCTCACGTTCCGCATGTTCCTGGCGGACACGATCCGGGTCGGACTGCTCAACTGCCGCGACCTGTTCGCCGAAGCGCGCGGCAAGCAGCGGCCGTTCGAACGCGCGTTCCTATATGAGCACAAGTACACGCTGTCCGACGTAATGCGATTGTGCGGCTGGGAACGTGAGAACACGCCGCAGAACGTCGGCGGTTACGCACTCGACCGAGAGACCGGCACCATGCCCATCTTCGTGAAGTACGCCGCCAGCCAGTACGAGGACGAGTTCCTCAGCCCACAGGACATGCGGTATTTCAGTAAGAACGGGCGCACGCCGCAGTCACCGGAGTTCCGTTGGATCCGGGAGGGTGAGGGTACGCCGGCATGGGATGACGGTCATTTCATCCCGTTGTTCGTCATGCGCAGGCAGGAGGAGAAGGACGGCCGATACTACTACGTCGGCCACGTCGCCGCGGTCGACGATCCACAGCTGACGATGAAACCGGACGCCACGGGCCAAGGCACGGTGAAGGTCACGCTCTCCACGCTCCGGCTCGCCCGGCCGATCGACCCGGAACTGTTCCGCCATCTCGTCGGTTAGGTTCCATTTCCCACCGGCCGACCGCCGGCAGGCAGTACCGACCTCCGGCAGGCAGTACCGACCGCCAACAGGCAGCATCCGCGACCGGCCCATATGGAGGCCAAACGCCGAATGCAGGCTACGACACCGGAATATCAGCGGGAGTTCATGCCGTGTTCGCCGGCCGGTGGACTCCGATTCTCCTGACGGGATTAGGTTGTCCCCCAGGCAGTCCGGAATGTCCGGACGGCATGGATGGAAGAAGAACCAATGAACCTCAGGAACATCGGCAGGACCTCCCTCGCGGCGCTGACCGCCCTCGCCGCGATGGGGGCGCTCGCATCGCCCGCGCTCGCAGCCGACGGCAAGGGCGTGGACGCGCTCTCCCGGCACGGCGGCGCGCAGCGCATCGCCGGCGTCTACGGCAATGCGAAGGCGAAGAACGTCGTCCTGTTCATCGGCGACGGCATGGGCGATTCGGAGATCACCGTCGCACGCGACTATCTGCACGGCGCCAACGGATCGTTCGACGGACTCGACCGCATCGGCCAGCCGAACCTGAACGCCGGCATCGAGAACGGCACCGGCCAGTACACCACGTTCTCGCTGGGCGGCAGCTCGTCCGACGGCCGCTATCCCAAGGCGGGCGGCGTCAACGAGAACCCCGGCGTCGTGACGCCCGTCACCGACTCCTCGGCGTCCGGTTCGAGCTGGGCGACCGGCACCAAGACGTACAACAACGCGGTCGACGTCGACATCGACGGCAATCCGCAGCTCAACCTCGTCGAACTCGCCAAGGCCAAGGGCATGGCGACCGGCAACGTGACCACGGCCGAAATCCAGGACGCCACCCCCGCCGTGCTCGAATCGCACTCCACCGAACGCTCCTGCTACGGGCCGCAGGGCAAGACCGACGGCACGTCCAACAACGCGGACAAGCAGTGCCGCGCCGAACAGCTCAAGGAGAACGGCGGCATCGGCTCGATCTCCGAACAGCTGCTCGACACCCGCGCCGACGTGACCATCGGCGGCGGCGCCAAGTACTTCCGTCAGACCGCGCAGGGCGGCGCATACGCCGGCAAGACCCTGTGGGATCAGGCCGCCGAACGCGGCTTCCAGACGGTCGAGAACGACGTGGACGCCTTCGCCGCCCTCGAATACCAGGAGGATCATCCGGTGCTGGCGCTGCTCGGCGACGGCAACCTGCCCACCCAGTTCAACGAGACCCGAGCGCTCTCCCAGAAGGCGACCGAGGAGCGCGGCCCCATCCAGTGCTCGGTGAACGACGCGTGGCTGGGCAACGCGACCGCGGCCGGCAACACCGCGTCGCTGGCCGACATGGCGTCCAAGGCGCTCGACCTGCTGCAGGCCAATCCGAAGTCCGAAGCCAACGGCTTCTTCCTGCAGGTCGAGGGCGCGTCGATCGACAAGCAGGACCATGCGGCCAACGCATGCGGGCAGATCGGCGAAACCGATGACCTCGACAAGGCCATCGCCGCCGTGCTCGACCGCGTCGACCTGTCCGACACGCTCGTCATCGTGACCGCCGATCATGCGCACACCAGCCAGATCGTGTCCGACCCGCCGGCGTACGCGCTGAGCACGATCCTCCAGTCGCCGGTCGACGGCGCGCGCATCGTCGTCTCCTACGGCACCGCGACCGCCGCCGACCCGGATGCCGACGATCCGGCCAAGGGCTACGATGACGGCGGCATGGAGCACACCGGCACGCAGCTGCGCATCGCCGCGTCCGGTCCCGGCGCGTCGCGCGTGACCGGCCTGACCGACCAGACCGACAACTTCTACACCATCGCCGCCGCGCTGGGTCTGGCCGCCGACGCCGAAACCCAGCAGGGTCTGTCGGACGGCGCGACCGTGACCATGCGCCGGACCGATGACGGCCGCTATGTGGCCGACGCCGCCGGATTCGACGGCGACGCGGTCCTCTCGTGGAGCCTTGCGGACAAGACGAGCGGCACCGTGGTCGCCGCCTCCGAGGACGCCACGCCGGTGTCCGGCGTGCGCGTCGCCACCGCGCAGACCACGTCCGTCGCCATGCCCGACGATTTCACCCCCGTCGAGGGCGGTTCGTACACGCTGACCGTGACCGGCCGCCAGTCCGGCCGCGCGGTGAGCGTCGACTTCGGTGCGGGGACTGACGGTTCCGCGGACCATAAGCCCGGTGACGGCGACCATGCCGGCGACGGTGACCAGACCATCGCCTCCGGCACGGTGAACAAGCCGGCTGCGCCGCTGGGTCACACCGGAGCAGCGGTGACGGGCGCGCTCGCCGCGGCCCTCGCGCTGGCCTGCGGCGCGATGACGGTGCGCTACGCCCGGCGCCGCCGCTGAGACGCGTCTCCCCATCCGATAGGAATCCCGATGTCGGCCGTTCGGCCGGCGTCGGGATTCTTCGTATTCGGCGAACGACGGGCCGCCCGCACCGCCCATCGGCGACGATACAGGGGTCACGGCATGGAACAACCGGTGCAGATCGGCCCCATCATTGATATAATGTCATGACATCAGATGTCTTATGTCGTCGCAGCGGCGGTGGCCTCGGGAGAGCCTCGCCGTCCGCGACGGCGGCATCGCCACGACCGAATATCCGTCCCGCAGCAGGAAAGGAATAGACATGCCGGGGCTCGCACCCACCATGGACACGACCATGATTCCGTCCACCATCCGCACATTCGTCGGCACCACGACGGACGGTCCGCGCGCCGCCCGCAGCCGCTGCGATGAGACGATGAGCGCCATCAAGGACTACATTCTGCGCGAGCGCCTCCAGCCGGGCGACCTACTGCCCACGGAGACCATGCTGTGCGAGCACATCGGCGCCTCGCGCTCCTCCGTGCGCGAGGCGGTGCGCAAGCTCGAGGCGCTCAACATCGTCTCCGTGCGTCACGGCAAGGGCACGTTCGTCGGCGACCTGTCGCTGGTGCCGATGGTCGAGACGCTTGCCTTCCGTTCGATCATCTCCGCCGACAAGAACCTTGAGGACCTCAAGGGCGTGGTGACGATGCGCCGGGTTCTGGATATGGGCTGCGCCGATGATGTCGTCACGGCGCTGCGCGGCACCGACCAGCCGTTCCTGGCCGACCTCGCCCGGCAGATGACCGACAGCGCCGCCAAGGACGAATCCTTCCCCGAGCAGGACATCGCCTTCCATACGGGGCTCATGCAGGCGCTGCACAACACCGTCGCCGAGGAGCTCATGCGCTGCCTGTGGCTGGTGCAGATGACCGTGCTCCCCCAGCTCGACTCCGCCAGCATCACCGAGAAGCTCTCCCAGACGGCGCTGGTGCACGAGCGCATGCTGCGCACCGCGATCGACGGCGATCTCGACGGCTACCGGCAGGCCGTCATCGACCATTACACGCCGATCCAGTCGCTGCTGGACGATGCGATCTGGAAGGGGCCGGCCGTCACGAAGTGACGTACGACCGCAGGGGCCGGGAGACGGGTCCAGCCCGTCTCCCGGCCCCTGCCATGCCGCCGTCACACCGTCACAGCGTCACACCGTTCGCGTCGTTCATGCCGACCATGCGGCCAGATACGGGTCGATCGCCTCGTTGAACCGGTCGATGGCCGTCCGACGCAGCGTGTGCGGCAGACCGGGGATGAGCACCGTGGTCACGTTCGGGTTGAGGGCCTCCGCGGCGCGCAGCCCGTCTCCTCCGACCAGGTCCTCCTCCAGGTCGGAGGAGACCACGACGAGCGGCACCCGGATGCCCTCCACGACCTGCCGCCACGGTTCGGCGAAGCTGACGACGCCGGTCAGAATGAGCGCGCGATCGGCGCGGTTCTTGCCCAGCGTCCATCCCAGATGGTCCGCCAGCGGCCACATCGGACGCTTGGCCATGTTGCCGCGCATCGCGTCGATCGGGTCGGCGGCCCAGCCGTCCAGTAGTGCGGTGCTGTCCTGCGCACGGTCGAGGAAGCCGCGACGCTGGTCGTCGTCGAGCCATGCCGGATCCTCGACGACCGCGCCGCGCACCAGGTCGGGACGGCGGTTCGCCAGCATCGTCACCTGCGCACCGCCCATCGAATGCCCTACGAACACCGCGGTGGCGCCGAAACGTCGTTCGATGGCCTCCACGGTCTCCTCGAACGCCCGGTAGGAGGCCTCGAACGGGTCGGCGAGCTGGTCGGCGGTGAAGCGCGGCGAGAAGCCGTGCCCCAGCGAGTCGACCGCCACGACCAGATAGCGGTCGGACAGATGGTCGATGTAATCCGCCCACGCGACGGCGCAGTCCTCCACGCCGTGGGACAGGATCACCAGCGGATTCTCCGGCGAACCGGCCACATAATAGCTGAGCATCGTCGCTCTCCTTATGACTGATGGTGGATGATGGGTCAGGGCTGCAGACCGTCGCCGCCTTCGAAGCGATCGACCGCCCACCGGTGGAACAGCGCGGGCCAGACCTGCACGCATCGTTCCACGCCGGTACCGTCGTCGTACATCGATTCGCGCGACCCGAGCGCGACGCCGTGGCGTCCGGTGGGGAACAGATGCGCCTCGACCTCGACGCCGGCGCGATGCAGCGCGTCCAGCAGCAGCAGCGAGTTCTCGACCGGCACGGACGGGTCGCTCATCGTGTGGAACAGGAACACCGGCGGCATCGGCGTTCGCTCGTCCACCCGCAGTTCCAGACTCACGTGCGCGAGCGCGGACGGGTCGTCGGCCACGCCCGGCCCCAGCAGACGGTCGAAGCTCGCCCGGTGGGCGTAACGGCCGGAGCTGATCACCGGATAGCCGAGCACCAGTCCGTTCGGACGGATGTCCGCGGCGAGGTAGCCGGCGTCGGCGAGCGCCTTGCCGGATGATTCGATGCAGAAGTCGGTGGCGAGGTGGCCGCCTGCGGAGAATCCGGCGACCATGATGGCGTCCGTGCGCACGTGGCATTCGTCGGCGTGCGTTCGGATCCATTGCATGGCGTGCGCGACCTGCATGAGTGCGGTCGGGTAGCGGGCGGGTGCGACCGAGTAGCGTAGGACGAACGCCTGGTAGCCGAATGAGAGCATGGTGACGGCGATGGGTTCGGCTTCACGGTCGGAGGTTTCCGCGTAGCCGCCACCGGGCAGGATGAGTATGGCGGGGCGTGCGCGGTTGGGGTCGATGGCCGGGGTGTTGTCCAGCAGGTAGGCGTCGAGCCGGGCCTCGCGTCCTCCGGCTTCGATGGCGATGGAGCGCAGGCGCATGGCGGTCCTTTCGTTCGTGTCGCGTGCCACGCCCGTCAGACGAGTGGCAGGCGGCCGACGCATGGTCGGCGGTGGGCCGGGGATGATGAGGTGACGGACGAGGCGATGAACGGGGGGTGGGTGACGGCGGGCGGGACGGAGAAGGGCGTCCCGCCCGCCTGCCGCGATGGGATGGATGGAGGCTCAGTCGTCCGGCGTGGACGCGCTCACGTCCTCGGCGGTGCGTACGACGTCCATGCCGACGTCGACCAGCACCTTGCGGATGGCTTCGACGTTGTCGCCCTTGAGCGGCTTGACGGGGCGGGAGATCTGGTTGGTGTCGAAGATGCCGAGCAGCGCCATCGCGGTCTTGAAGGCGCCGACGCCCGAGCCGAAGCCGGTCACGCCGCGCGGCACGGTCACGATGCGCATGAGCGCGGACAGGCGGTCCTGTTCGCGCTGGACGGTCGCCCAGTCACCGTCCTGCGCGGCATGCCACATGCGTACATAGCCGCCGGCCTCCACGTTGGCCAGGCCGGGGACGGAGCCGTCGGCGTGGGCCATGTACGCGCCGTCGACCACGACCTCCTGGCCGGTCAGCAGCGTCAGCGGGTGTCCGGCGGCGCGGTTGTCGTCGGCGAGGAAGCGGAAGGCGACGTCGTCGTTGGACGAGTCCTTGACGCCTTCGAGCACGCCGTCGCGGCCGAGGCGCACCAGCAGGTCGCCGGGTAGTTTGGTGTGCACGCATACGGGGATGTCGTAGGCGAACAGCGGCAGGTCGATCTCCTCGCGGATGATGCGGAAGTGGTTCTCGATCTCCGCCGTGCCGCCGAGCGCGTAGAACGGCGCGGTGGCGACGATGGCGTCGACGCCGAGCTCCTTGGCGTCGCGCGCGTGCTCCAGCACGCGTTCGGTCTCGGTGTCGATGCAGCCGGCCAGCAGCGGCACGCGGCCGTCGATGATGCGTGCCGCCTCGCGGATGATGTCGTGGCGGCGCGCGTCGGTGCTGAACGCCACTTCGCCGGATGAGCCGAGCACGAACAGGCCGTCGACGCCGGCGTCGATCATGCGGTTGATGCTGCGTTCGAAGCTGGTGACGTCCAGCTGGCGGTCGGCGGTGAGCGGGGTCACCACCGGCGGGATGACGCCGTGGAATCGGGTGGTCATGGGGTCCCTCCTTCGGGAGCGGATGGGTGGGATGATGCGGATGATGGGTATGGAATCGGTATGGATACGAGTGCGGGGCGCGGTGGACCCGCGCCCCGACCGTCAGCGGGCGAGCAGCTCCTCGCCGCGCGGGTGGAGCAGCGACGGCGCGGCTCCGAGCAGCAGCTTGGTGTAGTCGTCCTGCGGGTCCTCGAACACCTGGCGGGCGTCGCCCTCCTCCACGATCTCGCCGTGGTTCATCACTGCGATGCGGTCGGAGACGTAGCGCACGGTCTGGATGTCGTGGCTGATGAACACCATCGACAGGCCCAGCTCGCGTTTGACGTCGGTGAGCAGGTTGAGGATCTGGGCGCGCACCGACACGTCGAGCGCGCTGGTGGGCTCGTCGGCGATGATGACGTCCGGTTTGAGCGACAGCGCGCGGGCGATGGCCACGCGCTGGCGCTGGCCGCCCGACAGCTGTCCGGGCAGGGCCGACAGCGCCGACTTCGGCAGGCCGACCATGCGGATCAGCTCGTGGGCGCGGGCGATGCGCTCCTCCTTGCTGCCGATGCCGTGCACGGCCAGCGGGTCGATGAGCTGGTCCTCGACCTTCATGCGCGAGTTGAGCGCCGTGGCCGGGTCCTGGAACACGACGGATACCACGCGGCCGATGCGTTTGCGTTCGTCCGCGGAGCGTTTGGTCACGTCCACGCCTTTGAAGAAGACGTGGCCGTCGGTCGCCTGCTGCAGTCCGCACATCACGTTCGCGGTGGTGGATTTGCCGCAGCCGGATTCGCCGACGATGCCGAGCGTCTGGCCGGGCATCACCTTGTAGTTGACGTGGTTGACGGCGGTGATGCGCCGCGGGTGGAACAGCGTTCCCTGACGCGTGGTGAACGTCACGGACACGTCGCGCAGTTCGATGATCGGCGTTTCGGCGCCGGTTCGGGTGGCGGTGCTGCTCATCGGGTGCCTCCTTGGCTCGGGCTCGGCGTGTGGGCGGTGTCCAGCGGCGGGGCGCCGACCGGCTCGCTGATCGGCCCCTTGGGGGCGGGATCGGGGTCGTCGGGCTGTTCGGCGACGAAATGCCACGTGTTCGGGACCTTCTTCATCACCGGCCGGGTGTGCAGGCCGCGTTCCGGATGGGACGAGCGGGGTGCGAAGCGGTCGCCGTCGGGGAAGTCCGACGGGCTGGGCACCGTGCCGGGGACCTGGTGCAGGCGGGCCGCGGACGCCTCGATCGAGGTGACGGCGCCCAGCAGGCCGCGCGTGTATTCGTGACGCGGGTCGGTGAGGATCTCGATGGTGGAACCCTGTTCGACGACCTGACCGGCGTACATCACGGTGATCGAATGCGCCACCTTGGCGACGAGCGCCAGGTCGTGCGAGACGAACACCATCGCGAAGCCGAGCTTCTCACGCAGTTCGTTGAGCAGGTCGATGACCTGCTTCTGCACGGTCACGTCGAGCGCCGTGGTCGGCTCGTCGGCGATGATGAGCTTGGGGTCGCGGGTCAGCGCCATGGCGATGAGCACGCGCTGGCGCTGGCCGCCCGACAGTTCGTGCGGATAGGATTCCAGCGTGCGCTGCGGGTCGAGACCGACCAGTTCGAGCAGCTCCTCCGCGCTGCGGGTGCCGCCGCGGCTGGTCAGCTGCTTCATCTGCGCCTTGATGAGCATCGACGGGTTGAGCGAGGACAGCGCGTCCTGATAGATCATGGCGATCTCGTGGCCACGCAGGGCGTTGTGCTCCTTGGGGGTCAGGTCGAGCAGGTTGCGTCCGTTGAGCAGGATCTCGCCGGAGATCTGCGCCTTGGGGTCCAGCAGGCCCATGATCGCCAGCGACGAGATGGACTTGCCGCAGCCGGATTCGCCGACCAGGCCCATCGTCTCGCCGGGGCGGACCGCGAAGGACAGGTGGTCCACGACGTTGACGTCGCCGTAGCGGGGGAACTTGATGCACAGGTCCTTGACCTCGAGCACCGGCGCCTCGGTCGACGTCGGGGTCAGACGGTCGCCGCGGGACAGCTCGGCGTCGCGCAGCTTGGCCAGCGAGTCGAGCAGGCTCTCGTGCTGGGCGCGGTACGCCGCGACCGGGTCGGCCAGGATGCGGTCCTCCTCGCGGCGGGCGTCGGCACCCTCCGGCGCTTCGGCGACGGGCGCGTTCGGCGCGGCCACCATCGCGTCGGTGATGCCTTCCGACAGGATGTTCAGGCTCAGCACGGTGAGCATGATCGCCAGGCCCGGGAACAGCGCCTGCCACCAGTAGCCGAGGATCACGCCGTCCTTGGCGGTGGACAGGATGTTGCCCCACGTGGCGGTCTGCGCCTCGTTGATGCCCATGCCGATGAACGACAGCGACGCCTCGAACACGATCGCGTCGGCCACCGACAGCGTGGTGAACACCATGACCGGCGCGGCGATGTTGCGCGCGACATGCTTGCACAGGATCCACGGGGCGCGGGCGCCGGAGACGATCACGGCGCGCACGTAGTCCTTGCCGTATTCGCTGATGATGTTCGCCCTCACCACGCGCGCGATCTGCGGCACGTAGAGGATGCCGATGGAGATGGTCACGCTGATCATCGACTGGCCGAAGATGGCCACGAAGACGGTCGCCAGCGCGATGCCCGGCACCGACATGAAGATGTCGAGCACGCGCATCACGACCTCGGAGATCCACGAGCGGCTGACCGCGGCGATCGCGCCGAGCAGCACGCCCATGACGAGCGCGAAGGAGACGGACAGCAGGCCGATGACCAGCGAGTAGCGGGCGCCGAACATCACGCGCGCGAACACGTCGCGGCTCTTGTTGTCGGTGCCGAACCAGAAGTCGCCGCTGGGCGGCTGGTAGGGGGAGAAGGACGTGTCGGACGGATCATGCCGCGCGATGAGAGGCGCGAACACCGCGCACAGCACCAGCGCCAGCATGAACACCAGCGCGATGCGCGACCCGACGGACATGCTGGCCCATCGGCGGACCTTGACGCCCTTGCGCGAGGCGGCGTCCACAACCTTGTTCTTACCGAAGAGCATCGTCACACCGTCCTGATTCTCGGGTTGATGAGCACGTAGAGGAGGTCCACCACGATGTTGATGATCACGAACGCGAGCGCCACGACGAGCACCACGCCCTGCAGCAGCTGGGGCTGGTTGCTGTTGATGCCTTCGAACAGCGCGGTGCCCATGCCGGGCAGGGAGAAGATGATCTCGATGACGATGGCGCCGCCCATGAGGTAGCCGATCTTCATGCCGAGTACGGTGACGGGGGTGATGAGCGCGTTGCGGAACACGTTGCGGGCGATGACCACATGCTTGGGGATGCCGGCGCCGATGGCCGTGCGCACGTAGTCCTTGTCGAGCTCCTCGACCATCGAGGTGCGGATGATGCGGGTCATCTGGCCGGCCAGGGGCAGCGCCATGGCGATGCAGGGCATGGCCATGCGTTCGATGTAGGCGCCCGGGTCGGTGGTGAACGGGATGAGGTCGCCCGCCCCCGGCAGCCAGGCCAGTTTGATCTGCAGCACGTAGATCATGAGCACGCCCAGCCAGAACGAGGGGGTGGCGAGGAAGACGATGGAGCAGACGCGGATGAGCTGGTCGACCCACATGTCGCGGTAGAGCGCGGCGAGGACGCCGAGGATCACGGCCAGCAGCACGCCGATGACCAGGCTGATGAACGTCAGTTGGAGCGTGATGGGGAACGCCTGGCCGATGCGTTCGGCGACGGAGTCCTTGTTGACGCCGTAGACGCCGAGGTCGCCGTGCAGCAGGCCGAGCAGGTAGCGTCCGAACTGCACGTACCACGGCTTGTCGAAGCCCATTTCGACGCGGGTGGCCTGCTGCTGTTCGGGGGTGGCGTCGACGCCGTTGAGCGCGACGGCCGGATCGTAGGGTGAGAAGGACATCAGGAAGAAGACCAGGAAGGTCACTCCGAAGACCATGAGCGGCAGCGACACGAGTCGTCTGCCGAGCAATCGCAGGAGATTGGACATTGCAGCCTCTCTTTGACGGGTGTGGGGGTTCCGTCCGCGCCCGGCCGCGGCGGTGCGTCCGGGCGTGCGGATGGCATGACGAGGGCCGGTCTCCGTCGCGGCGGGGAGACGCGGGACCGGCCCTGTGGTGGATGGATGTGCGGCGCTACTCGGCCAGCTTGGCCTTGAGGAAGTTCAGGCCCGTCGATCCGATCGGATCATAGGTGGAGAACACGCCCTTCTTGACCGCGGTGGTTGTCTTGCGGTGGAACAGCGGGTAGAGCGGCAGCTCCTCGGAGAGCAGGTCGTAGCACTTGTTCCACTGCTCCTGGCGTTCGTCGTCGCTGGTGGCGGCGAGGGCGGCGTCCATGTACTGGTGCAGTTCGGTGAACGCCTCGCTCTCCTTCCAGTGGGTGCGCTTCTGGGTCCAGGCGTTGTCGCCGTAGAACCAGTTCATCAGCAGGTCGGGGTCGTTGCCGAAGACGGACGGGTCGCCGGGGGCGAGGATCATCGAGAAGTCGTCCTTGTCGGCCACGTTCGGGTAGAGGGCGGCGGAGGCGAGCGACTGCACGTCGACGTCGAAGCCGATCTCGGCCAGATCGTTCTTGATCTGCGGGGCGAGCGAGGTGATCCAGGTGGCGTCGGTGGTGTACAGGGTGAACTTCACCGTGTCGGTGACGCCGGCCTCGGCCAGCAGGGCCTTGGCCTTGTCGAGGTCCTTGGTGTAGACGTTCTTCGCCTTGTGGTAGTAGGGGAAGCTCTCCGGCAGGTAGCTGGTGGCCGCCTCGGCCTGACCGAGCATCGAGTCCTTGATGAGCTTGTCCACGTCGATCGCGTAGAACACGGCCTGGCGCACGCGCTTGTCGTCGAACGGCTTCTTCTTGGTGTTGAACATGATGAACGCCTGGTTGAAGCCCTGCGTCGTCTTCATTTCGGAGCCGGAGTTCTCCAGCGTCGTGAAGGCGTTGGCGGGGACCATCTCCATCACGTCGGTCTTGCCGGCCTGCATCTCGGTGATGCGGGCGGTGTCGTCGACCTTGACGTTCCAGGTCATCTTCTCGGTCTGGGCCGGGTAGTCGCCGTTGTACTGGTCGTTCTTCTCGAACTTGACCTGCTGGTCGGTGATCTCGACGTACTTCCACGGACCGGAGCCGATCGGCATCTTCTTGAGGTCGTCGTCGGAGGCCGAGGCGGGCGTGACGCGGATGAGCGCGAGACGCTGCTTGAACATCGGGAACGCGTACTTGAGCTTGAACACCACCTGGTTGTCGCCCTTGGCCTCGACCGAGTCGATGAAGTCGAGCATGGTGATGTACAGGCTGCCTTCGGCGGTGGTGCGCTCGTACGACTTGACGACGTCGGCCGGGGTGACGTCGGTGCCGTCGGAGAACTTCGCGCCGTCGCGCAGGGTCACGACGTATTCGGTGTCGGACACCTGCTCGGGGTCGCCGTCGGCGAGCGAGTCGAAGACCTCGAACGTCGAATAGTCGAGGGCGTACAGCGGTTCGACGACGTGCCAGTTGCCGGCCAGCGGCAGTGCGCCCGACGTGGTCGCCGGCGCGAAGTCGCGGCTCGCGTACGCCACGGTCGCGGTGATGGTGTCGCTCTTGGTCGCCGCGGGTGTCTTCTGGTCGCTCCCGGCGGTGCCCGAGCCGCACGCGCTCAGGGCGAAGGCGCTGGCCAGCACTACGGCCATGGCCTTCGCGCCGCGGCCGAAGAGGCCGCCTCCCGTTCTTCTGATCATGTGATTCTCCTCATCGTTGAGCAAGATCGGTCGTCCTGACGACCCGCGGACGGCCTCCTCCTTCGGGGGCCGTCCTGTGATGCGGATCATTGACGCTGCTAATCGTATGACATCTGATGTCTGATGTCAATTCGGTGTGTTCGGACGTGATATTCGGGTGCGGCGTTCCGGCGCGCACCGTCGCGCGTCAAGGCGCCGCACCCGTCGGACGCCGCCTTACGGCAGCCGCTGCGCGAACCAGCGCGTGATCGTCGTCGGATGCGTGATCGCGGTGCCGACGACCGCGGCCCACGCGCCGGCGGCCATCACCTGCGCCAGCTGGTCGGGCGTGTGGATGCGGCCCTCGCACAGCACCGGCACGTCGGGAAACGCCCCGATCATGCGTTCCAGCAGGTCGAAATCGGGGCCGTCGGTCTTCTCCCGTTCGCCGGTGTAGCCGGCCAGCGTCGTGGAGATGATGTCCGACCCGGCCTCCACGGCCTGCTCGGCGTCGGCGAATCCGCCGCAGTCGGCCATCACCAGCACGCCCTCGTCGTGCAGCGCGCGCACCGTCTCGGCGTAGGTCCTGCCGTCCGGGCGCGGCCGCAGCGTCGCATCCAGCGCCACGATGTCGGCGCCGGCCGCCGCGCAGCATCGTGCGTGGCGCAGCGTCGGCGTGATGAACACGCCCTCGTGGCCGTCCTTCCAGATGCCGATCACCGGCACGTCGACCTGCCCGCGGATGGCGGCGATGTCGGCCAGTCCCTGGCATCGGATGCCCACGGCACCGCCCTCCACGGCGGCCATCGCCATCTGGGCCATCGTCTCGGGATGCCGCAGCGGCTCCCCCGGGTACGCCTGACAGCTGACGACGAGCCCTCCCCGCAGCCGTTCGATCGTCTGATGCATGATGCTCCTTTCCTTGCGTCCGCCGCATGTCGTGCGGCGCTGTCAACGGACGACGCCGTCCGTCCTCAGCGCGTGCGCCGCGCCGATCAGCGGGGCGTCGCCGCCCAGGGACCCGCGTCGCAGCGGCACGGAGGCGACGAGCGGCAGCGCGCCGTCGGCGTACCCCTCGCGAAGCCCCTCCCACCACGGCTCGCCGGCATCGACCACGGAGCCGGAGCACACCACCACGTCCGGGTCGATGAGATTGGCCATGCCGGCCACGCATGCGCCCAGCGCGCGGCCGCCGCGCCGCAGCACGTCGACGGCGTACGTCTCGCCGCGGCGGGCACGCAGGCACACGTCGCGCCCGTCATCCGCACGCCGCACTCCCTCCGGCAGCGTCGCGTTGTACAGGGACGCCAGACCGCCGCCCGACGCCACCGGCTCGATGTGTCCGCTGCGGGTGCCGCACGAGCAGAGGAACCCCTCCCCCGCGCCGCTGGCCACGTGACCGGCGTGGCCGGCCATGCCGTGCGCGCCGGCGAACAGCCGTCCGCCGATGACGATGGCGCCGCCGATGCCGGTCCCCACGCCGATCGACAGCACGACGCCGCCGTCTCGCCCGGCGCCGTACACCGCCTCGCCCAGACCGTGCGCGCCCACGTCGCCGATCATGTGCACCGGCAGGTCGTAGGCGGCGCGGAATGCGCCGTACACGTCCTGACCGGCCCAGCCGGGCAGGATGTCGGTGGCGGATATGATGCGCCCGGTGCGCGAGTCGGGCACGCCGGCCGCGGCGATGCCGATGCCCGCCACGGCAAGCCCCCGCCCGGCGCACTCGTCCAGCACGGTCCCGGCCAGCGCCACCATGCGTTCCAGCAGCGCCGCGCCGCCCTCCTGCGCGCGGGTGGGCACCGAACGACGGCCGCTCACCGACGGCATCGACCCGTCGTCCGGCAGCGATACGACGCCGGCGGCGACCTTGGTGCCGCCCACGTCCAGCGCCACGATCAGCGGCCCGGACGCCGCCTCCACCGGCTCGCGCAGCTCACTCGCCGTCATGTGCGACCTCCCCGCAGCAGTCGCCCGCCGTGCCGACCCCGCCGGCCTCGCCGGATTCGCCGGATTCGCCGGGCCCACAGTCCGCCGCCGACCGGACCGCGTCGTATACGCGGCGGATCATGGCGAGACGCTCCTCCAGCGCGCTCGACGCCGGCACGCACATCTTGGCGCCGAAGTAGGCGGGCGGCGTCGTGCCGCCGAGCGCGGCGCGCACGCAGGAGCGGACCTCGTCGGCTCCCATCAGCGACGTCGGCTCGTCCTCGCGCATCGGCAGATGGCCGTCGATCCACGGGTAGCCGTATTGGCTGGCTTCGGGGCCGGCTCCGGAGAACATCACGCCGGACAGCACGCCGCGTTCCGCGGCGCTGCGGACGTGCGCGAGCGGAATGGCGGCATCGCGCCCCTCCACGGCGCTGCGCCCCCAGTTCACCGTCACGCCGACGCCCGCCGCGGCGGCGATGTCCAGTTCGTCGCCGATCGGCAGGAAGCCCTTTTCGGGACGGCGTCCCTCGATGTACCGGTCGCAGTGTTCGATGACCGGCACGGCGCCCATCCAGTCCATGCCGGCCAGCTCCTCCAGCGAGGCGGCCATGGCCTGCGGCGAGGGGTGGCCGGTGGGTGCGGTGTGCAGGTGCACCCAGGTGACGTCCTGATGCCCGCGGCGGTCGGCGAGGTCGGCGATCGCGTCGCGGATCCGCGCGGCGAAGGCCACGGCGGCCGCCCGCCCATCCGCGTCCGGCGACGCCAGACCGAACGACGGGTCGGTGCCGAGCGTGCGCATCGTGCCGGGGATGGCCGTCACCGCGTTGGCGTGCCAGTGGGCCGGCAGGTGGCCCGCCAGCCAGGCGCGCGCGTCGGCGTCGGCCAGGTCGCCGGGATAGGGCAGTTCGGCGCCGCCGATCCACGACTGGTCGCCCAGCAGCCGATAGTAGTCGGCCTGTCCGCCGCGATCCGGGGGCATGGACGCATATACGCCGACGATGAATGTCTGACCGGGCATGGTTCCTCCTTGAAATCCTCGGTCGCAAGTCCGTTCATCATACACTCATCAGACATCTGATGTCTAATGTCTCCGCATGTCGGCGCCCTACGCCGGCCGGTCATTCGGGCACGACGACGCCACGGCCGTCCACCAGGGCCCCGCAACACGTCGAACGTGACGCTCCGGCGAAGAAAACGGACGAATCGTGGCGCCACGCCCAAACGGACCTCTATGGTGAAGCCATGACTTTGCGATTCCGCCCCGACGGCACCTTCCGCGTGCTGCAGATGGCCGACATCCAGGACGGCCCCGACGTGCGCGACGACACGATCCGCATGATCGACGCCGCGATCAAGGCCGCCGACCCCGATCTCGTCGTCTTCACCGGCGACCAGATCCGCGGCTACGATCCCGCATACATCGACACGTTCCTGCGCCGCCGCGGCGAGCATCCCGGCGCGAAGGTGCGGCTCGTCACCGAGGTCGAGGCGAAGATCCGCGGCGTCAAACGCCGCATCGCCGCCCGACGCGACCCGGATGCGGCGCCCGTCGACGACGTCGTCACGCTCGACGACCTGCTCGACGACACCCGCCGCAAGGTGCGCGACACGTTCGGCGCGTTCCTCGGCCCGGTCATCGGCGCCGGCGTCCCGTTCGCCGCGACGTACGGCAACCATGATTTCCAGTGCGGCATCCTCGCCGACGAGCAGGACGACATCTACCGCGAGTATCCCGGCTGCATGAACCCGGCGGATTCGTTCGAGCCGGGCACGTTCGCGATGCCGGTCGAATCGTCGGACGGGTCGGGACGCATCGCGATGAGCGTCATGATGGTCAATTCGGGCGACTATGCGGGCAAGCCGGACGAGAACGACGCGCAGTATCCGCGTTACGTCGCCAATTCGCGCGGGCTCGACCTGGCGGATTCCGACGGCTACGGCACGCCCAGCGAGCAGGCGGTCGCATGGCTGGGCGACGTGCAACGCGAGCTGGCCGCGCGCAACGGCGACGGCCGTCCGGTGCCGGCGATCACGTTCCAGCACATCCCGCCGCAGGAGTTCTACGACTGCCTGACCGAGGTGCCGGCGTGGACGCCGCACGCGGTGGAAGGCGCGCGCAACTACGCGGGCCGCTGCTACGTGCTCAACCATGACGTGTGCCGTCCCGGCTCGCACCTGGGCGAGGCGATCGGCTGCGCCGACGAGAACGTGGGCGAGGTCGATGCGATGCTCGACGCGGGCGGTTATTTCGCGCTGTTCTGCGGCCACGACCACAAGAATTCGTTCGTCGGTCATATCAATGGCATGGACCTGGGGTATGCGCCGACCTGCGGTTTCGAATGCTACGGTCCCAAGTCGCGCTATCGCGGCGTGCGCCTGTTCGAGTTCCGCGAGGACAATCCGCGCGCGTATTTCACGAAACTGCTCACGTGGGGCGATCTGGTCGGCCGCTATTCCAGCAACGAGGTGCGCGTCTTCTTCGAGGACCATTGCGTGACCGGCGCGGTCGGCCTGCGCGACGAGCTGCGTCGTCCGCAGGTGCTCGCCGGCGTCGTGCTCGGCACGACCGCCGCGTTCCTGGCGGTCGTGCGCGCGATCGTCCGACGGTCGCGACGCCGTCGTCGGCGCTGACCCGCCGTCGTATCGACGATGCCTGCCGGCCGTCGGCGACGGTCAGCGGCGGTCAGCGGAACAGGCTGACGCCGCGACGCGACACGCAGTACGCGTTGCC
>Cebus_capucinus_imitator_PRJNA485217_SSR096__coassemble_334_pt1 | contig 23480 bp, 9 predicted proteins | sample Cebus_capucinus_imitator_PRJNA485217_SSR096__metabat2_high_PE_010 | metagenome-assembled genome bin Cebus_capucinus_imitator_PRJNA485217_SSR096 | reverse complement strand
GGCCATGCGGCGGTAGGTGTCGAGCTGGATGTGCACGCCGGTGCGGCCGGGCACATCGTAGATGATGATCGGCTTGTCGGCCGAATCGTTGACCGCCTTGTAATGGCGGTAGATGCCCTCCTGGGAGGGACGGGAGTAGTAGGGGGCGACGACGAGCACCGCGTCGGCGCCCGCCTCCTGGGTCTGTTCGACCATGCGCACCGTGTGCGCGGTGTCGTTCGAGCCGGCGCCCGAGATGATCGGCACGTCCACGACTTCGCGGACGGCGGCGACGAGCTCCACCTTCTCATCCATGTGCGTGGTGGGCGATTCGCCCGTGGTGCCGTTGACGACGATGCCGTCGGCCCCGTCGGCGACCAGCTGGCGGGCGACCTTCCGCGCCGCTTCGAAATCGACGGAGCCGTCGGACTTCATCGGCGTGATCATGGCCGGAAGGATGCGCCCGAACGGGGCCGGATCAAGAAGATGGATCGTCTCACTCATAACGGTCAACGGTACTTCGCGGCCGGGACGCGCCGCGGGAGCGTCTCACAGGTCGAGGAAGCGGTCCAGCCCCACGGTCAGGCCGGCGTGTCCGCCGGCGGCGAGCCTGCGCACGGCGAGCAGCACGCCGGGCATGAAGCTGACGCGGTCGAAGCTGTCGGCGCGGATCGTCAGCTGTTCGCCGGCGTTGCCCAGCAGCGCCTCCTCGTGCGCGTTCAGGCCGCGCAGGCGCACCGCGTGCACATGCACACCATCGACGATCTGGCCGCGCGAGCCGCCGTCGGTCTCGGTCGCGTCGGGCATGGCGTCCAGGCCGGCCGCCGCACGGGCGCGGGCGATGCCGGCGGCGGTGTGGATCGCGGTGCCGGAGGGCGCGTCGACCTTGTTCGGATGGTGCAGTTCGATCACTTCGGCCGATTCGAAGTACGGGGCGGCCACTGCGGCGAAATGGGCGGCCAGGACCGCGGAGATCGCGAAGTTCGGCGCGATGAACACGGCCTGGTCGTCGCGTGGGGCGTCGGCGAGCGCCGCACGCACCAGGTCGAGTCGCTCGTCGGTCCAGCCGGTGGTGCCGACGACCACGTCGACGCCCTGGGCGATGAGCGTGAGCACGTTGTCGAGCGCCACGGACGGCACGGTGAATTCGACCGCGACGTCGGTGTTGCCGGGGGTGATGGCATGCAGGTCGTCGCCCGCGTCGAGCGCGAGCGCCATCTGCATGTCGGTCGCCGCGTCCACCGCGTCGACGACGTGCGATCCCATGCGCCCTTTGGCGCCGACCACAGAGACCCTGATCATGTTCCATGTCCTTTCGTTGCGGATGCCGCACGGCGGCCCGGTATGTACCTGTGTTCTACCACACGGGCCGCTCCGATGCCGCCGTCCGCCCACGCCGGCATCGGAGCGTCCGCCGGCCGGCGTCAGCGGCGGCGTCGGGCGAGCGCCCATCCGACGAGGGCCAGGGGGACCGCGCAGGCGACGGCGATCCCCGGAATCATCATGCTGGCGTGGGGGCCGGCCATGTCGAGCACGGCTCCGGCGAACGTGGAGCCGAACGAGGTGCCCACCGATCCGGCGGTGGTCACCCACGACAGCCCTTCGGTCAGGGACCGTTCGGGGACGATGCCCTTGACGATGAGGTTGCCGCTGGCGAACAGCGGCGAGATGCACAGGCCGGCCGCCACTTCGAGCACGCCCAGCAGGACGTAGTGGTCCATGACGATGCGGAACAGGGCGAAGCCGACCGCCAGGAGCACCAGGAACACCACCATGTGGCGCCAGTGGGAGCCCTTCATCTCGCGCGATCCGAAGATGAAGGCGCCGATGCATGAGCCCAGGGAGAGCATGGCCAGCTGCAGGCCGAGCCACTGCTCCACACCGGCGGCCTTCATCGATGCGGTCATCGACACGTCGAACGCGGTGAAGCTCATGTTGAACACGATGAACACGATGAGCACGGGCAGGACGCCCGGGCAGAGCAGCACGTTCCGCGGTTTGCCGGCGTCGGGGGCGGTATGCAGGCGGTCGAGGGTCAGACGGTCGGCGGATGCGACGTCCCGGGACGTGTCGACGCGCTCCGAATCGTCGGCGGCATCGGCGGACGTGGCCGGGTCACCGAAGCGGCGTGCGGCGGCCACGTCGGCGTCGTCCACGGAGGCCGGCGTCACATCGACCGGTTCCAGGACCGGCGGCTGCGTGCGTTTCAGGGAGAAGAACACGGTGCCGCCGATGCCGCAGGCGAGCGTGGGCACGAACAGCTGGGCGACGGGGTGGACCGATGTGGCGAGGAACGCGGCGAGGATCGGGCCGAGGATGAACACGATCTCGTCGATGGCGGATTCGAGCGCGTACGCGGTGTTGAGCAGCGACGGGTCGGCGTTGCCGCGCAGCGCGTACGCCCAACGGGTGCGTACGAGCGCGCCGAACGAGAACTGGGTCAGTCCCATCGCGACCGCCAGTGCGAACAATGCGGGGATCGGCACGCGGTTGAGCGCGGCGAAGGCGAAGGCGAGCATGACGGCCACCTGCACGGCGAGGACGACGCGGCCCACGCGGCGTTGCCCGAACCGGTCGAACAGGCGCGCGTACACGGGCGTGACGACGGCGACGGCGAGGATGTAGGCGGCGCTCATCGAACCGGCCACGGTCCAGTTGTCGTACAGGTGGTTGAGCGCGAGCACGATGCCCAGGCTCATCATCGACAGCGGCAGGCGGGCCACCGCGCCGGACACGCAGAACGCCGCCGCGCCGGGCAGGGCGAACAGACGCGCGTACGGGGATTTGGCGCGGTCGGTGGACGGGGCGGCCATGGGACGGCCGTCGGTACGGGATGCGGCGTTCATCGGCGGCGCTCCCCCGGCTCGGCGGTGTCCGCGGCAGTCCCGATGCTGTCGACGGTCGAAGCAGCGGCCGGGGCGGCTTCGCCGTCGTCCTCCGTAGCCGGACCGGCAGGCGCATGCCAGTCCCCGCGCAGGGACGCGATGGACGCGAGCGCCGTTTCGGCCTCGCGGTCCGCATGTCCGGTCAGTGCGTCCAGCGCGTCGCGCTCGACCGAGCCGCGGTAGATGAACATGTCGTCGGCGAACGACCATGGTTCGGCGGCGATATCCATGCCGGCTGTGTCGCATGCCGTCCCGGAACGCCCCTGCGGCGCGGACGGGACGCCCGTGACGTGCGCGGCGGCCGACGCGGACGCCGCCGACGGGCACGAGGACGCGTGGATGCGCTCGGCCACACGGGTCATGCCCTTGTGGTCGTAGAAGCTCACGTCGCAGTCGGAGTCGGTGTGCAGATAGTACGATTCGACGCCGGCGCGCGCCAGATGCGCCTGGGCGCGACGCCACAGGCCGCCGCCGACGCCGGCGCCGCGCACGTCCGGGTTGACGACGAACAGTTCCAGCTCGCCCTGCGTGGTCTCGTTGACGCCGCAGGACGCCTCCAGTTCGAGTTCGACGTCGAATGCGCGGTCGAGGCCGCGCAGGCTTGCCGACGCCGTCTCGTCGCCGGCGAGGTCGGCGCGCACCTGCGCCATCATCGCCGGCACCACATCGTACAGCGGGCGCGCGCCGGCGACGCGGGCGAGAATCACGCCGGCGAGCATGCCGTCGTCGCGTTCGGCGACGATGCCGTAGGTGGCGTGTTCGAGGTAGTGCAGGGTGAAGTACCGGGAGACGAGCAGTCCGGCCGGCGTGCCGGCGAGCGCTTCTTGCGGCGGCCACGCGCGGTCGAACAGGTCGACGATCGCGTCGAGGTCGCTCCAGGCCACCGTGCGGTAGCGCACGGCCGGCATCGCGTCGGGCGTGGGACGTTCCGTGCCGTTCAGGCCGTCGCGGCCGGCGTCGCCGTGCTGAGGACGGTTCCGTTCGCACGGATCCGTCCGACGGCCGGTCGGGTGGGGGTCCGGATGATGGACCGGACCATGGTCCGGATGGTGGTGGCGGTCGCCGTCCTGCACGGCGTCGTTGGTTGCGATGATCGCAGCCATGGGTATCGTTGCTCCTTTGTCGTGGTGTCGTCGGCGCGGGTGCCCGCCCACGCGCGCCTTCGGGGGTGCGGCCGTCCGTCCGCACGACGCTGCGGTGCGTTCCTCCCGCAGTGCGGCCCGGGGGGCGATCAATCGTCGTCGGATTGCTCCGGAATGCCGTCGTCCAGTTCGGCGAGAATCTCCGCCTCGCTTTTCGCGCGGGCATGCAGCTCGCGCATCCCCTCGTCGGATTCACTCAGATAGTAGAGCGTGGCGTCGATAGCCTCCAACGGCACGTCCTCGATGCGCGACAGGAGCAACCGGTACCAGTCCAGCTGCACGAGTCTGGCGTCGATGTCTTCGGCTCCGCGCGGACGCCGTCCCGTCTTCCAGTCGACGACCGTGTAGCGTTTCGACGGATCGTCCGGGTCGAGGCCTCCGTGGAACACGGCGTCGAGCTTGCCGTTGACGATGCCCACGCCCGGCAGTTCGGCCACGATCTGCCGTTCCGCCCATGCGGGGCGTCGACGCGCCCACGGTGAGGCGGCGAGGCGCCGCGCCCAGACGATCAGCTCGCGGTCCTTGGAATCGGCCGCCGTCTCCCGTGCGGCAAGGTCGGCGAGCATGGATTCGCGCGATTCGAACGCACGATGGTCGGCGAGCGGCGTCGACGTCATGGCATCAATGGCACCGATGGGGCCGATGGCGACGGCATCATCCGACATCGCGGTGATGAAGCGTTCCGCCCACGCGTGCAGGAGCGTTCCCGAGCGGGCCGAGGGGGATGCGACGCGTGGGATCGGGCGCACGACGCCACGCCACAGGGCCCGGGAGGCGCGGTCGCTCAGGTGGCCGGCTCGCGCCTGCAGCGAGGTGACGTTCTGCCGGCCGGCCGCAAGCAGTCTGCCGGCGCGTTCCCGCACCCGATCGTCGACGCCGGCGCCGCGACGGTCCGGCATGAGGTCGGGGTCGGCAGCCAGCATCATCGCCCGCCCCAGTAGCGTGTCGTCGTCCGGATGGTCGGCGTCATCCGGATGGTCGGCGTCATCCGGATGGTCGGCGTCGTCCGGATGGTCGGTCCCGTCGACGCCGTATACGCCGCGCAGGCGGGCCAGAGCCTCGTCGGACAGGCTCGACGGCCAGGGCAGCGTGACCGCCGGGCCGTCGTCGCCCAACGGTTCGTTCCATGCGTCGGCGACCACCGACTCGGCGTAGGCGGCGGCGTGTTCGCCGACGAAGTAGCCGTCGGGCGCAGGCGCGTCGATCGAGGCCAGCGTGACCGGCCCGTCCGGCGCATCTCCGCTCACCGGGATGTCGACCTGCGCGGCGCCGCCCGACGGTCCGGCCGCGGATGCTGCGCTCACCAGACCGGTGCGATGGCGCATCGAATCGCACACTTCGGTCCAGAACACCGACGGCTTCGATTCCCTCGGCCGGGCTCCCCCCTGCGTCGCCGCACGGGGGTCCCTCGATGCGCTTCCGTATCGGCTGTAGGTGAGCAGTGCGTCATGGCGGGCCCGGGTGAGCGCCACGTACGCGAGGCGTCGTTCGTCGGCGAGCAGCCGGCGGCCGTATTCCTCACCCTGCGTCAGATACCAGCCGTCGGCGTCAGCCTGGTCCATGTCGTCGCCGATATCCTCGCCGCGCATGTCGCCGTAGATCTCGTCGTCGATGACCTCCACGTCGTCGAGCAGCGCCAACGCATCGGCGGGGGCGGCACCGGGGGCGGCGTCGTGGGGGAATCGGGGCAGGATGCCGGCGTCCACGCGCACCGGCGCAGGCACGGCCGACGCATCGTCCAGCCAGGTACGCACGCCTACGTGATAGTCGGGCGGCGTCCACCGACCGTCGCGCACCGCACCGGCGTGGTCGGGGTCCACGTCGATGCGCAGTCCGCCCTTGTTGCTGGGGAACGTTCCGGCGGCCATGCCGACGACGGCGACGGCGTCCCATTCGAGGCCTTTGGCCTGATGGATGGTCATGAGCACCACGTCGACGGGCGTGTCGGGCGATGTGGCGGCCGTGTCCTCGAGGTCCTTGAGCGAGTCGACCCATCCGACGAATCCACGCAACGTCGGCGTCGTGCCTTCGATGATCTCGCGGGCATAGGTGTCCACGAGCGAAGCGAACGATTCGACGCCCGACAATGCCAGCGAGGGGTTCACATCCCGTTCGGGGGCGGTGACGGCCTGGGCGACGATCAGATCGATGTCGAGGTTCAGTGCGCGTACTGCGGTGTCGACGACCTCGCGCAGTCCGCGGTTGGCCGCCGCCTGCACCTGTCCGAGCGCATCCGCGGCCCGCAGCACCGCCTCGGTCGCGGTCGGCCCGATGCCGCCGTGCCGTTCGAGCAGCGCACGCAGGTCGTCACGCATGAGCAGGTCGGCGAGGAACACGGCGTGGGGGACCTGATCGCGGTATTCGCGCACGATTGCGTCGACCGCGGCATCATCCGGACCGACGGAACCGTCCGGACCGGCAGGGCCGTCCGGACCGGCGTGGGCGCCGGCACCGGGCATGCCATCGGATAGGGCGGTCGGCGCCTCATCCGCGGCATGCCGGTCCGGCAATGCGTCCGGATCGACGATGCCGGCTTCGACCAGCGCACGCATCCGTTCCTGCGCATCGACACGTTCGGTCAGACGCGACAGCGTGCGCAGCTCCTCGGCACCGAGCCCGTAGCGCGGCGTCGCCAGCAGGCGCAGCAGCGCGGCGGGATCGGTATGGTCGGCCACCGCGCGCAGCAGCGCGAACAGGTCCTTGATCTCGGGGCGTTCAAGCAGGGCCGAACGTCCCACGACCATCGTCGTCAGCCCCGCCTGTTCGAGTCCTTGGGCGAACTCGTGCATGGCGGTCTTGGCGCGGAACAGCACCGCCACATGCGGCCTGACGTCCGTTTCGCGGACGCCGCCGGCACTCGTCGCCGCAGGCGTGTGCAGGGCGATGGCCCGCTTGGCGAAGCGTGCGACCGCATCGATCTCCTGGCCGAGCGTGGCCAACCCCAACACGCCGAGCGTGCCCTGCGGGGCCGTGTCCATGCAGCCCAGCTCCGTCACGTCCACTTCGCGCATAAGCGAGCTGCCAGCCCGTCTCGGCGGCACGCGCAGCGGCTGGGTCAGGTTGTTGGCCGCCTCCAGCACGATGCGCGAGTTGCGTCGCGTGACGCTCAGCGGGAACGGGCGGGCCGTCTCCCCCATCCCGAAATCGCGCTGGAACATGCGGAACGCGCCCGGACTGGCGCCTCGGAACGCATAGATCGACTGGAAGGGGTCGCCGACCGCGTTCACCGCCGACCGCCCCGGGGCGTCCTCGTCATCACGGGGATGGAACAGTGCCGACAACAGCATCGCCTGCGTCGTGGAGGTGTCCTGGTATTCGTCGAGCAGCACATGCGTATACCGGCGCCGGTACCGTTCCCCGATGGAGGGGAAGCGTGTGACCAGTTGGTAGGCGGCGATGGTGAAATCGCTGAACTCGGCCATGTTCTGCCGTCGCTTCTCCTGCTCGTATGCGGCCACCATATCGAGCAGCACATCACGGCGTCCGGTGGTGTCGCGCAGCATGGCGCAGCGCCATACGGCGTAGGCGTGCAGCTGGTCGCGATAGCGTGCGCGCTTCTCCTCGCGGTCCGCATCGGTGTCCTTCTTGAGCATGCGCGGCCTCGAGCGCTTCGGTTCCGCGGACGGCACCGGTTCGTCGCCGATCGCCGCGTCAAGACGCGCCGTGAAATCGGCGTCCCAGCGACGGATGCGCTCGATCGCCTCGTCGACGGTGACGACGCCGCCGCCGATCATCGCATTGCCGATCGCATGCGACAGGTCCAGCACGTGGCCCACGACCGCGTCGAACGTCCCCAGATCGTGGGCGACCATCGCATCGGGATGGCGTCCGACCACCGCGGCCGCCAGCTGTCGTGCCCCGGCGTCGCTCAACGGCTGCGTGTTCTGGTCGAATCCCACCAGCAGACCGTACTGGCGTACGATCGTCTGGAAGAACGCGTCATATGTCGATACCTCGGGTTTGAGGAACGCCCGGCGCACATCCGCGTCCTGACCGGCGGCCACCGCGGCGCCGACGCGGGCCAGCAGCTCCGACGCCGCCTTGCGGGTGAATGTCAGGCCGAGGATGCGTTCGGGGGACACGCCTTGCTCGATCAGCGCGATGATGCGTCTGGTCATCGTGTACGTCTTGCCGCTGCCGGCGCCGGCGACGACCAGCACGTCATCGTCCGCCGGCGCGCCGATGACCCTCGCCTGCTCGGGACTGTCGTGGAAGACCGTCCCCGCTCCATGCCGTTCGCTCATGTCCGCCTCGTTTCGAATACCGTGTCCACCTGTCCCGCGCATGCCGGGCATACGTCCTTCCTGCGGCACCTGCCGACGTGATACGGCTGCGGTCTCGCCACGAACCGTCCGCTTCGGCACGCGGCCGCCGCATAGAAGACCCGTGCGATCATCGTCAGCGCCCATACGGCCTGCGTGCCGCGCAGTGCCAGCAGCCCTCTCCATACGGCTCCGTCCACGCCCGGCGGCGCCTGCTCGGGCAGGGCCGGCACGTCCAGCAGCGTTTCCGCCTTCTGATAGTGATATCGCGGGACGTACGCCGTGTCGTTCAGATGCCCGTCGACGAACAGGGCCGGCTGATACAGGCTTTCCGCCCCGTAGCTCTCCGCAGGCGCGTTCTTGGCGGAGACGTGGAACAGCGCGCTCTGCGCCACCGGCACGCCGGGACAGGGCCCCGGTCCTCCCGCACGTCCTGCGGGGAAGGCCAGCGCCAGCTGGTAGCACACGAGCTGCAGGTCGTTGACGACCTCCCTGACGCCGGGCACGACGCCGGTCTTGTAGTCGATCAGTCGGATCGTCTCCACGCCCTGTTCGCCGCGTCGGTGCTCCAGACGGTCCATGCGGCCGTTGAGCCGTATGATGAGCTCCTCGTCCATCGCCTCGGGCCATCCGCCGACGAGAGCGCCCATGACCGCCGCCATATCGGTGCGGGAGGCCGGCGTGGCGTCTTCCATGGCGTTGTAGGCGGCGACGATGTCGTCCAGTCCGAACGCCGCGTCGATATCGCGTTCGCATTCGGCGGATTCGAGCGTGCCGACACGGAAGTTCCCCACGTTGCCGGTGGGATAGTCCGGCCCGTTCGAGGTGATGAAGTACGAGGCGATGCGCCGTAGCCGTTCATGGACGGTGGAGTCCTGGAGCATCGTCTCGTATCGACGCTTCGGATCGGACGGATCGACGCCTGCACGCAGGTCGCGGTAGATGTCGCCCATGCGTTCGGCGATCGCGTCGATGCGGGCCTCGTCGTCGCCCGCATCGGCCATCGCTCCGGGAAGGTCGAGTCCCTCCTCGCTGGCCCGCTGGGCGACGGCGTGGATCAGGGTGCCGAACGAGGCGGCGGACCCACTGACGGTGGGACCGGTGAACCGGTGCTCCATCAACCAGCAGACCGGACACGCCCAGATACCGTCCACGCCGGACGGCGACAGTGTGACCGCAGGCCGGTGACGGGATGTCCCGGCATCCGCTCCGGCGTGGCCGGATACGGGCGGTGCCTCCGTATCCGTATGCGACGCATCGTCCCGCGCCGTCATGAACGGCCATGTCACGTGGTCCGCCGCCGTGACGCCGTGGCCGGCGAGCAGCCGCAACGCCGCCGCCGCATCATGGACGTCCGCAGTCCGTTCCGGCGAGCGTGCCATCGTCACGCGTGCTGCGGCGACCAGCCCCCTCGGCGTGGCGTCCAGGCCCCGGAACCTGTCGGTCATGCCGGGTTCGGTGTAGCCGCGTCGTTCCGGCTCGGCGTGCGCCGCACGATCGAACCGTTCGGGCAGGTAGGCGTACAGGAAGTCCGACGGCGTCAGGTCATCGCTGTAGGCGGCGCTGAGCGCCAGCCGCTCGGTGGCACGGGTCACCGCCACCAGCAGGCTCCGCTGTTCGCCGGCCAGCACCGCATCGAGCTGACGGTCCACGGGGGCCAGCTCGTCGGACAGCGCACCGGTGAGCATCACGTCGGCCAGATCCTCGCCGCCGAACATGGTGTTGCGGGCGGCCAGATTGGGCCATACGCCCTGCTGCACGGCCGGCATCCACACCAGCGGCCAGTGCGCTCCCGCAGCGCCGGCCGGCGTGGTGAGCGTCACGGCATGATCCGCCGGCGCGGTTCTGGCGAGCGAATCGGCCTCGATGCGCATGGAACGCACCTGATCGATGAACCCGTCGATGTCGTACGTCTGCGCCGACCCGGCCGCATAGTCGAACAGTCGCATCGCCGCGTCCAGTCGGTCGTTGGCGGCCCGCCCGGCATCCGTATGCTCCAGGGCCTCGCGCTGCCACCGGGCGGCCACGCCGCACTCGTCCCACGCCTGCCACAGCGCGTACTGCGCCTCCGTCGACGGCATCGACCGCAGCGCGTCGGCCAGACGCGACACCATGGTCCACATCCGGCAGAACGCCTCGGCGTGCGGATCTCGGCCGCACACCGACCGGATGGCGGCCAGCACGTCGTCGGCGCCGCCGAACGCGAGCATCAGATATAGCGCCGGTACGCCGAACGGCACATCGGCATGCGCCCCCGGGTCGATCAGGGAGTCGTCGGTCGTCACGGACGACCTGTCGTCGGCAAGGGCGGCGAGCAGGTCGACGCGCAATGCCTCCCAGGCACGTATCAGCCGGTCCAACTGGCTTTCGGAGGCATCGCACTGCGTCGCGCCCGCTCCCGGGCCCGCGCCGGATGCCGTGGAGTCGCCGCGGACGTGCATGACATCGGACAACGCACCCAGTGAGGCCATCGCCGACTCCGCCACCGACGGACGGACCGGACGCCCGCACCGGTCCCGTTCGCCCCCGACGTCGATCAGCGGACTCTCCAGGAACGTCATGGCCCGGGAGCGGACGAACGCCGACAACGACGCCAACCCCATCGACCTTCCGCGCAGTCCGCCCACGGCGCCTTGGCGCAGACGCGCCAGTTCCAGCAGCGCGAACAGCCCCTGTACGAACGGCTCGTCGCGCAGCGGGCGCGTCACCGACGAGTAGCGCACCGGCACGCCGTCGCGGCGCAGACGGTCGCCGAAGCGACGGACGGTCTCGTTGTCATGGGCGATGAGCGCCATGTCGTTCCAGTCGCGTCCGTCCGCCAGATGGGCGCGTTTGATGCGCCACACCACGTCGTCGAGCTCCTCGGCGTCGCTGCGGTAGAGCATTGTGTCCACGTCATCGACGCCCATCGCGGGGTCGTCGTCATCCAGCCGGGCGATCGGGTAGGAACCGGGCAGGATGGGCATCTTGCCGGCACGATGGGGGCGCGCCGTCCCGTCGTCGTCGAGTGCGCCGATCGACAGCGATATGCGGGAGGCGACCACGTCACGGTACCCGTACCCGGATTCCGGAGCCTCGTCCCCCCGGTCATCGAGGATCATCCGTTCGGCACCCAGACGGGCCCCGGCCTGGGCGAGGAGGTACTCCGGGTAGGATCCGCGGAACGACTGGACCGATTCGTCGGGATTGGCGGTCAGGACGAGACGGACGCCACGGTCGTGCAGCGTCTCCAGAAAGGACAGGCCGGCGATCGTCAGGTCCTGGAAGTCGTCGACGACCACCAGTCCGGGAAGGTCCGGGGCCGAGAGCGCCTGCGCCGCGGCCGCGCCCTCCACGAACAGCCGTGACGTGTCGAGACGGCGCTCGTTCGGATAGGTCTCCCGTACGCATTGCGCGTATTCGCGACGCAATGCGAACGCCAACCGCCATTGGACGTGCAGCCGCTCCGTCCGTGGCGACCACTGCGACAACGCGGCGAGGACCGTCCCCTCTCGTTCCTCGCCGACGCCCAGCTCGTCCATGCGGGCCAGCATGTCGCGCAGCTGCATCACGAACGACTCGTTCACGCCGCGGATGCGGTCGTCGTCGGCATCCTCGGCGGCGATCACGGTCCGCCAGTCGTCGTTCGAGAAGTACTCCCGCAGCAGCCTGCAGGTCCCGCATGGGTCGCCGGCGCGCACGTGTCCCACATGCGCGCCGGCCACCTGGCGTAGCAGCGCATCCTGTTCGGCGCCGTTGAGCAGCTTCGGCGGCGTCATCCCGGCGTTGCGACCGGCCACGGTGATCAGGCGGAAGGCGATCGCCGACAACGTGGTGACCGGGCGGGCCTGCGACATCGGTCCGATCTCGCGCACCACCAGGTCGGCGAGCCGGTCGGCGGTCTGTCGCCCCGACACCGCCATCACCGCGCCGGCGTCGCCCAGCTCGCGCAATCCCCTGATCAGCTCGCCAAGCGCGAACCTCGTCTTGCCCGCGCCCGGACGTCCGACGGCCAGCAGTGTCGCGGCCCGTCCCTCCGACCGCGCGTCGACGGCGGGAGGCAACCCCATGCCCCCTGCCGACCCATCCGCCGCGCGTCCGTATCCATCGTGTCCAGTCATGCCCCCAGCCTAACGCGACTCCCCCGCCGACCCATCCCCCCGTTTCCCCGTTCTCACGAATCGGGTCTCCTTTCCCTGATATGACGCGGTCCGCACGGCGCGTCGCGCCTCCGCGCCTCCCGGCAAGGGCGCCGCCGACGACGACGATCGTGCGACACGCCGACTCATCCGCATGGTTCCGGACCGCACGAACGGCACGGATGGTGTACGTCCCCGCCGAAGGATACCAATGATGGTGAGAGACCTACCGGAATGGCACCGATGATGGCGCCCCCATCATGACAGAAGGGACCGGTATGGCTCGCAATACCCACAACGCCACGCATGGACGCGGATTCGACGTGGCCTTCGCTCCTCCGCCCAGGCTACCCGCTCCGTACGGTCATGCGTTCGTCCGCACGATCGGATCGGGGACCACCGCGACCGTGCACCTGTATCAAAATCCGACGGACGGAGGTCTCGTCGCGCTCAAAGCACCGTCCGACCCCACCGATCCGTACGCGTGCCGGCGGCTACGCGTCGAGGCCGACATACTGCAGCGCCTCGCCGGATGCCCGTTCGTGCTGCCGCTCATGGCGACGGTCGATTTGGACGGTGTGACCTGCCTGATGCTCGCCTATGCGCCATCGGGTTCGTACCGGGAACGGATGGCGTGCGGACCGATGGACGTCGGCGACGTGCTCCTCCTCGGCGAGCGCGTCGCCGGTGCGCTCGCCGCGGCGCATCGTATCGGCGTCATCCATCGGGACGTCAAACCGGCGAACATCCTCATCATGGCCGACGGCATGCCGGCGCTGTGCGATTTCGACGTCGCCGCCGATGCCTACCGGACCGCTCGCAGGACCGGGCATTCACGGCCATGGGCGGCTCCCGAGGTGGTTTCGGGATCGTCCGGCGGCACGGAGGCGTCGGATGTGTACGGGCTGGCGGCCACGCTGTATGGGCTGGTCACCGGGGTGCCGCCGCATTACTCCGGTCGGGGCGCCGCTCCGATGCAGCCCGACGTTCCGGCTCCGCTGGCACGACTGCTGTCCGGAGCGTTGGCTCAGGATCCGGATGACCGATACGGTTCCGCCGAGGAGTTCCGACGGGAGATCGCGCACGTGCGGCTTCTGGTTCCGGCCGGCACGGTCGACGGGAAACGTTTCGGCAAGGTCGGCGGGGAACGCTCCGGTGCCGTCAGCGCGGCGACGACCGGCCGGCGTTCCGATTCCGACGTCGGAGCCTCCGGACGTATGGGCGTCCGAGGCCGCGCCATCGGCGTTCCTGCTGCGAAGGCGGCCGGCGTGCTGCTGGTCGCGGTGGCGTCGGGAATCGCACTTCCACAGACCGTTCCCGCCGGCATGGCCGGTACCGTCCCGGGCGCATCGCGGCAGCGCTCGCACGGCACCGGCGCATCGGCCGTCGACCCCGGCGTGACGGTGCCGGGCGTGACGGCGCTGTCGGGCGACGTCATGGGCGGAACCGCCGTATTCACCTGGTCGAATCCCGATCCCCGTCCCGGAGACGTCTATGTATGGAGGCCCGTCGACGCCTCTGGCGCCGTAACCGGCGCAGCGGTGAGCACCGGAACCCGTCGAGCGTCCATCGACGCGCCGGATGGGGAGCCGGCGTGCATGCAGGTTGATCTGGTGCGTACCGATGGCGGCATGTCCGCCGTGCACGCCGTCGCCTGCGTCGGCGACGCCGACCTCGGATCCGACCCGCCGGATGGTCCGGGGCCGGGTCCGGCCGGGGATGCCGGGGACAGGTCCGACGCGTGGCCGGCCGATGTTCCGGATAGGAGCGATGACGGCAGCGGAAGGGGAACGACATGAACAGGTGTGGGACGTCCCGACTGCGACGGCGGGATGCGCGGCAGGTCCTGCGCGATCGGCGAATGGCGATGCTGCTGCTGGCGCTGGCACTGCTGGCCGCCATCGTCACGGGCGTGTTGCGGGCGCATGCCGTGGCCGGCGGCGATGTGCGCTTCGATGACGGAACGGTATGGCTCACTTCGTCCGGGCACCATCGGGCGGTACGGTTCAATGCCGCGGCGGGACAGGCCGATGCGTCGGTCCGTGCGCCTGACGGCGATTTCGACGTCGCCCAGCATGACGGCGTCACGATGCTCTTCGGCGGCGGCGAGGTGAACGGCATCGACCCGTCGACCGTGCGGACCACCGCGTCCGTGGAAGCCACGGGGGACGTCGACGTGCTGGTGTCCACCCGGTCCGTCGCGCTGGTCGATGCCGGAAACGGTTCGGTATGGGCGTCGGCGGCCGACGATTTCGGATCGTGGTCTCCGCAATCACGTCCCGCCGACATGATGCTGGGACGGGGCGGGCTCGCCGTCATGGGACATGACGGCTCCGTGTACGGGTATCGTCCCGAGGACGGCACGGTCCTGCGCCTGGATGCGACCGACGGCGGCCCGGCGCGGATCGTCGCCTCGTTCGGCGACGGGGCACGTCTTGACGCCGACGATTTCACCGTGGTCGGCGCACTGCCCGTCATCGCCGTGCAAGGGGTCCTGTGCTGGCCTTCCGGTTCGATCGATACCGGACTGCGGACGAAGCTGACGTTGCAGGCTCCGGATGCCGACGGCGCACAGGGCTCATGGGTGGCGGCCGCCGACGGGGAACGGCTGATCATGGCCGACCTATCCCGTGGTGGCGATGCGGCCGACGTGCGAGTCCGCGACGCCGAGGCCGCCGGAACACCGGCCCGTCCCGTATCCTCCGGCGGGTGCGTCCACGCCGCGTGGAGCCGCGCCGAACGCAACTACCTCAAGGTCTGCTCCCCCGATGACGACGAGGACGGAGCCGGGTTCGTCACGCTCAAGGCGGTGTCCGACGCCGCGGAACTGACGTTCCGGGTCAACCACCGACGCGTGCTGCTCAACGACACGGCCTTCGGCGATGTGTGGGATCCCACGAACGACGGTGAACCGCTCGACGTCGATTGGGGCGGCACACGTCCCGAAACCGAAACCTCCGACCGCGACACGAACGACACCGACGGCATCACCGTCCCCGCATCGACGTGCTCCGAGGACCGTGACGGAGTCCTGGCCCATGACGACGACGCCGGCGTCCGGGTCGGGACCAGCAGGCTGTTGGACGTCCTGGGCAACGACGAGCAACACGGCTGCGCCGCCATATCCCTGGTCTCCGTCACCGCCGTGCAGGGTGTGGACGTCCGGGTCACGCCGGTCCACGATGGCCGTTACCTGCACATCGACGCGACCGGCGCCGACGCCGGTACGGGATCGTTCTCATACGAAGCATCGGATGGAGCGGGTCACGTATCGTCGGCGCAAGTCGTCCTGTCGGTCGTATCCGACGACGTCAACCATGCCCCCGAACGCTCGGAGACGACATGGGAGCACGAGCTCGAACAAGGGGCGTCATTCGCATGGAACGCGTTGGAGGCCTTCACCGACCCGGATGGCGACCCGCTGATGCTCGTCGCAGCCTCCTCCGCCGACGCATCGCTGTCGGTGACGTATCGCACCAACGGAATGCTCACGGCCAGCGCCGGCACCGACGCCGACGGCCGCGTCGGCGTGGAACTCATCGCGTCCGACGGCAGGGACCTGTGTTCGACCGTCGCATACTTCTCGATACGCCCCTCCGACACGCTGCCCCCATTGACCGACCCGCTCGTCATCCACGCGACTCCCGGCCGTTCCACCATCATCGACCTGGCGGACAGCGTCCACGGCACATCGGCCCGGATGCTCCGACTCGTCGACGTCTCGCCACCATCGGGCACATCGGCGACACCGGACGGGAATACGACATCGTTCTCATTCTCCGCACCGGACGCCGGAACATACCACGTACGCTATACGGTCGCACAGGGCGCCCTGTCGACCACAGGCCACGTGCGCGTCGACGTGGCACCGGACGCATCGGAACGGACGCCTCCCATCGCCGTCGACGACGTAGCGTCACTGGAGCGCGACGGGACGGCCGTCATCGACCCGCTCGACAACGACCTCGACCCGGCGGGCGGAGTGCTGGCGCTCGCCGACGTACAGGCCGACGCCGCGGCGGGAGTCTCCGCCGGCATCGTGGAGCATCATCTGGTGCATCTGTCGGTCGACGGTGCCGTCGACGCGCCGATCCGCGTACCCTACACGATCGTCAACGAGGCGGGGGCGTCGACCGGTTCGATACTCCTGCTGCCATCGAGCCCCACCTCGTCCGCGCCTCCCCGTGCCGAGGATATGGTCGTAACCGTACGCTGCGGCGGCATGGCGTCGGTCGACGTGACCCCCACGGCGCATACGGCGGACGATTCGCCGGCGGAGCTCATCGACGACCTGCGTATCGATGATGGCGCGTTCCAAGGGTTCGCGTTCGTCTCCGGCAATGTCATCCGTTACCGGGCCGGCGAGGTCCCCGGCGATTATCCGGTGGACTACACCGTTCGGGACGATGAGGGGCGCAGCGCGTCGGGCACGGTCGTCTTCCGCGTGCATGAACGGGATGCCGCCGGCAAGGCCTCGCCCGCACCGCGTGACGTCGCCGCCCGGGCGGCGGCGGGATCATGTACGCGCATACCGATCCCCCTATCGGGAATCGATGAGGACGGCGACGACGTCGTGCTGCTCGGCCTAGGGAATTCCGCGCCTTCACTCGGCCGCATCACCGAGGTCGGCGCCGACTATCTGACCTATGAGGCGTATCCGGATGCCGTGGGCACCGACGTGTTCTCCTACGCCGTCGAGGATTGGACCGGGCGAAGGGTGCAGGCACGCGTACGGATCGCCGTGTTCCATGATGAACGTGTCGGCGGCGTGCACGCGCGCGACGACGTCATCACGGCCCGTCCCGGGACGCGCCTGTCCGTTCCCGTGCTCGACAACGACATCGTCGCCGACGGGTCGGTTCCGAAACTGTCGGATGCCGCATCGTCGGACATCGCCGACGTGACGTTCGACGGCGGCGAGGTCTCCCTCACCGTGCCCGACCGGGAAGGCGTCTTCCACATCACGTACCAGGTGCGCGATGAGGCCGGGTTCACCGACGTCGCCCTGCTGCGGGTCGAGGCCGACGACGAGGCTCCGCCCTTGCCGCCGTCCGCCGTGGACTATCGGGTTCCTTCGGCTGACACCATCGACCGGCGAAGCGTCGACGTCGACGTGTCCGCGCTGATCGCCTCGCCATCGGGAGACCTCGACGCCCTGTTCGTCTCCGTACCGGATGCCGTGGAGACGACCGCCTCCTGCGATCTGGTCGATGGGCGTCCTGTGGTCTCCGTCGTCTTGGGCGACGAGCCGACGACGGTGCCCTACACCGTCACCGATGCCGTCAATGGGGTTTCGGCGAGTGCGTTCATCCAAGTGCCGGCCTATGGGGTCTTTCCGCCGACCGTGCGTCCGAAGGCTCCCGAACTCGTCGTGGATGCGGGACGGTCCCTGCTCATCGATATCGCCGACCATGTGCGGGTAGGACCCGGCAAACGGGCACGCATCGCGTCACCGGATTCGGTCTCCGCCACCAGAAGCGACGGAGACCCGTATGTCGACGACCACACGCTCCGGTTCACTGCACGGTACGGGTATGACGGTCCCGCATCGATCACGTTCACCGTCGTGGATGGCGATGTCGACGGCGGCGGTATCGTCAGTTCGGCGGTGATCACCCTGCCGGTCCGGGTCGTCGGCGACAGCGCGCCGGCACCGGTCTTCTCCTCCCCCATCATCCCGGTGGGTGCCGGGGAATCGACGACCATCGACCTGACGGCGCTCACCCGCGACGCTTCGGGAGCTCGGGGAGACGGCTGCGTCTACGAAGGCACCGACGTGTCGGGCGACGTGTCCTCATCCCTGCGACGGGATGGGCGGCTCACGCTCACCGCGGCGCATGAGGCTCCGACGGGTACGCTCGTCTCCGTACCGTTCTCGATCCGCTACGACGGCGGCCTGCTTCAGACCGGCGTCACCGTCCAGGTGACGGCTTCGACGAGACCGCTCATGCGGCTCGAGGACCGCAGTCTGGCCGTACGCGCCGGCGATGACGTCACGTTCGACGTACTCGAGGACGCCTACAACCCGTTCCCCGGCGAACCGCTGACCGTAGTGGGTTGCGAGGGCGATACGCCCCGCGTTCCGGTCTCGTGCGCAGGCGGGATGGTGACCGTGCAGGTACCGGCCGGTTTCGGTGCCGCGACCGTCACGGTGCGCGTGTCGGTGCAGGATGCGACCCGGTCCACCCAGCGGCAGGTCACGGCCGTCGCCATCCTCGCCGTCATGGACCGTCCGGACCCGCCGCTCATGGACCGGACCGCCGCCTCGGCCGCCGACGGCACCGTCGACCTGCGCTGGCTTCCGGCAACGGACAACGGTGCGCCCGTAGTCGACTACGAAGTCCGTTGGGACGCTGGCTCCCGCTCCTGCGGAACCGCGACCAACTGTCGGATCGATGGACTCGTCAACGGCATGACGTACCGGTTCACGGTGCGCGCACGCAACGAGGTCGGCTGGTCCGACGACTCGCTCGCGGTCCAGGTCATGCCCGACCGATATCCGCCGGCACCGTCCTCGGTCATGCTCACCGGCGGTTACCGTTCCATCCGGATCGACTGGACCATGCCCGGATACACCGGGTCGCGCGTCGATCGGTATGTGGTCACGCTCACCTTGAGCAACGGCCACACGCAGACCTCCGACGCCGTCGACACCACCGCATCGTTCTCCCTGCCGAACGATGCGATCGCCGATGGAGTCACGGCCATGGCGACCGTCCACGCGTCCAACCGTGTCGGCGACGGTCCCCCATGCGTATCCACGGCCCCTGCCGCCCCCTGGGGCGACCCCGATCCGTTGACGCTGGAACTGACGCAGCATGATGACGCGATCGACGCACGCGTCTCCTTCGCCGACCTGCGCAATGCCGGGTGCGGGTCGCTCGCCATCGGCGACGTCACAGTGCCGTGCGAGACGCCGAGCGTGACGCTGCCGCTGTCCGAGGACGATTACGGGCACGAGCTATCCGTCATGGCGGTGATGGTTCCCCGCCGTGACGGCGTGGAGCCGATCAGCGCGACCGCGACCATCACACCGGAGACCGTCGTACGGCAGCCGGATTCGGCGTCCATACCCCGCCGCGGGCGATGGTACGCCGTCCGATGGATGCCGTCCGACCGCACCGCGGCACTGAACCATGTCGACGCCCCCGGGAAACGGGCGCGGACGATATACCGCGGATACGAAAGGAGCCGATCATGAACGGCTGGGATATGCCGCAATGGCTCCTTTCGGACGTCGATGCACCACCGTCCGATACCTGCGCCGGGCCCGCAGGCGAAACCATGCTCCCGGACGCCGCCGTGTTCCCGGACGGCACCGTGCTCGCGGACGGCACCGTAATCTCGGACGCCACGACGCTGACCGCAGGCTCGGCGGCATCGGGGGCGGCGGCCTCCGCCGGCGATGCGCCGGCCTGGACCCCGATGCCGACCCCCACCCTCACCGGCGACGGCGCATCACCGGGCGACGCACCGTCCGCCCTCGTCCGGGATGGGGTCACCGACGGCGACATCCTGTGGTTCCGCAGGATGTTCGACGCCATCACGGACAATATATGCCGCAGTCTGATCGGCAAGCGACGCACGGTCGTCCTTTGCGTCACCGCACTGCTGGCAGGCGGCCATGTCCTGCTCGAGGACGAGCCCGGCACCGGCAAGACCAGACTGGCCCAGGCGTTGGCCAGTGCGGTGCGCGCGTCGTATGGGCGGATCCAGTTCACCCCCGACCTGCTGCCCGCCGACGTGACGGGAACGATGCTCTACGACCGTGGCCGCGGCACCTTCTCCTTCCGCCCCGGACCCGTCTTCGCATCAATCGTGCTGGCGGACGAGATCAACCGTGCCTCACCGAAAACCCAGTCGGCGCTCCTCGAAGTCATGGAGGAGCGACACGTCACCGCCGATGGCGAATCCCATGCCGTGCCCCGGCCGTTCATGGTGATCGCCACGCAGAACCCCTCCGGACACCTGGGAACCTACCGGCTGCCGGAAGCTCAGATGGACCGGTTCCTCATCCGCACCGCCATCGGCCATCCCGGTCATGAGGCCAGCATCGCCATCCTCAAAAGCCTCGCCGCCGGCGATGCCGTTCCGTCCAATGCTCCGACGACGGGCAGACCGCCCCGTCACGCGCCCACGACATCCCATCCGATCACCGCGGCCGAGGTGCTCGACCTGCAGACCATCGCATCCCGCGTACACATGGCCGATGCGGTGGCCGACTACATCGTGCGGCTGACGGAAGCCATACGCCGCTGCGACGCCGTCGGCTCCGGCCCATCGATACGCGGCGCATTGGCGCTCTCCTCCTGCGCGAGGGTGCTGGCCGCCGCCGACGGCCGGGACCATGTGACACCCGACGATGTCAGGGAACTGGCCGTCCCCGTGCTCGCCCACCGCATCGGGCTCGCTCCCGAAGCCTCGCTCTCGGACGAGAACCAGCAGGACGTCGTCGAACGGGCGCTCGACGAGGTACCGGTCCCCGATGGATCACCGGCAGACATACCGGCGGGCGGCATCGCAAACCCGCGGAAGCCGATACCCGATGTTTCGGAGCGCCATGAGGCCGCTCGCCGCAGACCGCTTCGCGGCCTTCACCACGCAAAGGGGACGCCATGACAGGAATGACCATCGAAGCCCTGCGGAAGCTCGGACAGCGCATGACCGGCTCATTGACCGGTTTCGGATGGGCCGTCGCCACCGCTGGCGTGCTGTGCCTCGTCGGCTATGCGGCCGCACGGTGGCATGAGCCGCTCGCCGCCGGCATCGTATGCGAGGCGACGGTGCTCATCTCGCTGGTGGCGGCGTCCCTCCGCCCGGCATTGTCGGTCTCGCTCACGCCACCCGCACCCCGGATGACGGAAGGGGAGGCCCTCGCATGCGAGGTCATCGCCCGTGCCGGCCCTCGCCGTCCGTCAGACGCAACGGTCTGCGTCGTACGGATCGACGGCGCCGATGAACGGTTCGTCGTGCCACGGCTCTCCGCAAACGTCGAACACCGGCTTGCCGTCCCTGCCGTGCGGGTCGGCCGCGGTGTCATCCTGATCGGCCCGGCTGCGGTCGAGCACAACGACCCGTTCTCATTGACCTGTCGACGGCATGGTGACGGCCGATCATATGCCGTGTCCGTGCGCCCGCGGATCGTACCGTTCGCATCGCCGTGGCTGGACCGGCTGACGGAGTCGGACGGCGACGGATACGGGCCCCCAGCCCTTGACGACTGGGATATGTGCGATATGCGCGACTACCGTGACGGGGACGATCCGCGCCGCATCCACTGGCCGACGTCGCTACGCAACGGCACGCTCATGGTCCGGCGCGACCGGACCTCGTACCGCAGCGGATTGACGATCACGCTGCTCACCGACGCCGGCCGCTACCGCGACACCGACGAGTTCGAAACCGCGGTGAGGACGTTCGCCTCGATCGGCGCGCATGTGCTGGCCCAAGGCGGACCCGTGTCCTGCCAGGCCGGATCGTGGCGGGCCGACCCGCGCGGCGTGCAGGAGTTCCTGGATGGGTGCAGCACGATCACGCAGGGCGACGATACGACGTCCTCTCCCGGCACCGGTTCCGACGCGCCGCACATCATCATCCTCGGCGCCATCGGCGCGCCACCGCAGGAGGCGTCCCGTCGCTTCGGCGCCGATACGGCATATGCGAACCGTCTCCTACTCATCGAGGTCCACCCCGGAATCCGGGCCGTCATCCGGCGCACGACAGGAGCCCTGGTCGGCACGGTGGCTACGGTGGACGACCTGCCGGCGATCATGGAGGCACTGCCATGACCCGCGCATCGACGCCGCAGTCCGCCGAGGAACAGCCCACCGCATCCGAAGGACGCCCCATGAAGGCGGGCTGGCCGGCGCTCCTGCCGTGCCGCCGCAGGAAGCCGGCAACGCATGACGCCATCACCGTCATGACCCTGGTCCTGCTGGCCGGCGCGAACCTCATCGGCGTCTACGGCTCCGTCCCATGGTGGGCCGTCGCGGCGCTCCCCGCCACGGCAAGCGGTGCAGCCCTCGCCTCCGGCATCCCCTCCGGCACCCCTTCCGACACGCAACGGTATACGGGCCTCCGCACGGTCGTCGGACTCGCCGCCATGCAGTGCGCCGCCGGCCCGCTGATCGCCGCAGTCGCGGATCGGCCATGCCGTGGCGAGCCACTCGCCTGCGCATACGCAGCGCCGACGTTCATACTCAACGCCATCGGAAACGGCTGGAGTATGCTGTGCGCCTCATTCCACGGCATCATCGCCGCCGAAGCACCGGTCGGCACCGGCGGCGGATCGCTCATGGCGATCTGGACGATCTGCCTATGGTCCTCATTCCTCGCCTGTCTTGCGGTCCACACCCATCCGCATGACGGAAGATTCGCCGCGCTCGCGACCGCGACGATCGCCATCGAGTTCGTCCTGTGCGCCATGCTCGGCACCGCCGACGGCACACTCCCCACGGCCGTGGGCATCGCCATGGCTCTGATGACGATCCGATGGCTGTCACGGCGCCGGACCACGGACCTCGCACACCGGCCGACGGCACGGTCACGGACACCCACGGCATGTGCGCCGCACGCCCCAGTATCCGGTGGACATGCGACCACGGCACGCCTATCCGTCGCAGCCGCGGCGCTCGCCATCGCCGTGTGCGCCCTGCTGCCGCAGCACCGCGCCATCCTGCGCGATAGGTACGTACCCGATGCGCCTCCCTATGCCGACACGAGTCCGCTGAGCGGTATGCGCGCGGTGATCCGCGAGCATCGCGATGATGTACTGCTCACCGTCACGGGGCTTCCGGCCGGAACCGCGGTCAGACTCGCCGTGATGGACGGATTCGACGGCATCGTCTGGAGTCCCTCCGGCGATACGGCCATGGACACCGCGCGTGCCGCAACGGAAAACGCAGAGACGTCATCGTTGTATCGTCCGGTTTCGTCCTCATCGGACCTGTCCGAACCGTCGGTGCGCGACGGGTGGGGTCTTGGACGGTCGCATCAGGATGCGCAGGATGGCGCCGGCGAGGGATTCACCGCCGTGTTCACCCTGCATGACGGGTTCGAAGGGCACTGGCTGCCGGTGGCCGGCACCGTCCGGCA
>Cebus_capucinus_imitator_PRJNA485217_SSR096__coassemble_328_pt1 | contig 24648 bp, 19 predicted proteins | sample Cebus_capucinus_imitator_PRJNA485217_SSR096__metabat2_high_PE_010 | metagenome-assembled genome bin Cebus_capucinus_imitator_PRJNA485217_SSR096 | reverse complement strand
GTAGATTTCGCGCAGGGCGCGCTGGCCGATGCGCGCGTCGACGCGCAGGCGGTCGGTTTCCTGGTTGTTGGCGGCGAAGTGCTTGAGGGAGGTGCCGATGCCCTTGGATTGGACGCCTTCGACGATGCCGGCGGCCTCGTGGCCGGCGAGGTACGGGTCTTCGCTCCAGTATTCGAAGCAGCGGCCGCCGAGCGGGTTGCGTTTGATGTTGACGCCGGGGCCGAGGATGACGGCGACCTTCTCCTGGATGCATTCCTCGCCCATGGCCTCGCCGACCTCGCGGATGAGTGCGGGGTTCCACGAGCTGGACAGGCCGGCTGCGGGCGGGAAGCAGGTGGCGGGCACGGAGTCGTTGAGGTCGGTCTCGCCGGTGTTGGCGGCGAGGGATTTGCGCAGGCCGTGGGGGCCGTCGGTGATCATGTAGCCGGGGATGCCCTTGGATTCGACGCCCTGAAGGTGCCAGGCGTCGCCGCCGGAGGTGAGGGACGCCTTCTCTTCGAGGGTGAGGTCGTTGACGGACGGGTATGCGGGTTCGCTCATGGTGCCTTCTTTCGCGCCGGGATGCCGGTCATCGGCTGGCGGGTTGGTTGTGCGATGTTCGGTCCGGTGTTCGATGGTCGTCGTCTCATCAGCGAAGCCGCGACCGACCGGTTGGTAGGTAGATTATCAAAACGACGGTCATGACACGCCGCAATCGTTTGGAAAACCAACCTACCGACCGTAAGGTGGCAATCATGACCAATGCAGGTGCATCATCATCCGGCAATCCTCCGCACGGCACGTCGCATATCCCCGCCGACGGAACGTCGTGCGACGGCGCGGCACGGCCGTCGACGCGGACCGGCGACGACGGCGACCGCCGCGCCGCGATCCTCGACGCGGCCGTCGCATCGTTCGGCCGACTCGGCTACCACGGCACGTCGATCCAGCGCATCGCCACCGACGTGGGCCTCACCAAGGCGGGCGTGCTCCACCACGTCGGCAGCAAGGAGGGGCTGCTGCGGCTCGCGCTGACCGAAATGTACGACCGCGACACCATGAACATCATGGCCGAGACGATCCGCGACGAGCATCCGAGCATCCCGGCCATGTGGCGTCGGGTCGTCGCATACAACAACCGTCGGCCGGCACTCGTGCACATGTTCTCCACGCTCAGCGCCGAGGCCATCGACCCGGAGCATCCGGCGCACGACTACTTCGCCGCACGCGAGCGCGACATCGTCGCCACCGCGCTCAACATCAACTGGGCCGTGCCCGACGGCGTCGACGTGGCCGCGCTGCTGCGCTCCGGCTTCGCCATGATGGATGGCGTGCAGCTGCGATGGCTGCGCACCCCCGGCCAGGACCTCACCGCGATGTGGGCCGACTGCGAGAACACGCTCTTCCCCCTGCCGCAGTGGGAGGGGTACCGGTAGAGCGTCGGTCGCGTCGCAAATCGTATGGAAACGTCCGAAATCTTACGGATGGCGACGCTACGGGGGCCTGTCGCGTCGTTACCCGTTTACGAAGAGACGGTTCCATACGGATTGCGACACTACGAAGACTCATGGCGTCGTTATCCGTTTATGCAGGACCGGATTTGCACGAACAGCGACGCTACGGGGGCCCGTCGCGTCGTCATCCGCTCACGGACGAGGGAATTCATGCAGACCGCGACGCTACAGGCAGATGCCAAGGCACTGCGCGTGCGTCACCGAATCGGATGATTCAGTCGGACAACAGGTCACCGTAACGACGAACGAGCCCTTCGTCCACGCGCTCGAATTCGGGGATGTAGTCGGCGATGACCGTATCCACCAGCCGACGCGCACGGTCGGCATCGTAGATGTGGGCCGAATCGTTGCGGTCGCGCAGCATGCGCAGCCACAGCGACTCGTCCATGAAATCGTAGTATTGGAACGCCGTCTTGATCACATCGCGCGGCGATCCGGTGGCCGACACCGGATCGCCCTCATAGGCGAGCATCGCCTTGAACAGCTTCCATCCGAGTTCGAACTGCAATTCGAACTTGTCGATGACACCGCTCTGCACGAACTCGTTGGCGAGGTCCTGCTCCGGGGCACGCCGCAGCGAGGACAGCGCCGACACGTAGTTCTCATACTTTCTCATACAGCACCTTTCCGGTCGCGGCGATCTCACGGCGCAACGCGTCGGAGATCGGGGCGTCAAGGTCGATCACGTCCACCTTGAGCAGCGACCACAGGTCGTCCTGCAGGCGCCGCTCCAACTCGGCGAAATCAGCGCACCCCTCCACCGCCAGATCGATGTCGCTCTTGGGACGGGCCGTCCCCTTCGCGCGCGAGCCGAACAGGATGACGCGCCCAACCCCCGCATCGGCAGCGAAATCGCGGATCTGCGCATATACGTCCTCGATGGGAATCATGCCGCCCTCCTTTCGTCGCCTCGCGCTCCCAACCATCATACGGCGGCTCGCAACGGCGACGAACGCGGAACCGGCGTCGCAATCCGTTTATGAAGAGACGGATACATACAGATGGCGACGCTGCGGGGGCCTGCTCCGTCGTCATCCGTTCATGACGAGACGATTCCATACGGATGGCGACGCGACGAAGACTCATGGCGTCGTTATCCGTTTATGCAGGACCGGGTTTGCACGAACGGCGACGCTACGGACTCATGTTGCGTCGCAATCCGTTCAGGAAGGACCGGAACGCAACGGATAGCGACGTTATCGGAGCCTAAGGCGTCGCCATCCGCATGGGGATGAAGACATCCATACGGATGGCGACGCAACGGTCGGAAGCATGGCCGAACAGCCGAAGGCCGGTACAGATCCGTCGGAGCTCGGCGTCCATCACCGGCACCGGCCGGAACGTCAGGCGGACCGCAGGTCGGCGACGATACCGTCGATGCGTGAGTCAAAGTCGTAGAACCACAGCAGCACGGCCATCACCGCGACCATCGCCACCGGGACCCACACGAACGTGTTCACCATCGCGCCGATCGTGCCGGCGGATTGCACGGCGGCGTCTCAGACCATCCTGCGGATGCGCACGGCAAGCCACGGGCGGCCGAGCGGAACACGCACCGTACCCTCGTACGAATCCGGCAATGTTTCGACGGTCATGTTCCAGGTGTCGATGACGTCAACCTCGTAGCGGCAGCCGACCGGCAGCGGGAATTCGCGGTAGGTGGGACGGCACCAGCCGAAATAGACCAGCTGCCACTCATAGCCGGAGCGCAGGACCGGTACATCCCAGTACTGCATGCCCTTCTCCATCCCGGGGTTGAGCGCCGTGCCCTCCGGCAGCGAAGAGGCGACCGGCCACATATGCCGCGCATCAGAGCACTCGTCGAACCGCTCGTCGAGCGGGGCCGTGTCGAGCGGCGCCTGTTCGAGGATGCCGCGCATGAACGCGATGCGGGCGGGGGCGTCGCCGTGCAGTTCGCCGCCGTGCGCCCACCAGATCTGCTCGCCTTGGTCGATGAAGGTCTCGCCGTGGGTCACGTAGCCGCCGCGCATCGCCCCCTCCCAGAAGCGACGCATGAGCTCTTCACCGGTCAGGTTGCCCCAGCCCCAGTAGATGTTGCCCTCATAGCCGGGTTCGTCGCACACGACCGGCTTGCCGTACCGGACGCGGTAGTCGGCGACGCATTCGGTCGTGCGGGTCATGTCGACACGCTGGTACGAGCAGTGCGTCGCCCAATCCTCGGACCAGTCGTACAGCGTCACGCAGTTATGGATCGACCGCAGATGACCGAACGCATCATGCTCGATGAGCGTACGCGCATAGTCTCGCCAGTCATCCACGCTCTTCCACGACATGATGTCGTATTCGTTGGCCAGCGACCACCAGACATTGCGGTACGCGCCGTAACGGCGGGCCATGTATGACAGGTAGAACTCGTCCTCGGCCTTGGTCATCGTCGAGAAGCCCCATGCGGGCTTGTCGTATGGGTGCAGCAGGATGATGTCCGCCTCGATGCCGAGCTCCTGCAACTGCATGATGCGATGGTCGAGGTTCTCGAAGAACGCCTCGTTGAAGCGGCTGTGGTCGAAGCCGTCCTCCATCGACCCCTCGTAGGCGAACATGGCCGGGTCGGCGGTGTTGAAGTCGTAGAACTTGGGGAACACGCACATGCGGATCTTGTTGAACGGTGCTTGCCGCAACGTTTCGACGGTGCGGTCCTGCACGTCGGCCGCCTGGTTCGTCCACGCATAGCAGGTCGTGCCGTACGGCTGGTAAGGCGTGCCGTCCTCGTAGCAGAAGCGATACGTCACCTCCGCGCCGTACCGGGCACGCACCTCCGGATCGGCCACGTCCGACGCGCGGATCACCCGGCCGTGGACGCCCTCCGCCGGCCCGCCGACGGTCAGCGTGCCGGATACGCCGGCGAGCGCCGGATCGCCGCTTGCAGTGACGTACGTCCACGTGCCGGGTTCGTCCGGCATGAAGCGGATTGCGTAACGTCCCGCCCCTCGATAGAAGCCTTCCACGACGACGACGCGGCCGCTGTCGGCGTGCGTGAACCGCGCCGACAGGTCGACGTCGGCGTACGGATTGCCGGCGGCGGTGCCGGTCAGTGGAATCTCGAACAGGTCATAGCAGGCGACGGAGGGTTCGGCGGTATGGTCGACGTTGGCCATCTGATGGTCCTTTCTTGAGTCGAGGCTCCGATACGGCGATGGATCGGCGGCATCATCCTCCTATGACGGGCCGCAGCGTATGCGGATGACGACGCGGGAGGACGTGGCTCCGTCGGGAATCATATACGGCGATTCTCGATTATGCGAACGGCGACGCTGCGGGCGCGTGTCGCGTCGTAATCCGCATGGGAATCAGAGAATCCTTACGGATTACGACGCGAAAAGGCCATCCGACTGCCCGAAAGACATCGGATGGCCTGTACGAGGCCGTCGGGATGCAGCCCGAGACGGCCGGACGGAACGGCGGAAACCGTCAGGCGACGGTGAAGACCGCGCGGCCGAGGTCCTCGCGGCGCGACGAGTGGCCGATGAGCAGTTCGAACTCACCGGGCTCGACGATGCGGTTGGCGTCCGGATCGACGATCGTGCAGTCGGCGACGGGGATGTCGAACGTGACGGTCGTGCTCTCGCCCGGCTCGAGTTCGACGCGGCGGAACGCCTTGAGTTCGCGGTCGGTCCAGCTGTACGAGGTGACGATGTCGCCGATGTACGCCTGCACGACCTCCGCGCCGGCGCGATCGCCGGTGTTGGTCAGCTCGACCGACGCGTGCACGGTGTCGCCGACCGCGAACGTGCCGTCCGCATCGCTCGCGCCGCCGGTGATGACGACGTCGCCGTACGCGAACGTCGTGTAGCTCCCACCTTCGCCGAACGCGAACGCCGGATCCTGCGTCAGATCGGCATAGCGGTCGCCGTGCTGGCCGCGGATCTGGCTGTAGTAGACGGGCAGCTGGCCGACGTGGCGCGGGAACGTGATCGGCAGTCGGCCGGACGGGTTGACGTCGCCCATGATGATCTCGGCGATCGCACGGCCGCCCTTCATGCCCGGGCTGGGCGCCCACAGCAGGGAGCCGGTGCCGGTCGCCGGGTCGTTGCAACGCTTGGCGAACACGCCGTTCTCACCCACGATGGAGGCGGGCAGCACCTGCGGCTTGGAGCTGATGAGCACGGTGACCAGCGGCTTGCCGGTTTCGCGCGCGACGGCGGCGAGCGCGTCAAGCAGCGCGTTCTGGCCGCCGAGCAGTTCGAGCGTGCCGGTGGAGCAGGTCTCGCCGATCAGCTGGACGACGTCGCCCACGACGGCGACGACCAGATCGGATTCGCGGGCGAGCGCGACGGCCTCGTCGATGAGCGTCTGGTCGACGGCGGCGGCCACGCCGACCTTCGGTCGCGGCTGGCCGTCCGGGTAGAATTCGCCGTCCGGGTCGGGCACGAGGTCGATGATGTTCGCGCCGCGCGCGTAGGCGACGTCGACGTTCTCGCCGGCGAGCGCCTTGAATCCGTCGAGGACGGTGTCGATCATCTCGCGCGGGTGGCCGTCGGGCATCCAGTTGACCTGGCCGGAGCTGCCGGCCCAGTCGCCCAGCTGGGTCTGGGCGTCGTCGGCGAGGGGGCCGACGACGGCGATGCGGCGGGTGCCGGCTGCGGCGTACGGCAGGTGGCCGTCGTTGCGCAGCAGGACGATGGATTCGCGGGCGATGTCGAGGTTGAGGGCCTGGTGTTCGGCGGAGCCGATGACGGCCTTGATGCGTTCGGCGTCGGGCAGGCGCGGGTCTTCGAACAGGCCGAGGCGGAATTTGAGCGCGAGGATGCGGGCGACGGCGGCGTCGATGAGGGTTTCGTCGAGCAAGCCGGTGCGCACGGCCTCGATGGCGCCGTCGTAGAACTGGGGGGTGGTCATGACGAGGTCGTTGCCGGCCTTGACGGCGTCGGCGGCGGCATGCACGTAGTCGGGCTTGACGCGCTGCTCCCAGACGGAGCGTCCGACGTTGTCCCAGTCGGTGATGAGGGTGCCCTGGTAGTTCCATGCGCCGCGCAGTTTGTCCGTCAGGAGCCACTTGTTGAAGGTGACGGGCACGCCTTCGATGGATTCGTAGCCGAGCATGAACGTGCCGCAGCCTTCCTTGGCGACGCGTTCGAACGGGGGCAGGAACCAGGATTCGAGCTTGCGGTGGCTCAGGTCGGCTTCGGAGGCGTCGCGGCCGCCCTGGGTTTCGGAGTAGCCGGCGAAGTGCTTGGCGCAGGCGAGGATGGCATCCTTGGGGAGGGGTTCGCCGGCCTTGGCGCCGCCCTGGTAGCCCTTGACGATGGCGGAGGCGAGTTCGCCGATGAGGTGCGGGTCTTCGCCGAAGGTTTCGCCGACGCGGCCCCAGCGGGTGTCGCGGCCGATGCACAGGACCGGGGAGAAGGTCCAGTGGACGCCGGTGCAGGAGACCTCTTCGGCGGTGGCGCGGCCCATGGCTTCGATCTTGGCCGGGTCCCAGCTGGCGGCCATGCCGAGCTGTTCGGGGAAGATGGTGGCGCCGGGCCAGAACGAGTAGCCGTGGATGCAGTCGTCGCCGATGACGAGCGGGATGTTCAGTCGGGTCTTGGTGTTGACCAGGTCGACGGCGCGGGGCAGGTCGGCGGGGCTGGTGTGCAGGATGGAGCCGACGTGCCTGTTGACGATGAGGTCTTCGAGGTCGCCGCTGCGCGCGTCGAGCTGCATCATCTGGCCGACCTTCTCGTCGAGGGTCATGCGGCCCAGCAGGTCGGCGATGCGTTCGGCGACGGGCAGGTCGGGGTTCTTGTAGGGCAGGGTTCCAGTGGTTTCGGCGGTTTCGGTCATGTCGCGTCGCTTTCCTCGGTGAAATCGGATGCGGTTTAATTACCAATTGGTAGTTTAACATCGGCGCAACGGCGACACGCGGCTTGACGGCACACGCGGCGTCGTCATCGACCAACGGCGACGCTCAGCGGTAGCCGTCCCACAGGGGCGAGGGGAAGATCATCGGCTCCAGATCGGACCATTCCTCGTTGAGATCGATCGCCGGCTCGCGCAGCCACCGCAGCTGCACGCCGTCCATGATCTCCATCGCACGGCGCACCACCGGGCGCATCGACGCATCCCACTCCCCCATCATCGGCGGAATGCACCAGTCAAAACCCGAATAATACCGCCAGATCGACTCCTGACGGCCGGCGAACTCGTCATGCAGCGGATGCGACGGGTTGAACGACTCGACCTGCAGCATCGAGAACAGCTGCACCAGCATGCGCCGGCGCGCGTTGAACGCGACCAGGAACCGCAGGTACGCGGGGAAGCGCAGGTCGTCGACCGTCGAACCGGGCAGACCGGACGCCATGAACTCCTCGATGTTGCCCGTCACGTTGTAGTTGTCGCGGTACACCATCGACAGCAGATTGTCCTTGCTGCCGATGTAACGCAGCACGCCCTGCTTGGTGACGCCCACCTCGTCCGCCACGTCCTGGATGGAGATGCCGTTGTAGCCGCGCTGCGAAATCAGGCGGACGGCGGCGTCAAGGATCTCGCGGCGACGTTCGTCGGGGCTTTTGCGCACGCGCTTGGACTGGGACGATGCAGGCATAACAGCCCAGTGTAGCGTCCGGAAGGCGACGGGGACGCGTGACGCCGCGGGACATGCCGGACGCCGTCATGCGACACGCCCGAAGCGGTCATACGGAACGGCGGTCGGGCGTCGGAACCGCGTGGTTCCGGCACCCGACCGCCGTTGTGTATGACCAGTCCGGGTGTGTCGCCGGGGAATCTCCCCGATAAGGACGGACCGACCGCCCCGATCAGGCCCGACCACGCCCCAAATCAGGCCACGGGCTTCGACTCGTCGGCCTGATAGTCGAAGAAGTCGAAGTCGGCGGTACGCTCGTGCAGCGCGGCATCGGTGACGGCCACGCCGACCATCGTGCCGGTGAACTCGCCGAACTTGCAGTACTCGTCGGAGAACGTCGTCGTATCGAAGTCGGGACCGATCGTCGTCCACGTCTCGCCGTCGTAGCCCCATTCGAACCACAGCGAGCGACCTTCGACGCGCAGGCGCAGGTAGAGCGGACGATCGTCGACCGCGACGCGCGTGTCGAGCATCTCGGTCTTCTCGCCGTTCTCCAGGCGGGTCAGCGAGATCGCCGGGCCGCCCAGCGTCTCGGACCAGTACTTGCTCAGGAAGATGTTGTTCATGTTGTCGTAGTAGACGGCGAGACCAGCGTGATGCTGGTACACCTCCGGCTCGAACTCCATCTTCGTGGTGACGGTCGCGTACACGCTGGTGAGCTTGCGCGCCAGCAGGCTGGTGCGGTTGAGCGAGGCGAGCGACTCCTGGCCGCGGATGCGCGCCCAGCCCGGCCGCGCCGTCACGTCGGTGAACGACGTGGGCATGATGCGCGGCGCATAGTACCAGTTGCCGAGTTCGCCGCCGTCGAAGTCGTCGAACGACGGGGTCCGGCGCACCGGCACGTCGGGCAGGTCGGCGCCTTCGACGTCGCTTTTGGCGAGGTTGGATCCGTCGGCCATGCGCAGCCAGCCGTCCTCGGTCCACGTCATCTTCTGGATCGCGGTTTCGCGGCCGAGCGTGCAGCGTAGCTCGGGCGCGAACGGGCGGCTCGTCAGATGCGTCAGATACGTCTCGCCGTTGGGCAGGTCGACGTAGCTGCCGTGGCCCGACTTCTGCAGCACGGACGCCGGATTGTAGTACTTGGGCTTCAGATGGTCCGGATCGTGGCGTTCGTTCGACGGCTCCGGCTGGGAGGTGACGATCGCACCCATCGGATCGGGTTCGTACGGCCCCCACACGTTGCGCGAACGACCCATCGTGACCGCATGGTTGTAGCCGGTGCCGCCTTCGGCGCACATGATGTAGTACCAGCCATCGCGCTTGGTCAGATGCGGCGCCTCGATGCAGCCACGGTCGGTGGCGCCGCGCCAGATGCGCTTGGGGTAGCCGACGACGTGCCTGGCGACCGGATCGTACTCGACCAGGCAGATGACGCCCGGCTTCTCGTAGCCTTCGCGCGTCTCCCATTCGAGGGACACGATGTACTTGCGGCCGTCGTCGTCATGCAGGATCGACGCGTCGAAGCCGGACGAGGTCAGGTACACCGGCTCGCTCCACGGGCCTTCGATGTTCTTCGCGGTGATGACGTAGTTCTCGACGTCGAAATAGCGCGCGTTCATCGAGTTCATCACGCCATACACGACGTAGAACAGATCCTCGCTTTCGCAGTAGGTCAGGCACGGCGCCCAGATGCCCTTGGCGCTCGGCAGCTTGGTCAGGTCCGGGTTCGTGTCGTCGGTGAGCACGTGGGTGAGCAGCTCCCAGTGCTTCATGTCCTTCGAATGGTAGACGGGAATGCCGGGCATCCATTCGAACGTGGAGACGGCGATGTAGTAGTCGTCACCCTTGCGGCAGATCGCCGGGTCGGGGTTGAATCCGGGGAGGATGGGGTTGTGCAGCATCATCGCGTGCGTTCCTTTCTGTGTGGCGTCGGTTGGTGAATATTGATTGATTGATTGAGGGGTGTCCGCCGGCGGTCGGGATGGCCGACGTCGGACACGCTCAAGGCCGCTCGGCCGAGCCTACGGTCCGACATCGGCCGTCCCGGCCGCCGGCTCGTCGCGGGGCGACGTTGCACCGGGAGGCCGCCCGACGTCCGTATTGGCTAACGGTGGGTGACGGGGTACCAGTCCTGGGCGATGCAGCGGCCCAGGTCCCAGCAGTCCCAGCCGATCCAGCCGGGGGTGTTGACGGTGTCGGTGAGCAGCTTGTAGTTCCAGTAGTAGTGGCCGGCGCCCTTGGACCAGGCCTTGAGCTGCGAGTCGGCGAGGCCGCGGTACAGGGCGCGCTTCTCGTCGGCGGTGAGGGTTTCGGCGGCGGCGCCCTCCTCGCCGTTGAGCACGCTCTGGCCGCCGTGGGTGTCGACGCCGCAGCCGAGCGAGTTGAACAGGCACCATTCGCCCACGATCACCGGGAAGTAGGCGCTCATCTCCTCGATCATCGGCGCGTACGTGCCCTGCACGAACGCATCGTAGCCTTCGACGGTCTGCGGGCAGCCGCCGATTTCGGCCATCATCAGGTACTGGTGGGTGTCGAGCACGACGTTGCGGTACTCGTTCCGGTCCTGCATGAAGTCCTTCCATACGGCGATGTCGAAGCCGTCGTGGAAGACGACCGCCTTGTCGTCGCCCATGTGGCGGCGGATGCGGTGGTAGGCGGTGATGTAGTAGTCCTTGAGCCAGTCGGCCGCGATCGGCGCGGAGCCTTCGGCCATGACCGGGTCGACGGCCTTGTAGCGTTCCATCGGGTTCATCGCGTTCCATCCGGCTTCGAGCAGCGGCTCGTTGACGATCTCGATGCCGTACAGTCCCTTGCGCGTGCCGTAGCGCTGCGCGAGACGTTCAAGCACGGTGAGCGCGAATTCGACTTCGTCGGGGGTCTGCGCCCATTTGACGACGCCGGACAGGCCGCCGTTGTCGAAACCGTTCTGACTCATCGGCACGGTGTGCAGGTCGATGAGGATGCTCAGGCCGTATTTCTCGGCCCAGTTGAACGCCTTGTCGAGTTCGTCGACGCAGCCGATGAACGGCGCGCGGTCGCCGAAGACGAAGTACGGCACGGGGATGCGCACCGAGTTGAGTCCCCACGAGCGGATGGTCGCAAAGTCGCGTTCGGTGATGTATTCGGCGCGGTGCGTGCGGATGCGCGCCTCGTAGACGGCCGGGTCGAGCTGGGTGGGCAGATAGTATTCGTCGTCGGCCGTGGTGCCGTCGAACAAGGCCGGATTCATCCACTTTTCGAGGACCAGCCAGTTGCCGAGATTCACGCCGTTGATGGTCTCGTTCATTCGCGTTCCTTCCCCCGCCGCAGGTTCGGCGGGCACGATGGGGGTGCTCCACATTGAGGGTGCGCTTGCGCGCCGCAGCAGTCGCCGGATGACGCCCTCCGCTTCCGAAGGAACATTACCTAGTAACTACTAAGTAAATGGTAATATGGTCCTCCCGATGCGCGCAATCGGCGTGTCGCCGCCGGCTGCCGTGCCCGTCGGACCTCCTCCGACGCGCCGGCGGCGCACGTCGGACGCGCCGACCGAATCATCAGTAGGTACTCTGGTAGCGACACGGCAGTCGACGGACGATGACATCGGTGCGTCGACGACGCCGTCGGCGGACCGGCGCACGGCCGACCTCCGCACACGACGAGAAGGGACGACCAATGCGACGCAGGACGACCGCGACCACACGCATGAGCGCCGGAGCGCGCCGCGAAAGCATCCTCAACACGACCATCGGCTGCATCGCGCAGTTCGGCTTCTGGGGATTCACGATCCGTGACGTCGCCCAGGCCGAGGGCATCACCGAAGCGGGCCTCCTCTACTATTTCAAAGGCAAGGAGGACCTGCTGGCCGAGACGCTCAAGTACGCCGACCACGTCAACCAGATCGCCATCGCCGAACGTCTGGGCGTCGAGGGCGTGACCGGCGACGTGCTCGCCGACGGCATCGCCTACCACTGCAATCACGGACTCAAGGCGATCCTCGCCGCCACCGTCGCGACGAACGCGGCACGTCCCGAACTGGTGCGCCTGTACGCGCTGCTGGAAAGCGAGGCGCTCAGCGCCGACCATCCCGTCCACGAGTATTTCAAGGAACGCGAGATGAACCTGCTGCGCGAGTACGCGTTCGCCGCCGCCCGCGACGGCGTCGCCGACCCCGAGCGCACGGCCCTGCAGGCGCTGTCGGCGATGGAGGGGCTGCAGCTGCGCTGGCTCAACGACGCCAACAGCATCGACTTCGTCGCCGAGTGGTCGGCGCTGGCCGACCTCATCATCCCGTAGGCACGGCGGTTCCGGCCGCCGACGCCGGGCCGCGACCTACGACGCGGCCCCGCCCGCCGAGGGAACGGACGACAGGCGGGGCCGGATATCAGCGCCCCGGCGGCACGGGGCGGATCGGACGTTACTTGACGCCCTTGATCATCATGATGAACACGCAGCCGAGCAGCGCGAACACGATGGAGATCGGGAAGGCGGCGGCATAGCCGACGCTCACGGTGATCGCGGACATGAGCACCGGGCCGAGCATCTGGCCGAGCGTGGTGGCCAGGTTGAGGACGCCCAGATCCTTGCCGGCCTCCTCCTTGTTGGGCAGCACGTCGACGTTGAGCGCCTGGTCGACCGACGAGTACACGCCGTAGCCGAGGCCGGCGATGGCCGCGTACAGGAACATGCCGGTCGTGGTGGGCATCAGCCACGGCATCGCCATGCCGATGGCGAACAGCACGGAGGCGGCGACGACCGGGACCTTGCGTCGGCCGATCAGATCGGAGATCGGACCGGCCACGACGGAGCCGCCCAGGGAGACGACCATGGTGATCACGGACATCGTGGCCATCGCCGCGGCGGCGGCCTTGTCGTCCAGACCGATGTACTTCTGGAAGATGAGTAGCTGGTAGACGGTAATCATCTGGTAGCTGAGCAGCATGCACACGCGGCCGGCGAACGCCTTGTAGAAGTCGTGCGCGGTGGAGAACTTCGGCGGGATGAAGCTGCGCAGCACGTCGGACGCCTTGCCCTCGTCCTTGGGCAGGAAGTCGGCGGAGCGCTCCTTGGGGATAATCAGGACGGCGACGAGGCCGCCGAGGAACATGAGCACGCCGGCCAGCACGAAGCCGGCGGTGCGGCTGGCGATGAAGAAGGAGCCGATGAGCGTGCCGATCGGCGAGCCGCAGGTCTGGCCGGCGCCGAAGAACGCGGACATCGTGCCGCGCACGTTCATCGGGATGCGGTCGGAGATCATGGCGACCAGCGGGGCGATCATCGCATTGAGGCCGAACATGCACAGGCAGTAGATGATCGTGATGGCGACCGGGTTGGCGACCATGCCGGTCAGGAACAGCGTGACGCCGCCGAGCACGGCGCCCAGCAGGATGAACGGGGTGCGACGGCCCCACTTGGAGCGCGAGCGGTCGGACAGGGTGCCGAACAGCAGGTTGGAGACGAGCGACGCGAACGCGGTGCACGAGTTGATGATGCCGATCAGGCCTTCGACGTCGTCGCCGAACAGGCCCTGCAGGTGCTTGGTGAGCAGCACGGACGACACGATCGCCAGGCCGCTCATCCACAGCAGGCCGAAGACCAGGAAGCCGGCGCCGAAGCGCATCAGCGTGACCTTGTCGTACGGCTTGCCGGTCTCGGGCGACAGCGTCGGGTCGGCGTCGGCCGCGGCGATGTTCGCGTTGTATGCCGCGAGGCGGTCGTCCACGACCGCGGTGCGCGTATCAGTCATCTTCATCCTCATTTCTATCCCGATCGGCGGGCGCCGATGTCCGGTTGTAGGTGGTCGCGTGCGGTCGATGCACGCGGGGAGGCCCGTCGCCGGGCCCGATGGCGGACGCCGCGTCGTCGACCGGCGTCCGGGAGGAAACCATTCACCACTTAGTGATTACTAGGTACATAGTAATAGCGTCGGCCACAGTCGTGCGACGCGGCGTGTCGGTACGGCCGCCGACGGATCGGGCCGGTCGGACATCCAACGGAACATCCGACCGCACCCAATCAGGCCACGGTCCTCAGCCGGCGATGACGGCCAGGTTCCAGCGCGGAATGACCAGTTCGTCGCCGACGGCGACCCTCATGCCCTCGCGCACGGCGAGCGCCGCGGATGCGGTCTCGTCGACGGTGCCGTCGACGCCGATAACCTGCGGGGCGACGACGACCTCGCCGGCGACGGGGCTGGCGACGCGCTTCTCGTCGGCGGAGTAGTTGAGCAGGTAGGTGACCTTCTCCCCCGCGTTGTTGACGCCCTGGCGCACCGTGACCGCACCGGCGAGCGCCGTGCCTTCGGCGGTGATGCCGGCGGCGGCGACGGCGTCGCGGATGACGGCGCGCATGGTGGCGGCGTCGGGCAGGGTGCCGATCCATTCGGCCCAGCCGCGGCCGTGGTCGTGGCGGGTGATGGCGGCGTAGCCGTTCCACGCGTAGTGGCCGTAGCGGGCGAGGACCTGCGTGTCGGGGTCGGTCTTGAGCAGTTCGATGAGCGCTTCGGCGGGCGTGGCGGGGATGCCGGCGAGGGGGCCGTCGTCGGCGAAGTCGATGGTGACGTTGCCGGCGGGGCGGGTGAACTGGTTGTAGGTCAGGCCGAACACGTCGGTCAGGCCGTGGGGTGCGCGGTCGTGCCAGACGGTGGTCTCCTCGTCGGTGACGAAGGAGCGCATGGTGGCGAGCAGGTGGCCGCCTGCGTGCACGTAGTCGCGCAGGTTGTCGATGGTGGCCTGGGAGGCGCAGTAGAGCGCGGGCGCGGCGATGAGATCGTAGCCGGCGAGGCGTTCGGCGGGCGCGTCGGCGGGGAGGATGTCGCATTCGATGTTGAGGTCGAAGAACGCGTCGTATACGCGGCGCACGACGTCGTTGTACTTGAGGTCGCCGCCGAAGGGGAAGCCCGCTTCGATGAGGAACCAGTCGAGGGCGCTCAGCGATTCGTTGGACACCATGATGGCGACGCGGTTGCGCTTGGCGAGGTTGACGAGGCGCGCGCCGGTTTCGGGGCGGGCGATCTCGCGGCCGAACACGCCGGCCTCCTCGTAGGTGGGGTTGGGTTCGAGGTCGTGGCTGAGCAGGCCCTTCCAGTAGGTTTCGAACGAGTTGTGGATGGAGTGCCAGTGCCAGTATTCGACCATGTCGGCGCCGGATGCGAGGTGCGAGTAGGCCTGGAGGCGCAGCTGTCCGGGGAAGGGCAGCCAGCCGTGCTGGCCTTGGGCTTCGGTTTCGAGCACGAAGTAGTTGGCGCCGTCCTTGGTGGAGCGGGTCACGTCGCCGCCGAAGGCGATCTCCTTGCCGCTCAGGGCGTCCTCGGTGGGGTGGTAGATGTCGACGCCGGTGACGTCGAGCGTGCGGGAGGCCTTGAAGTGGTCGACGGCGGGCTGGATGCCGTACGAGTAGCCGCGCCAGTCGAAGTCGAAGTTGTGGGTGACGAACTGGTCGTCGCGCGCGTATTCGCGCACGATCGACGCCTGCCAGTCGAGGAATTCGGCGACCTGGGCGCGGCGGAAGCGGTCGAATTCGCCGCGCAGCGACTGGTTGATGCTTGCGGTGACGTCAGGGAAGTCCTCCCACGCGTTGATGCGGTTGGACCAGTAGTCGAGGCCGAAGTGCGCGTTGAGCGCATCGAGGTCGCCGTCGAACCGTTCGCGCAGGTGCTTGACGAACAGGGTCTGCATGTCGCGGCTGACGCAGTCGTAGCACTTGGTTTCGTTGTCGACCTGATAGCCGATGACGGCCGGATGGTCGGCGACGTGGGCGATGAGGCGGCGGATGACGCGTTCGCCGTAGTGGCGGTAGGCGGGGTTGACGATGTCCATGATCTGGCGGGCGCCGTACTTGCCGGGACCGTCGGGGGTGTCGGCCAGCACGTCGGGGTGCATGCGCACGAGCCAGGTGGGCACGGCGTAGGTGGGCGTGCCGACGATGACGGCGATGCCGTGGCGCTGCGCCGCGTCGAGGGCGCGGTCGACGTGGGTGAAGTCGAAGACGCCCGGCTGCGGCTCGCAGGTGCTCCATGTGGATTCGGCGATGCGGATGAGGTTGATGCCCGCCCGCTCCATCATCGCCATGTCGGTTTCGATGCGGTCTTCGCCGGCCGGCATGTACTCGTCGTAGTACGCCGCACCGAACAGGATGTGGTCGACTGACTGCTTGCCCACGTCCGTCTCCTTACTGCATGTCGCGTATGTCGCTGTCCGCGTTGACTGATGCCCATCAGCTTACCTAATGGTCGGTAGATAAGTGATGATGTAAGCGATGATAGCGACGGCACCTACACGACACGCCGGCGTCGGGGATTTTATCTAATGACCATTAGAAAGTGTCGGCATGCGATCCGCCCCATCCGCCGACAGGTGCCGTCGACACCGGACGGAACGCCGGCTACATCTACCGATAGCCATCCCACAGCGGCGAGGGGAAGATCATCGCCTCGAATCCCAGCCATTCGTCGACCAGATCGACCGGTGGCCGGCGCATCCATCGCAGCTGAATACCGTCCATCGCGGCCAGCGAGCGCCGCACGAGCGGGCGCATCGACGTCTCCCACTCCCCCAGCTGCGGGGGGATGCGCCACGGGTAGCGCGAATAGTGGTCCCACGTCGCCTCGGGACGCTCCTCGAAGTAGTCGTGCAGCGGATGCTCGGGGTCGAACGATTCGGTCTCCAGGATCATGTACAGGCGCAGCAGCTCGGGCCGGTTCGCGTTGAAGCGCACCAGATAGCGCAGGTACGCGGGGAACGACGGCGCGTCGGGGTCGCTGCCGGGCAGGCCGGATTCCAGGAACTCGTCGGGGGTGCCGTGCGCGTCGTAGTCGTCGGTGATGAGCAGCGACAGCAACCCCTCCTTGTTGCCCACGTAGTGCAGCAGGCCGGGTTGGCTCATGCCGACCTCATCGGCCACCTCCTTGAGCGAGGTGCCGTAGTATCCGCGCAATCCGATGAGCCGCACCGCCGCCTCGGTGATGTCGCGGCGTCGCTCCTGCGGGCTCTTGCGCACTCTCTTGCGTTTGTCGTCCACCATGGACCCCACTCTATCGAATGGACGGTAGACACGCGCGCCGTACAGGACCGCGCCACGAGCGGGAGACGGCTCCGCCACCCACCCGAATGTCCCATCGATGAATTAATCTATCATCATCGATGAATTCGGATGGTTCATCGCAGGCAAGGAGGCGACCATGGCGCAGCTGAGGGAAGGTGCGACCGTCGAGTGCAAGCTGCTGCTCAACGAATCCGCGAAACGGGAGATCATCGCGTTCGCCAATACGGACGGCGGCGACCTGTACGTCGGTGTGGATGATGACGGCGTCCCCGTTGGCGTGGAGGATGCGGACATGGTCATGGGAGCCGTGGGCGACATGATTCGCAATGCAGTCAGGCCCGACCTGACCGCATACACCTCCATCGAATGCGAGCCGATGGCGAATGCGGACGGCGTCATGGTGGATGTCGTCCACATCACCGTACTGCGGGGCACAAAACGCCCGTATTACCTGGCATCCAAGGGCATGCGGCCCACCGGCGTCTTCATCAGGCACGGGGTATCCGCCGTGCCCGCAGGCGAGGAGCGCATCCGTCAGATGATCCGGGATGACGACGGCACCGCCTTCGACGCCGCCGTCAGCGTCTGTCAGGATCTCACCTTCGACTACGCCGCGGACGCGTTCCGGCGCAGGGGGCTGGCGTGGGGCGACGCGCAACGACGCTCACTGGGATTGGCCAATGCGGACGGACTGTACACGAACGCGGCGATGCTGCTGTCCGACCAATGCCGTCACAGCATCAAATGCGCCGTCTATCAGGACGCGTCCAAGGCGCGGTTCCTCGCCCGCCAGGAGTTCCAAGGGTCCGTGCTGCGGCAGCTGGACGAGGCGAGCCGATATCTGGAGCTCAACAATCCCGTTCGCTCCGATATCGTGGGACTGTACCGCAACGATTCCTACGCCTATCCGCCTTCCGCGCTACGCGAGGCGCTCGTCAACGCGGTGACCCACCGGGATTACGACCGGCCCGGCCCCACATTGGTCAGCATCTTCTCGGATCGGGTCGATTTCGTCTCGCTCGGAGGCCTCGTCAAGGGCGCGACCCTGACCGACCTCGCCAATGGCGTCTCCCAGCCACGCAACACGGTGCTGGCGGACGTGTTCTACCGCCTGAAGCTCATCGAAAGCTATGGCAGCGGCATTCCGCGCATCATAGAGGAGTATGCGGGCGGTGGCCGGTTCCCGTCCATTCGCGTCACCCCGGGCGCGTTCACGCTCACCCTGCCCAGGCCCGGCGGAGACGGGGGCCACGGCGGAGACGGGGGCCACAGCGGAGGCGGAGAGGGGCGCCCCGCGCCACGAGCGGGAGACGGTTCCGCAGGGGAAGCCGGCACCGCACCCTTCACCGTCGGACCGTTCATCCGGAGTGACGGGGATGCGCAGACCGCCGTGCTCACCGGATACCCCATCGGCGAGGGCGTCGGCGTGCTCGACCTAACCCCCGCCGCACAAGCCCCCGCTCCCGCCGTCGCAGCCGGAACCACCGATCCGACCGGTCAGGCAAGCACGTTGGAGGAGATCACGCTCGAGCTCCTGACCGCCGCCCCTGCCGGACTGTCCCGGCTGGAGGTCCAACAGCGGCTCGGAGTGAACAAGAACCGCGCCGCCTACGTCCTGCGCAAGCTCGAACAAGCCGGCAGCATCGTCGCCACCGGGTCCGCCCGAGCCACCAGATACGCGGTGGCATAGCAGGCGACGGATTCACCGTTGACGTTGCAATTGTCATCCATACTGATCAATTAGGCTTTTTTGATTATGATTGAACATCGTAATGAACATGCTGAGCATAGGAGACGGCCCCGATGGAAGACACCGCACCCCCTCACCCTACATATGTCTCCCGTCCGGCGTTACTGGGCCGGCTGCTCGAGCACCGCGGCACCCCTGACGTCAAGGTCATCACCGGAGTCAGACGATGCGGCAAATCAACGGCGTTGACCATGCTCGCCGACGCCTTTACCGGCGACGGCGTTCCCGAGCGCAACATCTTCTACAAACGATTCGACGCCTTCGACATTCCACTGGACTACGACGCGGCGGATTTGCATGCGGAACTCACGGATGCGGCCGCACGGACGGATGACGCATACCCGTTCATCGTCATGCTCGATGAGATACAGGATGTGCCCGGATGGGAGAAAGTGGTCAGACGACTTCACACCAGGGAACGAACCGACGTCTACATCACCGGATCCAACGCCAACCTGCTCTCCAGCGACCTGGCCACCTATCTGACGGGACGGTACATCGAAATCCCCGCATTCCCCCTATCGTTCGGCGAGTACGTCGACTTCTCCCACACGATGACGGACTCGCAAGGCCGTTCCGACGACGACCTTCTGGCCGAATAACAGCCACGCCCTCAGTCTCACGTACACGCCCGACCGGATCTGACGCCGGAACGACGTCCGCCCCGCGTCGGCGAATGCGGGGCGGACGGGCGGAGACGGCAACGCGGCCGGGCGTCGGTCAGACGGCGTTCACAGGCGCACGAGGGCGCCTTCGTCGGCGGCGCGCTTGACGGCGTTGAGCACCTCCAGCGTCCTGATGGCGTCCTCGGGGGTGACCAACGGCGCCTCCTCACCGCAGATGACACGCTCGAAGTGGCGCAGCTGCAGGCGATGCGGCAGCCCCTCCCGAACGCCCTGGATCTCGCAGGTGAGCGGCTTGGTCCAGTCGCTCACGCCGTCCGCATAGGTGAACAGCTGCAGGCGTGGCAGCGACAGCGAGCCCTTCGTGCCCATGATGTAGTAGGCGTCCGTATCGAACGGGGCGAAGAACGGATTCTCGCGCGCGGTGGCCTCCCAGCTCCACGGTGCGGCGGCCGCGTCGGAAAGCGTGATGGTGCCCAGCGCGCCGCCGGCGAAGCGCACGGCGGCCACTGCGGAATCCTCCACCTCGAAGCCACGCGCGCAGTTGGCGGCCATGCCCTGGATCTCCACCGGCTCGCCGATGAGATGGCGCATGAGGTCCACATCATGCACCATGTTCACCAGGATCGGACCGGCGCCCTTCTTCCGACGCCATTCGATGTCGTAGTAGGTGTCCGGCTTGTACAGGTTGTACATGACGGACACGGTGACGATGCGTCCCAGCACGCCGGAGTCGATGATCTCCTTGGCGCGGCGCACCTTGGGATTGTGGCGGCGATGCTGGCCCACGAGGACGGGCACGCCAGAGGCGCGCGCCTCCCGCGCGAAGGCGCGTGCATCGTCGAGGTCGTCGCCGATGGGCTTCTCCACGAGGACGGGCACGCCCTTGGCGATGACGTCGCGGGCCATCGGCACGTGCAGGTGGTTCGGCGAGGCGATGATCACGCCGTCGAGCGCGACCTCGTCCAGCATGGCGCGGTAGTCGGCGTACCACGGCACGCCGGCCTCCCGCGCGACGGCTTCGGCCGAGGGCATCGGGTCGGCGATGGCGGCGAGCGCGGCGTCCGGATCGTCCTGGATGTAGCGGATGTGGTCGCGGCCCATCGCGCCCGCGCCGATGACGGCGATCTTCAGTTGGCTGGTCATGGTTGCTCCTTTGCTTGGAATGACGGTATGTATGAGTGGAGGTGAGGCCGGCTCGCGATGTCAGCGCATCGGGACCATGGTGCCGGCCCTGCGCACGCGCGCAGCGAGGACAAGCACGATGAGCAGGCCCGCGAGCGTGATGGCCGCGGCCGCGTAGAAGGCCATACGGTAGCCGTAGGCGTCGGAGTGCAGTCCGGTGGCAAGCCTCGGGCCGATCCACGCGCCGAGCGCGTAGCCGAGGAACATGATGCCGTAGTTGACGCCCAGATGCGTGGTGCCGAACGTCTCGCCGGTCAGCGGCGGGTAGATGACGAGCAGCGCGCCGAACGCGAAACCGAGCACGATGACGCATGCAATGAAGAACACGGCGTTGCCGGCGAAGGACATGGCCACCATCGCCAGAGCGGTGACGACCAGCATGATGGACAGGCACATGAACGCGCCGAGACGATCATAGAGCGCGCCGAAGGAGAGACGACCCGCGAAGTTGGAGATCGTGGAGATGGACACGGCCATCGCACCGAACGCGGCCGCGCTCATCGTACCGACCGCGCCGACCTGCTCCTGGGCGATGGAGGAGACGGCGCCCACGAGCATGGTGCCGGAGGTGGCGGCCATCGCGTACACGACAAGCAGGATGTAGAAGCGCGGGGTGGCGAGCATGCCCTTGAAGTCGAAGCCCCCGTCGCCGGCGGCGGCCTTGGCGGCCCCGGCCGGCGGGTTCCATCCCTTGGGACGGTAGTCGGCGGGCGCGGGCTGGACGAAGAAGGAGCCGGCGGTGATGGTCACCCAGAAGACGACGCCGAGGATCTTCAGCGCGTTGGACACGCCGAACGCGGAGGACAGGGCGTTGGCCACGGGCGCGAGGATGGCCGGTCCGATGGCGGCGGCGGCCAGCAGGACGCCGGAGGCCTTGCCGCGGATGTCCGGGAACCAGCGCTGGGCGGTGGTCAGGGCCGGATTGTAGACGAGCCCGTTGCCGATGGCGGCGATGAGGCCGTGGCACACGTACAGCATCGGCAGGCTGCTCGCCATGCCGGTGAGAAACCAGCCGAGGCCGAACACGAAACCGCCGGCGAGCATGACGGTGCGCGGGCCGAACTTGTCGCTGATACGTCCGGAGAAGATGCCGGTGACGGCCATGACGGTCTGGAAGATGGAGTAGGACAGGCTCACTTCGGCGGTGCTCCACCCGTGCTGTTCGCTCAGCGGGTTGAGGAACACGCTGAACAGTGCGATGGACGCGACGAAGAACATGACGACGAACGCGGCGGAGAGCACGCCGTAGCGGTTCGTTTCCTTGGATGCCATGATGGCGGTTTTCCTTTCCTGATATCAGGGTCCGCGCACGATGGGCCTTCGTCGGCCCGCACCGCGCGCATGGGTCGGCTGGTCTCCGGGGACGGCGGTCCTGCGGCACGCCGACCCCGGACGGATGGGTCAGAGCAGACCGCGCTCCTTGAGGGAGTTGAGCGCGAACTGACGTCGACCGCCCGGCTTGGGCGTCAGATCGCCCATCATCAGATGGAAGCCACCGTCCACGCTGATCTCATCGCCGTTGACGAAGTCGGACCGGGGGCTGGCCAGATAGGCCACGGCGTCGGCGATGTCCTTGACCTCGCCGATACGACGGGATGCGATGAGGCGCTCGCGTTCCTCGGTGACCTTCGGATCCGCGTAGAACGAGGCGGACATGGGCGTCTTGACGAAGCAGGGGCACACGCAGTTGGAACGGATGCCGAACGGCCCCCATTCGGCGGCGATCATCTTGGAGAGCATGCCCAGACCGGCCTTGGCGCACGAGTAGGCGCCGGAAAACGTCTCGGGCGAATGCGATGCGACGGTGGAGATGTGCACGATGCGTCCCGAACGATGCTCAAGCATCACCTTGCCGAACGTCTGGGAGACGATGAACGCGCCGGTGAGGTTGACGTCCACCACATCACGCCAGTCGGACAGCGGCAGGTCCTCCAAGGGGGCGAACCGCAGGATGCCTACGGTGTTGACGAGCACGTCCACGGTGCCGAAGTCGGCCAGGACGCGCTCCTTGAGCGCGGTGACGGCGTCGGCGTCGGCGATGTCGCAGCCGTAGCCGTGCGCGTCGACGCCGTGCGTCTCGCGCAACCGCGCCGCATAGTCGGCGGTGCGCGTCTCGTCCACGTCGACCAGCGCAAGCCGGGCGCCGGCGCGGGCCAGCTCCTCGGCGATCGCGGTGCCCATGCCGCCCACCGCGCCGGTGACGACGCATACGTCGCCGGCCAGTCCCAGCCAGCCGTAGCCGCCGTCGACGACGTCCGTCGTCTTCGTCCCGTCCGTCATATCTCCTCCTTCGTTCCGGCGTGCACCCTCACATGCCATGCTTCGGGTCCGCTCCGGACGCGACACGACGGCGGCCACGCCATCGTACGGTCCGGGAGCGCTGACGTCGCCGATGCTAGACTTTGCCCCGAGGTCAAGGTCAAATCGACCGGATGCCGGTGAGGACGATGAAAGGACGGACGGGACGCAAGGATGACGGAGAACGGCATGCGCGACGACGATCTGCTCACCATCGGCGAGGTCGCCAGACTCGACGGCGTCAGCACCAAGGCGCTGCGCTACTACGACGCGCACGGCATCCTGCGCCCGCTCGTCACCGACCCGCGCACCGGCTACCGCTACTATGCGCCCGACCAGATGATCGCCATGGACGTGATCCGTCTCTGCCTCGACGCCGGCATGCCGTTGGATTCCATCGCCTCGTTCCGCGCAAAGGACGGCACGCTCGACTGGCGCGCCCTCATGGAGACCGGACGCACACGCGTCGCCGCGGACATCGCACGGCTGCGCGCCCTCGAAGTGAGTCTGGACGACTATCTGGGTGAAATCACCCGCAAGGCGCGTACGCCGGACGACGGCGTCGTACGCTCCACGCTGCCGCCTTCATGGATGGTCGGTTCACCGTGGGAACGCGCTGACGCATTCGACACGGCCGCGTATCTGCGCGCGATGGCCGATCTGCGCGAAGCGACGCGCGCGGCCGGATTGCCGCGTCTGTTGCGTCGCGGCATCCTCGTGGATCCGTCCGACGGACGCACATACGCCTACCAGCAGTTCGAACCGTCCTGCGGCGGCGACCGTGCCGGTGACGACGCGGCCGCCGCACGCTTCGACACCCCGTTCACCGTCTTCCACCCGTCCGGCGGCGAGGCGCGCGGCGTTGTCATCGAACGCGAGACCCTCGGCGCCTGCATCGACGAGGCGTTCAACGCCATCGGGCGTGAACGCTCGGACGGGTGGCGGCACGCCACCATCTGCGAGATCTGGGGCAGTCACGACGCGCACGGCGCGATGCGTGTGCGTCTGACGTTCCATCACTGCGACGCCGGCCGCGTCGCACGTGACCGGCTCAGATGACCGCGGCCATGCCGACACGTGTGACACGCCCGGATCGCATATACGGGACATGGGTCGGGGTTCCGAAACGGACGTTTCGGAGACCCATATGCCGCTGCGTATACGCGACCCGGGCCGGCGCCGGCGACCTCGCTCAGTCGGCGGACTGCTGCGCCGCGTGCGCCTTCTTGGCGGCGGCGATCATGAGCTTGATGCGGTTGAGCTGGTTCGCCTCGCTCGCGCCCGGATCGTAGTCGATCGACACGATGTTCGCCTCCGGGTGCAGGCGGCGGATCTTGCCGAACATGCCACGGCCGGTCACATGGTTGGGCAGGCAGGCGAACGGCTGCGCGCAGATCACGTTCGGGCAGCCCTGTTCGATCAGCTCCAGGATCTCCGCGGTGAGCAGCCATCCCTCGCCGGCCTGCACGCCGATCGACGTGACCTCGGCTGCCTTCTTCACCAGTTCGGGCATCGGCTCGTCCTGCTGGAACTTGCCGTTCGCGGTGGCGATCGCGGCGCGGATCGGCCCGTTGTAGCGGTCCAGCGCCCAGCGCATGAGCGCGTAGCCGAGCTTGTTGCCGCCCTTGCCCAGATAGTGCTCGTTCCAGTCGTCCGTGTACGGGCGGGTCGTCATGAACTCCATGATGCCCGGCACCACCGCCTCGCAGTCCTGCGATTCGATGACGTCGACCACATGGTTGTTGGCGTCCGGCT
>Cebus_capucinus_imitator_PRJNA485217_SSR096__coassemble_325_pt1 | contig 24960 bp, 19 predicted proteins | sample Cebus_capucinus_imitator_PRJNA485217_SSR096__metabat2_high_PE_010 | metagenome-assembled genome bin Cebus_capucinus_imitator_PRJNA485217_SSR096 | reverse complement strand
TATGAGAAAAGCCCCGACGTTACCAGCATCGGGGCTTTGCGTTGATTGCCGGCTTACGCCCTAATCAACAAAGGGTCACGATATGAATCATATCACGATGCACGGCACGCTTACCGTGAACGGACGTACGGTGATCGTCCATCTGGGCGACCACGAGGCCATGGCCACGGTGGACGGCACGCACTTCAACGTGCGTAGCCTGTGGCAGCTGTACCAGCTGCTGCGGATGCTCGTGTAGCGGTCATAACGGGCGCGGCATCCGATTGGGCGTCGCGCCCCGTGACCTTGACTTCCACAGATTGTCGTCAATCCGATTGCGTCCTCCACGGAAATCCGCCGCCCACCGTCACATGACCTTGGTGCGTTCCAGGTTGTGGATGATCCAGTTGTTGAGGCGGATCACCGGCTTGCGCAGCACAAGGCCAAGCAGCAGCGGTACACTGCGATGATTGGGAGCCCCAAATCCCGATACCGGCCCCATGATTCCCGCCACAATCTTCTACACTGTCATCCGACCGGCAATACCACGAGTCTTGAGGAAGGGAGGCACGGAGCCATGGTCGGAACACCTCCAGCGACACTGGCAATCGTCGATAACGACCGCACCGTGTTATGGGCGTTACGCAACGCGTTGCGACTCATCGCACCGAATCTGACGATTCTATGGACCGCGGAGTCCGGCAGCGCCGCCATAGCACGATCACGGGAGTCGTGCCGTTGCCCTGATTTGCTGTTACTGGACATGTCCCTCATGGATATGCGTGGGCCATCGGTCTGCCGGGAGATACGCAAGACGGGAGCCAGACCGGCGATATTGGCGATGACGTCCTTCGCGCTCATGGACTATGCCGAAGATGCGGCGGACGCCGGTGCGCAGGGTATCGTATCCAAGCAAGGCGAATTCGGTGAACTGCATCGTGCCATAGATATGATTCTCGACGCGGCCATAGGCGTATACTCCGATGCGGTTCCCCGTGTCACATTCCAGAGCGCAGAGCAATCGTTCGACCGTGTACGGAACGAGAGGCCAAAGGGGGTTGGCGCGCTATCGCCCCGGGAGAACGAAGCCGTGAAGCTGTGCGTCGCCGGATGGTCTTCCGAACGAATCGCCACGAGAATGGGAATCAGCAAATCCTCCGTCGATACGCTGATGCAGCGGGCCTGTCGCAAGACCGGAGCAGGCAACCGCGTCGAACTCGCCATTCAGTGGTACAAAGCGTATGGTCCCGGATTATGATTGCCATGACGGAACGTCTTGTAGCCGTACGGCGCATTCGAGACAACCTTACATGCAATGAGCATCCGAGACTCCTCGCGCTGGCGGCGACGAGCGCCGCTGTGGATATCATCGTCGGATTCACCGATTCCTCACGGAGCGTCGTCGGCGTCATGCTCATGATGATGCATGCCATCGCCATGATCGGTATGGGAATTCAGCCTCTCATCGGCGCGTATGCAGTCGTACTGTGCTCCATGGCATCGGTACTCACTCCGGGTGTTCCCGGCAACGATCAGGCACTCGGCCTATGTCTCGCCATCGGCGTCATTGCCGTATTGCTGCCAGGGAAAAACACCGTGACCGTCGTAGCGGCTATTAATGCGGTCGATATCGCTGCGGCAATACCGGCCGACCAGTTGGTCGTGCATGCGGTTATCGCGGGTGGTCTTAACGCGCTGTCAGCCATCATCGGATGGTCAGTACGCCAATCGCAGAAATTCCACGATATACGAGAACGCAATCTGCAGCTCGAACGTGATTCCGAACGGCTCCGCCACATGCATCACAGTCTGCGGATCGCCCGTACCCTTCATGACTCCCTGACCAATGATCTCGCGCTGCTTTCGCTCATTGCACAGACCGCAATGAGGGGCGACGGCGTCTCTCCCGCAGAACGCGAATCATGGAACTTGGTGTACGATCACGTTCAGTTGGCGTTCTCCCACACGCATCGGATACTTGATCAACTCAGTGAAGACGGCGACGCCGGTGCAAGCGCACGACGAACGCCCACACCGCAATCGGCGGATCTCGCCACGCATCTTGGCGATATGGAACGACGACTACATCAAGCAGGATTCAAAGGATTGTGCGCGGCAGACGGGCCGAATATCATACTGTCGCCAATCATATATGATGAAATAGACAGCTTGATTACGGAAAGCTGTACCAATATCATCAAACACTGTCAGAAGGCTGACGGTACGTTCTTCATGCTTCTCACCATTGAACGTCATGGAATCCATTTCATGCAGATGAACAACACAACCTCCACCGGAGTCATGAATCATTCCATTCCTGAATCCGGAAGAGGTCTGCAGTATCATCAGATGATTATCCAATCCTTGCATGGGACACTCGAATGCAGGGATGAATCGAATGTCTGGACCATGCAGGCGTTCATTCCGATTGCCGGCACCAGCCGAATAGCCACTCAATGACCGAACAGCCGATATCGCGACGAGTGGAATGCCGGTCCCCAATGTCCAACGCCTCGATGCAAACCGGCGTGAACCCGCCGACAAGAGATAGCGTTACGATGATTGCCGCAAGTTTCTTCATCAATGCATCCTCCCACTGTTCTTCCCGCATGGGGAATCATCTCGTTGTATTATACTGAAATGCCTCTCATCGATATCGACTCGGTGGAATCCCAGCGACTTGACGCCGCTCAGGCATGCGACGCCAATGAGAATGCCGATGATGTTGGTGCAGATATCCGAAATATCCCAGACGCCCAGGTGAAGGGCGAACTCGGTGCTCTCCACCAAGACAGTTCCGCAAAGTCCCACTTCCATGGCGAATATGGTGCCTCTGAGTGAAGCAAGGAAGAAGCCTATTGGAATCAACAGAACGATGTTAAGTACAGGTGTAATGGATCCGTTACTCAATTCATCGAGAATTTCAGTAATGTCAAAATTGAAGCCCCAAGCCGTCACATTGCTCCATGATTTCAGCACCATGCAGACCATGAGACCGATTGCATAGGCAGTGCCGCCACACACATAGAGAGAAGTGGAAATACGTTGACTCATATAACCATATACAATGTATGAGCACCATGCTGTAGGAAGACATACCATAATGACATAGGTCAACATGGCTGCCGGTATCGAATCTTCAACCAATCCGGCCGTGATAAGCATCAGATACTGCCAGAATATTCGAAAATACGCACTGCTGAAAAGATACCAGCATATGCCCATCGACAACACCGTCACCGCCATTATCGTATGCCGTTTCATGCGGTAGATATCCTTTCTTCAGGGAATCGACGGTGCGGGAATCGGTCGATGCCGCACCGTCGATAACATCACCGTACGGATCCGCTTACTGAGAAACCGTCGCCACTCACGCTGGTGAAAGCCAGATAGAATGATGTCCCGTAATTCATGCCGCTCAACTCAATGGTACTGCTTTTACCTCCGGCAATACGGGTTGATCCGTATGCGGTGAAAAGAGTCTTGGCTTTTACATCGACAGTTGCTGAGCCTGTGTTATTGACGGTAATCGTATAGGAGGATTTGCCTTTGAACTTCCAATTCGTGTACAGAGTTCCACCGTACGAGGATCCGGAGAAAGAATACTTCCCGCTTTTATTGACCTCCCACACCTTCGAGGGGATGGAGCCGTCGCGGGTACCGGTTTCAGGAGGAGTGGCCACAAGATCGTAGGTCGTCTGATCCTGCCGTGGCTCATCTGCCAATGCCGTCGCAGGCAAGCCAAGCATTCCATACATCGTAATCAGCATTGCCGCACACAACGCCGAACAAGCCGAGAGAACACGCTTCATTGTCTGCATCTCCTTTCTCAAAATCAAGCAATGACAGTGGCCATCATAGGAGAACCGGACCGTCGGAAAAGCTCGCCTGTACGGAAAACACGACATCATAATCATCTTCAATGGAGCAGCTGCGCAAATACGCCGGACGGACCACAGGTTCATTCTCAATGCTCGAAGACGGACCGCCATACACTCCCGCAATGAAGCACGTCTTCATTGCAAGGCAAAACCGCCAATCACCGGTATTCCCGCGCTCATCGGTGTCCGGGAACGTCGCAACGGACGCGCGATCGTCATGCGTGCGTGTCCGTTGCAAAGGAACGGACTGGCTCCCGACCGCGCCCGGCGGGGGTGCCAGGCCGCCGTTACATGACCTTGGTGCGTTCCAGGTTGTGGATGATCCAGTTGTTGAGGCGGATCGTCGGCTTGCGCAGCACAAGACCGAGCAGCAGCGACGGGATGAGGAACAGCGCCAGCCTGCCCATCGCGATCCAGTACTCGTTGCCGTAGGAGCCGGCCATCGCCGCGTGCATCGCGTCGACGCCGTACGGGAACATCAGGAACTTCGCGATCGACTGGAAATACCAGGGCAGCGTCTCGATCGGGAACGTGCCGCCCGAGCCGGCCACCTGCATCACCAGCAGCAGCACGGCGATCGCCTTGCCCATGTCGCCGAACGAGACGGTCAGCGTGTACATGATGTTCGAGAACACGAGCGCCGCCAGCCAGCCGGCCAGCAGGAACCGCCACAGGCTCTCGCACTGCGCGCCCAGATAGAACACGTCGCCCAGGCACACGAGCGTGGCCTGCAGCAGCGCGAACACGGCGAAGATCAGATACCGGCCGAAGTACTCGTGGTGGAGTTTGAGCCCGAACCGGCGCGCATTGCCGGGAGTTTCGACGCGCGGCTTCATGAGCACGTCGAGCGCGGCGGCCGGTCCGGCCACACGCCCGGCGATGACCGCGTCGCGCAGTCCGGTGCGCGAGCCGAGCGGCAGTTCGTTGCCCAGGCCGAGGATCCTCGCCTTCTCATGGTCGGAGACGGCGACCTTGAGCATCGCGACGAGGATGATCGAGCCGACCCAAATGGACAGGATCGTGTAGAACGGGGTCATCGCCGACCCGTAGTTCTCCACCGGGTAGACGGCGACGCGGTCGACCTGCACGGGGGCGGAGATCAGCGTGGCGATCGTGTCCGCGTCGGTGCCGGACACGAGGGCGGACAGGTCCGTGCCGCCGTCGTCGAGCGTCGACGTGAACCGTCCGGCGAGCGTGTCGAGCCGGTCGGCGGCGTCGGTGAGCTTGCCGGCGGCCTTGTCCATCGCGTCGCGCGTGTCGTCCAGCTGGCCCGACAGGTCGCCGGTCAGCCCGTCGACGTCGGCGAGCGCCCCGGTCAGTCCGTCGACGACGGTGCCGGTCTGGTCGACGAGGCTGTCGAGCGTGGAGGCGAGCGTGTCGAGCTGCGGTTTGAGGGTGGTCGTGTACGAGTCGCGCACGTCGGCGACGCTTTGGCGCGCATCGGCGATCCTCCCGGCAAGCTGTTGGCGGGTGGCGTCGGCGTCGGCGGTGCCGTCGGCGATCTTGCGCGCCGCGTCGCCGATGGCGGCGGCGACGTCGTCGAGTCGCTGGCGTGACGTGTCGGCCTGGTCGGCGGCGGCGTTGAGCGCGTCCCTGACGAGGGTGAGGTCGGTCTGTCCGGCGAGCGTGCGCAGCGCGTCGGCGTAGTCGCCGATCGACTGCGCCTGGCCGGCGACGGTCGATTGCAGCGACGTGAGCCGGTCGTGGATCTGCCCCGACTGGGTGTCGATGCCGGCGAACGCCTGGTCGAGCTGGCCGGCGATCGTGTCGTACGCGCCGGACGCCTGGTCGAGCGTGGTGCCGATCGAGCCCATCGTGCCGTCGAACGCGTCGGCGAGGCTGTTCATGCCGTCGGCGGCCTGGCCGATGGCGGTCTTCGCGTCGTCGGCGCCGCCGCCGGTGCTGCCGAGCAGCTGGTCGGTGGAGTCGATGATGCCGCCGATTGCGCCGACGAGGCTCGAGTAGGCGCTCATCTGCGACGATCCGGAGCGCAGCCGGTCGGCGAGCGCGCCGATGTGCTCGGTCGCGTTGGCGACGTATTGGGCGGCCTGCGGGCTCTGCGTGTAGTCGACGACGCTGGATGCGAGGTCGAGGGCGACTTCGCCGATGGTCTTGACGAACGTCTGGTCGATGGTGGTGGCGACGGTGGTGGCGCCCTTGTCGGTGATGTGCGGGGCGATCGGGTTGACTTCCTCGTTGAGGTAGTACTCGAGCTGCGCGTGTTCGATGTCGTCCGAGAACACGGTCATCATGTCGGCGCTGAAGCGTTTGGGGATGATGAGCGCCGCGTAGTAGTCGCCGGAGCGTACGCCTTCGAGCGCCTCGTCCTTGTCGACGAACTGCCAGTCGAGGTCGTTGTTGGCGCGCAGGGCGCTGATGACGGTCTCGCCCACGTTGATACGCACGGGCATGAGGTCGGACTGGTAGCCGTCGTCGACGTTCGCGACGGCGACCTTGAGCGCCTTGGTGTTGCCGTACGGGTCCCAGCTGGCGGCGATGTTGTACCACGCGTACAGCGACGGCACCACGATGAGGCCGATGGCCACGATGAGTGCGATCACGTTGCGGGTGGCCTGGCGTACGTCGCGCACGAAGATGCGTCGGATGTTCCTCATCGTTCGTCTCCCTCGGTGGTGTCGGTCGCGGTGTCGGTCGAGGCCGCCGGTGGCGTCGCGCCGGCCTTGTGCTGTGGATGCCGCGCGGTCGTCATGACGCCGCCGTGGAGCATCGCGGCGCGGAATTCGTCGGCGCTCATGGCGCTCACGCCGATCTGCCGCGCGTAGCTGTCGCGCACGTATTCGACGACGATGAGATACGCGTCGATGAGCACGATCGACGCGATCCACGCGGTGAGCATCGCGATCTTCGACTGGATGACGAACAGGAGCACGAGGAACACGACCGGCAGCACGAGCAGCGCGGCGAGACCGGCGCGCACGAGCCGCGGGTAGCGGGCGAAGTAGCGGTGGGCGCGGCGCGTGACCACGGAGCGCAGGTCGTCGGAGTCGCCCAGCTCGCGCAGCAGCGCGTTGAGGCTGACGCGTTCGTCGACCATGCTGTGATGCTCGGTGATCATCAGGTCGGTGTCGCCCAGACGACGGTCGAACAGCGCGTTGAGGTTCAGCGCGTAGCGGCGCACGATCAGGCCGATGAACAGCGCGACCGGCACGTACCAGCACAGGTGGAGCATGTTCGCCGTGTAATGGTCGCCGTAGATGCCGGCGATGGTGCCGCGCATCGCGTTGATGCCGTACGTGAACGGCAGCCACGGGTGGATGCGGCGGAAGAAGTCGGGCATGAGCTCGATCGGGTACAGGCCGGACGCGCCGGGGATCTGGATGATGACGAGCACCACGCCGAGCGCCTTGCCGATGTGCCGGAAGGCGACGCCCAGCGCGTAGATGATGTTGATGTACACGAACGAGCACAGGATGCCGGCGAGGACGAACAGGCCGGGATGCTCGCATTGGATGCCGAGCGCCAGGTCGCCGACGGTCGCGATGACGGCCTGCAGCACGCCGATGACGACGAGCAGCAGCCAGCGGCCCAGGTAGGCGTGCGCGGCGGACACGCGCAGTCCTTCGAGGCCGTCGCGGTCGACTTCGAGCTTGTAGATGGCGATGAGCACGAAGCCGCCGACCCACAGCGCGAGGTTCGTGTAGAACGGGGTGACGGCCGACCCGTAGTTCTCGACCGGGTACACGGTTTTGGTGGACAGCGTGACGGGGCTGCCCATGAATTCGCCGATGCCCTCGGCGTCGAGGTCGAGCGCGTCGGCGATGCGACGGTAGGCGGCGGAGCTGTCGATCGCGGCGACGTCGTCGCGCACGCCGGCGATCTCCTCGTGCAGCGCGCCGAGCGACGTGTCGGTCTGCCCGATCGTGTCGGACGCCTGCCGGGCGGTGTCGGCCAGCTGGTCGAGGAGCGTGTCGGCCTGTCCAATCGTGCCGGTGAGCGAGGCGAGCGTGCCGGAAAGCGTGGACGAGAGCGTCTGGAAGCTGTCGAGACCCGAGTCGAGGCCGGGCGCGAGCGTGCCGGTGATGGTGCCGCGCAGCGTGGTGAGCGTGGTCGCGCCGCCGGTCGCGGCGGTGCCGACCGCGCCGCTCAGTCCGCTCACCGCGTCCTTGCCGGCGGTGACGAACTGTGTGGTCTGGCTGTGGAAGCCGTCGATGGCGGTGCGCTGGTCGGCGATGAGCGCGTCGATGTCGCCGATCCTGCCCCAGATGCCGGCGGCGATCGGGTCGGTGGTCGTCTGGTCGAATCCGGCGTTCGTCAGCGCGTCCTTGACGTTGGTGACGGCCGCGTCGAGCGCGTCGACCGCGGATGTGGTCGTCGTCGTGATCGAGTCGATCGACGACTGGGCGTCGTTGAATCCGCCGACGAGCGTGCCGGCGGCGGTGTTGACGTCGACGGCGAGACCGGACAGGCCGACGGCGCCCTGGTCCATCGCGTCGGCGGCCTTCGTCGTGAAGTCGGCGGATGCGCGGCGCGCTTCGGCCAGCAGCGGCGACGTCTGGTCGAGCGCGTTGCGCGCGGTGGCGATCTGCGCGTCGATCGCGGCGAGGCTCTCCTTGGCGTCGGCGGCCGTGTCGACCGTGTCGGACAGGGCGGTCTGCATGGCGCCCAGCGAGCGGCGCACGCGCGTCAGGTCGTCGAGCACGCCGTTGAGGCCGGTGACGACGGTGTCGCTCGCCGTGCCGGTCGCCTCGTCGAGCCGGTCGCCGGCCGACGCGATCGCGTCGGCGACGGCGGTGCTGACGGTGTCGACGAACTGCGCGTTGATCTGCTCGTCGATGGTGGTCGCGCCCGTGTCGGTGATCTTGGGCGCGATCGCGTTCTTCTTCTCGTTGACGTAGTACGTGATGCTGGGCCGCTTGCCCCCGTCGGTGACGGATTCGACGAGGCTCGCGCTGAAGTCGGCGGGCAGCACGATCGCCGCATAGTAGTCGCCGGATTGCACGCCTTCGACGGCGGTGTCCTTGTCGACGAAGCGCCAGCCGAGCGAATCGTTGTCCTTGAGCTGGGCGACGACCTGCGCGCCGGCGTCCAGGTGGCCGGTCAGGTCGCTGTCGGTGCCGCGGTCCTCGTTGGCGACGGCGACCTGCAGGTTGCCGGTGGCCGAGTACGGGTCCCAGTTGGCGAGGATGTTGAACCATGCGTACAGCGAGGGGATGATGGCCACGCCGATGGTGACGACCAGCGCCACCGGGTTGCGCACGATCCGCATGATGTCGCGGGTGAAGATACGCCAGACCGTCCGCATCCGTGTCCTCCGTCCGATTCGTTCCGTTGTATGCCGTTGTATGCCGTTGTGTGCCGTCCGATGCGACCGGCCGCGCGCGGCGATCCCCGGCCGTCGTGGCGTATGCGGTCAGCTGGAGAGTATAGGCGCGGGGATGCGCAAGCCATCCTCAGGCGAACAAAACCCGACACACGCATGGCGTATGCCGGGTTCGCCGGGTTCCGCGGCCGGCCGGGACTCGCCCTGACGGGTCCGCGGCCGATCGGGCTCACGGACGGCCCCTGAAACCGCGTAATGTATGCGCCCCGACGAAGATTCCGCGCACAAACCGCAGTTTCGAAGGTCCCTGACTGCGGTTTGTACGCGCCACCTCCGTCCGGACGCGCACAAACCGCAGTTTCGAAGGTCCCTGACTGCGGTTTGTACGCGCCGCCTCCGTCCGGACGCGCACAAACCGCAAAACCGGTCCGTCCTCCGCGTATGCCCGGTCCCGCGTGGCGTAGTATCGGAGCCTATGAGCGAATACACCGATATCAATGATGCAATCAGGCAGTTCCCTCGTCGCAAGGCCCGGACGCTGCGGTTCGGCTGCGGCGCCCCGCGTTCGGCGCGCGTGGTCGGCGACGGTTCGCGCGCGCTGTTCCTGCGCTCCGACGGTCCGGAGGACACCGTCACCGCACTGTGGATGAGCGGCTTCGACAAGGCCGGCGAGCCGCGCGAAATCGCGCTCGCCGACCCGCGCGTACTGCTCGCCGACGCGGACGACGAGGACGTGCCCGCCGAGGAGAAGGCGCGCCGCGAACGCGCCCGCGAAGGCGGCTCCGGCATCGTGTCGTACAGCGTCGACGCGGCCGGCGAACGCGTCGTGTTCACCATCAACGGACGCCTGTTCCTCACGCAGGTCCCCGCAACCGTCGACGCCGACGACGATACGGCCGCCGGCACGCGCCAGCTGGCCGCCGCGACGATGGACGCCGACCCGTCGGCGTACACGCCGGTCCTCAACCCGCGCATCTCGCCCGACGGCCGTCACGTCATGTACACGACCGGCACGCGCCTCGTCGTCGTCAGCATCGCCGACGACACCGACGACCATATCGCCGCGATCGCCGACGTGGACGCGCGCAACGCGGCCGCAGCCGACGCGCCGTGGCGCATCGGCCTGGCCGAATTCGCCGCCGGCGAGGAGATGGACCGCTACGACGGCTTCTGGTGGGCACCCGACTCGCGCGGCGTGCTCTACGAGACGTACGACACGACCCCCGAACCCATGTGGTACATCGCCGACCCGGCCAACCCCGACCATCCGGTGCCCGGCACCCGCTATCCGCGCGCCCTCACCCGCAACGTCGACGCGTACCTGACCCGCGCGGCGCTCGCGTTCGACGAGGACGGCCGTTGCACCGGCGTCGAAGCGTCCGCCGACGTCGCATGGGACCGCGAGGCGTACGAGTACGTCGCCGCCGTCAGCTGGACCGGTGGTCATGAGCCGCTCGTGCTCGTGCAGAACCGCCGTCAGACGCGCGACCGGGTGCTCGCCGTCGCCGCCGACGGCAGCGTGCGCGTACTCGAGGAGCACGCCAACGACCAGTGGCTCGACCTGGTGGGCGGCACGCCCGCCTACACGCCCGACGGCCGTCTCGTGTGCGCGCTCAACGACATGGATACCGACACGAACCGTCTGACCGTGGACGGCCGCGCGTTCACGCCCGTCGGTCTCAACGTGCGCGAGGTGCTCGACGTGACCGACGACGACGTGCTGTGCGTCGTGCAGCGCGACCCCGCGCTCCTGCCCGACGTGCCGGCCGTGTGGGCCGACACCGCCGACGGCCACGACGCGCGCAGCTTCGACGTGGTCGCCATCGCCTACGACGGCTCCTGGTCGCCGGAGACGGCCGAACCGGGCGTGTGGACGATGTCGCGCGGCGAGCGCGGCAACGTCGTCGCCGGTCGCATGATGGCGTCGCCGCGCACGCGCGTCAGCCACTGCGTCGACGTCACCGACATGGTCGTCGCCGACGACGGCGAGCCGGTCGGGCAGAGCTGGGCCGTCGCCGTCCTGTCGGACGACTCCGCCGAACCCGGTTTCGCGCCGAACGTGACGTTCACCCGCATGGGCGAGCATGCGCTGCACACGGCGATCATCGCGCCGAGCGAGTCCAGCCCGTACGCGCACGCCGCAAGTCTGCCGGTGCTCATGAAGCCGTACGGCGGCCCCGGCGCGCAGCAGGTCGTCGCCTCGCAGGCCTACTACTGGGACGCCCAGTGGTGGGCCGACCAGGGCTTCCTCGTCGTCACCGCCGACGGTCGCGGCACGACCGGCCGCGGACCCAAGTGGGACCGCGAGATCTTCGAGGACATGAAGGACGTGACCCTCGCCGACCAGGTGGAGGCCGTGCATGCGCTGCCCGACGCGGTCGCCTCGCTCAACGACGCGTTCGCCGCGCTCGGCGAGACGCGCCGCATCCCCGCGCCCGACCTGGATCGCGTGTGCATGATCGGCTGGTCGTACGGCGGCTTCCTGTCCGCGCTGGCCGTGCTCGACGCGCCCGACGTGTTCCACGCGGCGTGCGCCGGCGCCCCGCCGACCGACTGGACGCTGTACGACACGCACTACACCGAGCGGTATCTGGGCCTCGACCCGGAGACGTACCGGCGCAACAGCATCGTCGAGGATGCACCGAACCTGCGTCGCCCGCTCATGCTCATCCACGGCTTCGCCGACGACAACGTCACCATCGCGCATTCGCTGCGTCTGTCGCAGGCGCTCATGGCCGCGGGCCGCCAGCACACGTTCCTGCCGCTGACGGGCATCACGCACATGACCAACGACGAGACGGTCGCCGAAAACCTGCTCGTCCTCCAGCGCGACTTCCTGTACGACGCGCTGGGCATGCGCTGACGTCGGCCGACGCTGACGCCGACGCCCGATCCGACTGCGGTTCGTGCGCGTCCCGACGAAGGATGCGCGCACAAACCGCAGTCATGACCCCTCGAAACTGCGGTTCGTGCGCGCCTCGACGGAACCGCCGCGTACATTCCGCAGTTTCAGGGGGCTGATACTGCGGTTCGTGCGCGCCGTCTTCGTCGGGGCGCGCACAGACCGCAGTCCCGTCTCCACGTCCCGCGACCGTGCCGGGCGGGGACGACGCCGGCCGGACGGGGGCGTGGAGATTCGGCACCGGAAGGTCCCGCAGGAGGGTCCCACATTTGGCCAGTTCCCGCCACGCGCGTAGGATGGGGTATCGATATGCAAGAAAGGGACTACCATGAGCGTTCTCGACCGTTTTGAGAAAAGTGTGGAAGGCGCGGTCAATGGCGTGTTCGCCAAGTTCGGGTCGAAGGACCTGCAGCCCGTCGACCTGTCCAGCGCCCTCGAGCGTGAAATCGACGCCGAGGCCATGCCCGTCGGCCGCGACCGCACGGTGGCCCCGAACGAGTACCGCTTCAAGCTGAGCACCCCGGATTTCGACCGCATCGAACAGTGGGGGTCGGAGACCCTCGCCAACGAGCTGGCCGACAATCTCACCCAGTACGCGAAGAGCCAGCACTACGCCTTCGTCGGACCGGTCGTGGTCATCTTCGAGGAGGACCTCGACCAGACCCGCGGCAACTTCACCCTCAGCTCCGAATCGGTGCAGGGCAACGCCGTCCCGGTCACCACCGCATCCCAGTCGCAGGACGACCCGATGCTGGAGATCAACGGCAACCAGTACCTGATCACCAAGGACAAAACCGTCATCGGCCGCGGCTCCGGCTGCGACATCATCATCGACGACCCGGGCATCTCCCGACGCCACATGGAGATCGACATCACCGACAACGGCGTCATCGCCCGCGACCTGGGATCCACCAACCACATGTACATCGAAGGCCATCAGGTGCCGATAGCAACGCTGCTGGACGGCAACACCATCACGATCGGCCGCACCCGAATCCTCTACTGGGCTTCTGCGCAGGAACAGGAGTAGTCGGCGAGGAGCCCCCATGATCACCGAGCTCACCTTCGCGATCCTCAAATACGGTTTCCTGATCCTGCTGTGGGTGTTCGTATGGCTCTCCGTACGTTCGCTGCGCAAGGACATGGAGACGTTCGGCCCGAAGCAGTCGCGCACGCATCGGCGCAAGGAGCGCCGCGCGCGCCGGGCCGCCGAGGCGCCCGCGCCCGTCGCCACGTCGAGCGCGGCGCCGGCGCGTCCCGCCGCGCATGAGACGCCGCGCGCCGACGCGGGACTGACGCTGCTCGTCGTCATCGACGGCCCGCTCGCCGGCGCGAGCGTGCCGCTCGCCTCCGGCCCGATCTCGCTGGGCCGCGCCGCGTCGAACACCGTCGTACTCGACGACGAGTTCGTCTCGTCGCACCATGCGCGCGTCTACCAGGACCCGCTCACCGGCGACTGGGCCATCGAGGACCTGTCCAGCACGAACGGCACCGTCGTCAACGGCCAGCGCATCGGCGCGCCTACGATCCTCTCCGCCCGCGTGCCGGTGCGGATCGGCGCCACGACGTTCGAACTGAGATGAGCGCCCTCATGCCGAATTCAGCAGCCTCGAAGAACCTGTTCCTCTACTCCACCACCGTCTCCGACGTGGGCACCGTACGCTCCAACAACCAGGATTCGTCGTTCGCCGGCGGCCATCTGGCCGCGATCTGCGACGGCATGGGCGGCCACGCCGGCGGCGACACCGCCTCCACGATCGCGATCCGCTCGCTCGCCCACCTCGAAAGCGACGACGTCGACGGCGACGTCCAGACCGTCGCCCGCATGCTCGAATCGTCGGTCATCGCCGCGCACGACGCGATCGTCGGCAAGGCCAAGCGCGAGCGCCGCCTCGCGGGCATGGGCACGACCGTCACCGCCGTCGTGCTCGTCGCCGGCTACTGGGTGCTCGCCCACATCGGCGACTCGCGCGCCTACCTGCTGCGCGACGGCCAGCTCACGCGCATGACCCACGACCACAGCTACGTGCAGCATCTCATCGACATGGGCCGCATCGGCGAGGCGGAGGCGCGCAGCCATCCGCAGCGCAACGTCGTGATGCGCGTGCTGGGCGACTTCGACATCGACCCGCGTCCCGACATCGCGATCCGCAAGGCGCATCCGGCCGACCGGTGGATGCTGTGCTCCGACGGTCTGACCGGCGTGCTGGCCGATTCGACGATCGAGCAGGTGATGACCGACCTGACCGATCAGGAGGAGTGCGCCCAGCAGCTCGTGGCCATGGCCCTCAAGGCCGGCAGCACCGACAATGTGAGCGTCGTCATCGGCGACGCGACCCTCGCGCTCGACGCCGACGCGTTCGAGCTGCCCCATCAGACGCTGCTCGTGGGCGGCGCCGCCAGCGCCAGCCTCGAACCGATCGCCGACATCGTCAACGAGCCGGTCGCCACCGCGCCGGCGCTGCGCGAACGCACGTCGCCGGCCCAGCGGGCCGCGGCCCTCGCCCAGGGCGACGGCCGGCGCGCCGATCCGACGATGCGCGTCGTACAGCCGTCGACCGTACGCGAGGAGGCCGGCGAGCGCGCGATGCCCGACACCGGCGAGATCCCCATCGTGCAGAAGGCCGACGGGCGGCTGAGCACCGACCCGCACGACCCCGAGGTCGTGCGCGCGATCCGGCGCGAACAGGCCGAACAGCGCAAGGCCACGAACACCAAGCGCCGCCACGGCAGGCTCGCCGTGCTGCTGGGCGCCGTCGTCGCCATCGCGCTGGTCGCCGGCGGCATGGCGGGCGCCTACGCGTGGAGCCAGACCCGCTACTATCTGGGCGAGGGCGACGGCGTCATCGCGATCTATCGCGGCGTCAACACCGACCTGTTCGGCTTCAAGCTCTCGCATGAGGTCGAGGCGACCGACATCACCGTGGCGAGCCTGCCGCAGTCGTGGCGCGACCAGCTCGCCCAGGGCATCGCCGTCGACAGCCTCGACGAGGCGCGCGACCACGCCGACTACATCCGCGCCGAACGCGACAAGAGCACCGCCGACACCGCGGATGACACGCCCGTCGTCGGCGCCGCGGACGACGCGGCCGGCGAGCAGGCCCGCACCAAGGACGGGAAGGACGCGGACGGTTCGTCGGATCCGGACAAGTCGTCCGACGCGAAGAACGACACGACCGATACGGGGAAGGACGGCGAGACGCAATGATCGGCACCCGACTGCGCCAGGCCGCGCTCCTCCTGTTCGCCATGCTCGTCGGCTTCATCGGCCTGTTCCAGATGTTCGAACGCACCACCGGCACCTTCCCCACGGACTACGCCGTCCTGCTCGGCGTCGTCGCGCTCATGGCCCTCGGTTCATGGGCGCTCGTGACCAGATTCCAACCGTACGCGAGCCAGACCGTCATGGCGTGCGTGCTCCTGCTCAACGCCGTCGGCGTCACCATGATCGCCCGCATCGACCAGTCGATGGGCACGGCCGTCGCCATCCGCCAGCTGCTGTGGCAGGCGCTCGCGATCGTGCTCGCCACGCTCGTCATCGTGTTCCTCAAGGACTACCGCGTGCTGCGCCGCTTCTCCTACGTGAGCATGGTCACCGGCCTGGCGCTGCTGCTGAGCCCGATGCTGCCGTTCATCGGCGCGGACATCAACGGCGCGCGCGTGTGGATCAGGGTGCCGTTCACCAACAGCACCATCCAGCCGGGCGAGTTCGCCAAGCTGTTCCTCGCGTTCTTCTTCGCCGCCTACCTGTTCGACCACCGTGACCAGCTGGCCGTGGGCGGCAGGCGGTTCCTCGGCCTGCAGCTGCCGCGCATCAAGGACATGGGCCCGATCATCATCGTGTGGTTCGCGTCGATGGGCGTGCTCATCCTCCAGCACGACCTGGGCACGTCGCTCATGTTCTTCGCGATGTTCGTCGCCATGCTCTACGTCGCCACCGGGCGCCGCAGCTGGATCGTCATCGGCCTGATCGCGTTCGCCGCCGGCGCCGTCGTCGCCGCAAGCGTCTTCGGCCATGTCGGCTCGCGCGTCGAGGCGTGGCTCGAACCGTTCAGCGCCGAGCAGTACAACAAGGAGATCGGCGGCTCCTGGCAGATCGTCACCGGCATCTTCGGCCTGGCCTCCGGCGGCATCCTCGGCACGGGACTGGGGGAGGGGTATCCGTCGCTCACCACGTACGGCAACTCCGACTTCATCTACACGTCGCTGGGCGAGGAGCTGGGGCTGACCGGTCTGCTGGCCATCCTCATGGTCTACCTGACCATCATCGCCTCCGGGTTCATCACCGCGATGAAGATCAAGGACGGCTTCGGCAAGCTGCTCGCCTCCGGTCTCGTGTTCACGATGGCGTTCCAGGTGTTCACCGTCGTGGGCGGCACCACGCTCGTCATCCCCCTGACCGGCATGACCCTGCCCTACATGGCCGCCGGCGGCTCGTCGCTCATCGCCAACTACATCCTCGCCGCGATCCTCGTGGTCATCTCCAACGCGGCCAACAAGCCCGAACCCGACCATGAGCTGTCCGAAACGTTCCAATACGAAGCGCTCGCCGCCCTGCGTGACCATGAGCTCAAGGAGAGGGGCGCCCGATGAACAAGTCCCTACGCCAGCTCTTCACCGCCGTCCTCGTCCTGTTCGTCATCCTCGGCATCTCCACGACGATCCTGTCGGCCATCCGATCCGACGAGCTCAACGCCGACCCGCGCAACGCGCGCGCCATCTACCACACGTACGGCACGCCCCGCGGCCGGATCCTCACCGCCGACGGCACCGTCATCGCCCACTCCGACGCGTCCAACGACGCGTTCAAATACCAGCGCGTCTACGAGAACGGCGACGTCTACGCGCCCGTCACCGGCTACTTCTCCATCACGCAGGGCACCGACCGCGGCATCGAGGACTCACGCGACAGCCTCCTGTCGGGCGAATCCGACGCACTGTTCTGGGAACGCGTCAAGGCCGTGCTCACCGGCACGCAGAACTCCGGCGCCACGATCGAGACGTCCATCGACGCCACGCTCCAGACCCTCGCCTACCAGCTCATGGACGGCAAGGACGGCGCCGTCGTCGTCACCCAGCCCAAGACCGGCCGGATCCTGGCGATGGTGAGCACGCCCAGCTACGACCCCAACCAGCTCGCCTCGCACGACACGCAGTCGGCGAACCTCGCCTACCAGCAGCTCATCGCCGACGAGGGCAACCCCATGCTCAACCGCGCCATCAGCGAGCTCTACCCGCCCGGATCCACGTTCAAGACCGTAGTCGCGGCCGCCGCGATCGACGGCGGCGACTACGCCATCGACTCGCAGATCCCCGCCGGCGCGTCCTACACGCTGCCGGGCACCGACGTGCAGCTGACCAACGCGTCCGCGCAGGGCGCCGGCACCGACGGCACCATCTCGCTCGAGGACGCGCTCGCCTACTCGTCCAACACCGCGTTCGCCCAGCTGGGCGTCGCGATCGGCCAGGACCGGATCGACGCCATGGCCGCCAAGCTCGGCTACGGCACGTCCATCACCGTCGACGGCACCGTCTCGACCGGCCACCCGATGACGTCCGTCGCGGCCAAGCTGCCGTCCGACATGAGCGACGACCGGCTCGCCCTCGCCTCGATCGGCCAGGGCGACAACCTGACCACCCCGCTGCAGAACGCGCTCATCGCGTCCGCCATCGCCAACGACGGCACGCTCATGCGGCCCACCCTGGTCGACCGCGTACGCTCCAGCGACCTGTCCGTGCTGTCCGAGACGACGCCGCAGGTCATGTCGCAGGCGTTCGGCAAGGACACCGCCGACCAGCTCACCCAGGGCATGCAGTCGGTCATCACCAAGGAATACCCGGACCTGGCCATCGACGGCGTCGCCGTGGCCGCCAAGACCGGCACCGCGCAGATCGGCGCGGACAACGAGAGCATCGACGGATGGATCATCGGATTCGCGCCCGCCGACGACCCGCAGATCGCGGTGTCCGTCGTCGTGCACAACACCGACCTGTACGGTTCGCTGACCGCCGGCCCGATCATGAAGGCATTGATGGAGGAGGCGCTCAAGCAATGAGACTCATCGAAGGACAGCTCATCCACCGACGATACCGCCTCGACGCCCGCCTCGCGCAGGGCGGCATGGGCGAGGTCTGGCGCGCCTGGGACATCCAGCTGGGACGTCCGGTCGCCATCAAGGCGCTGCGCTCCGACCAGGCCGACGTGGAGGCCAAGCTGCATCGGCTGCGCGCCGAGGCGCACAACTCCGCCAACCTCGCGCACCCCAACATCGCGGCGCTGTTCGAATACTACGAGCATGACGGCATCGGCTTCCTCATCATGGAGTACGTGCCCAGCAAGTCGCTCGCCGACCTGTTCCACGAGCGCGGCGCGATGGACCCGACCGAGCTGCTGCCGATCCTCATCCAGACGGCGCGCGGCCTGTTCGTCGCGCACAGCCACGGCGTCATCCACCGCGACGTCAAGCCGGCCAACATCATGGTCGCCGACGGCGGCGAGGTGAAGATCACCGACTTCGGCGTGAGCTACTCCACCAACCAGGAGCAGATCACCCAGGACGGCATGGTCGTGGGCACCGCCCAGTACATCTCCCCCGAGCAGGCGCAGGGCCATCAGGCCACGCCCCGCTCCGACATCTACTCGCTGGGCGTCGTCGCCTACGAGGGTCTGTGCGGCCACCGTCCGTTCACCGGCGCCACGCCCGTCGACATCGCCGCCGCGCACGTCAATGATCCGGTGCCGCCGCTGCCCGACACGGTCGACCTGCAGCTCAGCCAGTTCGTCATGTCGATGCTCGCCAAGGATCCGCTCGACCGGCCGGCCGACGCGCTCGTCGTCTCGCGTACGCTCGCCCGCATCGAGCGTCGGCTGCTCGACCAGGCGACCGCGCAGAGCGACGACACGACCGTCAGCCCCACCGGCCGCATGCCGCGGCGCGTGCGCAGCCGGCCGCACGCCGTCAACACGCTGCTGCGCGCCGTCGACCCGGAGCATCTGACCGCACGCCGCGTCGACAGGGCCGACCCGCCCATCCGCGTGCCGTCGGCGCCCACCACGCCGCCGGCCGCGGCCCGCGCGACGACGCCGCCCGCCGTCACGCCGTCCATCGCCGGCACTCCGCTGCCCGACCTGCCCAGCCTGCCGGACCTGCCGTCGGCCATCGGCATGGCCCTCGCCACGGGCGCCGGATACCGGGCGGCCGGCATGACCGGCGTGACCGGCACGACCGGCACGACCGGCGGCATGACCGTGCCGTCCGGCACGACCGGCACGCCCACCCCGGCCGCAGGCGACGCGGCCGTCCACCCCGACACTCAGGACAGCGCCGCATCCCCTGCGGACATGCGCAACCTTTGGGAGGAACAGCAATGAGCAACATGCCCAACTCGCTTGCCGACGGCCGCTACCAGCTCGGCCAGGCGATCGGCCACGGCGGCATGGCCGAGGTGCGCGTGGCCCTCGATACGAGGCTCGGACGCACCGTCGCGATCAAGATCATGCGCGCCGATCTGGCCAACGACCAGATCTTCCTGTCGCGCTTCCGCCGCGAGGCGCACGCCGTCGCGCAGATGAACAACGCCAACATCGTCAACATCTACGATTCCGGCGAGGAGAGCGTCGTCAACGAGCACGGCATGACCGAACGGCTGCCGTACCTGGTGATGGAGTACGTCAAGGGCCAGACCCTGCGCGACATCATCAAGGCCAACGGGCCGCTGTCCCAGCGCGACGCCGAACAGGTCATGCTCGGCGTACTCGGCGCGCTCGAATACTCGCATCGCATGGGCATCATCCACCGCGACATCAAGCCCGGCAACATCATGATCAGCGAGCAGGGCGTCGTCAAGGTCATGGACTTCGGCATCGCCCGCGCGCTCGACGACTCCGCCGCCACGATGACCCAGTCGCAGGGCGTGGTCGGCACCGCCCAGTACCTCTCCCCCGAGCAGGCGCGCGGCGAGACCGTCGACATGCGCTCCGACCTGTACTCCGCCGGCTGCGTGCTCTACGAGATGCTCACCGGCCGCGCGCCCTTCACCGGCGACTCGGCCGTCGCCATCGCCTACCAGCACGTCTCCGAGGTCGCCACGCCGCCCAGCGCGCTCGTGCCCGGCCTGCCGGCCATGTGGGACTCGATCTGCGCCAAGGCCATGGCCAAGGACCGCCAGAACCGCTACGCGACCGCCAACGAGTTCAAGAACGACATCCTCACCTACATGAACGGCGGCATGCCCGTCGCGGCCGCATTCAACCCGCTCACCGACCTGTCGAACATGAAGGCCCGCAAGCAGGCCGAACAGGACGCCGCCGCGATGGGTCAGACCCAGACCATGGGACGGACCGCCACGATGGGCACGGTGCCGATGCCCGCCGCCACCGCGGCCATGCCGGCGACGATGGGCGGCGAGACCACCACCACGCAGGCGTTCAACCCCGTCACCGGCCAGTTCGAGGCCGTGACCTCGCTCCAGCCGGGCGGCACCGCGGTCAGGTCGCGCGCCGAACAGCGCGCCGAGGCCGACCGCGCCAGACGCAGGAAGGTCATCATCGGCTCGATCGTCGGCGCGATCGTCGCCATCGCGCTGCTCGTCGGCGCGTTCGTCATGCTTCAGGGCCGCGGCGGCGCCGACGACCAGCAGGTCAACGTGCCCGACTTCACCTCGATGTCGAACATCACGTCGGAGAAGATCACCGCCCAGCTCGAGGAGCTCGGCCTCGTCGCCGACATCCTCGACGACGACGATTCGACCGAGCCGGAAGGCACCGTCACCGACCAGGACCCCGCGGGCGGCGCCAGCGTCGCCAAGGGCAGCACCGTCAAGGTGTGGATCTCCACCGGCCCGCAGTCGGTCAAGGTTCCCGACGTGTCCGGCATGAGCCAGGACGCCGCACGCACCGCATTGCAGCAGAACGGATTCAAGGTCGCCTCGTCGACCCGCACCGAGGACAGCGCCGGTGTGGAGAAGGACAAGGTCGTGGGCACCGACCCGGCCGCCGGAACCAGCCAGACCAAGGGGTCGACGATCACGCTCATCGTCTCCACCGGACGCGCCGCCATACCCGACCTGGCCGGCCAGGCCAAGGATGCGGCGATCCAGACGCTCAAGGCCATGGGCTTCACCTCGACCAGCGTCAGCGAGAGCTACAGCGACACCGTGCCCGAAGGTGCGGTCATCGGCACCGACCCGGCTGCCGGCACATCCGTCGAACGCGGCACCACCATCGGCATCATCGTCTCCAGCGGCCCGCAGCCGGTCACGGTCCCCTACCTGATCGGCCAGACGTACGCCGACGCCAAGAGCCAGCTTGAAGCGCTCGGCCTCGTCGTCGCCCTCACCGACGGCTCGTCCACCAGCGCCACGGCGATCGTGACCGCCACCAACCCGGCCAACGGCAACACCGCCAAGCCCGGCGAGACCGTCACCCTCACCACCGCCGACCCCGTCACCCCCGACCCGGATCCGGGCGCCGACGATAGCGGCAACAACGGTGGCGACAACGGTGGCGGTACCGATGGCGGCGGTACCAGCGGCGGCAACGGCGGTACGACCACCCGCCCCTGACCGGTCTCGCCGCCTCGATTGCGGCCGTTCAGCGGGCCACCTTGGGTTGCAATCCAGCGCAGCGTCCCACCGCGTCATCCTGACCACACGCGGCCAGCCAGTTGGCGAACAGCCGATAGCCGTCCTGCGTCATCACCGACTCGGGGTGGAACTGCACCGCCGCCAACGGCAGGTCACGGTGACGAATCGCCTGAATCGTCCCGTCGTCCATCGCCCGCGCCGTCACGACCAGCTCGTCCGGCATCGACGCCGGGTCGATCGCCAGCGAATGGTAGCGGGTCGCCGTCATCGGCATCGCCACGCCGGCGAACACGCCCTCGCCGTCATGCTCCACCGGGCTTGTCCGCCCGTGCATGATCGTCGGCGCGTGCCCCACCGTACAGCCGTACACCTCCGCCAACGCCTGCAATCCCAGACACACGCCGAACATCGGCTTGCCCTGCGCCGCGCATCGGCGAATCACGTCCTCGCTCGCCCCCGACTCGGCCGGCGCGCCCGGACCCGGCGAGATGAGCACGCCGTCATAGCCGTCGAGCAATCCCGGCGCGTCCGCGTCGATCGCATCGTTGCGTACGACGGTCACGTCCGCCCCCAGCGTCTTCAGATAGCCGACGATCGTATAGACGAACGAATCGTAGTTATCGACCACCAGAATGCGCGCCGAATCCGTCATAATTCCTCCTGCCGGGCCGTACGGGCCGCCGTCGGGCCTCCCCTGCGAAGACCGTGTCACCGCACCCAGTGTATCCTCACGCGATGCGACGGCGTCGGGAATGATCGGAATGCAGCACGATGGCGCTCGCTGGCGTCGTACAGCGGCACCCGGCATCGACAATCCGCCGTCGGATGGTCCGGCCCGGCGCGGTCCGACCGTCAGACCGCGGTGAAATTCGACATCTGCTGCAGATACGGGATGGTCGATGCCGCCCACGGGAACCCCCATTCGAACAGCGCCGCCGCCGCCGCGAACGCCAGCAGCAGCACCAGCAGCACCCGGATCGGCAGCACGCCCGGCTGATGGCGCATCAGCCAGCCGTACAGGCTCACGTCGGGACGACGGCGCTCGCCCGCGCGGATCGCACGCAACAGCGGGAACCGCCAGGCCACGAGCGCCGCGACGAACACGATCGCGTACGCGACGAGCGCGAACGCCACCACCGGGGCCAGCGAGTCGAGCCGCGCTGCCGGCGAGACGGTCGTGTCCATGTTGTTCGTGAACGTCACGCCGCCCGACGCGTCGCTCGTCGCCAGCTCCTGCGGCCAGCCGTCGGCGACCTTCGCCCAGTACTTGAGCGTACCGTAGCTGATCCAACGATGAGTGGGCGTCGAGTACTTCGGTTCGCACGTCGTCATCGTGATCATGCGCTCGGTGGGAGCAGCCCCCGGATCCAGCGGATTCTCGCCGATCACGCGCACGTCCTCGGGCAGCACGATCTCGCTGGACGTGTACTCGTACACGTACCAGTAATCCTGCGTGCGCACCACGATCGCGTCACCCGGCTGCAGCTTGTCGACATCGCCCAGCGGCTGCCCGTAGCCGTTGCGGTGGCCGGCCAGCGCGAAATTGCCCACCTGACCGGGCCACTGCGACTCCGTGTAATGGCCCAGACCGTGCTTGTTGAGCTGGGTGAGCGACGTGCCCTGCACCAGATTGCGCTCCCACTGGTCGCCGAAACGGGGGATGTACACGGTGGCGATCAGGTCGCCCTCCGCCGCCGACTCCGGCTGGACCGGCGGATCGCCCTCCTGCGCCGGCGCGACCGCATCCGTACTGCCCGACCCCGGCGACGTCCAGTTGGCCGTCTGCCGCATCTCGACCTGCGCATGCTCCGACTGCACGCCCGTCCACCACATCTGCCACACGACGTACAGGCCGCACACGGCCGCCATCGTCAGCAGCAGCTCCGCGATGATGCCCAGCGCCGACCACAGCGGTCCCTGACGGCGACCACCCGCGTCGGCGGCGCCCGGACCGCCCGTGCCGCCGCCCGTGCCGCCCGGACCGCCGACGCCGCCATGCGACGCGTGTCGGCGCTCGCGGCGCGACGGTATGTCGGCACCGTCGGCGGCATCATGGTCGGCGTGCCGGTGGACGGTCGCCAGGCGCAGCGACTCGCCCGGATCGGCGACGTCCTGCATGCGCAGCAGCAGGTCGGCGGTCGTCTCCCCATCCGCCGACGGTACGGTCGATCCGGTCATGGCGTATCCTCCCCTTCATCGTCGATTACGCTCGAATATTGCAATGATTGCAGCGACGCCGCGGATTCCGGGAACTCCAGCAGGTCGCTCTCCTCGACCTTCCACCCCAGGCCGAACGCGCTCACGTACTCGCGGTAGATCCGCACGTCCTTGGATTCGTCGAGCGCCTTACGCATGTCCTCGACCGGACCGATCGCCTTGATCGTGTACGGCGGCGAATACTGGCGGCCCTGCAGCAGCAGCACGTTACCCTGGCAGATCACCGCCGAATTGAACAGGACGCGCTGGTCCTGGATCATCATCGACTCGGCGCCACCCGCCCACAGCGCGTTCACCACCGACTCGACGTCCTGCTGGTGCACCACGTAGTCGTTGATGTTGGACACCGACCCCGAACCGTCGACCTTGCTCTCCCACAGCGGGGAATCGTCGAGCGTGACCGTCAGGCCCGGGCCCTCGACCGCGGGCAGCGTCGTACCCGAACCGGCGTCCTCGCCGCCGGATGCATCGCCCACGTCGCTGGCCAGATCCTTGAGCGTATTGACCTGCGCGCCCAACCGGCTGATATCATCCTGCAGTTCCGTCACACGCTTCACGCGTTGCTCGACCAGATCGGCCGTATCCGACGACACCACGGCGGTGCGGTTGAGCCGCGCGTTCGTCGCCAGCAGGAATCCGGTGAATGCGACCAGCAGCAGCACGGCGACACCGCTGAACAGCGAGCGCTTCACCGCGTGCCTGCCGGTGCGTCGTGCCATGGTTCCTCCTACCGACGTTCTGCGCCGTCCCCCATCCGATGACGGCGTCCGCCCGCGAACCCCGTCCCGGAGAGACGGCCCACGCGCCGAAACGCGTACCCGTTCGCAGACGATGTGTCCGCCAATTCGAGTCTAACCACTATTATGACTTCTAGCCTATATACAAGGAGACTACGCTCATGGCAGAGACACAGCCGAACGAAACCGAGACGGAGGCCCAGAAGGAGGCCCAGAAGGACTGGGCGGAAGCGACGGAGCCCGCATCCGAGGCTACGGCCCCGACCGCAGCCGAGGGGGCCGAGACCACCGAGGTCGCCGACGCCGATAAGGAGACCGTCGAAGACGACGAGGACTTCGGCGTGCCGATGGAGCAGGTCGAGGCGCTGCTCAACGCGA
>Cebus_capucinus_imitator_PRJNA485217_SSR096__coassemble_285_pt1 | contig 30430 bp, 22 predicted proteins | sample Cebus_capucinus_imitator_PRJNA485217_SSR096__metabat2_high_PE_010 | metagenome-assembled genome bin Cebus_capucinus_imitator_PRJNA485217_SSR096 | reverse complement strand
AGCAGACGCGACAGGATGTTGCCGACGGACGGGCCGCCGTCGCCGTCGAACGTGGTGGTCGCCCCCTCGGAGCCGGTCGGATAGTCGAACTCCCACGACTCCGTGCCCTCGGGCGCGCCGACGATCGAATACTCGGTGGCGTTGGGCGAGAAGTAGATGCGCGGCTCGTAGTCCTCGGCGTCGGTGAGCGCGCCCTGGGTGGGGATGCCCGATTCGAAGAACATCGGCTGGCCGTCGGCGGTCACCTTGTTGCCGTAGGCGGCGACGATGCCGTAGCCGTGCGTGTACACGGTATGGTCGTTGACCCAGTTGCGGTTGTCGAGGCCGTCGAGGTCGAGCTCGCGCGCGGCGATGACCGTGTCCTGGCTCTCGCCGTCGATGTCGTACTTGTCGACGGCGAGCGTGTCGGCGAACGTGTAGTACTGCTTCGACTGCTGCAGCTGCTTGAACGTGGGCGAGACGATCTGCGGGTCGAGCAGGCGGATCTGCGCGGTGGCCTCCGTCTCGCCGGCGAGCGCCCCGGATTCGCCCTTGGTGGTGGCCTGGTACTGGTCGACCTGGATGTCGTTCAGGCCGTACGCCTCCTGCGTGGCCTTGATGTTGCGTTCGATGTACGCGGATTCCATCTCCTGGGCGTTGGGGTTGACCTTGAAGCGCTGCAGGAGCGCGGGCCAGGCGACGGTCAGGACCATGGCGACGACGACGAACGCGGCGATGGCCACGACGGGGGTGCGCCATGCCTTGATGGCGGCGACGGCGCGCACGGTGGGCTTGGCGGGGCCTTCGAGCGCGTGGGAGCGCATGAGCCACACGCCCAGCACGATGCCGAGGAGCACGGTGAGCGCGGCCATGACGATGGTGACGGGGATGGTGGCGTTGACGGTGGTGTAGGTGGCGCCGGTGATGCGGTCGCCCTGTTCGGTCAGATGGGAGAACATGGCGATGATCTGCCGGGCGGCCCAGGCGAGCATGTTGAGCATGAACCAGATGGCGATCTGGCGGCGCGCGCGTTTGGTCACGTCGAGTACGCCGCGGCCGTGCACGGGCATGGTGAAGCGGATGCCGCCCATGAGCAGGTGGGTGACGGCGCTGAAGAGCAGTCCCATGAACAGGAGCATGGACACGGCGGCGACGACGAGTCGCAGACCGGGCAGCACGAATATGTAGAAGCCGTTGTCGAGGCCGAACTGCGGGTCGGTGGTGCCGAAGGACTGCGCGTTGAACATGAGCAGGATCTCGGTCCAGTTGGCGTTGAACTGGGCGCCGAACATGATGCCGACGATCAGCGAGACGCCGGCGGCGACGCGCCGGGCGGTCGTCGAGCTGACGGATCGGCCGATCTCGACGACGTCGCCGTTGATGCGGAACGTGGAGCCGTCGGACGAGTCGGGACGCGCACGGATGGCGAGCGCGGCGGCGATGAAGCCGGTGAGCGCCACGAGGATCGCATAGGCGACCCATACGCCGATCTTGACGCCCAGCTGCGTCCAGACGACGCGTTCGAATCCGAGCTGGCCGTACCACATGAGGTCGGTGATGAAGCGCGACAGGCCGAAGAACAGGCCGACCGCCACGGCCAGGACCGCGACGAGCGCGATGAGGACGGTGGCGCCGCGGTCGGGACGGCGTGCCGCGGGCCGTGCGGCGATACGGGGGCCCGTGGGGCCGTGCGGCGGGCGGCGGGCACCCGACGTGGTGCCGGACGGCCGCGCCGCATGCGGCGTGTGCGGCACGGCGGTCTCGTCGCCGTCGGCCTGCACGTCGATGATGACCGGTTCGTCATCGTTGGCGGCGTCCCGTCGGTTGCGTCCGCGCTGCGCGTCGCGCGGATCGAATCCCAGGGACTCGGGGTCGAACATATCGAAAAGTGACATGACGCCAGCCTATCGTCAAGTGCGGAACGGCGTTACGCCGTGGGCGTGCGGCGGACCGGACGGATGCGGCGCATCCGTCCGGTCCGCCGTCATTGCGTTCCCGTCGTCCACTCGCTCTCAGCGGGTGCGGAACGGGACGCGCTTCGTCTTGGAGCGGTGACGACGCTGGGTCGGCGCATCGCCGTACCTGGCGGCCATGCGCCGTTCGTGGCGCTTGACGTCCTCGGACCGCTCGTCGACGATGATGCGGTTCTCATCCTTGCGATGGATGCGCTTGCCGGAACCCTGCCCGCGACCGCGGGATTCATGCCCGTCGCGACCGTCGCGACCGCTTCGACCGCCGCGGTCGCCGGACCGGCCTTCGGCCGTCCGTGCGGCCTGTTCCAGCCGTTCGGCCGCGCGGCGGCGACGGCGCTCCTTCTTCATCGCGTTGCGCTCGTGCATGAGGCGCGTCGCACGCTCGTCGCGGCTTTCCGGCTTGTCGTCGCCGTCCGGGACGGGCATGTGCGCGAGCGCCTTGCCGCGGTCGTCGGACCGTCCGCCGCGTCCCTTGCGGTCGTGCTGCCTGCGTCCGCGTCCGCCGGCCGGCTGCGTCCGGTCGAGGCTCCAGCCTTCGACGGGTTCGGCGACCGGTCCGACCAGTTCGAGGACTTCGGGCGAGTCGTGCCGCACCTTGACCGGCGTGACGTCGATGCCGGCGGCCTTGAGCATACGCCGGGCCTCGCGCCGCTGGTCGGGGGCGACGAGCGTGACCACGACGCCCGACTTGCCGGCGCGCGCGGTGCGTCCCGAACGGTGCACGAACGATTTGGGGTCCTCCGGCGGGTCGACCTGGACGACGAGTTCGACGTCGCTCACGTCGATGCCGCGCGCGGCCACGTCGGTGGCGACCATCACGTTGACGTCGCCTTCCTCGAATGCGGCGAGGTTGCGGTCGCGCTGGTTCTGGGAGAGGTTGCCGTGCAGTTCGGATGCGGGGATGCCGGACTGGGTGAGTTTTCTGGCGAGGTTCTTGGCCTGGTATTTGGTGCGGGTGAACAGGATGCGCTTGCCGGTGCCGGATGCGAGCACGTGCACCATGTCGTTCCTGTCGGACTTCTCGATCTCGAACACGTGCTGTTCCATCGTGTCGACGGCGTCCTCGGGTTCGGCGACGCTGTGGACCTTGGGGTTGCGCATGAAGTCGCGCACGACCTCGTCGATGCCGTGGTCGAGCGTGGCGGAGAACAGCATGTGCTGCGCGTCGGGGTGGATCTGTTCGAGGATGCGGCGCACGGGCGGCAGGAAGCCCATGTCGGCCATCTCATCGGCTTCGTCGAGGACGACGACGCGCACGTCGGACAGTACGAGCGCGTTCTGGCGCAGCAGGTCCTCGAGCCGGCCCGGACAGGCGACGACGATGTCGGCGCCCGCCCTGAGGTCGCGGATCTGTCGGTTGTAGCGCACGCCGCCGTAGACGGTGGTGGTGGTCATGCCGGCCATGTCGGCCAGCGGTTCGAGCACGTCGTTGATCTGGTTGGCGAGTTCGCGGGTGGGGGCGAGCACAAGGCCGCGCGGATGCGGCGTGAAGCCGTCCGCGGTGCGCTCCTCGAGATGGGATGCGCGCACCGCCTTGACGGCGCGCCGGTATTCGGACATCGTCATGCCGGGTTCCCATGCGGCTTCGCACAGGCGTGCGGCGAGGGGGATGCAGAAGGCGAGCGTCTTGCCGGAGCCGGTGCGGCCGCGACCGAGGATGTCGCGGCCGTTCAGGGAGTCGGGCAGGGTGTCGGCCTGGATGGGGAACGCGATGGTCTTGCCGTCGGCGGCGAGCACGCGCAGCAGCGGGTCGGGCACGCCGAGTTCGGCGAATGGTCGGGGTTCGGCGGGAGCGGACGGCGAAGTCGCCGCGTAGGGTTCGGCGACCTGTTCGGCGAAGGGTTTCCTCTTGTTCTTCGGTGTCTTCTTGGTAAGTTTCCTGGGCACGGGGGCCTTTCGTATTCGGTGATGCGCATCGCGCGGACAAACTTATCCACCTTATCCCACAGACCATACTTCCCGAGGAGGCGGGTCGCCGCCCCGGTCAGCTCCCCGGGAACGCCTTGGCGCGGGCGACGTCTCCGGATTCCACATCACACGGATTAATTTTGTTAACATAGTGTATTAACTTGATGTTTTCACTGATATTCCAAGGCAGCGCATCGTTGTTGCATTGTTTTGTTAACTATGCTAACTTATTGAATTGCCCTTGTTTTCCATGATTCATCTCCATGGAAGACGTATCTCAATGATGAGAAGGATCCAGTATGAAAAAACGAATCGCTTCGGTGACGCTGGCCGCCGCTCTTGTCGTCGCCCCCATGGGCGTCGCGGGTGTGGCCAATGCCGAGCCGCTCCTCTCACAGGAGCTGCAGAACCAGATCCAGCAGATACTCCAGCAGGATCAAGCCGCGCAGCAGACCGACGACACGCAGGACGCCGCAGCCGTCAACGGCTGGACGTTGGACCCGGCGCTTTCCTCAGGGGGTGCCCTGACGGATTCCGACGGATGGACCCGCTTCCAGGCCACCGACACAAGCGGCAATGCGGCGGGCGACGCCAGTCAGTATCCCGCCGTCGCGCTGTGGAACGGCACCTTCGACTTCACCAAAGCCGGGCAGGTCCACGCCACCATCAAGACCGGCGAAGACGCCGCGAAGAACCGCTTCGGCTTCTATCTCGGCTATAAGGACCCGGGCAACGCGCTGTTCGTCGGTTACGACGTCTCCAGCGGCTGGTTCTGGCAGAAGTACTCCAACGGCGACGGCACCTATGCCGGTTTCGGCACCGCCGCACCCGCAGCCGACACCGAGACCGACGTGGTCATCTCCTGGACCGCGGACGGGAAGCTCACGCTCACGGTCGACGGGCAGAAAGCCGGGGACGAGCTGGACTTCTCCGACATGACCGCACTGACCGACAAGATCGCCCTCAAGGCCGCCAAGTACGGCAGCGAGCTGACCGACGTCTCCATCAGGAACTTCCCCGAGACGCCCGTCGTCGCCACATACGCTGTGTCCGGCACCGTCGGCGAAGGCGACACGACGATCGCCGGCGCCACCGTGCGCATCGGAGACAAGTCGGCGACCACGGATACGCAGGGCGCATTCATCATCGAGGGACTGACCGCGGGCACGTACACGATGAACGTGAGCGCCGACGGCTATGAGGACGCCTCCCAGCCGGTCACCGTCACCGACGCCGATGTCACAGGCCTTGCGGTCACCATGACCCCGGCCGCGCCGGTGGAGACCGAGACGCTCAAGACCGAGCAGATGACCGTCGCTCTCAAGAAGCACTTCCCATCCGTGCTCACCTACACGATGAGCGACGGCAAGGTCATGCACGGTCAGGCCAAGGATGTGCGCACGGTCGAGATCAACGGCACCAACGTCGAACTGACCGATGACGACGTGACCTTCACGAAGACCGGCGACACCGGCGCCACTTACGTGCTGACCGTGAAGAACGCGGACAAGCACATCGACGCCCGCGTCACCGTCGAGATCACGGTCGAAAAGAACACCCTCGCCTTGGACGTCACCAAGATCGAGAACAAGGCCGATGAGTCCACGTATCCGATTCAGACGATCTCCTTCCCCAACCACAGCCTCGTGTCCGTGCGCGCCGACCAGGACAGCGCCCAGTTCACCGGCGCCCGTATGTCGTCCGACACCAACAAGGTCGGCGATACGAACTTCGACGTCACCGCTGACCTGAACAAGACGAACGACGACTACACGTACGCGTTCGTCTCTGGCGGCGGCCTGAGCGCCGGCCTGTGGTCCAACTCCGAGCACGACGGCACCACCGCCAGCGGCACCGTCGCGGGCGGCGCGAAGAACACCCGCGTGTACGCCACGACCGAAGCGGTCTCCGGCACCACGTCGCTCGGCCTTGCCAGCGCTCCGTGGTACTACCACCGCATCGTGACGGACTCGAAGAGCAGGACCTACACCGTCGACGAGACGGACATGCCGAAGATGGCCGTCGCCATCGCCGGCGACCAGAACGAGGACGGTACGGTCAACTGGCAGGACGGCGCCATCGCCTACCGGTCCATCATGAACAACCCGTACAAGTCCGAGGAGGTGCCTGAGCTCGTCGCCTGGCGCATCGCCATGAACTTCGGCGGTCAGGCCCAGAACCCGTTCCTGACCACCCTCGACAACGTCAAGAAGGTCGCGCTCAACACCGACGGTCTGGGACAGTCCGTACTGCTCAAGGGCTACGGCAGCGAAGGCCACGACTCCGGCCACCCGGATTACGCCGACATCGGCGAGCGCATCGGCGGAGCCGAGGACATGAACGAGCTCATGGAGAAGGGCGCCGAATACGGAGCCCGCTTCGGCATCCACGTCAACGCGTCCGAGATGTACCCCGAAGCCAAGGCGTTCAGCGAGGACATGGTCCGGCGCAACTCCTCCGGCGGCCTGAGCTACGGCTGGAACTGGCTCGACCAAGGCGTGGGCATCGACGGCATCTACGACCTGGCCTCCGGGTCGCGCGAGAGCCGTTTCGACGCGCTGTCCGAGAAGGTCGGCGACAACATGGACTTCATCTACCTCGACGTGTGGGGCAACCTGACGTCCTCCAGCTCGGAGGATTCGTGGGAGACCCGCAAGATGAGCCAGATGATCAACGACAACGGCTGGCGCATGACCACCGAATGGGGCGCGGGCAACGAATACGACTCCACCTTCCAGCACTGGGCTGCCGATCTGACCTACGGCGGCTCCAGCATGAAGGGCGAGAACTCCCAGGTGATGCGCTTCCTGCGCAACCACCAGAAGGACAGCTGGGTGGGCGACTACCCGAGCTACGGCGGCGCGGCCAACGCCCCGCTGCTCGGCGGCTACAACATGAAGGACTTCGAGGGCTGGCAGGGACGCAACGACTACGCCGCGTACATCACCAACCTGTACACGCATGACGTGTCGACGAAGTTCATCCAGCACTTCAAGGTGACGCAGTGGGTCAACAGCCCGCTCGACGCGACCTCGACCCAGGACGCCTCCGTCAACGGCGGCAACGAACAGATCACGCTCAAGGACGACAGCGGCAACGTGCTCGTCCTGTCCCGAGGCTCCAACGACTTGTCGAACGCCGCGTACCGCGACCGCACCATCACCCTCAACGGCGTGACCGTCGCCACCGGCGCGGTCTCCCGCGGCGACACCGGTGCCGACGGCACCGAGTCCTACCTGCTGCCGTGGATGTGGGACTCCTCCACCGGCGATCTGCTCAAGTCCGACGACCAGCGCCTCTACCACTGGAACACCATCGGCGGCGAGACCACCTGGACTCTGCCGTCCGGTTGGGAGAACCTCTCCTCCGTCAAGGTGTACCAGCTGACCGATCAAGGTAAGACCAACGAGCAGGAGGTGGCCGTCTCCGACGGCCGGATCACGCTCACTGCCGACGCGCAGACCCCGTACGTCGTGTACAAGGGCGAAGCCAAGCAGATCCAGGTCGACTGGAGCGACGGCATGCACGTCACCGACGCCGGCTTCAACGGCGGTCAGGCCACCCTCAAGGAGAACTGGACCGTCAACGGCAGTGGCACCGCCGAGGTCGAAGGCACCAACAACGCCATGCTACGTCTGACGGGCAAGGTCAACGTCTCGCAGAAGATCACCGACCTCAAGGCCGGCGAGCGCTACGCGCTGTATCTGGGCGTCGACAACCGCACCTCCGGCGACGCGTCCGTGACCGTCACCGACGGCACGACGACGCTGGCGTCGAACTCCACCGGCACGAGCATTGCCAAGAACTACATCAAGGCGTACGCGCACAACACCAACACGAACACGGAGAAGGGCAGCAGCTACTTCCAGAACATGTACGTGTGGTTCACCGCACCGGAGTCCGGCACCGCCGATGTCACGCTCTCACTCAAGAGCAACGACGGCGAGCACGCCTACTTCGATGACGTCCGCATCCTCGAGAACGCCTACGACGGCATCGTCTCCGAGGACGACGGCACACTCAAGACGCTGACCAACGACTTCGAGAACAACGCCCAGGGCATCTGGCCGTTCGTCATCTCGGGCATCGAAGGCGTCGAGGACAACCGCACCCACCTGTCGGAGCTGCATGACCCGTTCACGCAGGCAGGCTGGGACGTCAAGAAGATGGACGACGTGCTCGACGGCGACTGGTCCGTGAAATCCAACGGTCTGGCCCAAGCCGACACGCTCGTCTACCAGACGATTCCGCAGAACGTGAAGTTCGAGCCCGGCGAGACCTACAAGGTGTCGTTCGACTATCAGTCCGGCTCCGACGACATCTATGCGATCGCCACCGGACAAGGCGAGTTCTCCGCCTCCAGTGTCCGGCTCACCAACCTCAAGAAGGCACTGGGCGAGGACGGCCACGCCGAATTCACCCTCACGGGCGGCGTCAACGGCGACTCGTGGTTCGGCATCTACTCGACCGCAACCGCCCCCGACCTGCAGGGCACCAGCGGCAACGCCGCGAACTTCGGCGGTTATCAGGACTTCGTCCTCGACAACCTCACGATCGAGCACGTCGGATCCGAAACCCGGACCAAGGCCGACGCCGAGGCCAAGCTCACCGAAGTCACCGGCAAGTACGACGGCAAGCGTTCGGAGTATTCCGACGCCGTCTGGCGCACCTACCGCGACACCGTCGCCAAGGCCCGCGTGATGATCGACAAGATCGGCGCGACCGAGGCCGACTTCACCAAGGCGTACAACATCCTGTCCTCTCTCGACGAGTACATGGCCACCGCCCCTGGCAACGAGAGCAGCGACAAGTACGACGTAGCCACGGAAGGCGCGTACACGGTGAGCGCCGGCAGCGAGGAGCCCACCGCCGGCCTACCGAGCGAAGGCCCGGCCTCCCTGGCCCAGGACGGCGCCGAAGGCACCCACTGGCACACTAGCTGGAGTGCGGACGCCGTCGGCAACGGCACCGCGTGGTACGAGTTCAATCTGACCGAGCCGACCGACATCAACGGTCTGCGCTATCTGCCGCGTGCCGGCGCCGAGAACGCCAACGGCAAGATCAAGGGCTACACGATCGAAGTCGAGACCGCCGGCGGCACCGTCGCGAAGGTCGCGGAAGGCGAGTTCTCCACCACGACCATGTGGCAGAAGACCAAGTTCGACACCGTCGAGGACGCCGTGCGCGTCCGTCTGACCGTGACGTCCTCCGCCGGCCAGTCCGACTCGCAGGCGAACAAGTTCGCCTCCGCCGCCGAGCTGCGCCTGACCGCCGACCGCGAGGTCGCCGAGGAGACCATCCCCGTCGACACGAGCGAGCTGGAGGAATTGGTCGCCAAGGCCGAAGCCCTGCAGGAGAAGGACTACACCGCCGACTCCTGGAAGCCGCTCGCCGAAGCCCGCGACTACGGCCGTGAGGTACTCGACCGTCTGACCGGCGAGCCCCCGGTCCAGTCCGAAGACGACGCCTACGAGGTGGGGCTGGCCTGCGCGAACCTGCGCACCACGATGGCCGCGCTCGAACGCGTCACCCCGGACTACACCGCCCTCGACGCCGCGATCGCCAAAGCCGACGCCTTGGTCGCCGACGCCTACACCGAGGAGACCTGGCAGGCCATGCAGACCGCTTTGACCGACGCCAAGGCCGTCCGCGCCGACGCCAAGGCCGACCAGAGCGCCATCGACACGGCCGCCGAAACCCTGACCAAGGCGATCGACGCCCTCAAGAAGGCTGAGCCGAAGCCGGATCCGGAGCCGGGCACCGTCGATAGGACCGTGCTCGAGCAGGCGATCGCCAAGGCCGACGCCCTCAAGAAGGCCGACTACACCGAGGCCTCCTGGAGCGTCCTAGCTAAGGCGCTCGATGCGGCCAAGGCCGTGCTCGCCGACGAGAAGGCCGACCAGACTGCAGTCGATCAGGCGCTCAAGGACCTACAGGATGCCATCGCCGCCCTCAAGACCGTTGACAAGACGCCCGGCACCGAAGGCGAGAGCGGCAAGCCCGGACCGAGCCAGCCGTCCGGCAAGCCGTCCACCAAGCCTGACAAGCCCGCGAACACGGGCGCGTCGATCGCCACGGCCGTCGTCTCGGGCTTCGTCCTGCTGGCCGGTGCGGGCGCACTTGCCATCGTGCGCCGCCGCCGTCTGGGCTGACCCACGCGAACCGGGGGGCGTGAACGGCACTCCCCTGGCATCCCGCTGATATGAATGGCGGGGACGATCTCACGGTCATCCCCGCCATTCGCCGTGCGTGGAAGAATCAGGAACCGAAGGTCTCCATCGCGCCGGAACGACAACGGCTCACACGTAGTTGCGTTCGATGAGGATGTCGGAGACCGTCAGGTTGGCCTCGTTGACGAGGTTGAACAGGATGACCTCGGCCAGCTCGCCGGGATCCATGAACGTGTGCTGCTTCTCCTCGGACACGTAGTCGTGGCTGTCGCGGTAGAAGGCGGTGTCGATGCCGCCCGGGTACACGCCGACGACCTTCACACCCGTGCCCTTGTAGGCGGCCTTGAGGCTCTGCGTGTAGCCCTTCTCGCCCCACTTGGCCGCACAGTACACGGACTCGTTCGCGTTGCCTCGCGTGGCGGCGGTGCTCATCACGTTCGCGATCTTCAGATCGGCCTCTCCGCAGGCGCGCAGCGTCTCGACGCTCCACAGGATCATGCCCTTGAGTCCCTTGAGGCATCGGTCGACGTCCGCCGCCTCGTACGCGGTCGGCGTCTTGAACGAGGGCTGGCCGGCGTTGTTGATGAGCAGGTCGATGTGGCCCAGTGCGGCGATGCGGGCGACCGCGTCCTTGCAGAACAGCTCGTCGGACACGTCGCCGACGAATGCCTGATACGAGTCGGCGGGGAACATGCGCGTCAGTTCCACCTGACGTGCCTCGTCGAAGTCGATGCCGGCGACGAACCAGCCGCGTCCGATCAGCCGGCGCGTCAGCTCGTACCCGAGTCCCAGCGCGCTGCCGGTGACGATCGCGATCTTCCTGCCGTTGTCCATTGCCATGATTGCCTCCTTGCCATCCGGACGCCGTCGATGGGCGACGTCGTGCCGACGACGGCTGTACCGGCCGTCGCGCCGCATCGTATCGGCCCGCCCGGACGCGCCGGCGGAAACGGCCCGGATATGGCGAGGGCGGCCGTTCCGCGCATATGGAACGGCCGCCCTGCGAAGGAAGGGATGACGGCTATTGGATGTCCGGATCGTCCTTGTCGATGGTGCCGGTGGCCTTGCCGATGGCCTTGAGGCCGTGGTAGGCGACGAGAATCACGATCGTGCCGATGGCGATGCCGTTGAACTGCACGCCCTGGACGGCGAACGTGAAGTCGGCGATACCGATGATCATGATGATCGCGGCGACCATCGCGTTGAGCGGCTTGTCGAAGTTGACGCGGTTCTCGACCCAGATGCGCACGCCCATCATGCCGATCATGCCGTAGAGCAGCGTGGTGACGCCGCCGAGCACACCGGCGGGGATGGTGTTGATGATCGCGCCGAACTTCGGGCACAGGCTCAGCAGCAGCGCGAAGCCGGCGGCGAACCAGTAGGCGGCGGTCGAGTAGACCTTGGTGGCCGCCATCACGCCGATGTTCTCGCCGTAGGTGGTGGTGCCGGAGCCGCCGCCGAAGCCGGCGATCGCGGTGCCCAGGCCGTCGGCGAACAGGGCGGTGCCCATCTGGTCGTCATAGTCGCGGCCGGTCATCTGCGCCACGGACTTGACGTGGCCGACGTTCTCGGCGATGAGGACGAGCACGACCGGGATGAACATCGGCAGGATGGAGAAGTCGACCTGCGGCAGGTGGAAGGTCGGCAAACCCACCCACGCGGCCTCGCCGATCGCGGAGAAGTCGACCTGGCCGCGGATGCACGCGTAGGCGTAGCCGATGATCACGCCGATGAGGATGTTGAGACGGCCGATCAGGCCGCGGAACAGAACCGCGATGAGCAGCACGGCCACGAGGGTGACGAGCGCGGTGTCGGGGGCCTGCTGGAAGTTGTTCCACACGCTCGGCGCGAGGTTGAAGCCGATGATGGCCACGATGGCGCCGTTGACGACCGGCGGCATGATGATGTCGATCCACTTGGCGCCGGCGAAGTGCACGGCCACGCCGATCAGGGCGAGCAGCAGGCCGGTGACCATGATGCCGAAGCTGGCGACGGCCAGACCCTTGTTGGCGCTGGTCACGGCGGCGATCGGGGCGATGAAGCCGAAGGACGAGCCGAGGTAGCTCGGCAGCACGTTCCTGTTGATGAGCAGGAACAGGGCGGTCGACATCGCGGTGAAGAACAGCGTGGTCGACGGGTCGAAGCCGGTGAGGATCGGCACGAGGAAGGTCGCACCGAACATGGCGACGACGTGCTGGGCGCCGATGCCGGCGGTACGTCCCCAGGTCAGGCGCTCGTCGGGATCGACGACCTCGCCGGGGGCGAGGGTCTTGCCGTCGCCGTGCAGACTCCAGCTGAACAGGCTTGTCATGGACTGAACTCCTTATCGTTCTCCCGCGCGGCGTTTCATATCGTCCGCCGCACATATTCGCAAGTATTGTAGCCGCCCGGCTGGTCCGCATGGCGGCCGGCATGGCGGCCCGCATCGCGGCGGCCGGCTCACTCGGGCCAGATGCCGCTCTGGGCGTAGCGGCGGCGGTAGTCGCCCGGGCTCATGCCGCAATGGCGTTTGAACACCTTGCCGAAGTGGCTCTGGGAGCGGTAGGCGAGGATCTGCGCGATTTCGGCGAACGAATACTCGGAGTACTTGAGCATGTTGCATGCGGCCTCCATGCGCTTGCCGGTCACGTACGTGGAGATCGGCTCGCCCATCTCGCGGGCGAACAGCTCCGACAGGTAGGTGGGGTTGAGATGCACATGGGCGGCGAGCGCCGCGACGGTGATGCGCTCGTGCAGGTGGTAGTGGATGTAGTCGACGCATTCGGCGACGGCCTTGGAGCGGGCGTCGGGTTTCTGCATGTCGGCCATGGCCCAGGTGAAGAACGTCATCATGTCGGTGTGGAGACGGCGTACGGCTTCGGCGCTGTCGCAGCGGTCCATGTCCTGGATGTACAGGTCGGACGCGTTGTAGGCGTCCTCCTCGTCCATGCCGCCTTCGATGGCGAAGCGCGTGGCGAGGGTGATGGAGGTGACGAACCGGTACTTCGCGTTGCGCACCGGGTCGTCGGACAGGTGGCCGTACAGGCCGGAGTCCCACAGGCGCGAGCTTTCCTGGATGGCGGCCACGTCGCCGGAACGCATGAGGTCGTACTGTTTCATCTCCTCGACGTAGCGGTGGTGGCGGATGCGGTCCTCGCGGGAGATGAAGTCGAGGTACCGGAGTTTCGCCTCTTCGACGACGGCCATGATGTGCCCCTTTCCGCGGTCGCCGGCTTGCACGCCATGTGAACAAAAGGTAAACAAGTCGGCATACCCGATGATTATACCAAAGATACGACGAAAGCGGCATGCACGCACACCCCCGACCGTCGTAGTCTGGACGCGCAACACAACGAAAGACAGAAACCGCCAGACAGACGGCATCCAAGGAAAGGAGTCCATCATGATGGACAACGAAATGATGAACAAGGCTCTGCGTTCCCCGCTCGCCGCTTCCGACCCCTCGCTGGGCTACTACGCCCTGTCCCAGACCGCGTGGAAGCTGATCAAGAACACGTTCTCCAAGTGACCGTCCGGCCGCCGGGGCGGCCATGACGCTTGGAACCGAAGGCCCGCATCCCCACGGATGCGGGCCTTCGCGTATAGTGGGCCGGAAACAGGAACCCCGAGGAAGGGAGCGACCGTGCACATCAGCGCCACCCATGACCTGACCGAGGCGGGACGCGGCATCCGCACCGCCGTATTCGTCGTGGAGAAGAACTATCGGCCGGAATTCGACGGCTGGGACGACGACCCGCGCACCACGCATCTGCTGGCGTTCGACGGCGAACGCCCGGTCGGTACCTGCCGGCTCTACCTCGACCCGGACCATCCCGATCAGCCGGGCCGCTACGTGATCGCACGTCTCGCCGTACTGCCCGACATGCAGGGGCGGGGGTTCGGTTCGGCGCTGCTTGCCCGCGCCGAGGCGATCGTCGCCGACGAGGGCGGCCGGATCGCCGCCGTCCACGTCGAGGACAGGAACTTCGCGTTCTACGAGCGGTACGGCTATGCGGCGACCGACGAGATGTACGACGGCGGCACGCATGGCTGGATGACCAAGTCGTTGGAGCGGCACGCCGGGTGAACGGCAGGCGGTCGGCCGCCTGCCGTCGGGATGACGCACCGATCAGGAGAACAGGAAGTCGAGCACGTTCATGCCGGTATCGGTCTGAGCGCGGTAGAGCTCGGTGTAGCCGCATTGCCGGCAGCTGACCGTGATGAACCGCTTGTTCTGGACGTCGAAGATCCTGGCGAAGTTGCCGCCGGTCGCCTGGAACTGGTCGGTGTCGTAGTCCCGGCATCCGCATTTGGCGCATTCGTACTGGCGCTGCTGCATGATATCCCCCTGTATGGTGTCGCGGCGTGGTCCCGCCGGTCCGGCTCCGCCGTCGCGGCGGGCCGGTCCCATTTTATCAGCGGCCGACGCTCAGCGCAGAAGGCGGGTCCACGAGCGCAGCGGATTCGTGCCTCCCACCGCGCCGGAGATGTTCAGATGCGTGCCGATGCGCTCCTCGACCCGGTCGAACGCCTGGGCGAGGATCAGGTTGCCGGGCACGGTGGTCAGCAGGAATGCGAGCACCGCGGCGATCGCGGCCTTGACCATGCCCCTGATGAGCCGGTAGACGATGCGGAACGCCGCATAGGCGACGGCCGCGCCGACGGCGACCGTCAGCAGCGTGCGCAGCCCCTCCGGAAGCCCCGCGTACCACAGGGCGATGCGGTCGATGAATGACAGGTCCAGATCGGACAGGTCGAGCGTCGACAGGTCGATCGACGGCAGGTCGGCAAGACGCGCCGCTCCCCCGGCGACGGTATCGGATGCGATCATGGCGTCTCCTTTCGGCAGGTCATCCCCTGCGCGTCATATCGGTGTCGGTGTCGATCACGATCGTGACCGGACCGTCGTTGACGAGGCCGACGCGCATATGCGCGCCGAAACGGCCCTCGCGTACCGGGATGCCGCCCGAACGCAGCGCCTCGTTGAGACGGATCCACATCAGGTCGGCGTGCTCGGGGCCGCCGGCACGCACGAAGCTGGGACGGTTGCCTTTGCGCACGTCGGCGAACAGGGTGAACTGGGAGATGGACAGGATCTCGCCGCCCACGTCCTGGATGGAGCGGTTCATCCGGCCCTGCTCGTCCTCGAAGACGCGCAGGCATAGGATCTTGTGGGCCAGCCAGGCGATCTCGTCCTCGCCGTCCGTGTCGGACACGCCGACCAGCAGCATGTAGCCGTGGCCGATCTGCTGCGGCTCGAACGTGGGGTCGATGGTGCCCAGTTCGTTGACGACGTCGACGCTCGCCTGGGACACTCGCTGTAGTACAACACGCATGGGTCACGATTATGCCATGCGACGCGGCGGCACGGTGGTGACACGCGGCGGACCGCACCGACGACGCCGGAAAACGACAAGAGGGCGCCACCCCCGCAGGAGCGACGCCCTCTCGATTGGTGGAGACGCCGGGAATTGAACCCGGGTCCGGTGACCGTACCCGCAGTCTTCTACGTGCGTAGTCTGCTGGCCGTATGGCGGTTTTTCTGCCCCCATCGATGTCGCAGACGACTGATGGCGGGCATATTCGCAGTCAAAGTCCCCGAATCACCCTGCGACGCGATGATTCGGGCAAGTCCTCTTAACGACGCTCAACATCCCCCCGAAGACGAAGGAGAGTGAACGGAGCGGCTGCTCACTGGTTAATCCTGGCGCGAAGCTCAGGCAGCGAGAGCGAACTCAGTGCGGTTAGATTTGGCACTTATTGGTTTGCCGGGGGCATCCACGAGCGGACCCGGCGTTCTCGGCACGCTTCCCTGCAGCGAACAGGTCACCGTCGAAACCGATCGTCCCCAATCTTGAATTCTCAAGCCCCGTGACGAGCACGGACTTATCAATATACAACCGCCTGCGTCTCTTGGCAAGGCGGTGTGGCCGGTTCGCGCGCGGCGAACACGCACGGACCGGCCACGCGGCGTCACGGCGTCATTTGATGATTGGCCGAGACGGCGCCGACACGTCGATCTGCGTCTTGTCGCCGATCACATTCGGGTCGGCCAGAATCGTCTCGACGATCGCCTTCTTGAGTTCGATCTGCGACGAATCGCCCCACCGCACCGTATGCGCGCCATCGTCGAGTTCGGTGACGACCGAATCGCGCGTATCGGCGCTCACCTTGGTGATCGAGGCGCGCATCGCGTCGTCCAGCGACGACAGCACGCCGATCGCCTCCTTGACGGCGCTGCTGTCGAGCGCCTTGTCGATCGACTTGACCTCGATGACGGGGATGCCGTCGGTGGATGTGGAACCGACCTTGTTGAGCTCGCGGCCGCGGTCGTCGACCGCGACGAGCTCGTCGCCCGAATCCTTGAGCATCGCGGCCGGCTGCTGCGCCTTGACGCTCACCGTCAGCGACTTCGGGAACCGCTTGACGACGTTCGCCTCGGTCACGCCGGGGATGTCACCCAGCGCGTCGGCCACGTCGTTCGTCGACACGAGGAACAGGGAGCGCCCCGCCTGCTTCCCGGCGATGGCCATGATGTCGTCGCGGCTCACCCACGCGTTGTCGCCGCTGATCTCGATGGCCGATTTCTCCAGCCGGAACACGGTCGAGAAGAACAGCAGCCACACCAGTCCGGCCACCGCGGCGACCGCCAGGACGGCGGCGGTCACGCGCACGGCCGTCGCGCGCATGTCGGCCATGCGCCGCTCCTTGCGGCGAGCGGTGAAGTCGACGACCTTGGGGCGTGAGGCGACGCCCAGCGTGCCGACGGTCTCCCCCAACGTCCTGGCCACGACGTCGTCGCTGGGCATACGCCGCGCGTCGACGAATCCGGTGGCGGGGCCGGCGTGCGGTTCGCCCGCATGGCCGGCCACGGACCGCCCGGCGCGTCTCTCAATCGGGGTCTTCGCACGGGCGACGGCGCCGGATGCCGTGCGTGCGGTCTTCGCACCCTTGACCGGCACGCGTCCGGCGGCCTTCGCCGACGCCGATGCGGACGATGCGGACGACCGTGCGACGCGTCCGGCGCGCACGGAACCGGTCGCCGCGGCTGCGCGGTCCGTCGTGCGGGCTGTGCGGGTCGTGCGGGTCGTGCGCGGCTCGCCGGCGCGATGGCCGGACGCGCCGGCGTCGCCGGAACCGGAGCCTACGATGCGTCGTCCCATCAGCGGCCGTCCGCGGCCGGGAGGACGGCGTCGCGCGTCTGCAATGCGCGTACGATCACGTCGCCCATGGCGGTCACGTCGCCGGCGCCCACGGTCAGCAACACGTCGCCGGATGCAGCGCGCGCCGCCAAGGCCAGCGCCGCGTCGCGCATGTCGTCGACGGCTTCGATCCACGGCTGCGGGTCGTGGGACAGCCCTGCGGCGGCGGCCACGATCGTGCCGGCGTTCACGCCGGGGAAATCCTCCTGGCGTTCGCGCGCCGGGTACACGCCGGAAACAATCACATCGTCGGCCTTGGCGAGGGCGCGGGCGAATTCGCCGGCGAAGAATGCGGTGCGGGAGAACAGGTGCGGCTGGAACAGCACGCGGATGACCGCCTGCGGGTAGCGGCGGCGGGCCGCGTCGAGCAGCGCGGCGATCTCGGTGGGATGGTGCGCGTAGTCGTCGACGACGCGCACGCCGCCGGCCTCGCCGCGCAGCTGGAAGCGGCGGGCGGCGCCCAGGAACGTGCCGGCGGCGCGGGCCGCGTCGTGCGGGTCCATGCCCAGCAGCGCGGCGGCCACGATCGCGGCGGTCGCGTTGCGTGCGTTGTGGATGCCGGGGACGACGAGTTCGACCGGCACGCGCACGATGTCGCCGACGGTCGTGTCGCGCGCACCGGACGTATCGGATACGCCGGAGGCGAGCGCGGCCGGCATCGCCACGACGAAGCGTTCACGGCCGTCGCCGGCGCGTTCGCCTTCGGATTCGATGCCCACGTACGTGGCGCCGGCCAGGTCGCCGACCTCGGCCTCGGGGCGCGTCGAATAGGCGACGACGCGCACGGCGACGGCCGGATCGAGCGCATGGAGCACGTCCGTGGCCCCCTCGTCGTCCACGCACATGACGATCGCGTGACGCGCGTGCGACAGGTGGTCGACGAACGCCGCATGGTAGTGGGCGGCGTCGCCGTAATGGTCGAGATGGTCGGGTTCGGCGTTCGTCACGATGGCGATGTACGGGCGGTACTTGCCGAAGCTGCCGTCGGATTCGTCGGCTTCGGCGACGAGCACGTCGCCGGTGCCGGCATGGCCGCCGTCGAGGCTACGGCCGTCGGGCCCCTGGATGGAGCCGCCGATCGCGTAGCTCGGATCGGCGAGCGCGCCGGTGCCGGCGTGCAGGAGGATGTGGGCAAGCATCGAGCTGGTGGTGGTCTTGCCGTGCGCGCCGGCGACGGTCACGGCGCGTTTGGACGCCATGAGCAGCGCGAGGATGTCGCTGCGGTGCACGATGCGCGCGCCGGCCTGCGCGGCGGCGACGATCTCCGGATTGTCGGGTTTGATGGCGCTGGAGAACACGACGGTGGATGCGCCCTGCACGTTCTGCGCGCGTTGGCCGATCTCGACGCGCACACCCAGGGATTCGAGCCGGTCGGTCTTGGCGCCGCGTTCACGGTCGGAACCGTCGACGGGCACGCCCTGCTCGTGCAGCATCTCGGCGAGCACGCTCATGCCGGCGCCGCCGATGCCGATGAAGTGGGTGGGGCCCAGCGCGTTCGGGTCGCCGGCGCCGCCGAACGCGTCCCTCGTGGGGTCGAGGACGATGTCGTTGTGCTGGTTGTCGTTCACCATATCGCTCCTTGGCGTGACTGTTGGGCGGAAGGACGGTTCAGGCGCGGGCCGTGCGCGCGATGTCGAGCACGCGCAGCGCCATCGTGTCGGCGGCGTCGCGGATGCCGTACCCCCAGGCCCTCTCGCCGAACTGGCGCAGGCGGATCGGGTCGGCGAGCAGAGCCGGCACGTTGGCGCGCACCCAGTCGGCGTCGAAGTCCTTGTCGGCGACCATCAGGCCGCCGCCGGCCTCGACGACGGGCTGCGCGTTGAAACGCTGCTCGCCGTTGCCGATCGGCAACGGCACGTACACGGCAGGCAGGCCCAGCGCGGCGAGCTCCGACACGGATCCGGCGCCGGAACGGCAGATGACGAGCGCGGCGCACGCGAACGCCAGGTCGATGCGCTCCAGATATTCGGCCACATGGTAGTCGGCGCCGGGACGGGAGTCGTCGAACAGGCCGGACAGGGTTCGCTCCCCCGCCGATGCGGCGACGGCGGTGCGCACCTCGTCGATCTTGCCGCGGCCGGTCAGATGGATGACCTGCGCGTGGCGCAGCAGGTCGACGGCGGCTCCGGAGACGGCGCGGTTGAGGCTCAACGCGCCCAGCGATCCGCCGGTGACGAGCACGAGCGGACGGTTCGGGTCGACGCCCAGCCGTCGGGCGGCCTCGTCGCGAGCGGCGACGCGGTCCGCGGCGAAGCGGGCGCACAGGTCGGCGATGGCGGGGCGCAGCGGCAGGCCGACGCGTTCGACCGGCGCGCCGGAGCGGGTCCTCAGGCCGGTGCCCTCGTATGCGGTGCCGATGTAGGCGGCCCAGCGTGCACCGAGCTTGTTGGCCATGCCGGCGCGCGCGTTCTGCTCGTGGATGACCACCGGGATGCCCATCGCGTGCGCTGCGGCGTAGACGGGCGCGGACGCGTAGCCGCCGAAGCCGACGGCCACGTCGGCCTTGCGGTGTTCGAGAATCGTGCGCACGCGGGCGGTCTCGCGGCGCCACTTGGCGGGGAATCGCAGCGCGTCGAGGTTGGGGCGGCGCGGGAAGGGGACCTTCTCGATCGCATCGAGCTCCAGACCGGCGGCCGGCACGAGGTCGTGCTCCAGACCGACGTCGGTGCCGATCACGCTCACCGACGCGGACGGTTCGATGCGACGGATCGACGACGCGACCGCGAGCAGGGGGTTGACATGGCCTGCGGTGCCGCCGCCGGCCAGAACGATATTCGGGCTGAACGTACTCATAGTCATCGGCTCCAGTCTAACGCCATCCGCGTGCACCGAACGGCTACACCCGCCGCGATTCGGCCCGGATCTGCGGCTGGGCGCGCATGAGCGCGACAGCCACGCCCGCGGCCGCCAGGCACATGACCATCGACGAACCGCCGGCCGACACGTAGGGCATCGGCACGCCGAGCACCGGGAAGACGCCCACGACCACGCCGATGTTCACCAGCGCCTGGCCGACGATCCACACGGTGACGCACACGAGCACCATCGATGTGTACCGGTCGCGGATGCGCAGCGCCACGCACAGCAGGCTCCATGCGATGACGACGAACAGCAGCAGCACCGTGAGCGTGCCCACGAAGCCGAGCTCCTCGCCGATGACCGCGAAGATGAAGTCGTTGTGCGCCTCGGGCAGATACTCCCATTTCTCGCGCGAGTTGCCCAGCCCCACACCCAGCAGGCCGCCGGACGCAAGCGCGTATCTGGCATGTGCGGACTGATAGCATACGCCCTCCATATCCGTGCACGGCCGGTAGGCGGCGAGCACGCGATTGAGCCGGTTGGGACTGACGATGACGGCCACGGCGACCATCGCGATGAGCGCGCCGCCGGCCGCGAGCAGCGGCTTGGTCGGGAAATCGCCGATCACGAACGCGGTCAGACCGATGAACACGATGATCATCGCGGTGCCCAGATCCTTGCCGCCCATGACCAGTCCCAGAGCCACGGCGTAGACGAGCACCGGCATCAGATACGCCTGGTAGCCCTGCGTACGCGCGCGCCTACGGGCGAGCATCAGCGCGTGCGGCAGCCAGATGCACAGGGCGAGCTTGGTGATCTCGGCCGGCTGCAGCGTAAATCCATGCCAGCCGATCCATCCGTTGTTGCCTGTCTCCTCGCTGCCCATGCCCAGCGGGGTGAACGTGAGCGCCTGCACGATGAGCGCGCACAGCATCGCCACGGTGCTCATCCTGCGGTAGATATCCGGCCGGATGCGGGAGACGACGAACGCCGCGACGAAGCCGAGCAGGCAGTATGCGCCCTGGCTGAACGCCTTGGTCCACGGCGAATTGCCATCGGAAACCTGGGCCACCGACGAGCTGGAGAAGACCATGATGACGCCGAAGCAGGCGAGCACGAACACCGCCACGATGAACCCGTGGTAGCACCACAGCGGGTTGAGCAGGGCGCGCCATCCGTGCACGGCCTCGGATGCGCCGTCGCGCGCGGGGGGACCGTCCGGGATGCGACGCTGCGACGTGGAGGATCCTCCGAACGTCGCCGAACGGGTGGACCGGGCCGGCTTCGGGTCCTTCATCCCCCGCACGCCCTTCGACCCCCGCTCGGCACCGGAGCCGGACACGCGCCTACCGACCGCCATGGCCCTCCGTCCAACGGACCGCCGCCGCCGCGAACCGGTCGCCGCGCTCGGCGTACGAGCGGAACTGGTCCATCGACGCGCAGGCGGGTGCCATGAGCACGACGTCGCCGCCCTGCGCGTAGCCGGCGGCCGCCTCGACGGCACGCTCCATCACCGTGTCGCGTTCGGTCGGATCGATCACGGTGAGCGGGATGTCGGGCGCGGATGCGGCGAACGCGTCGAGCATCGGCCGCTGGTCGACGCCGATGATCACCGCCGCCTTGATGACGTGCGCCTGGTCGGCGACCAGTCCTTCGAAACGGCCTCCCTTGGCGAGACCGCCGGCGATCCAGACGACCGACTTGTCGGCGAAGCTGGACAGGGACGCCTTCGCGGCGTGCGCGTTGGTGGCCTTCGAATCGTCGACGAAGCGCACGTCGCCGTCGGCCAGCGTAGCCGTGGCGACGGTCTGGATGCGATGGCCTCCCGGATGGAAGGCGCGCAGCGCCTCCAACGCGCGTTCCCGATCGACCCCGTAGCCGAGCACGAGGGCGAGCGCGGCGAGCGCGTCGGCGAGCAGATGCGGGTAGACGGTGCCGTCCGGCTCGCACAGATGCGTGAATCCGGTGATGTCGGCGATGCGTTCGGCGGTGCCGGCAGACGCGCCGGCCACGCCGGAGCGGTCGACGATCCACCCGTCCTCGACGCCGATCTGCCCGTCGGCCGGCACGCCGAGCGTGAAGCCGATGCGACGGCATCCGGGCGCGGTCTCGGCCGCGGCGGCGAGGGCGCTGACGCGTGCGTCGTCGGCGTTGTAGACGAGTGCGCGGGTGACGCCGTGGAACACCTTGGCCTTGTCGGCCGCATAGTTGTCGATGCCGCCGTGCCAGTCGAGGTGGTCGTCGGCGATGTTGGTGATGGCCGCGCAGGCGAGTGCGAGCGAGGAGGTGAAGTGCAGCTGGAAGGAGCTGAGTTCGACGCACAGCGCGTCGGCGTGCGGGTCGCGGGCGGCCAGCGACAGCGAACGGCCGATGTTGCCCACGGCCGGCGCGTCCAGTCCGCAGGCGGCCATCATCGCGGCGGTCATCTCGGTGGTGGACGTCTTGCCGTTGGTGCCGGTGATGCCGATCCACGGCGCCGGCCCCTCGGCGTGGTCGCGGTCGACGCGCAGCCGCCAGGCGAGCTCGACCTCGCCGACCGTCTCGATGCCGCGGCGCGCGGCCTCGACGAGGAACGGCGTGGTCGGCGCGAACACCGGCGACGTGGCCACCAGGTCGACGCCCTCCCAGTCGATCGCGTCGAAGTCGTGCAGGTCGGCGTCCGGATTGCGTTCGTCCACGGTCAGCGGATGCGCGCCGCATCCGCGCAGCACGTCGGCCATGCCGCGTCCCGAGACGCCCAGCCCGGCGACGAGCACCGTCCTGCCGTTGATGTCCATCGGTTCCATCGGTTCCCCCTTATATACGTGCGGCGCGAGGGCGCCCGCGCGCCCCCGTCCGCGATTCGTCGCGCTCAGCCCAGCAGGCCGGAACGTCCCGCCCAATCGGTGTAGAACACCATCAGGCCGCACAGCACGAACAGCAGTTCGATCATCCAGAAGCGCACGACGACCTTGGTCTCGGTCCATCCGCACAGCTCGAAGTGGTGGTGGATCGGCGCCATCTTGAATACGCGTCGGTGCGTCGCCTTGAAATAGCCGACCTGGATGATGTCGCTCATCACCTCCATCACGTACAGTCCGCCCATGATCACGGCGAGGAACTCGGTGTGCGTGGCGATCGACAGGGCGGCGAACAGGCCGCCGAGCGCCAACGAACCGGTGTCGCCCATGAAGATCGTGGCCGGATTCGAGTTGTACCACAGGAACGCGAAGCAGGCCACGGCGGCGCACACGGCGATGATCGTCAAGTCCATCGGGTCGGACACGGCGTAGGTGTGACCCTCATGACCGCCGCCTTTGATGTGGTAGGCCTCCCAGAACGCGATGAGCGCGTAGCCGGCGAACGAGATCATCGACGAGCCGGCGGCCAGACCGTCGAGGCCGTCGGTGAGGTTGACCGCGTTGGTCCATGCGGTCATGAGGAAGTTCACCCACACCACGAACAGCACGATCGCCACCGCCCTGCCGGCGAAGTCGAAGCTGACGAACGGCGTCTCGATGAAGCTCATGCCCGCCTGGGCGCTGGGGAAGCCGGATGAGGTGGGCACGACGAGCGCGAGCACCGCGTAGAGCGTGGCGAGGATGAACTGGCCGATGAACTTGCCGGCCACGGTCAGCCCCTCGTTCTGCTTCTTGCGCACCTTGGCGAAGTCGTCGATGAAGCCGAGCGCACCCATCGACAGCATCGCGAACAGCACGAGCATCGCCGACGTCGAGGGCGTCTCGCCGCGCGCGATCCAGCGGTAAAGCGCCGAGGCTCCCCACCCCAGCACGATCGCCAGAATGATCACGACGCCGCCGAGCGTGGGCGTGCCACGCTTGACCTGATGCGACTGCGGACCGTCCTGTCGGATGTACTGCCCGTAGTTGAGCCGGTGCACGAGGTGGATGAGCATCGGGGTGCCGACCATCGTGACGGTCAGCGACACGAGAATGCCTATGATGAGGGAAATCACCGTTATCTCTCCATTGTTTCGTTGGGTTCAAGAGGTACGGCCCGCGCTCAGCGCTCGGGCACCGGATTCCAGCGGGTCGCCAGCGCGCTCAGCCCGGAGGCGTGCGAGCCCTTGAGCAGCACCACCGCGTCGCCGTGTGCGCGCGTCAGCTCGGTGACGATCGCATCCGCCTCGGCGGCGTCATGCGCATGGCGCACCGGCACGTTGCGTCCGGCATCGGCCACGACGGCCGCGTGTGCGGCCTGATCGGCACCGGCGGCGAGATCGCCGGCCAGCGCGTCGAGCATGGGATCGGCCGTCGAACCGACCGTGACCACCGCGTCGAGTCCGCTGTCCACGGCGAATCCGCCCAGTTCGCGGTGCAGACGATGGTCGTCGCCGCCCAGTTCGAGCATCGCGCCCAGCACGCCGACGCGGTACGGTTCCGTCGTCTCGCCGCGACGCCACCCGGCCAGCGCCGTGATGCCGGCGCGCATCGAATCCGGGTTCGCGTTGAACGAGTCGTCGATGAGCGTGAAGCGCACGCCGTCGCGCTCGACCGTGCCCACCTCCATGCGGTGGGCGCTGATGCGCGTCTGGCGTCCGAGCGCGTCGGCCGCGTCGTCGACGTCCATGCCGCAGGCGACGGCCGCGCAGCAGGCGGCCAGCGCGTTCATCACGTTGTGCGCGCCGCGGATGCCCAGCGTGACGGCGCGCCTCCACGTCTCGGCTCCGTCCTCGCCGATACGGGCCATGACGAACGATGGATGGCCGGTGGTGTCGAGCGTCACGTCGCGCGCGGTCAGCCCGCAGGAGCGCACGTGGTCGTCATCCATGCCGAACCACATCGCCGGACCGCTCGCCGCGGAACGCATCGCGGCCACATGGCCGTCGTCGGCGTTGAGGATGCACGCGCCGCCGGGCCGCAATCCCTCGACGATCTCGCGCTTGGCCTGCGCGATGCGCTCCACCGAGCCGAATTCGCCCAGATGCGCCACGCCGACCTTGAGCACGACGGCGACGTCCGGCGGTACGAGCGAGGTGAGCCGGGCGATCTCGCCCACATGGTTGGCTCCCATTTCGGCGACGAGGAAGCGGGTGTCGGCGCCCACGCGCAGCGCGGTCAGCGGCAGGCCGATCTCGTTGTTGAACGATCCGACCGGCGCGACCGTCGGCCCCATACCGTCCAGCAGGCCGCGCAGCAGGTCCTTGGTGGTGGTCTTGCCCACCGATCCGGTGATGCCTACGACGGTGAACGGACGGTCCGTCAGGGCGCGCCGGCGTTCGATGTTGTGACGGGCGAGCGCGCCGAGCGCGGCGACGGTGTCGTCGACGACGATCTGCGCGACCGGCGCGTCGACCTCGTGGTCGACGATCGCCGCCACGGCGCCGCGCGCCGCCACGTCCGCCACGAAGTCGTGCCCGTCGACGCGTTCGCCGGCGATGGCCACGAACACCGTGCCCGCGCCAGCCTGGCGCGAATCGCTCGTCGCGTCACGGGCCACGGGCGCCTGCACGTCGGCACCCTGCGGCGCCCTGAGCGCGCCGCCGACGGCCTGCGCCATCTCGGCCAGCGACATCGGCATCATCATGTCTCGGCTGCTCATCGGTTTCTCTCGCTTTCTCCCATGGTCCGGCACCGCCGGCCTCAGCGTCCCAGGTCGTGGCTGACGCGCAGCGCGTTCCTGATGTTGTTCTTCCTCACGCCTGCGGCCATGACCATCGCCACCGCCAGCGACGAACGTTTGACCTCGGCCATCGACTGCTCGCCGGGGCCGGGGAACTGCATCGCGATCTGGTCGGACTCCCCCGTGCGCCCCACCAGATGCGTCTGCTCGTCCATCACGAACCCGTAGCGTCCTGCGGCGGCCTCGGCCGTGGTCGTCTTGCGCGGGTCGCTGTCCATGACGTCGGAGCCGAGCACGTCGACCGTCACGCCGGACAGGGCCATCGGGCGCAGCGTGGCGTCGTCCAACGCGACGATCGCTGCGGCCACGCCGTCCTCCTGGCAGAGGGCGAGCACGCGCTGCACGTCGAGCGGTCCCATCGGATAGTCGAGCTCCATCTCACGTTCCAGACTGGCGGAGCCGAACGAGCCGATGAGCGCGACCGGATTGCCGAGCATGTGCAGCAGGCGGGCCAGGCGTCGCGCGTTCGCTTCAAGCGAGCGGTCGTCGCCGCTCATCGCGAACACCGCGAGCGACGAGGCCGGGGAGCCGGCCAGCTCGCCGGCCATCGCGCCCAGGCGTCCGTCGGACAGGTCGCCCACGAGCATCGGCAGTTCGGCGGACTCGGCCTCGGCCCGCGCCGAGGGCGGCACCGCCACGGCGTAGGCGCCGGCCTGCCGCGCCCGGGCCAGCATGGCCGCGTCGGGCTCCCCCGACGGCACGAACAATGCCCCCGGCGTGACCGAACGCACGTCGTCGGCCAGCGACGTGACTGTCACGTCGCCGGCGAACGTCGGCACCAGCTCGCACCCGTAGTGCTCCGCCAGATATCCCAGCGTCGTGCGACGCGCGATCGCCTCACTCACCGAACCCATCGGACGCCTTTCTCTCGAAGGTCATGGGGACCGTCGTCCGGCCCACCGTCACCAATCCACCGGGATAGCATCGGTACGCTCCGGGGACGGGGACACGTTGTATTTCTGCATAAGGAATTCACCGATCTGACAGGCCACCGGGCCGGCGGTCAGACCGCCCAGCCCCTCGGCGTCCTTGAACGCGACGGTGACGACGAAGCGCGGGTCGTCGGCCGGCAGGATCGCCGACCAGTCGCTGATGATCGACGTCAGGCCGCCGTTGGCGCCGGCCACCTCGGCGGTGCCGGATTTGGCCGCCACGCGGTAGCCCTCGACCTTGGCGATCGAATAGTAGCCTTCGGCGACCGACTCCATCGCGTTGAGCATCTGCGCGGCGACCGACTCGTCGATGACGCGCGTGCCGCCGGAGACCTTGTTCTCGGTCGTGTGGCCGTCCGCGTCGGTGGTCGAGGCGATGATGCGCATCTGCGGCAGCACGCCCTTGTTGGCGATGGTGGCGACGGCCCGGGTGATCTGCAGCGCGTTCATCGCGTACGACTGGCCGAACAGGACGGTGTTGCGCGTACGCAGGTCCCAGTCGGACGCGGACGTGAGGATGCCGGCCGACTCGCCCGACAGGTTCAGTCCGGTGGCCTGGCCGACGCCGAACTTGGTCAGGTATTCGTAGCGCTTCTCGTCGCTGAAGTTCTCGGCGGCCATGATCATGCCCACGTTCGACGAGTTCTTGAGGATGCCGGCGAGCGTCCAGCGTTCGGCGCCGTGCGTGGAGGCGTCCTTGTAGGTCTGCCCGTCCTGTTCGATCGTGGAGGGCACGGTGAACCTGTCGGACAGCGAGTGCAGGCCTTCCTGGACCATGCCGGCCATGGTGAACACCTTGCCGATCGAACCGGGTTCGAACACCTCGGACACGGCCCTGGAGGCGTTGAGCTTGACGTCGTCGGAGCCGGCCTCGTACTGGTCGGTGTCCTCGACGGCGAGCAGGCCGCCGGTCTGCAGGTCGTAGACGACGCCGATGCCCCACGTCGCCCCGTATTTCTCCTTGCCTTCCGTAAGCGCCTTCTTGACGTACCAGTCGACGCTCTCGTCGATGGTGAGCGTCACGTCGGAGCCGTCGACGGCGTCCTTCTGGTCGGTGAGCGTGCCGGGGATCTGCTCGCCGCCGTTGCCCTGCTGGTAGACCATGTAGCCGTCCGTGCCGGTGAGCGTGTCGTCCAGCGTCTGTTCGAGACCGGCGACGCCGACGCCCTCGGCGTCGACCGCGCCCAGGATCGGCCCGAGCAGCGTGCCGCCGGAGTAGACGCGTTCGTTGGTCAGTTCGCCGTACACGATGCCGCCCAGGTTCAGCTTGTCGATCCTGCGCTTGACCTCGGGCGTGACGTCCTTGGCGATGACCGCGTACTGGCTGTTGGGGTCGACGATCTTGGCGCCGATCCTGGCGGCGCTCATGTCGAGCACGCTGGCCAGCAGCCTGGCGACCGCGGCGGCGCCGGTGGCCCCCACCGGCTTGCCGTCGATCTGGTGGCAGTACGACTCCGTGTCCTCGGTGCAGTCGATCGGTTCGAATTCGGCCGCGTACATCGGGTTGGCGATGATGTTGTAGCGTTCCACGCTCTGAGCGAGCACGATGCCGCTCGAGTCGAGGATCCGTCCGCGTTTGGCGCTCGTCGCCACCTTCAGGGTGCGCCCCTGCACGGCCGCGTCGGCGGCGGCGCCGTTCAGCAGCTGCAGCGAGACCATCCGCACGAGGCATACGGACGCCACGAGCGCCAGCGCGCAGCCGATCGCGACCACGCGCTTCGCATAGGTCCATGTCTTCATGAAACGCATGAACCTGCCGTTCAACGGGAATCCTCCCCCGAGTCGGCGTGGGCGGCCGCGTAGCCGCTCAGGTCGATGGACAGCGAGCCCTGCTGCATCGTCATGCCCATCTCCTCGGCCTTGGACGGCAGCGAGGTCTCCAACGCGTCGAGCTTGGTCTGGGCCTCCTCGATGTCCTGGTTGAGACGGGCGATATGCGTCTCGACCGAGGACGCCTCGAACGAGTTCTCGATCATCCTGGTGCGCAGGACGAGCGAGCCCAGCAGCGTGGCCACCAGGAACGCGAGCGCCACGATGATGTGGATCATCGACGTGTTGCGTGAGCGCACCCATGTCATGAGCCGGCCGAACCCGTGGACCGTCGCGCCGGTGCCGACGGCCGTCGCCACCAGGTGCAGCTGCGGCCGTGACGGCGCGGCGGGTCGCCGTGGCGCGCGACGCTCCCCGCGGCGTTCCTCGGACGCGTTCGACGAGGCCGCGCGCGCCATGCGTGCCGGGGCGCTCATCGGCGTCCCCGTCCCGCGCCGCCGGCGCGCCGGGGCCGGGCCGGACGCGCGGCGCGCCGCTCATCGTGCGACAGCGCGCGCAGACGGCGCTCGGGGATGTCGCGCACGAGCTCCACCGCGCGCAGGCGCACCGATGCGGATCGCGGGTTGGCGGCGATCTCGGCCTCGCCGGCCTTGAGGGCGCCTCGGGTGACCTCGCGGAAGAACGGCTGGGCGTCCGGCGGGATGACGGGCATGCCGGCCGGCACGTCCGCCTTGAGGCCTTGGTTCATGAAGTCCTTGACGGTCTTGTCCTCGAGCGAATGGTACGACTCGACGACGAGGCGGCCGCCCACGGCGAGCCTGCGGGCGATCTGCGGCAGGGTGCCCGACAGCTTGTCGAGTTCGCCGTTGACTTCGATGCGCAGCGCCTGGAAGACACGTTTGGCGGGGTTGCCGGCGGGGCGGTGGGCCTGAGGGACGACCTCGTCGACCAGTCGGTTGAGCTGGGCGGAGGTGACGAGCGGCTCCTGGTCGCGTACGGCGACGATGCGCCGGGCGATCTGCCGGGCGAAGCGTTCCTCGCCCCAGTCGCGGAAGATGCGCGTGAGCTCCTCGGTCGGGTATTCGGCGAGGATGCGTGCGGCGGTCAGCGGCTGGGAGACGTCCATGCGCATGTCGAGCGGTGCGTCGTGCGAGTAGGAGAAGCCGCGTTCGGTCTCGTCGATCTGCAGGCTCGACAGGCCGAGGTCCATGAACACCGCGTGCACGCGTCCGACGCCCAGGTCGTCGAGGACCGCGCCGAACTCGTCGAAGGCGGCGTGCACCGGGGTGAACCGGTCGGCCAGCCCTTCGTCGCGCATGCGGCCGGTGGCGAGCGCCAGCGCTTCGGCGTCGCGGTCGATGCCGATGAGTCGCGCGTTCGGCGCGGCCTTGAGGAAATGCGTCGCGTGGCCCGCCAGTCCCAGCGTGCAGTCCACGGCGATGGAGCCCGGTCCGGCGAGCGCTGGGGCGACGAGGCCCACGCACTCGTCGAGCAATACGGGTTGGTGAATGGTCGTCACATCGGTCATCAGAATCCCACCGCCGGCACTATGTCATCGGCGATGGCGGTGCACCCGTGCCCTTGCGAAGCCGGATATCCCTTCCACGCCGTCCTGTTCCACATCTGCGCGCGCGTGCCCATGCCATTCGCCGCCGCCTCCGTCCCCAGATTCGCACAGTCGCGCGGCAACGGCGGCCAGTCGTGCGACGAACCGGAGCACGGGGCCTCCGAATCGCGCATGACCGCCTCCTTTTCCATGGCTTGGGCAAGCATCACGCTCAACTGTGTCACCACTCTACCCCACGACGCACCATCGACGCCCGTTTTTCGACATTTCCTCCGCTTTTCGCCCGTCGCGCCGCCCCGCCCATTCGTAGGGTGCCCGGAGTAGATTGGAACGTCCGAGTTTTTCGATGGGACGAACAGTCAGATGAACAGTCAGGAGCGACAACACATGTCGGAATACGCCTCACAGATTCGAGCCGAGCAGCGCCAGGTGGACCGTGCGTACGGCCGCCTCGACGACCTGCGCGCCCAGGTCCGGGACCGGCTGGACGCGGTGCGCGCCCGCGGGGCGCACGGCTCGCCCACGCAGC